>Ga0207645_10001305_pt1 | contig 20509 bp, 15 predicted proteins | sample KBSM53metaG_FD_184331 | JGI IMG/M metagenome (GOLD analysis project Ga0207645, IMG submission 184331) | Miscanthus rhizosphere microbial communities from Kellogg Biological Station, Michigan, USA - KBS M5-3 metaG (SPAdes) (version 2) | ecosystem: Host-associated > Plants > Roots > Rhizosphere >...
CATGGCCCGCACGCTGCGGCGTCGGCTTCGACCATGAGCACACCATACGAGGTTGGTGTTGCACTTCAGATTTGAGGCTGCCCTCCATTAGCCGACCGCACGGGCAATCGAAAGTGCTGATCCGCGAGGGCCTACCCCTGGCCGACGCGGCGATGCAGTGCGGCTTCTGCGACCAGAGCCAACTGACGCGCACCTTGTGCGGCAGGTCGGCACGACCCCCGGCCGCTTCCGTTCGGGCTTCGCTCCCTAGACCAGAGGTTTGCACGGAGGTCGGCGCGGGGTCATAACCGGACTGACCGAGGCGTGGGGCACGACGTTCATCGAAGCGCACCGCGCTCGGGTTTGCCCGGGTTGGCGCTGAAGGGACCTTGAATGGACTTAACGTCAGTAGACTCATGGTCGCGTCCGGTCTGGCAGGGCCGATGACGCGCACGCGACGAGGGCTGGCGAATTCCGCGTCCGCGCTAAGCTGACTCTCTATGAGCCAGCCGAGCGCAAGACGACAAGATGCCGCACGGAGCGCGTCCGGCCGCTTCATGTGGATCACGCCCGGCCGCGTCTTCTACGGCGGCCTGCTCGGGGCGCCGTCGCTGCGCCGGCTCGGCTCGTGGACCCTGTACTTCTCGAGGGACGCGCCGCTGCAACTTTGCATCGACGGGGATGCCCGATGGCACGAAGGTTGGTTGGCCGTCGTGCCGCCGTACAGGCCCCACCGCCTGGCGAGCGCGGGACGCGACGTGTGCGACATCCTCATCGAACCGGAAACGATGGATGCCGCACGGCTCGAGGACCCGCTGCGGGCGGTGCTGAAGGACGAAGGCATCCTCGACATGGCGCAGCCCGTCGTCCGTGGGCTGGTCGAACGCCTGCGTGCGGCGCATGAACGACTCGCCTCGCAGCTCGACCCCCTGCCCGCCGCCGACGCGGCCTTCGACAACTTTGTGTTCGGCACGGCCCTGCCCGAGCCGCCACTCGATCCTCGAATTCTCGGGGTGCTCGAGATACTGAAGGACAACGACGCCTTGGACAGGAGCGCTCAGGAACTGGCGGATCAGACCCAACTGTCCTTCCATCGCTTCCTGCATCTCTTCAAGGACGAGGTCGGTGTCCCGCTGCGGACCTTCCGAAGCTGGAAGCGTGCGCGAAGCTGGCTGCAGCATGTCACGGAGGACGCTAGCCTGACTGCCATCGCTCATCGCATCGGCTACCCGGATTCCGCGCACTTCAGTCGATCGGTGCGGCAGGTCTTCGGTCTGCAGCCGAAAGACGTGATCGCGGGCTGTCGCCGCCTGGCCCTGCATTTGGAGCCCGGGCGGCGATCGGCGCGCTGACCCAACGCGTCACGGCAGCCAGTAGGCGCAAGACGCCGGGGGTGCGGTCCACTACGCTGGGCCGGTCCAAAGACATTGAAATGACACCTGCGATCGAGAACGACACCGCGCCCGACCTGCTCGCCGAGTATCGGGACCTGGCCGCGCTCTGCGACACGCTCACGCCGGCGCAATGGAATACCCCGAGCGCGTTCTACGCGTGGACCCCTTGGGACGAGATCGCACACCTGTGCTACTTCGACGAGGCCGCGCTGCAGTCGGTGAACGACCCTGAGCGATTCGCCGTGGAGGCGAAGGCGCTCAACGCGCGCATCCTCGGCGGTGAGGAGTTCAGCACGATCCAGCACCAGACCTATGGCCACCTCGACGGCTTTGCCCTGCTGGCGCTTTGGCGGACCCGCCACGAGGCGCTGGTCGGCGAGCTCGCCGCGCTGGACCCGAAGGCCAGACTGCCGTGGTACGGGCCGCCGATGAGCGGCCGTTCGTTCGCCACCGCCCGCCTGATGGAAACCTGGGCCCACGGGCAGGATGTCTGGGACATCCTGCGACGCCGCCGTCCCGCAACCGACAGACTGAAGCACATCGCGCACCTCGGCGTGACCACGTTCGGCTGGACGTTCGTCAATCGCCAGCTCCGCGTGCCGCCCGTCGCCCCCTACGCGGCCCTGGAGGCGCCACGCGGCGGGACATGGACATGGGGTGACCCGACCTCGGAACACCGGGTCAGCGGCAGCGCCGAAGACTTCTGCCTGCTGGTGACGCAGCGCCGGCACGTCGACGACACGAGCCTCGAGTACACGCCGGGTCCGGTCGCCGACTGGCTGCACATTGCCCAGTGCTTTGCGGGCGAGCCCGCGGAGGGGCCGAAGCCCGGAGCACGAAAGGTGGCGTACTGAGCACGGCGGTTCATGTGGCGACCCCTGCCGGACAGGACGAGGCGGCGGCCGGTGAGCCGTTGGCTCTAGCGCATCGCGAAGAGCTCGAGCCGTTGCTCGCCGCTCGATGGGCGGCGGACGAGCCACCCGAACGCACCCTGTCGGATCCGTGGTTCGCCAATCTGTACTTGTTCCGCACCGCGCACGATTGGCGTATTCATCGCGGCCCGCACCCTTGCATCGGGGGGCGCACCTATGACGGCGCACGCATCCTCGTACCGCTGTTCGACCTGGCCAGCGCGCCGCACAAGGTCCTGCGCACGATGCTGCGGGACCACGACGCCTTCGCACCGCTGAGCGATACGCAAGTGGCACGGCTGGACCCGTCGCGTTTCCAACTGCAGCAACGGCGCGATGACGCCGACTATCTCTACCCCGCGGAGCACTTCCGTCACTATCGCGGCACGGCGCTGAACAAGAAGCGCAACTTGATGAAGCAACTGCATGCGGCACATCGGGTGGAGGTGGTTCCCTTTGCGGACGCGCTCGCCGGGCAGGCTCGAACGGTATTGACCGGGTGGATGCAGGCCAAGGGCAAGCTGCCCGGCGAGACGGATCACGAGCCCTGCATCGAGGCTTTGTCGCTGTCGGGCATTCTTGGTCTGCACGGCTTCCTGCATCGCATCGACGGCGCGCCGGTCGGTTTCGTGCTGGCACAGCGCATTCGTCCCGGCGTCGCGGTCATGCGCTTTGCCAAAGGCTTGGATTCGTTCAACGGCATCTATCAGCACATGTTCCAGCACTATTGCCGGGCCATGCCGGACATCCACTGGCTCAACTTCGAGCAGGACCTCGGTCTCGCCAACTTCCGGCGAACCAAGATGTCGTACCGGCCCGTCGCGCTGCTCGCCAAGCATCGCGTGACGCTGCGCGAGGTCTGACTCACTACCGGTCAGCCACTTCGCGCAAGACCACCGCGCAGTCGCTGCCTACGCTGGCGGTATTCATCCCCAGTGGGTTTGCCATGGCACAGATCGAATCCAACCTCTCGTCGAGCGGCGAGGCCTTCAGGGCCCACCGCGACGGCATGCTGGCCCTCATCGAGCGGGTACGCACGTACCAGCGGCGCGCCGTCGAAAAGTCGGCCGAGTCACGCGTGCGCTTCGAAAAGCGCGGCCAGCTGCTGCCACGCGAGCGGCTCTCGCTGTTGCTGGACCCCGGGACACCGTTTCTCGAGCTTTCGCCACTGGCGGGGCTCGGCCTGGACAACCCGGATCTCGACAAGAGCGTTCCAGGCGGCGGCGTGATCGCGGGCATTGGCATCGTCTCCGGCGTGCGCTGCATGATCAACGCGTCCGACTCGGGCATCGATGCCGGTGCGTTGCAGCCCATGGGGCTGGACAAGCAACTGCGCATCCAGGAGCTCGCGCTCGAGAACAAGCTCCCATACGTTCAGCTCGTCGAGAGCGCCGGCGCCAATCTGATGGCCTATCGCGTCGAGGAATTCGTGCACGGCGGCAACCTGTTCCGCAATCTCGCTCGCATGTCGGCAGCCGGACTGCCGGTGGTGACGGTGACCCACGGGTCTTCTACCGCGGGTGGCGCCTACCAGACGGGCCTGTCCGACTACATCGTGATGGTCCGCGGGCGATCGAGGGCCTTCCTGGCCGGGCCGCCCTTGCTGAAGGCGGCCACTGGAGAGGTTGCAACCGAAGAGGAGCTCGGCGGCGCCGAAATGCACACGTCAGTTTCGGGACTCGGCGACTACATGGCCGAGGACGACCGGGATGCGATCCGCATCGCCCGCGAGATCCTTGCGCAGGTCGACTGGCCGCGCGAGCAGGCGCCGGCGCGCGATTTCAAGCTGCCGCGCTACGACCCGGAAGAGCTGCTCGGAATCATGCCGATGGACCACAAGCGGCCCGTCGACATGAAGGAGGTGATCGCGCGAATCGGGGATGACTCAGAGTTCCTCGAGTTCGGTGAGAACTACGGCTCGGCCACCGTATGCGGGCATATCAGGCTGGAAGGCTGGGCGCTGGGCATCATCACGAACAACGGCCCTATCGATCCGGCCGGGGCGACCAAGGCCACGCACTTCATCCAGGCCTGCTGCCAGACGCGCACGCCGATCCTGTACCTCAACAACACCACGGGATTCATGGTCGGTCGCGCGTTCGAGGAGGCGGGCATCATCAAGCACGGCTCAAAGATGATCCAGGCGGTGACCAACGCCACGGTCCCGCAGATCACCATCTACTGCGGCGCCTCGTTCGGCGCAGGCAACTACGGCATGTGCGGGCGGGGCTTTCATCCGCGCTTCTGCTTCTCGTGGCCGAACGCCAAGACTGCGGTGATGGGCGGCGAGCAGGCAGCCCGGACGATGTCGATCGTCACCGAGGCCGCCGCCAAGCGCAAAGGCCAGACGGTCGACCGTGCGGAGATCGAAGCGCTGGAGCAGCGCATCATCGAGCGCTTCGACCGCCAGATGAGCGTGTTCGTCACCAGCGCCCACCTTCTGGACGACGGCGTCATCGATCCGCGCGACACGCGGGCGGTGCTGTCCAAGGTGCTCGCCGTCTGCCGCGAGGGCGATGCCCGCCAGCCGCAGCGCATGCAGTTCTCGGTGGCGCGCCCGTGATGACGCCGTTCACGAAGATCCTGATCGCGAACCGAGGCGAGATCGCGCTGCGGGTGATGCGCAGCGCGCGCGAGGCCGGCTACCGCACGGTGGCGGTGTATTCCACGGCCGATGCCGGCGCCCGCCACGTGCAGGAGGCCGACCAGGCGGTGTGCATCGGCGGCGCACTCCCGGCCGAGTCATACCTGCACATCCCGGCCATCATCGACGCCGCGCGCGCCACTGGGGCCGATGCAGTGCACCCTGGTTACGGCTTCCTGGCAGAGAACGAAGACTTCGCGCGGGCCTGCCGCGACGCGGGCCTCGTCTTCATCGGCCCGTCACCCGAAGCCATCCTCGCGATGGGCAACAAGGCCGGCGCCAAGCGCCTCATGATCGAAGCCGGCGTGCCCTGCGTGCCCGGCTACCAGGGCGAGGAACAAGGCGAAGCCAGGCTCGCCCGCGAAGCCGAGCGCATCGGCTACCCGGTCATGATCAAGGCCGTGGCCGGCGGGGGCGGACGGGGCATGCGCCTCGTTGCGGCGCGCGAGCCGTTCGCCGAAGCGCTGCGCAGCGCGCAGTCCGAAGCGAAGAACGCCTTCGGCGACGACACCGTCATCCTCGAGCGCGCCATCGTCGAGCCGCGCCACATCGAGATCCAGGTTTTCGCCGACCGCCACGGCAACGCCATTCACCTCGGCGAGCGCGACTGCTCCGTGCAGCGGCGCCACCAGAAGGTGATCGAAGAAGCGCCGTCACCGGCCGTCTCCCCCGAACTCAGAGCCCGCATGGGCGCCGCCGCGGTGGCGGCCCTCAAGGCCATTGCCTACGAGGGCGCGGGCACGCTCGAATTCCTGCTCGACCGCGACGGCAACTACTACTTCATGGAGATGAACACCCGGCTGCAGGTGGAGCACCCGGTCACCGAAGCCATCACCGGCCTGGACCTGGTCGCGCTGCAACTGCGCGTGGCCGCCGGCGAGCCGCTGGGGATCCGCCAGGATGACGTCCGCTTCCAGGGTCACGCCATCGAAGTGCGCCTGTGCGCCGAGGACGCCGACCAGGGGTTCATGCCTCAGAGCGGCACCATGGCCCTGTGGCAGCCCGCGCCGCGCCTGCGCGCGGAGCACGCGCTGCGGTCGGGCAGCGAGATCCCTCCGTACTACGACTCCATGATCGCCAAGATCATCAGCCATGGCGCCAGCCGCGACGAAGCGCGGCGCAAACTCATCGTCGGGCTGCAGGACACGGTCGCGCTGGGCGTCACGACCAACCAGGTCTTCCTCACCCGCTGCCTGCAGCACCCGGTGTTCGCCCAGGGTGGTGCCACCACCGCCTTCATCGCACAGCACCAGGCGCAACTGCTGCACAAGGACGAGCCCGACGCGCAGCGCGCTGCGGCGCTGGCCGCCGTGCTGCTGCTGGAGACCTCGGCCGGTGCGCGCCAGCGCGGGGCGGGGCGGCGGCTCTCGCACAGCCTGCCCATTCGCCTGCGCTACGAGATCGATGGCCTGCAGCAAGCGGCCACGCTCGCCGACCTGGGCCCGCACAGGCACCAGGTGGCGATCGGCGAGCAGCGCCACGAGTTCGAGATCGTCGAGCTCGGCGTGCATAAGGTGCGCTTCATCTGCGACGGCGTGATGGACACCGCCGCGGTCCTGCGCGAGGGCCCGAGGCTCAGCTTCAGCTGGGGCGGGCTGCCGCACCAGGTGCTGGACACCACGCGGGCGGCGAGCGCGAAGCAGGAGGGCACGGAAGGCAGCGACGGCAAGCTCAGGGCTTCGATGAACGGCCGCGTGGTGGCCGTGCTGGTGCAGATCGGCCAGCGCGTGGAGGCAGGCCAGCCGATGGTCACGCTGGAGGCGATGAAGATGGAGCACATCCATGCGGCCCCGCTGGCCGGCACGGTGAAGGCCGTGCACGTGGCCACTGGCGACCAGGTGCCCGCCAGGCGCATCGTGGCGGAGATCGATGCGGACCCGGAGACGGCGAAATGAGCGCCCGGCAAGCTCCGATGAGCGAGACCGCACCGCCTGTGCTGCACGACAAGCGCGGCGCCGCCTTCTGGATCACCATCAACCGGCCCGACAAGCGCAACGCCATCAACGCCGACGTGATCGCGGGCATCCGCGCCGGCTATCGCGCGGCGCACGCCGACTCCGGGGTGCGCGCCATTGTGCTCACCGCGGCTGGAGACAAAGCGTTCTGCGCAGGCGGCGACCTGCAGCCCGGCAAGGGCTTCGCGTTCGACCTGTCTCGACCCAACGTCGACTACGCCGACCTGATGCGCGAGGCGCAGAACGCCACGCTGCCCACCATTGCGCGCATCAACGGCACCTGCATGGCGGGCGGCATGGGCCTGCTCTGCATGACCGACCTCGCGCTGGCGGCAGACCACGTGCTGTTCGGCCTGCCCGAGGTGAAGCTGGGCGTGTTCCCCATGCAGGTGATGAGCCTGCTGCAGAACCTGGCGCCACGCCGCCAAGTTCGCGAATGGGCGCTCAGTGGCGAACCGTTCAATGCCGCCGAAGCGTTGCAGGCCGGGCTGCTGAACCACGTCGTGCCCGCCGCGGAACTGGACGCCAAGGTCGGTTGGCTGCTGGACCGCATCGTGGACAAATCGCCCACCGCCATTCGGCGCGGCAAGTACGCCATGCGCGCCATCGAGGCGATGTCCTTCGACGAGGCCATCGCGTACACCGAGAGCCAGATCGCGCTGCTCGCGATGACCGAGGACGCGAAGGAGGGCCTGGCCTCCTTCAACGAGAAGCGCAAGCCGGTGTGGACCGGCCGCTGAGGCCAGGGAGCCGAACCATGAAACCTCAGTCGCCATTTCCCACGCTCACCAGCCCTTTCGAGCTGCCGGGCGGCATCGTGCTGCCCAATCGCGTGCTCATGGGCTCCATGCACACCGGGCTGGAGGAAGCGCCGGACGGCCTGAACCGGTTGGCTGCGTTCTATGCCGAGCGCGCGCTCGGCGGCGTGGGCCTCATCGTGGCCGGGGGCCTCTCGCCCAATGCCGAGGGGAACATGTTTGCCGGCATGCGCACCCTGGCCAGCGCCGCGGATGCGCAACCGCATGCCGTGATCACTCGGGCGGTGCACGAGGCCGGGGGCCGCATCCTGATGCAGTTGCTGCACGCCGGCCGCTACGCCCGCCATGGGCAGGGCTTGGCGCCATCTGCGCTGCGCTCCCCGGTCTCGCCGGCCACGCCGCGTGAGATGACGGAGGAGGACATCGAGGGCAACATCGCCGCCTATGCGCGCTCCGCCCGGCTGGCGCAGGACGCCGGCTATGACGGGGTCGAGGTGATGGGCGCCGAGGGCTACCTCATCAACCAGTTCCTCGCGCCGCGCGCGAACCATCGCACCGACGCCTGGGGCGGCAGCGCCGTGAACCGAAGGCGATTCGCGGTGGAAGTGATGCGCCGAGTACGCGCTGCCACTCGCCCCCATTTCATCGTGGTGTACCGCTTGTCGATGCTCGACCTGGTGGACGGCGGCTCCACATGGGACGAGGTGGTTGCCCTGGCGCACGAGATCCAGGACGCGGGCGTCACGATGATCAACCCCTACGTGGGCTGGCACGAGGCCCGCATCCCGACGATCGCGACCATGGTGCCGCGCGCCGCCTTCGTTCCGTTGACCGCCCGGCTCAAGCGCGAACTGCGCGTGCCCGTGGTGGCCAGCAACCGCATCAACGACCCGGCACAAGCCGAGGCCATCCTGGCGCGCGCCGACGCGGATCTGGTGTCGATGGCGCGCCCCCTGCTGGCCGATCCGGCGTTCGTGCAGAAGGCGGCTGCGGGCCGCGCCGACGAGATCAACACCTGCATCGCCTGCAACCAGGCGTGCCTGGACCAGGCCTTCTCGGGCGGTGAGACCAGCTGCCTCGTCAATCCCCGCGCGGGTCGTGAAACCGAGATTCGTATTGCGCCGGCCAAGCGCCGGCGGCGGGTGGCCGTGGTCGGGGCGGGCCCGGCGGGACTGGCCTGCGCGGTGACGGCCGCTGAATGCGGCCACGATGTGGTGCTGTACGACAGCGCCGGGGCCATCGGCGGCCAGTTCAACCTGGCGCGCCGCATCCCGGGCAAGGAAGAGTTCGCCGAAACCCTGCGCTACTTCTCGCGCCAGATCGAAGTGACCGGCGTGGACCTGAGGCTCGGGACAACGGCCACCGCAGACGAACTGGCCCGCGCGGGCTACGACCACGTGGTGCTCGCCACCGGCGTGGTGCCGCGGCAGCCCGAGATCGACGGCATCGATCATCCGTCGGTGATCGCCTACGCCGACCTCATCCTTGGACGTCGCCCAGCGGGCCGGCGCGTTGCCATCGTCGGTGCCGGCGGTATCGGCTTCGACGTTGCCGAGTTGCTGTGCCACGCAGAGCCGCCGGGAGAGACCCCCTTGCACCGCTTCGCGGCCGCGTGGGGCATCGACCTGTCGGTGCAGGCGCGCGGCGGCGTGGTGCCCTCGCGTGATGCGGCTTCTCCGCGCGAGGTGTGGCTGCTGCAGCGCAAGGACACTCGCCTCGGCCAGGGCCTGGCGAAGACCACCGGGTGGATCAGGCGTGCCGTGCTGGACCGCAAAGGGGTCCACATGCTGGGAGGCGTGCAGTACCTGCGGATCGACGACGAGGGCCTGCATGTGACGGTGAAAGGCGAGCCGCGAGTGATCGCGTGCGACACCGTCGTGGTGTGCGCCGGGCAGCAGTCGAGGACCGATCTTTCGGAAGGGTTGGAGCGCAACCGGGTGCCGATGACGGTCATCGGAGGCGCCCGTCTCGCCGCCGAACTGGACGCGATGCGGGCGATCGACGACGGGGTGCGGTTGGCGGTTCGCCTTTAGCCCAGGGCGCCTGGGGCTCGGGCGAAGCGCGCCGCGCGCTTGTCGATGAAGGCGTTCGCGCCTTTCCTTTGCGGCACCGGTGTTGTCAATGCGTCCCGGCGCGCAGGGCAGCCTTGTGGATCTTGCCGGCGGGCGTGAGCGGCAACTCGTCGCGGAACACGATCTGGCGCGGCAACTTGTAGTCGGCGAGGCCTTCGGCGCACCAGGCGCGCAGCGTGGCTTCGTCCAGCGCGGCGCCGGGCCGGGCCACCACGTAGTAGCGGCCCACCTCGCCCAGCACCGGATCGGGCACGCCGATACCGGCCACCATCAGCACCTGCGGATGGCGCGCGATGCGTGCCTCCACCTCCGCAGGGTAGACGTTGAAGCCACCTTGTATGTACATGTCCTTCGCGCGGCCCTTCAGCGTGATCACGCCGCGCTCGTCCAGCCACCCCAGGTCGCCGCTGCGCAGCCAGCCGCCGGGCAGGAAGGCGTCCTTGTGGGCCGCCTCTGCACCCACGTAGCCCGGCACCACGCCGCAGCGCCTGTAGCAGAGCTCGCCCACGCCGCCCACCGGAAGGGGCTGCGCATCGCCGGTGCCGATCACCTGCACCTCGGCGTCGCCGATCACGCAGCCGATGGTGTTCATCAGGTCATCGCGGGTCGCGTCCCACGGCGTGATGACGATCGCGCCCGAGGCTTCCGACAGGCCGTACAGGTTCATCAGCGTCGCGTTGGGCATGCGCTGCTGCAGTTGCGAAAGCAGCGTGGCGTCCACGTTGGAGCCGCCCACGAACAGCAGGCGCACGCTGGAGAAATCAGTGCCCAGTCCTTCGGACTTCATCAGCAGCAGCGTCAACATGGTCGGCACGCCGGCCAGCAGGGTGGGCCGATGCTGCTGGATGCGCTGCAGCATCTCGTTGGCCTTGAACTCCGGCAGCAGGTCGACGCGGCCGCCGCCCGCCATCAGGCTGAGGATGCCGCAGGTGATGCCGCCCACGTGGTTGAGCGGCAATGCCAGCGACAGCAGGTCGTGGTCGCCGATGCGCATGTGCTCGGCCTGCGCCTGCGCCGATGCAAGCAGGCTGCGGTGCGTGAGCCCCGCGCCTTTGGGGCGGCCGGTGGTGCCGGAGGTGTAGATCACCATGGCCAGGTCGTCAGGCGACACCGCCGCGGCCAGCGCGTCCACCGCGGCCGGATGGGCATCGCCGCGCTGCAGGCGCTCGTACGGCATGTGCAGCAGTGGACTGGCGCCCGCTGTGGTGCGTGTGGCCTTGCCATCGCAGGGCAGAAGGATCAGGTGGCGCAGCGTGGGCAGCTCGGGCGCCAGCCGGTCGAACATTGCGGCAAAGTCATGGCCTTCGTGCTCCGGCACGAGGGCGATCGCCTTCACCTCGCTGTCGCGCACCATGTGGCCGAGTTCGCCCTCGCGGTAGCGCGGGCTCATTGCCACCACCGCGGCACCGATGCGGACCGCCGCGAAGAAAAGCACCAACCACTCGATGCGGTTGAGCGACAGCAGCCCGATGCGGTCGCCGCGGCCCAGCCCCAGGTAGAGCAGGTGGGCGGCCATGCGGTGCGACGCGTCGTCCAGCTCGCGGTACGAGGTGCTGTGTTCGCCGTGCAGGATGAAGGCGGCGTCGCCGCGGTGCAGCGAGGCATCGGACAAGGCGCCACCCAGGGTGCGGGGCAGGAAGTTGTTGGTCATGGCAGTCACCTCAGAGTTGCGCCGCCAACGCGGCGGGTACGCGCACAGGCATGTCGAGCAGCATCTGCGCCATGCCTTTGCCCAGTGGGTCGAAGCGCGGCGACGCCGGGCCGCCGCCGGCCAGCGCGTCGTGCAGCACCAGGTTCATGGCAGCGATGCCAGGCAGGTGATAGCGATCGATGCGGCCCTTCACCAGGTTGGCGAAGTACTGCTCCACCGCCTTCGGCGTGACGCGCTGCCACAGCAGCGGCAGCCATTCCGGGCGCCGTGCGATGAGGCCGATGTTGGAGAGATTGCCCTTGTCGCCACTGCGCGCCCAGGCCAGCTTCACCAGCGGCACCTCCAGCAGCATGCCGGTGGGCGGATCGGCCCAAGGTGCAGGCGCCGTGCTCGCCGGTGCTGCCGCACCCTCCGCGCTGCCGGGCGGGATCTCCACCGCCGCGCGCCGGCCTTCGACCTCGACGCTCACCGGCACGCGGCGCTTGTCGAGCAGGAACGAGAACGGCTTGATCAGCGGCGACGGCGACGGCCGGCCGCCGGACGGCATGGTGGTGCCCGGTGACCACGAGGTGCCCGAGGGCACGATCTCGCGCGCAAAGATCTCCAGCGCCTTCTTCATCGGATGATCCACCACCACCCGCACCATCACCTCGCGCGACGCGCCGGTGCGCGCTTGCGCGCCATAGAGGGTTTCCGCGCCCAGCAGCTCCACTTGGGCCGAGGTGTAGTCGGGCAGGCCGGCGGCGGCCAGGATGTCGCGCGTGCGTTCCACGATCGCCTCGCCGGTGCGCCGAGCCTTGGCCGCCGCATCGATTCCCACGATCACCATGGAGCCGGCGCAGCGGTAGCCGTCGAGCAGCGTGGCAGACACCTTGTAGCTGGTGCCGGGCGCGCGGCCCAGGGCGCCGCTCACGCGCACGCGCTCGTCGGTGAGCTGGTCGATGCGCACCTCGCGGAAATCACAGGTCACGTCCGGCAGCAGGTAGGTGCCCGGGTCGCCGATCTCGTAGAGCAGCTGCTCGGCCGCGCAGGCGCGGCGGATCAGCCCGCCGGTGCCGGGCGGCTTGTGCAGCTCGAAGCTGCCGTCCGCGGCGCAGTCGATCACCGGGTAGCCGATGTGCGCCCAGTCGGGCACCTGCTGCCAGTCGGTGAAGATGCCACCAGTGGCCTGGCAGCCGCATTCGATGATGTGGCCGGCGAGGCTGCCGCCCGCCAGCCGGTCGTAGTCGGTGGCCGACCAGCCGAACTCATGGATCAGCGCGCCCAGCGTCACCGCGCTGTCCACGCAGCGGCCGGTGATCACGATGTCCGCGCCCGCGGCCAGCGCGCGTGCCACGGGCAGGGCGCCCAGGTAGGCGTTGGCGCTCAGCACGTCGGCGGGCAGCGGCTCCTGCGTGAACATGTCCTGCGTGCCGGCGGCGCGCAGCTCGACCATTTGCGCGCTGATGTCGTCGCCTTCCACCACGGCGATGCGCGGCGCGAGCCCCATGGTGGTGGCCAGCGCCTTCAGTGCCGCTGCACACCCGCGCGGATTGATGCCGCCGGCATTGGCGATCACCTTGATGCCGCGCTGCATCACGTCGGGCAGCACCTGCTTCATTGCACTGTCGACGAAGTCGGTGGCGTAGCCCAGCTCCGGCTTCTTGGCGCGCGACGCGGCCAGCACGGCCATCGTTGTCTCGGCCAGGTAGTCGAACACCAGGTAGTCGATCAGGCCCGAGGCCACGAGCTGAGGCGCGCCCACCATGCTGTCGCCCCAGAACCCGGAGGCGCCGCCAATGCGCACCACTTTGTGGGCCGATATGTTCGTGCTGTTCATGCTCGCTCCAAGAAAAGGGGCTCGACCTGACCTCAACCGATCTGGCGCTGCTGCCCGTCCCAATAGGGCTGGCGCAGCACCCGCTTGAGCAGCTTGCCGCTGGCATTGCGCGGCAGCGTCTCGACGAAGTCCACCGACTTGGGGCACTTGTAATGCGCCACGCGTTCGCGCAGCCAGGCGACGATGGCCGGGCCGTCGGCCGGTTGGCCGGGACGCAGCACCACGCAGGCCTTCACCGCCTCACCCCAGCGCGCATCGGGCACGCCGATCACGGCGCACTCGGCCACCGCCAGGTGCGCCGCGAGCGCGTTCTCGATCTCGGCCGGGTAGATGTTCTCGCCACCGGAAATGATCATGTCCTTCATGCGGTCGTGGATGAAGAGCACGCCGTCCTCGCGGTAGCCTGCGTCACCGGTGCGCATCCAGCCGCCGGCCTCATCGCGGCCCTCGGGGAATACCGAGGCCGTGGCCTCGGGGTTGCGCCAGTAGCCGAGCATGTTGGTCGGCGAACGCACCCACACCTCGCCCACCACGCCATCCTCGCAACCGGTGCCGCCCCCATCCACCACGCGCACCTCCACGCCGGGCGAGGGCGTGCCGGCCGAGCGCAACAGGGCGGCGCGCGGGCCGCCGGGGTCGTGGTCCTCGGGCAGCAGCCAGGTCATGGGGCCGGTGGCCTCGGTCATTCCGTAGGTCTGCAGCAGGCCGCAGCCGAAGCGGCGCTGCGCCTGGGCGAGCAGGCTCTCCGCGATGGGCGATCCGCCATAGGACACCATGCGCAGCGAGCTGAAATCGGCCTGGGCGGCGGCCGGGTGCTGCAGCACGAAGAGCATCATCGCGGGCACCAGGAACACATGCGTCACGCGCTGCTGCTCGATCGCCGCGACGACGGCCGCGGGGTCGAACTGCGTGTGGTGCAGCGTGGTGCCGCCCTCGATCAAGGTGGTGAGCGTGTTCTCCACGCCGGCGATGTGGAACGACGGCAGCGCGTTGAGCATCACCGCCTCGGCATCGATGCGGCACACCTGCGCATACACGCAGCAGGCGATGAGCAGGTTGCGGTGCGAGATCTCTACGCCCTTGGGCAACCCGGTGGTGCCGGAGGAGTAGAGCTGCAGCGCGGCCTCGTGCTCGCCGCTGTCGCGCTGCGGGTCGACGGCGTCGAAGCCCGCCAGCCAGTCGTGAAAAACGGGCCGGCCGTCATGCGGCCCTTCATGCTCGGCATCCGTCAGCAGCGTCTGCTGCAGCAGCGGCAGGTCGCGCCCTTCGAGCGCTGGGAGGAACTCACGGTCCACCAGCAGGAAGCGCGCTTCCGAATGGCGCACCACGTATTCCACCTCCGGGCCGGCCAGACGCCAGTTGAGCGGCGCGCACACGGCGCCGAGGCGGCTGGCCGCGACGAGCAGCAGCGTGCAATCGGCGCCATGCCGGGTGAGGCAGGCGACGCGGTCGCCGCGCGCGATGCCCAGCGAAGCGAGCCCCTGCGCAATGCGGTTGGCCGCCGCGTCGACCTCGGCGAAGGTCCAGCGGCGCGAAGGCGTCACCCAGGCCAGGCCGTCGGGGCGCTGGGCGCGGTGGCGCCTCAGCACGTCGCCCACCAGGCGGTCGGGCGGCACGATGCAATCGGCCGGGATGGTGGGACGGAGGACGCGGTCGGGTGTCATAGGGTCGGGCATGGCATCTCTTGGCGTAGGGCTGCCGAGCTGGCATCGCGGGCAACGGAAGGCTCGTGGTCCGACATCGCAGGGTGCCTCTCGCACGGTGGCTCGCAGACCGTGAAGATGCCAGCCGCCGCAAAGGCGGTCTTGCGGGAATTGGCTGACCCTGCCTCAGCCGCTTTCCGCAAGCTGGTGCGCGCGAGCGCAAGGCTTCGGTTGGGTCACGCTTCCACGAAGTAGTCGAGCAGCGGCTCGGTGCCACGGGCCACGGCGTAGCGCTCGAAGTCGGTCACGCCACAGCGACGCAGCACGTCCTCGTCGATGAAGGATTCACCAGTCAATTCACGGCTGCGCTGCGTCAGGATCCAGTGTGCCGCGTCGGCCATGATCTCCGGCGTGCGCGCCCGCTGCACCAGCCCCGGCGCCGCGATGTCGAGTGCGGAGGTGCCGATCAGCGTGCGCGGCCACAAGGTGTTAGCCGCCACGCCGCGCGCGCGGAACTCCTCCGCGATGCCCAGCGCGAGCAGACTCATCGCGTACTTGGAGGTGGTGTAGGCCGCGTGGTCGCCGAACCATCTGCGGTTCATGCTGATCGGCGGCGACAGGCTGAGCACATGCGGGTTGGCGGCTTTCAGCAGATGCGGCAGGCAGGCCTGCGCGCAGACGAAGCTGCCGCGCACGTTGATGTCCATCATCAGGTCGTAGCGCTTGGCCGGCGTCTCCAGAATGCCGTGCGGATGGATCGCGCTGGCGTTGTTCACCAGAACGTCGATGCCGCCGAAGCGCTGTACCGCCTGCTCGACCGCGGCCTGAACCTGGGCCGCGTCGCGCACGTCCACCACCAGCGCCAGGGCCTGCCCGCCGGCGGCCTCGATCTCCGCTGCGGCGCTGTGGATGGTGCCGGGCAGCCGCGGGTCAGGCTCGGCAGTCTTGGCCGCGACCACGATGCGCGCGCCGTTGCGCGCGGCACGCAGCGCGATCGCCTTGCCGATGCCGCGGCTGGCGCCGGTGATGAACAGCGTCTTGCCGTTCAAGGTGGGAGGGGTGCGGTCGGTCATGGCGTCACTTCAGCGCGCCGGCCGTGAGTGTCCAGGTCTTCATCGTCTCTCCTTGGGTGTGCTGCAGCCGGCGACGTGCGGCAATGGCGGGGGCCAGCTTGCGCGCCCTTGCACGGCCCGTCTTGCGTCAATTGGTCGACTGCCGCTGCAACCCAAGAAGTACCAGTAACCGGCGCTTTCTGCGGCGGGAATCCAGGGTAACGCCCCAAAATTTTCCGCCTCAGAAGCCCCGCGCAGCAAGCTGGCACAAGACTTCGTCATCCTGCAGCCCTAGTCTGTATGCAACGACACGCCCGACTCCCAAGATCGAGCGGCCGGCTGCTTCAGCAGGACAGGAGACAAAGGCATGCAGTGGAATTCCGCCCGTGGCACTTGCGACCGCCTGATGTGGATCACGCCCGACCGGGTGTTCTACGTGGGCCTGCTCGGAGAGCCCTCCGAGAGAACGATGGGTTCGGTCATCGCCTACGTGGCGTCCGAAGGCGCTATCCGCATCAGCCTCGATGGCGGCGAATGGCAAACGACCCAACTCGCGGTGGTTCCGCCCTACGTGCCGCACCGCGTGATCTCGGAGGCACGCCTCATCAACCTGATCCAGCTGGAGGCCGAGGCGGTGGACCGGGCCGCGCTGCCCGCGCCTATGAACGGCCATGGGGCGGTAGATGCACCGTGGTTCGTGGAGCGGGTGAAGCGCTGCCAGCTCGAGCTGTGCAAGCAAGGCCGAGACGTGGACCTGGAGGCGCTGGACTTCGACCGCCTCTTCTTCGATGCGCCTTTGGCCGCTCGGCAGGTCGACAGGCGCATCCTGGCGGTGATCGATGGCATCAAACGCGATCCATCCGCGCAGATCAGCGCCGAAGAGTGCGCCGAGAGCGTGCACCTTTCGTTCTCCCGCTTCCTGCACCTGTTCAAACAGGAGCTGGAGGTGCCCTTCCGCAGCTTCCGGACCTGGAAACGCGCGCGCAGCCTGCTGCACTACGTCAACCGCAACTCGAACCTGGCCCACGTGGCGTTGGACACCGGCTACCCCGACTCCACGCACTTCAGTCACTCGATCCGCCATGCCTATGGGCTGAAACCGAAGGACATCTTCGCAGGATCCCGCCGGCTGGCGATCCACGCGCAGCACGAGCCTCCTTCAGCGTGCCGATTCAGATAGCAGTTCCACAATGCTCCGTGCAGCAGCACGGCACGTCGTCGTTTCCTGCAACCTCACTTCATTCAGCGTGGCGCCAGAGTGATGCGAGCCGACATGGTCCCGCGACACGAAGCTCAGCAGACCGGTCTGCGCGATCAGCGGCAGCAGCATCACGAGCATGCTACGGCGCGGTGTTTGGGCCATGATGAAGGGACACCGTGTTGGGAATCGGCGGCACTGGACTTCAGCGACGGACGGATGCGCTCGCGCACGCCTCTCCGCAAGGGGCGTCAGGGAAGTCACTCGACAGTGTTTCGCCCGCGACACCGAACCTCAGGGCACGACCCTCACCAACCGCGTAGGCGTCAACCAACGTTCAATTCGAGCCCTCCCAACCAAGCACTCGCGAGTCACGGGAACGAATCCGACGTACGACTCAACGTACGGTCGTGGGTTGAACCATGACTTTGACTTGGTCCGCTGCACGACCGACTGCTGTGACAAGATCTGGTAGACGGCTATGGGACCAGTTGCAGTGCCTTGACGTCGATCGTCGTTTGCACCGTGACCACCGCGTCGCGAGCAGACGAGCCCCAGCGCTCCGCGACTTGCCGACACCGCTCGCTCGGCGAATGCATCACCGGCCGGCCGGCGTGTTCGAGCGCGAGCATGTCGTCGTGCGGATATTGGCGGGCGGTCTCGCTGGAGGCGCTCAGAATCAGACGACGCTCCAGCTCGCGATGCAGCGCCATGCGCGCCTGGATCGAATTGGCGACCGACACCGTCAGCCCCAGCGCCTGATCGCGGAAGTCGGTCTCGACGGTGGTGAAGTCGATGATCCCGAGCAGGGTCTGTCCGTCGGTGTCAAAGATCGGCGCTGCGGCGCAGGACCACGAATGCCAGTGCTCGCAGAAGTGCGCCGACGCTCCAGGTCAGCTAGGTCGTCGTCGAGCGGTCTGATCGTTGAACGCACCAGCGTCGCGACGGCCCTCGCGTCGTCGGAGGCTGCTCGGGTGTCGGGCCGCCGGTATCGAGCATCGTCATTTCGGCGATCATGGCATCGAAGTGACGATGCGGTTGTAGGCAAACGTCGCATCGCGGTCACCGCCGATCTGCCGTAGGCGCCTGGGCCGTCGTACGGGCCAAGCCTACCGAGCCAGTGTTCCTTCTGTGTCTGATAGGCTTCGTCGCTCCGCGAGGCCTGCGCGAGGTGCGCTCATCGGCAGAGGACTACGATGGCGAAACCGATGAACGATTTCGACCCCAGCAGCCGCGGCAACCCGCTGGATCCGGGCGACCCGGCAGCGGTTTTGAACTCCAGCGCCGACAACGACCTGGCCCTCCGCTACGGCCGGCCCGCGGGCGGGTGGCGGCTGCGCCTGTACACGGTCATCTTCGAATCCGACACGCGCGCCGGCCGCAGCTTCGACCTGGTGCTGGTCTGGATGATCTTGGGCAGCGTCGCGGTCGTCATGTTCGACAGCTTCGAGGCGCTGCACGCGCGCTGGGGCGCGGCGCTGCAGGCCATCGAGTGGGGCTTCACGGCGATCTTCACGATTGAGTACGTCGCCCGCCTCTCGTGCGTGCAACACCCACTGCGTTATTCACGCAGCCCACTCGGCATCATCGACCTGATGGCCGTCCTGCCTACGTGGGCCGCGCTCTTCCTGCCCGGCTTGCATGCCCTGATCGACGTGCGGCTGTTGCGGCTTCTGCGGCTGTTCCGGATTCTCAAGCTCGCCGAGTACGTAGAGGAATACAGCGCGCTCGGACGCGCGCTGATGGCAAGCCGGCGCAAGATCCTCGTGTTCCTAAGCTTCGTGTTGCTGGTTGTCGTTGTGATGGGAACCATCATGTACGTGGTCGAGGGCCCGGAAAACGGCTTCACCAATGTACCCGTGTCGGTGTACTGGGCGATTTCCACGATGACCACCGTTGGCTTCGGTGACATCGCACCGAAAACCGGCCTCGGCCGCTTCATCGCGTCGATGATGATGCTGATCGGCTGGGGCACGTTGGCGGTGCCCACGGGCATCGTCAGCGCCGAGTTCACGGCGTTGCGCTTCCGCGCCCCGGGCTCGACCGCTGAGCGCGTCTGTCCGGCCTGCGGCAGCCTCGGCCACGAGCCGCGCGCGCGCTTCTGCCGCGACTGCGGCACCGCCTTGTAGATCAGTCCAGCGGCGGCGCTGCCAGCAGCGCCCGGAGCGCCGCCGGCCTGAGCGTAAAGGCGTGCCCTCGAGGCAGTCGTTCCTCCTGGATAGACTGCTTGTGGCCGCCAGTGTGAATACGAGGCGGCGCCAGGAAGCTGACCTTCGGAGCGATGGCCACTCCCGCCAAAGTCAGCTTGGCGCGACCCTCGGGGAAGCTGCTTCCGCTTGGGTCGATTGCCGGCCGACACGAAGGACCGCTGTCCGGCGCGCGATTCTTGTGGCCATGGCACCACGAAACTGCCCTGAGACGGCTAGCCGCTTTGAGTCTTGAACTGACGCTCGGGTCGGCAGCACGAAAGGTGCTCATGGACGGGACCGGGTTTTCTCGGAGGGTTCGGTCGCCCGCATGCCCGGTCACTTCGCTGAGCTGTCGTCGCAGAGCAGCGGACGCGGCCCCGCAGCGCCACTTGCGCACGAGATTGGCGTTCAGGTTAAGACCTGTGCGAGCGATTCCGGAGATCGACGGGCCCCGCTCATCGCACGCGGCCAGAACCCTTCGTCTTGAGCTCCGCACTGCGGCGACGGCGAGGAGCGGACTTGGAGTGCATAGGTATCCCACCAACGGAATAGGTGGACACCATCCTCACGCTCCTATCGCCGGTAAGTAAGGTGGGACGGCAACACGTTCACCGCCAACGGACCAAAGGGCACGTGCAGCGCGAGGCCCTACTTGTCGCAACCAGCGATCAGCGTCGCCCCGCCCCCGGGCGCCGCCTTGTCAGGCGTTTCGATGCGCCCGGCGCAACCATTCGCCGCCCATTAAATGGGTCGCTCAAGTCGAACCGCTCTGCACACGGCGTCGCAGTTCGGACGGAGAAGCGCCGAACCAGCGTCGGCAGCTGCGCGTCAACACCGCCTGTTCTGAATAGCCAAGCATCGCCGCCACCTGGGCCATGGGTGGCGATTGCGCTTGGCTGAACAGGAGAAGCAATCGTTCCCGCCGTATCCCGTCGACGATGTCTTCGAAGCGTCCCTCGTTTTCCATGACGCAGCCGGGGAAGGGCGAGTCCGGCCCAAGGATGTAGCGCTGCCGATCGGCGCCGCCGATGCGGAAGTCGCTCTCGAACAGCTCGGTCTCGGTCGTGGGATTCGCGTGCCAGCGCCGCTTGAGCGCGGGATCGGACAAGGCGGCGAACAGGCGTTCGCGGCTGTGCGGATAGCTGTGGTGCAGGGTGAAGCTGTCGTGAAGGGCCGCCACGGCGCGTCTCCAATAGTGAAGGTAACGCTTCACTATCATCATGACATCGACAGTCAAGTAGATA
>Ga0207645_10001311_pt1 | contig 20435 bp, 18 predicted proteins | sample KBSM53metaG_FD_184331 | JGI IMG/M metagenome (GOLD analysis project Ga0207645, IMG submission 184331) | Miscanthus rhizosphere microbial communities from Kellogg Biological Station, Michigan, USA - KBS M5-3 metaG (SPAdes) (version 2) | ecosystem: Host-associated > Plants > Roots > Rhizosphere >...
TCGCGCGCGGTCAGCTTGCCCTTGCCGTGCTGCGCATCGATGCGCTTCTGGCCGCCGCCCAGACGCGCCTTCGCGCGCTTGGCTTCGAGTTGCTGGATGATGTCGTGCATGGTCGGGTCCTCGGTTTTCTGCGTTCAGCCGCGCTCGGCCGCCGCAAGGTCGTTGTTGCGTTCGAACAGGTTCAGCAGCGCGCGGGCCGCGGCCGATGGCGCGATGCGCGCCTGGGTGACCGCCTGCACGGTCTGCGGCAGCGCGTCGCGCACCGCCGGATGCCGGCGGAAGTCGGTGAGCAGCCGTGCATGCACGATGTCCCACATCCAGGCCATCGCCTGGGCCTTGCGCCGCGCCTCGAACTCGCCGCTGGCGCGCCGCAGCCGATGAAACTCTTCGACGCTGGCCCAGAACGCGTCGATCCCGTCGCCCTTCAGCGCGCTCATCTGCAGCACCTGCGCTGTCCAGCGGTCGGCGTCGGCGTGGGCGCCGAACATCCGCAGCGAGCCCTTGATCGTGGCCAGGGCGCGGGTCGCGGCGGCGGGGTCGATGTCGGCCTTGTTGATGACGATCAGGTCGGCGATCTCCATCACGCCCTTCTTGATCGCCTGCAGGTCGTCGCCGGCATTCGGCAGCTGCAGCAGCACGAACATGTCTGTCATGCTGGCGACGGTGGTCTCGGACTGGCCGACGCCGACGGTCTCGACGATCACGACGTCGTATCCGGCAGCCTCGCACAGCAGCATCGCCTCGCGCGTCTTCTCGGCCACGCCGCCGAGCGTGCCCGAGGCCGGGCTCGGCCGGATGTACGCGGCCTCGTCGACCGACAGCCGCTCCATGCGCGTCTTGTCACCCAGGATCGAGCCGCCCGACAGGCTCGACGACGGGTCGATCGCGAGCACCGCGACCCGATGCCCCTTCGCGATCAGCGCCAGGCCCAGCGTCTCGATGAAGGTCGACTTGCCGACGCCGGGCACGCCCGAGATGCCCAGCCGCATGCCGCGGCCGGTGTGCGGCAGCAGGCCGTTCAGCAAGGCATCGGCGCGCACGCGGTGGTCGGTGCGGGTCGATTCGAGCAGGGTGATGGCCTTGGCGAGCGCGCGGCGTTCGCCGCGCCGCACGCCGTCGGCCAAAGCCTGATCGGGGTCGGAGAGCGCGCCCACGAAGCGTTCAGGCGGCCGTGCCGAGGTTCGCGACGCTGGCGACGCTGGCCTTGATGTGCTCGAGCACGTCCTTCGCGCTCGCCGGGATCGGCGTGCCCGGGCCGTAGATGCCCTTGACGCCGGCATCAAAGAGCATCTCGTAATCCTGCCGCGGGATCACGCCGCCGACGAACACGATGATGTCGTCGGCGCCCTGCTTCTTCAGCGACTGGATGATCGCCGGCACCAGCGTCTTGTGCCCGGCGGCCAGCGTGCTGACGCCGACCGCGTGCACGTCGTTCTCGATCGCCTGGCGTGCGCACTCGTCGGCGGTCTGGAACAGCGGGCCCATGTCGACATCGAAGCCGAGGTCGGCGAACGCGGTCGCGACGACCTTCGCACCGCGGTCATGGCCGTCCTGGCCGAGCTTGGCGATCATCACGCGCGGGCGCCGGCCCTGGCTTTCGGCGAAGGTCTCGATCTCCTGCTTGAGCTGGTCCCAGCCTTCGGCGCTGTCGTAGGCGGCGGCATAGACGCCGGTTACCTTCTGCGTGTCGGCGCGGTGCCGGCCCCAGACCTTCTCGAGCGCATCGGAGACCTCGCCGACAGTGGCGCGCAGCCGCACTGCCTTGATCGCCAGATCGAGCAGGTTGCCGTCGCCGCTCTCGGCGCAGCGTGTCAGCGCGTCGAGCGCCGCCTGCGTCGCGGCCGTGTCGCGCGCCGCCCGCAGGCGCTCGAGCCGCGCGACCTGGTTGTCGCGCACAGCGTGGTTGTCGATGTCGAGCGTGTCGATCGCGTCTTCTTCTGCCAGCTTGTACTTGTTGACGCCGACGATGACGTCCTTGCCCGAGTCGATTCGCGCCTGCTTCTCGGCCGCGCTGGCCTCGATCTTCAGCTTGGCCCAGCCGCTGTCGACGCACTTCACCATGCCGCCGAGCGCATCGACCTCCTCGATGATCTTCCAGGCGGCATCGGCCATGTCCTGCGTCAGCTTCTCCATCATGTAGCTGCCGGCCCACGGGTCGACGACGTTCGTGATGTGGGTCTCTTCCTGGATGATCAGCTGGGTGTTACGGGCGATGCGCGCGCTGAACTCGGTGGGCAGCGCAATTGCCTCGTCGAGCGCATTCGTGTGCAGGCTCTGCGTGCCGCCGAACACCGCGGCCATCGCCTCGATCGTCGTGCGCACGACGTTGTTGTACGGGTCCTGCGCCGTCAGGCTCCAGCCCGAGGTCTGGCAATGCGTGCGCAGCATGAGGCTCTTCGGGTTCGCGGCGTTGAAGCCTTGCATAATCTTGCACCACAGCAGCCGCGCGGCACGCATCTTCGCGACCTCGAGATAGAAGTTCATCCCGATGGCCCAGAAGAAGCTCAGGCGCGGGGCGAACTCGTCGACATCGAGCCCCTTCGCGAGCGCCGCCTTGACGTACTCGCGGCCGTCGGCCAAGGTGAACGCGAGCTCGAGCGCCTGGTTCGCGCCGGCCTCCTGGATGTGGTAGCCCGAAATCGAGATCGAGTTGAACTTCGGCATGTTCTTGGCCGTGTACTCGATGATGTCGCCGACGATGCGCATCGACGGCTCGGGCGGGAAGATGTAGGTGTTGCGAACCATGAACTCCTTCAGGATGTCGTTCTGGATCGTTCCACTCAACTTGTCCTGCGTCACGCCCTGCTCTTCGGCCGCGACCACGTAGCCGGCGAGCACCGGCAGCACCGCGCCGTTCATAGTCATCGACACCGACACACGATCGAGCGGGATGCCGTCGAACAGGATCTTCATGTCTTCCACGCTGTCGATCGCGACGCCGGCCTTACCGACGTCGCCGGTGACGCGCGCATGGTCGCTGTCGTAGCCGCGGTGCGTGGCCAGGTCGAATGCGACGCTGACGCCCTGCGCGCCCGCGGCCAGCGCCTTGCGGTAGAAGTCGTTCGAGGCTTCAGCGGTCGAGAAGCCGGCGTACTGGCGGATCGTCCACGGGCGCACCGCGTACATCGTCGCCTGCGGGCCGCGCACGAACGGCGCGACACCGGGCAAGGTGTCGGTGTGCGGCAGGCCCTGCAGATCGGCGGCGGTGTACAGCGGCTTGACCGCGATGCCCTCGGGCGTGATCCAGTTCAGGGCCGCGAGGTCGCCACCGGGCGCCGACTTGGCGGCGGCTTTCTGCCAAGCGGCGAGCGAATCCGAATTCGGCGTCTTGTCATTCGACATGGTGTTCCCCAGCAACCCTCAGGATGCGCGCCGGCGACCCGGTGCGTCAATGGCCCCGGCGGGACGCCGGACCAGGGCTGGACGGCGGTGCCGCCCGAGCGTCATAATTCAGAATTGAATTCTAGCGTCAAATTGCGCAGCAAGGCGCACGCCGAGGGACAATCCCCGAACGCGTTGCGCAGACGAACAACCCGATTCCATGGCGACCCTTCTTCCCGATGTTTCCCGCCCCGGGCCGGCCGGCCGCACCGGCCCGCTGCGCGAACGCGCGCTGTACGAGCAGGTCGCCGAGCGGCTGCGCAACCGCATCCTCGATCACGGCCTGCACCCCGGCAGCTGGATCGACGAGCAGGCGCTCGCAGCCGAGTACGGCATCAGCCGCACGCCGCTGCGCGAGGCGCTGAAGGTGCTGGCGGCCGAAGGGTTGGTGACGATGAAGCTGCGCCGCGGCGCCTATGTCACCGAGGTCTCGGAGCGCGACCTGACCGAGGTCTATCACCTGCTCGCGCTGCTCGAGAGCGACGCCGCGATGGTCGTCGCGGAGCGCGCCACCGCCGCGCAGATCGCCGAATTGCTGGCGCTGCATCAGCAGCTCGAGGCCGAGGTCGCCGATCGCGACCGCTTCTTCGCCGCCAATGAGCGCTTCCACATGAAGCTGCTCGAGGTCGCCGACAACCGCTGGCGCAACCAGCTGGTCGCCGACCTGCGCAAGGTCATGAAGCTCAATCGCCACCATTCGCTGTTCAAGCAGGGCCGGCTCGAGGCCTCGCTGAAGGAGCACCGCCAGATCATGGCCGCGCTGAAGGCACACAACGGGGTGCGTGCGCAGCAGCTGATGCAGCAACACTTCGCCAACGGCAAGGAAGCGGCGTCGTTGAGCTGAACAGATCCCGCACCTCCCGGCTGCGCCAGCGCGGCTGCGACAATCCTGCCCCATGAACCGACCCACCCTCAGCCTGATCGCGGCGGTCGCGCGCAACGACACGATCGGCAAGGGCAACGCCTTGCTCTGGCATGAGCCCGACGACCAGAAGCACTTCCGGCGCGTCACGATGGGCTGCCCGGTGATCATGGGCCGCAAGACCTGGGATTCGCTGCCCGCGCGGTTCCGCCCGTTGCCCGGCCGACGCAACATCGTGCTGACCCGCGCCGCCGACTGGCGCGCCGACGGCGCCGAGACCGCGCCGTCGCTCGAAGACGCGCTGGACCGGCTGGCCGGCGTGCCGAAGGCCTTCGTGATCGGCGGCGCCGCGGTCTACGCGCTCGCGCTGCCGCGCGCCGATGAACTGGTGCTGACCGAGATCGACGCCGACCTCGACGGCGACATCTACTTTCCGGCATGGGACCGCCACCGGTTCACGCGCCACGCCGGCGAAGCGCACACAACAGCCGATGGGCTGCGCTACCGCTTCGTCACCTACCACACGACCCGAGGAGATTGAGATGTCAGCAGGCGGATTCCACGTGCACGGTCCGCACGACCACCATCTTGAACACGCCGCCGAGCATGACCCGCAGGGCATGGCCGGGCAGCTCGCGGTGATCACCGCGGTGCTCGCGACCGTCGGCGCGATCTTCGCGTACATGGGCGGCGCGACCCAGGCCGATGCCGGCCTGTTCAAGAACGACGCGGCGATCAAGAAGACCGAGGCGTCGAACCAGTGGAACTACTACCAGGCCAAGAGCAGCAAGCAGAACCTCAGCGAGCTCGCGCTGGAGCTCGCGCCCGAGACGCGCAAGGGCTTCTACGCCGACGAGATCAAGCGCTACAAGACCGAGAAGGCCGAGATCAAGGCCGCGGCCGAGAAGCTCGAGGCCGAATCGAAGGCGTTCGACGACAAGAGCGCGGAGCAGATGCACCAGCACCACCGCTGGGCCCAGGCGACCACCGCGCTGCAGATCGCGATCGCGATGGCGGCGATCGCGCTGCTGACGAAGAAGCGCTGGCTCGAAAAGGCAGTGCTCGGCGTCAGCGGCGTCGGCATCGCGATCGGCATCGCGGCCTGGCTGCACTTCTGAGCCATCCCGCGATCGCGCTTCGCGAGGGGCCCGCTTCGGCGCACTGAGGCGCAGTCTCAATCCCTTCAGGCGGTGACGTCGATCAGCGCACCGGTCGGGACCGGCGCGCCGCTCGTCGCGTGCATCGGCTGCAACGCGCTCGCAAGGGTCTGCAGAAACCGGCTGAGCAGCGCGCTGCTGTCGCTGTCCGAGGGCGCGCTGCCGCCGCGCACCGCGGTCAGCAGCTGACCGAAGGCATCGGCCAGCGGATTCGGCGGCGCCGGCGGCGCCGCCGGCGCGGTCGTCGTGGTCGTCGTGGTCGGCTCGGCGGCGAGAACGCTGGATGCCTCGATCTCGGCGGATGCGGCCGCTGTTGTCTCGATGGTCGTCGCGGTCGCGGCGGCTGTCGCCGGGGTCGCGTCGGCGGCGCTTTCCGCGGTGGTCTGCGCGGTCGCATCCACAGCCGGGGCCGTGGCAGCGGGCTGCGCTGCTGTCGCGGTGGCGACCGCGTGCTGGGCCGTTTCGGTCGCGGTCTTCAGTGACGCCGCGGCCGGATCGATGGCGCTGGCCAGCGCCGCGAGGCGTTCGGCGAGATTGTCGTAGCCATGCTCGGCCCCGTGCACACTCCGGTGGTGGTGCCGGCGCCCGGTGCCCGTATGGTTGTCGTTGTCGACCCCGACCTCGCCCGCCTTCGCGGCATCGGTGCCGCGCACCGCGCTCCACAGCGCATGCGCGAAGTGGGCGACGGCCTGTGTCACATCGCCGAAGCTCGCGCCGTCGTCAGCGGCCGCGGCATCGACCGAGGCGCTTGAGGTGCTCGTGGCAGCCGAGGTGGCCGAAGTGTCCGATGCGGCCGCCGTCGCGGCGTCGGCCGTCGCAGTCACCGGCGTCGCGGCATCGGCTGCCGGGGTCCCCGAGGTCATCGCCGAGGTCGCCGGCGCCGTGTCCGTGCCCCGCACGCCGTTCAGCCCGAGTTCCTGCAACGCCGTCAGCATCGCGTCGACCAGCACACTGCGCCGGCCGGTCGCGCGCTCGTTGCGGTCGGCGCCACGGTCGGCGTCGGCGGCTGACTTCGCGTGGCGCGTCGGCGCCGCCGCGCTCGAGGTGGCCGCGCCCTGCACCGCGTAGAGATTGATGAGCGACGAAGAGATCGATGCGATGGACATGGCGTTTCCCGGTGGCCAGGTACGAGCGCACCTTGCGCCGCGATCCTGATGCATCCGTTGTCGGTGCCATTGGCGCAGGCTTGACGGTCGCGGCGTTACCGTGTGTAGCGACAAGATGCCGCCAAGCGTCGCGGCCTGGGCTGCGACGCTCTCGCAACGCCAACGGGGCCGCCATACAAAAGCCGGCCGGGCGAACCGCCGCGCGACGGCATCACTTGCCGGGCGATGCCGTGCGCAGAACGGCCGCTTCCGCGGCGACTCGAGCCGGCGCCGGGCCGCTCCCAAGCGGCGACCTGAGCACCCGCCTCGCGCGTGCCATCGGTACCCCGGCGCCGAGTGCGCCATGTTCTCAGTCGTCGAGCCCGAGCTCCTGGATCTTGCGCGTGATCGTGTTGCGCCCGATGCCCAGCTTCTGAGCCGCCTCGATGCGGCGGCCGCGCGTGATCTCGAGCGCGGTGCGGATCAGCTGCGCCTCGAACATGTGGGTCAGCGTGTCCCAGACGTTGGCGTCGCCGGCGCGCAGCAGGCTGCGCGCATCCTGCTCGAGGCCGGTCAGCCACGCCGACGGCAGCTTCGGCGACGCCGGCAGCGCGGCGGCAGCCGGCGCCGGCGCGTTCCCGGGCACGGCCGCGAACGCCGGCTGCGCCTCGGCGCCTGCCACCGGCTCCTCCGCCGGCCTCGACCCAACACTTTCGGATCGCAGCTCCGGCGTGACGCCGGCGGCCGCAACGGCACCGCCGCCCTGGCCCGCGAGTTCGGGCGGCAGGTCCTTCGGCTCGATCATCTGCGCGGGCGCCATCACGGTCAGCCAATGGCAGATGTTCTCGAGCTGACGCACGTTGCCGGGAAAGTCGAAGCGCATCAAGTGCGCGAGCGCCGCATCGGTGATGCGCTTGGGCTCGACGCCCAGCTCCTTCGCGCTCTTTTGCAGGAAGAAACGGGTCAGGGCCGGCACGTCCTCGCGGCGCTCGCGCAAGGCCGGCAGGCGCAGCCGAATCACGTTGAGGCGGTGGAACAGGTCTTCGCGGAACGCGCCGAGCCGCACCCGCTCCTCGAGATTCTGGTGCGTCGCGGCGATCACCCGCACATTGCTCTTCATCGGGTTGTGGCCGCCGACGCGGTAGAACTGGCCGTCGGACAGCACCCGCAGCAGCCGCGTCTGCAGGTCGAACGGCATGTCGCCGATCTCGTCGAGGAACAGGGTGCCGCCGTCGGCCTGCTCGAAGCGGCCGCGGCGCGTGGTCTGCGCGCCGGTGAACGCGCCGCGCTCGTGGCCGAACAGCTCGGACTCGAGCAGGTCCTTCGGGATCGCCGCGGTGTTGATCGCGACGAACGGCCCGCTCGCGCGCGGGCTGTGCTTGTGCAGCGCATTCGCCACCAGCTCCTTGCCCGAGCCCGACTCGCCGGTGATCAGCACCGTGACGATGCTCTGGCTCAGCCGCCCGATCGCGCGAAACACGTCCTGCATCGCCGGGGCCTGGCCAAGCATCTCGGGCATCTGCGCGGCCTTCTCGTCGCGCACTTCCTCGCGCAGGCTTTCGTCGACCGCGCGCCGGATCAGCTCGACCGCCTTGGTCACGTCGAAGGGCTTGGGCAGGTATTCGAAGGCGCCGCCCTGGAACGCGCTAACCGCGCTGTCGAGGTCGGAGTAGGCCGTCATGATGATGACCGGCAGGCCCGGCAGCCGCTCGCGCACGGTCGCGAGCAGGTCGATGCCCGAGCCGCCCGGCATCCGGATGTCGGACACCAGAACCTGCGGTTCGTCGTCGTCGAGGGCCCGGATCACGTCGCGCGGGTTCGTGAAGCTGCGCACCGCGAGGTCCTCGCGCGCCAGCGCCTTCTCCAGCACGAAGCGGATGGATTGGTCGTCGTCAACGATCCAGATGGGTTTCATGCCCTGCCCTGTTCTTGTCCTGCCCTTTGACCAGTGCCCGCGGCCGACCCCCATGCGATCAGGGAAGCGGGATCACGATCTTGAAAATCGTCCTGCCCGGTTCACTCTCGCATTCGATCGTGCCGTGGTGTTGCTGCACGAAGGTCTGCGCAAGTGTGAGCCCGAGCCCGGAGCCACCGTCTCGCCCCGATACCAGCGGATAGAAGATGCGTTCGCGGATGGACTCGGGCACACCCGGGCCGTTGTCCTGAATATGCAAGTCCAGTGCCAGACGGTAGCGCTGCTTGCCCAGCGTGGCCTGGCGCGCGATGCGCGTGCGCAAGGTGATCTCCGCGTCGCCGACCGCGATGCGTTCGACGAGCGCCTGCGCGGCGTTGTGCGCGATGTTCAGCACCGCCTGGATCAGCTGCTCGCGGTCGCCGCGAAACTCCGGGATCGAGATGTCGTAGTCGCGCTCGACCGCCAACCCGCGCGGGAACTCGGCCAGGATCAGCGCACGCACCCGCTCGCAGACCTCGTGGATGTTGACGTCGCTGACCACATGCGGCTTGCGGTGCGGCGCGAGCAGCCGGTCGACCAACGCCTGCAGCCGGTCGGCCTCGCCGATGATGACCTGGGTGTACTCGTGCAGCGCGCGCGACGACTCGACCTCCATGCCGAGCAGCTGCGCCGCGCCGCGGATGCCGCCGAGCGGGTTCTTGATCTCGTGCGCGAGGTTGCGGATCAGCTCCTTCGTGACCTGGGCCTGGTCGAGCGCGCGCTCCTCGCGGTCCTGGCGGGTCTGCTGCTCGATCTCGACCAGCTCGACGACGACGTGCCGCGACGCGTCCATCTGGTTCACGATCACATGCACCGGCAGCGGCTCGACATGGCCGGTTCCGGGCCGGCGCAGCAGCGCCTCGAGCCGGCTGGTCGCGAATTCGTTGCGGGAGACCGCGGCCACCGTGTCGCGCAGCCGCTGCGCGTCGACGAACCACTCGAACAAGGAGCCGCGCTGCACGCTGCGCCGCGACAGGCCGAGCACGCTCTCGAACGAGGCGTTCGCGAACACGCACTGGCCGGCGTCGCTGACGATGGCCACCATCGTCGCCAGGTGGTCGAATGCGACGTACGGGCCGGCGCGATCGGGGACTTCGGGCGGCGGCGCGGCGAAGGCTTTGCGGATCACTGCGGCTGCTTCGCGAGCTCGCGCTTGAGCGCCGCGATGTCGCCCTCCTTGCGCGCGATCGCCGCCTTCATCTCGGCCACACGGTCGAGGTACTTCTGGTAGTTGCGCTCGTTGCCCTGGCGCTCGGGTTCGCCGTTGTTGTATTCGGTCTTCAGCGCCGCCAGCCGGTCTTCCTCGCGCTTCAGCTCGCCCTCGAGAATGCGGCGCGCGTCGCTGTCGCGCGCGCGCTGCTCGGCCGGGTCGACGCGCACGCCGCTGGCCCCCGGCGCGCTGACCGCCGGCCGGGGCTTGGGCCCCTGGATCACCGTGACCGGTGCGTTGTCGAGCACCGTGCAGCCCTTGTCCTTGGCCTCCTTGGCACTGATCGTGTTGCTGTAGACGTGCCCCGGGCACTTGTAGGTCACGCCCGGCTCGGCGGCCTGGGTGACGGCGGCCAGGGCGAACAGGGCAAGCCCCGACAGGCAGCGCGTCAGTGGCGGACGGATGGACATCATGCGTGGATTCTCCTGACGGCTCGATTGTCTCGCACGCGCCGCGCAAATGAAAAAAGGACGGCTTTCGCCGTCCCTTCGTCGTGTGCCACGAGCCCGTGCAAGGGCCCGGCGATCACAGCGTGTAGTACATGTCGAACTCGACCGGGTGCGTGGCCATGCGGAAACGCGTCACCTCGGCCATCTTCAGCTCGATGTAGGCATCGAGGTAGGCATCGGTGAACACGCCGCCCTTGGTCAGGAACGCGCGGTCCTTGTCGAGGTACTCGAGCGCCTGGTCGAGGCTGTGGCAGACGGTCGGGATCAGCTTGTCTTCTTCCGGCGGCAGGTGGTACAGATCCTTGCTGGCGGCTTCGCCCGGGTGGATCTTGTTCTCGACGCCGTCGAGGCCGGCCATCAGCATCGCCGAGAAGCCGAGGTACGGGTTCATCAGCGGATCCGGGAAGCGCGCCTCGACGCGGCGGCCCTTCGGGTTCGCGACGTGCGGGATGCGGATCGACGCCGAGCGGTTCTTGCTCGAGTACGCGAGCTTGACGGGCGCTTCGAAGCCCGGCACCAGGCGCTTGTACGAGTTCGTGCCCGGGTTCGTGATCGCGTTCAGCGCGCGCGCGTGCTTGATGATGCCGCCGATGTAGAACAGCGCGAATTCGCTCAGGCCGGCGTAGCCGTCACCGGCGAACAGGTTCTTGCCGTCCTTCCAGACCGACTGGTGCACGTGCATGCCGGAGCCGTTGTCGCCGACGATCGGCTTGGGCATGAATGTCGCGGTCTTGCCGTAGCTGTGGGCGACGTTCTGGATCACGTACTTCTGCAGCTGGACCCAGTCGGCGCGTTGCAGCAGGGTGCTGAACTTCGTGCCGAGCTCCATCTGGCCGGCGTTGGCCACTTCATGGTGATGCACTTCGCAGGGGATGCCCAGCGATTCGAGCACCAGGCACATCTCGGAGCGCATGTCCTGGAACGAGTCGACCGGCGGGGTCGGGAAGTAGCCGCCCTTCACGCTCGGGCGGTAGCCCGAATTGCCGTGCTCGTATTCGCGTCCGGTGTTCCACGACGCTTCTTCGGATTCGATCTTCGAGAAGCAGCCCGACATGTCGTTGCTCCAGCGCACGCTGTCGAACACGAAGAACTCGGGTTCCGGGCCGAAGAACGCGGTGTCGCCCAGGCCAGAGGCCTTCATGTAGGCCTCGGCGCGCTTGGCCAGCGAACGCGGATCGCGCTCGTAGGGCTTGCCATCGCCCGGCTCGACCACGTCGCAGGTCAGGATCATCGTCGGCTCTTCGAAGAACGGATCGATGTTGGCGGTGTTCGGGTCGGGCATCAGCTGCATGTCCGACGCTTCGATGCCCTTCCAGCCGGCGATCGACGAGCCGTCGAATGCATGGCCGCCAGTGAACTTGTCCTCGTCGAAATGGGACACGGGCACGGTCACGTGCTGCTCTTTGCCGCGGGTGTCGGTGAAGCGGAAGTCGACGAACTTGACTTCGTTCTCCTTCACCATCTTCATCACGTCGGCAACGGTCTTGCTGGCCATCTGGGAACTCCTGGTGGGATGCTTGTTCGAGGGAAATGGCCTGGAACCCAGGCCGAAAAATGCGCACAGGAATGTAGCAGAAACCATGCCTGCAGCCCGGTTCCGTGCCCCGCTCCGGCGCGTTGCGCGCGCCGCGATGCCGGGCAGAACGGATGAATCCGACGCCGACCGGCCAGTTCAGATTGGTGCATGGTGTTGCACCAAAGTAGAGCGTTCGCTGGCCGGCTATCGCACCAACTCGGGCCCGAGCTTGGCCCCATGCGCCTGCAGCCCGTCGAGCAGCATGCGGTAGGCCGCGTCCAGCCGGTCGGCGCGGCCCTTCACGCCGAGTTCGATGTGGCGGCCCCATTGCGGATGGTCGACGCTGGGCAGGCTGAACACCCTGACCCCCTCGAAGCCGGCCTCGATGCGCTCCATCAGCGGCGTCAACGCGGCTTCCATCGCACCGAACACGATCACCGACTTCTCCTGCGGCCCACTGGCCTGGTGCAGGTCGGCGAAACGATGGTCCAGCACCCACTCGATCATGGGCCAGGCCATCACCGGGAAGCCCGGCACGAAGAACACCGTGCCGACCGAGAACCCGGCGATCTTGTTGTAGGGGTTCGGAACGATCTGCGCGCCTTCGGGGAAGACGCCCATGTTGAGCCGGTGCGCGTTGTCGTGCCGGTCCGGCTCGTACGGCAGCCCCTGCTCGGCGGCGACGTCGCGCATGCGCTCCAGGATCAGCTCGCGCGCCTGTGGGTGCAACACCAGCGGCCGGCCGAGCGCGGCCGCGGCGCACTGGCGCGTGTGGTCGTCGGGTGTCGCACCGATGCCACCGCACGAGAACACGATGTCGCCCGACTCGAAGGCATGCTTCAGGTCGGCGGTGATGCGCGCACGGTCGTCGCCGACATAGCGCACCCAGCTCAGGCCGAGGCCGCGCGCCGCGAGCAGCTCGATGACCTTGGGCAGGTGCTTGTCGGCGCGCTTGCCCGAGAGGATCTCGTCGCCGATGATGATCAATCCGAAGTTCATGGGCACGCCCGGTCAGTGGGGAGGATGGCCGGCATCGTCGGCCGGCGGCAGCGGGATGATGCGCGCGTCGTCGATCGGCAACGCCTCGCGCGGGCCCATCGACGCCGGCACGATCTCGACCGTCTCGCGCTCGCGCCGCAGGGCCTGCAGTGCCGCGAGCGCGTAGTGCGCGAACCAGAGTGCCGAGAACGCGAACACCAGCGTATAGATCCAGACCGCGACCGGCACCAGCACCGGCGCGAACACGATCGCCAGCGCGCCCGAGGCCCAGATCAGCGACGGCGCCGCGCCGAGGTAGCCGGTCAGCACGCCCATGCCGAAGAGCGCGCCGCGATGGCGCCGCACCAGGCTGCGCCGCTCGTCGCGGGTGGCGTGCTCGGCCAGCACGTCGTAGCTCATCACCCGGTAGGTCAGCCAGCCCCAGATCAGCGGCGGCACGATCAGCACCAGCGGCGGCACGAACCACAGCGGGATCGACAGCAGCAACGCGATCAGCGCCGCCAGCGTCGCCCACAGCGCACCGAACATGCTGCCGAAGAACGAGCCGCCGCGCCGACGCTCCAGCAGCGGGAAGCGGCGCGTCGCGACCAGTTTCAGCATCGACGGCGTCATGAATGCCGCCACGAGCAGCAGCGACAGCACGACGATCACCGGCGTGCTCAGCGCCACGACCACCAGCGGCGCCAGCACCGCCTTCAGGTTCGACAGCCCGATGCTGTCGAGCCAGCCGATCAGCGTCGACAGGATCGCCCAGGACTCGAAGATGCCGCGCACTGCGTCGAGCGCCGGCTCCCAGAAGAAATAGCCGATGCCGAACGCAAGCCCGGCCATCAGCACCAGCGGCAGCAGCGACAGCACGATGACGCGCGGGTGCACGCAGTAGGCGACCGCGCGCCAGAACGAATCGAGCAGCAGGTTCACGCCTGCCCCCCGATGGCCCGTGGCGCCGCCGGTGCCCGCTCAGGCCAGCGCCGCGCCGCTCCCAAGCGGCCTGAGCCCCCGCTTGGCGGGTGGCGTCGGTACCCCGGCGCCGGGTGCTCCATGTCCTCAGTCATCGTCGCCGCCACCCAGCACGTTGCCGAGCAGGCTGCCGACCCCGAGGCCGCCGAGCACCGAGCCTTCTTCGCGCGAGCCGCCGCGCTGCGGCGCGGCCGCGAACACGCGCGATGCCAGGCGCGAGAACGGCAGGCTCTGCAGCCACACCGTGCCCGGCCCGGTGACCTTCGCGAGGAACAGCCCCTCGCCGCCGAACAGCGCGGTCTTGATCTTGCCAACGTACTGGATCTCGAAATTGACGTTCGGCGTCAGCGCGACGATGCAGCCGGTGTCGACCAGCAGCGTCTGGCCGGCGCGCAGCTCGCGCTTGACGACGGTGCCGCCGGCGTGCACGAAGGCCAGGCCGTCGCCGTCGAGGCGCTGCATGATGAAGCCCTCGCCGCCGAAGAAGCCGACCGAGAGCCGCTGCTGGAAGTAGATGCCGAGCGAGACGCCGCGTGCGGCGCACAGGAACGCGTCTTTCTGGCAGATCAGCGTGCCGCCGAGCTGGCGCAGGTCCATCGGCAGGATCTTGCCGGGATATGGTGCCGCGAACGCCAGCCGCAGCTTGCCCGACGACTGGTTGGTGTAGACCGTCGTGAACAGCGATTCCCCGGTGACCAGCCGCTTGCCGGCGCCGAGCAGCTTGCCCAGCAAGCCGCCACTGCCACTTTGCGAGCCGTCGCCGAACACCGTGTCCATCTGAATGCCGGCGTCCATGAACATCATGCTGCCGGCCTCGCCGACCGCCGCCTCGCCCGGGTCGAGCTCGACCTCGACGAACTGCATCTCCGAGCCCTTGATCTCAAAGTCGACCACGTCCATCGCCATCGCGCTTCCTCCGTTGTTCAGTGCGCCGTCGCATCGGCCGCCATCGTAGCGGCCCGGCGCGCCGCTCAGAGGATGAGCGGCCACCTCGGATGGCCTCTCACCCTCTCAGCGCGGCAGGTCGATGACGCGCCAGTGCGCCGCCAGCGCATGCGCGCGCAGCCGCGCGTCCGGGTCGACCGCGACCGGCTCGCCAACCGCCTGCAACAGCGGCAGGTCGTTGACCGAGTCGCTGTAGAACACCGCCCGGCCGAGCGCCGCGGCCGGCAGCCCCTGCGCCTGCAGCCAGGCACGCATCCGAGTGAGCTTGCCTTCGCGCATGTTCGGCACGCCCAGCGTCCGGCCGCTGCAGCGCGCCGCTTCGCCGACACCGTCGAACGCAACCTCGGTCGCGAGCAGATCGTCGATGCGCAGATGGCGCGCCGTCGGCTCGGTCAGCACCCGGTTCGTCGCGGTGGTCAGCACCAGCCGGTCGCCACAGGCGCGGTGCGCTTCCACGAGCGCCTGAGCCGCCGCCGGGATGCGCGCGACCACGACTTCGGCGACGAAACGCTCGCACCACGGCCGCCATTCAGCCAGGCTGCGACCGGACAGGGTCGCGACATAGAAATCGCAGAATTCCTGCGCGCCGACACTGCCTTCGCCATAGCGGCGTGCCATCTCTCGGTTGCGCGGCTCGAACTCGGCACGCTCGAGCAGGCCCGCGTCCATCAGGAATTCGCACCACAGCACATCGCTGTCGCCGCTGAGCAGCGTGTGGTCGAGGTCGAACAGCGCGAGACGCGTGCCGGGCACACTCGTTGTCATGTCAGTTGCTCCACCGCACTTCGTGTGACCCGAGATGCCTTCGCAATTCAAAGTTTCAATTCAGGGTTGCCGCAAATGCCAGGCGCGCGGCCGCGTGAAGGCCTGGATCCCCAGGGTCGAGAGCGTCAGCCCGACGCCCGAATCGCCGTGCCCCGACCACGGCAGACGCGGGCTGACGCGGTCGCAGCAGTTCCAGTAGACGGTGCCGGCGTTGACGCGCGCCAGCAGCCGGCGCGCGCGTTCCTCGTCGCGCGTGAACACCCCCGCGGTCAAGCCGTAACGCGTGTCGTTCATCAGACGCAGCGCCTCGTCGTCGCCGCCGACCTTCTGGATGCCGATCACCGGGCCGAAGCTCTCTTCGGTCATCAGCGCCATCGTGTGATCGACCTCGGTGAACACCGTCGGCTCGAACCAGTTGCCGGGGCCCGTCAGCCGCGTGCCACCGAGACGCAGGGTTGCGCCCTTGGCGGTCGCGTCGGCGACCTGCGCGTCGAGCACGTCCAGCTGCGGCGCGCGCGTGATCGCGCCGATGTAGGTGTCTTCACTGCGCGGGTCACCGCGCTTGAAGCCGCGCACGGTCTCGACGAAGGCTGCGACAAACGCATCGTGGATGCGCTCGTGCACATAAATGCGCTCGACCGAGCAGCAGCTCTGGCCCGTGTTGTACATCGCGCCATCGGCGAGCGATTCGGCCGCGGCGCGCACGTCGGCGTCGTCGGCGACATAGGTCGGGTCCTTGCCGCCGAGCTCGAGCTGCAGCTTGATGAAGCGCGACCCGACCGTCTGCGCGATCTTCGCGCCGGTGGCGTGCGAGCCCGTGAAGAACACGCCGTCGACGTCCTGCGCGAGCAGCGCCACACCGACCGCGCCGCCGCCGACCAGCGGCACGAACACGTCGTCCGGCACGCCGGCGGCGTGCAACAGACGGGCAATGTGCAGGCCAGTCAGGGTTGCGAACTCCGAGGGCTTGTACAGCACCGCGTTGCCGGCCAGCAGCGCCGGCACGAAGACGTTGCCGCCGACGAAGTACGGGTAGTTCCAGGCCGAGATGTTGACGATCACGCCGAGCGGATCGAAGCTGATCACCTCGCGCATGCCGGCGTCGTCGAGCACCTGTTGCGGCGCCAGCGTGGCCTGCGCCTCGGCGAGAAAGAAATCGATGCGCCCGAGCAGCCCGTTGACCTCGTTGCGCGCCTGGCGGATCGGCTTTCCGACCTCGGCCGTCAAGGTCGCGGCCAGCGTCTCGATCTCGGCCGCGAGCGCGGCGCGGAAGCGCTCGATCGCCTGCAGCCGCTCGGTCATCGGCCGCGCGGCCCAGGCCGGTTGCGCGCTGCGGGCGGCGCGTGCGCGCGCGGCGACGCTCTCGGGCGTCGCCTGCGGCAGCTCGGCGATCAGGTCGCCGGTCGCGGGGTTGTGGATCTGCAGCAGGGGCATGGGTACTGACACGGGCATGGGCTTCGGTTCAGGTGGCGGCCGAGCCGTCGCGGCAGGCGCGGGCATTGGCCAGGAAGTCGTGCAGGATCGGCGCGCCGTCGAGCTGGGCATGGTCCAACGTCTCGAGCGCGAGAAACTCGGGGTGCCATTGCATGCCGAACACATAGCTCGCGCCGCGCCAGCGGATCGCCTCGACGATGCCGTCGGGCACGCCGAGCGCCTCGACGACGAGATCGCGGCCGAGGTCCTTCACGGCCTGGTGGTGGATCGAATTGATCTTGGCCTGCGCGACCCCGGGGTACAACTGCGCGAGGCGGGTGCCGGCGACCAGGTTCACATCGTGCAGCGCACGGTCGTACATGTCGGAGTCGCGGTGCGCGATCGCCTTCGTGACCTGGGTCGGGATGTCCTGGAACAGGCTGCCACCGAGCGCGACGTTGATCAGCTGGCAGCCGCGGCAGATCCCGATCACCGGCTTGCCGGCGGCGACGAAGGCATTGAACAGGTCGATCTCGTAGCGGTCGCGCACCCGGTCGCCGGTCCAGTCGGCGTGCAGCGGCGTCTCGCCGTAGCTCTCGGGCGCGACATCCGCGCCGCCCTGCAGCACCAGGCCGTCGAGGTACTCGGCATACGACGCCAGGCTCATGTCGCCGCGCCGGATCAGGCCCTCGCTCTCGATCGCCGGGATCATCACTGCGAGCACGTCCTTCGCGAGCACCCAGTGCGCCACCGACTGCTCGAGGTAGTGCAGGGTCTTGGTATAGACGCCGCCGAGATCGAGCACCGGCCCGATCGGGTGATGGATGCGCGCCGAGATGCCGATGATCAGAGGTCGGGGCATCAGAACGCCTCGTTGAAGAAGCGCTCGAAGTCGGCCGCGCTGCACGGGCGCGGGTTGGTCTGGTGGCAGATGTCGGCGCTCGCGATCTCGACCAGGCGCGTGAAGTGCTCGCGCTTGACGCCGACCGACGCGAGCGACGGCGCGATGCCGATCTGCTGCTTCAGGTGTGCGAGCCAGGGCAGGAAGCCGCCGGCCGAGGTCGCACCGACCACGTGGGCGAGCTCGGCGAACTTGGCCGGCTCGGTCTCGAGGTTGAAGTTCATCACCGGCTCGATCATCAGCGCGTTCGCCAGGCCGTGGTGCAGGTCGCAAACGGTGCCGAGCGCGTGCGCGCAGGAGTGCACCGCGCCCAGGTCTTTCTGGAACGCGATCGCGCCCATCATCGAACTCATCATCATGTCGGCGCGTGCGGCCAGGTTGCCCGGCTCGCGCACCGCGCTCAGCAGCGCACGCGCGGCGATGCGCGTGCCTTCGAGCGCGATGCCGTCGCACAGCGGGTGGTACGCCGGCGACAGGTAGCTCTCGATGTTGTGCGTCAGCGCGTCCATGCCGGTCGCGGCGGTGACCGCCGGCGGCAGGCCCAGTGTCAGCTCCGGGTCGGCGAACACGGCCTTCGCAAGAATCGCCGGCGCGAAGATGACGCGCTTGACATGCGTGTCTTCCTCGCTGATCACGCTGCTGCGACCAACTTCGCTGCCAGTGCCCGAGGTCGTCGGCAGCGCGATGAAGTGCGGCAGTGCCGCCGTGATCGGCCGCACCTTCGGGTGATCCCAGACATACTCCATCACGTCGCCCGAGTGGGTCGCGAGCAGGCCGACGACCTTCGCGACATCGAGCGCCGCCCCGCCGCCGACACCGACCACGCAGTCGGCCTCGTGGGCTTTGTACGCGGCGGCGCCGTTCATCACCTGCGCGCCGGTCGGGTTGCCGAACACGCCGCTGTAGACGCCGACCGCGAGACCGGCCGCTTCGAGGCTCGCCTTCAGCTCGTCGATCAGCGGCAGCGCCGCCAGGCCCTTGTCGGTGACGATCAGCGGGCGCCTGCAGCCCTGCTCGCGCAGATGCGGCCCGGCGAGCGCGCGCGCGCCCGGGCCGAAGTGGATCGTCGTCGGGAAGGAAAAGCGGGTGATCGTCATGGGGGCCTTTGCTTGCTCAGATGATCTCGAAGTAGCGCTTCAGTTCCCAGTCGGTCACGCCGTCGAGCCATTGGCGCCACTCCCATTCTCGCGTCGCCGCGAAGTGGTCGACGAAGTCGTCGCCGAACCAGTCGCGCGCGACATCCGACTGCCGGAAGATGCGCGTCGTCTCGATCAAGGTGCGCGGCGCGCGCGGGATGTTCTCTGCGCCTTCATTGGTGCCGGTGATCGGCGGTGCGGTCAGTTTCAGGCCCTGCTCGATGCCGTGCAGCCCGGCCGCGATCACCGCAGCCATCGCGAGGTACGGGTTGACGTCGGCGCCCGGGCAGCGGGTCTCGAGGCGCGTGGCCTTAGGGCTGCCGGCGATGACGCGAAAGCTCGCGGTGCGGTTGTCCATGCCCCAGGTCGGCTTGACCGGCGCCCAGAAGCCGTCGACCAGGCGCTTGTAGCTGTTGATCGTGGGCCAGAACATCGGCGCCATCTCCATCAGAAAGCCCACCTGCCCTGCGAGGTAGCTCTCGAACAGCTTGCTCATCTTGCGCGGCGATTTCGCGTCGTAGAACAGGTTGTTATTGCCGTCGGACAGGCTCTGGTGGATGTGCCCCGAGCAGCCCGGGTACTGCTGGCTCCATTTCGCCATGAAGCTGGGCATCACGCCGAAGCGCGCGCCGATCTCCTTCGCGCCGGTCTTGAACAGGATCGCGCGGTCGGCCTGCTCGAGCGCCTCGCCGAACGCGATCGCGACCTCGTAGACGCCCGGGCCGGTCTCGGTGTGCAGGCCTTCGATCGGCACGCCGAACAGCGGCATCTCGTCCATCAGCGCCTTGAAGTACTCGCGCCGGTGGTTCATGCGCAGCAACGAATAACCGAACATCCCCGGCGTGATCGGCTCGGGGCCGACGCCTTGCTTCGCCGCCCAGGTCTGCGGCGTCTCGGCGAAGTTGAACCACTCGAACTCCATGCCGGTCATCACGGTCACGCCGAGCTTGGCGGCGCGCTTGAGCACGCGCTTCAGGGTCTGGCGCGGGCAGATCGGCGACGGGCTGCCGTCGGCCTTGACGAACTCGCCGAGGAAGAACGGCACGCCGTCGTCCCACGGCACCTTGCGGTAGGTGTCGAGATCGAGGCGCGCGAGCGCATCGGGGAAGCCGTGCTGCCAGCCGGTCAGCGTGGTGTTGTCGTAGCAGTGGTCGTTCGCGTCCCAGCCGAACACCACGTCGCAGAAGCCGAAGCCGCCGCTCGGGTGCGGCTGCGCGGCGCCGAAGAACTTGTCCTTGTGCAGGTACTTGCCGCGCAGGATGCCGTCGATATCGCTGCACGCGACCTTGACCTTGCCGGTGCCGCTGTCGCGGACCGATTTCAGCGCCGGGTGTTCCGCCCTGTCGTTCCGCTGCTTGCTCGCCATCGCATTGCCTCCGTTGGTGTCTTATGCGTTCAGGCCCAGCTCGCGCATCGCCTCGCCGATCGCCTGAACCGCCTGGCGCATCTCGTTGGCGCCGATCGCGCCGATGCAGCCGACGCGAAAGGTCTCGAGCTGGGTCAGCTTGCCCGGGTACAGGATGAAGCCGCGCCGCTTGACGGCATCGTAGAAGGACTTGAACTCGAACGCCGGGTCGGACGGCGCATGGAAGGTCACGATGATCGGCGCCTGCAGCGCCGGCGGCAGGAACGGCCTGAAGCCGAGCGCGGCCATGCCGTCGAGCAGGGCGCGGCAGTTCTCGGTGTAGCGCGCCAGCCGCGC
>Ga0207645_10001316_pt1 | contig 20391 bp, 15 predicted proteins | sample KBSM53metaG_FD_184331 | JGI IMG/M metagenome (GOLD analysis project Ga0207645, IMG submission 184331) | Miscanthus rhizosphere microbial communities from Kellogg Biological Station, Michigan, USA - KBS M5-3 metaG (SPAdes) (version 2) | ecosystem: Host-associated > Plants > Roots > Rhizosphere >...
ACGCACAAGGTTCGGATCAAGCCCTACAAGGGCGGCACGATCGCGGTCACGGATGATGGCGACCTCGTCGACATCGTCTGGGGCGCTGCCGGCGAGAAGTCGGCGGTCGTGCCGACGGCCGCGGCCGAGGACGCGGAGCGCGAAGGCTGGCTGGTGCTGCTCGACTGAAGTCGCCGCAGCGTTGCGCCTGGCCATTCGCCGGGGCATCGAGAGGCTCGTTGCAGCCTTTCGATCGAAATGACTCGGAGCCTCCGAGATCGACCCTGCGCAATTTTTGAACGATCACGACAAGCGCGGCGAAGAGCCGCTTGAGGGCGTGCTTGCAGAATCCGGGCTCGCAACCGCCCGGCTCTGCCACGATGACCGACTCACCCAGCCCGCGCTACAGCAACGTCGCCATCGCCTTCCACTGGCTGCTGGCGATCGCGATCGTGGCCTCGTTCTGCGTCGGCCTGTACATGTCGGGCCTGACGATGTCGCCGACGCGCCTGAAGCTCTTCAACTGGCACAAGTGGGCCGGCATGACGATCTTCGCGTTGTCGGGCCTGCGGCTGCTGTGGCGGCAGATGCATCGGCCGCCGGCGGACGTGGACATGCCGGCGTGGCAGCAGCGCGCCGCGCACGCGACGCACATCGCGATGTACCTGCTGTTCTTCGGTGTGCCGCTCGCCGGCTGGGCCTACAGCTCGGCGGCGGGCTTCCCCGTCGTCGTCTACGGCGTGATCCCGCTGCCCGACTTCGTGCCGGTCGACAAGGGCCTGGCCGAGAGCCTGAAGGCGCTGCACCACTGGCTGGCCTTCGGCCTGGCCTTCGTCGTGATCGGCCATGTCGGCGCAGCGCTCAAGCACCAGTTCATCGACCGCGACGGCCTGTTGCTGCGCATGTGGCCACGCAGACCATCAACCTCCTTGCTCATTCCATGAAAACCTACTTTGCCGTTTCCGCGCTGGCCTTGTGCGCGGGTATCGCCGCGCCGGCCTGCGCGCAGCAGAAGATCGTTGCGGCCCAGAGCGAGATCGCATTCACCAGCAAGCAGATGGGCGTGCCGGTCGACGGCAAGTTCAAGAAGTTCGACGCGCAGGTCGCGTTCGATCCGAAGAAGCCCGACGCCGCGAAGATCGCGTTCAGCATCGACATCGGCAGCGCCACGCTCGGCTCGGCCGAGACCGAGGCCGAACTCGTCAAGCCGGACTGGTTCAACACCAAGCTGTTCCCGCAGGCCACGTTCCAGAGCAGCAGCGTCAAGGCCACCGGCCCGGGCAAGCTCGATGTCGCCGGCAAGCTCGTGATCAAGGGCGCGAGCCATGACGTGGTCGTGCCAGTCGCGCTCGCGCAGGCCGGCGCCAACACGACCGCCAGCGGCGCATTCGTGATCAAGCGGCTCGATTTCAAGATCGGCGACGGCGACTGGAAAGACACCTCGATGGTGGCCAACGACGTGCAGGTGAAGTTCAAGCTGACGCTGACCGGCGTGGCCGCGCTCTGATTCCTTGCTCGCCATCCCATCTCCCTTCGCTCACTCGTTCGTTCCTTTTCACCTCGTCAACACCGACCCGACCATGACCAAGACCCTTCTCACCTGCCTGCTCGCCGCCGGCGCCGTCACTGCCCACGCCGAAAGCGCCACCTATGCGATCGATCCGACGCACACCTTCGTGACCTTCGAGGCCAACCACATGGGCACCTCGACGCTGCGCGGCCGCTTCGACAAGAAGGAAGGCTCGGTCACGCTCGACAAGGCCGGCAAGAGCGGCAAGGCCGACATCACCATCGATGCCGCCTCGATCGACACCGGCGTCGCCGCACTCGACACGCACCTGAAGAGCAAGGACTTCTTCAACGCCGCCGAATTCGGCACCGCCAAGTTCAGCGCCGACAAGTTCCACTTCAATGGCGACAAGGTCAGCGAAGTCGCCGGCACGCTGACGCTTCTCGGCAAGACCCAGCCGGTCACGCTGAAGGCCAGCAACTTCAACTGCTACGTCAACCCGATGCTCAAGCGCGAGGTCTGTGGCGGCGACTTCGAGACCACGATCGCGCGCACCCAGTACGGCATGTCCTATGGCCTGGCCTACGGCCTGCCCGACAACATCCGCCTGCTGATCCAGATCGAGGCCATCAAGCAGTAACTGTCGACACCCCGCCTGCCGAGTACGGCAAGCGACCCTCCGAGAGGGTCGGCCCTTGCTTGGGGCGGCCCGGCGCGGCGGCCCGACTGTGGACACCCCGCCTGCCCAGTACGGCAGGCGATCCGCCGAGAGGGTCGGGCCTTGCTTGGGGCGGCCCGAAGTGTGCGGCGGCGCAGCGCCTCAACGAGCGGCCACAGCGCGCGTCGCTTCGGCGCCGTGAGCGGCCGGTGCGGGCTCGGGCGTGCCGTGCGCCACCACGACGAAGGCGAGTACGCTGAGCTTGACGATGCAGGCGACGGCGAGCATCTGCCAGCGCTGACGGGTCGGGCGAAGTCTCACGGCGGCTCCTGGCTTGACGATGGTCCGCACGGTACGAAAGGCACCGCTGCAGTGCAGCGGCGATGCGACCAGCTGCGGATCGGCGGCGCGAAACGACGCGGGCGCGGCCCCGCCCGGGGGCGTCGGCGTGCAGCCTGTCGGCCGGCGCTGCAGACCGTCGCGAACCGCTCGCGGGGCCTGGGCCCGGGCGCTTAGAGTGCGCCCATCACCCGCTTGCCGATTCCGCGCGCCGCCCCATGTCCGACCTGTCGAGCCCCGCCGCCAGCACCTGGAACCGCCTGTCCCACGGCGCCGTGCGGATGTTCCACAGCTATGCGAACTGGCTCGTCAGCATCTCGTGGAAACGCTTCCTCGCGCTGTCGGTGCTGCTGCTGATCCTGACCAGCATCGTGCAGCGGCTCCCGCCGTTCCGCTGGACCGTCAGCGAAGTGCTCGAGGACATCCCGGGCCTGCAGATCCCGCTGCCACCGCGGCCGCCGTCGACGCCGGGTGCCCCGACCGCGTCGCCCGACGACGACGTGATGATCTCGATCGACAAGAACGGCGTGCGGATCTCGCCGCGGCGCCCGGCCGCGGCGCCTCGGCAGGCGACTCCGGTGGTGCCGGGCGCCTCTGCGGCATCTGCGGCACCGGGCGCGTCGCCGGCATCGGGCGCAGCGAGCACGTTACCGGCTGCGTCGGCGGCCGACGGCGCGGTCGAGATCACCTTGCCGGGCAGCGCCCGCGAGGCGGTACGCGAAGCAGTGCGGGCGGCGCGCGAGGCCGCGCGCGAAGCCGAGCAGTCCGCGCGGGAGGAGGCCGAGCAGGCGCGCCACGATGCCGCCGAGGCCCGCCGCGAAGCGCAGCAGGCCATCGAAGAAGCACGCCGCGACGCCGCCGAGGCGAATGCCGAGGCCGAGCAGGCGAAGCGCCAGGTCAAGCGCACGCGCGTCGTGCACATCGGCGACTCGCTGAACGACCTGGCGTTCTTCTTCATCATCGCGTCGGCCGCGATCAAGGGCACCTACAAGGGCCGCGTGCAGGCCGAAGTCAAGGCCGCGGCCGCGGCCGAAACGGCGGAGTCGGAGCAGCTGAAGCGCCAGGTCGTCGAGGCGCGCATGGCCGCCATGCAGGCCCAGGTCGAACCGCATTTCCTGTTCAACACCCTGGCCAGCATCGACCACCTGATCGAGACCGATCCGCCGCGCGCCAGCATGATGCAGAAGAACCTGATCGCGCTGCTGCGCGCCTCGATGCCGACGATGCGCGAGAACCACCCGGCCGCGCACAACCTCGGCCGCGAGATGGCGGTGATCCGGCCCTACCTCGAGATCCTGAAGGTGCGCATGGAAGACCGGCTGCAGACCGTGATCGACGTGCCGGACGGGCTGCTGTCGGCCGACTTCCCGTCGATGATGATCCAGAGCCTGGTCGAGAACGCGATCAAGCACGGCCTCGAGCCGAAGCCTGAAGGCGGCGTGCTGACGGTGCGGGCCGAGGTGCGGCACGGCAAGCTCGCGGTCAGCGTCGCCGACACCGGCATGGGTTTCGGCAAGGCCGCGACCGCCGGCACCGGCGTGGGCCTGAACAACATCCGCGAGCGGCTGCAGCTGCTGTACGGCGCCAAGGCCTCGATGACAGTGGCCGAGAACCCGCCCGGCGGCACGCTCGTCACCGTGACCGTGCCGTACCAGGCGCAGACGCCGGAGGGCGAGACGACATGAACCGGGCTCTCAAGTGGCTGGTTGTCGCACTCGCGGTTGCCGCCGTGCTCGGCATTGGGCTGGTCGTGGCAGCGCTCCCGCTGGCCGGCGGCCTGGAGCACGCGGTGATCGAGATCAATGGCCATCAAGTCGCAATGGCGCAACTCGCGTCCGGCGAATGGCTGGCAGTCATCGGCGCGCTCGCGCTGGCGCTGCTGATCGTTCTGGTCGTGGTGCCGGTCGCGGTGCTGGTGCCGATGCTGATCGCTGCGCTGCTGCTGGTCGGCGCGCTTGTCGTCGTCGCCGGGGTCACCGCACTGGCGTTCTCGCCGCTGATCGCGCTGGTCGCGCTGGTGTGGCTGATCGTGCGCCTGGCCCGCGGGCGGCGCAGCGATCGGCGCCGCGGGCCGCGCAACAGGGATGACGGCAGCGCTACGATCGCGCGATGACCACCTCGACGCCGCCCGCCGCACCGGCGCGTGCGCTGATTGCCGACGATGAACGGCTGATGCGCGAGCAGCTGCGCGCCCGGCTCGCCGAGGTCTGGCCCGAGCTCGAGATCGTCGCCGAGGCCCGCAACGGGCTCGAGGCGGTGCAGATGACCGAAGCGCAGCACCCGGACCTGGTTTTCCTCGACATCCGCATGCCCGGCATGACCGGGATCGAGGCGGCGCGGGCGATCGCGCAGCTGCCGGTCGCCGACCACGACAACGACCGGGCGGAAGACGCCGCGGCCGGCGCGACCGCCGCCCGCGGCGACTGGCGCGGCTGCGAGATCGTGTTCATCACCGCCTACGACCAGTACGCGATCGAGGCGTTCGAGCAGGGCGTCGTCGACTACGTGCTGAAGCCGGCCGAACGCGAGCGCCTCGCGCTCACGGTCGCGCGCCTGAAGAAGCGGCTCGCGCTGCGCGCCACCGGTGCCGCGGGCGACACCGACGTGGCGCCGCCGCTGCAGCAGCTGCTGCAGCGCCTCGTGTCGCACATGGACCCGGCCAAGGCGCCGCAGCTGCGATGGATCCAGGCGACGGTCGGGCAGACGATCCAGATGATCCCGGTCGACGACGTGCTGTTCTTCATCTCGGACGAGAAGTACACCCGCGTGCAGACCGCGACGGTCGAGGCGCTGATCCGCAAGCCGATCAAGGAGTTGATCGAAGAGCTCGACGCCGAGGTGTTCTGGCAGATCCACCGGTCGACGCTGGTCAACACCCGCCACATCGCCGGCGTCAGCCGCGACCTGCGCGGGCGCCAGCTGGTCGCGGTGAAGGGGCACCCGGAGAAGCTCGAAGTCTCACGCAGCTTCGCCGGCCTGTTCAAGGGCATGTAGCGGCCCGCGCAGGCGACCGCCCGCCGAAGCCGGGCACCGAAGCTGCTGACTACACGCTGCCGCGACCCGCGGCCGCCGCGCCCGCTCGCGCCACCGTCTTCGTACCCACGGCATCGACGCGCCGAGTCACTGTTGCAACGGCGGCGCGACACGAAACGCCCACATTGAAAGCAGACGCATCATGAATCCTGCCGAGACCACCGCCAACGCAGCGCGCCGCGTCGCCGTGCTGGCCGTCACCGCGGCCACTTTGGCGGCCTGCGGCGGCGGCTCGTCAGGCGGCGCGAGCGACGCGACGACGATGCCGCTGGCCACCGCCACCCCAGTCAGCGTGCGCGATGCGGTCCGGCTCGCCGACCAGGCCAGCTTCGGCCCGACCGAGGCGCTGATCGCGGCGATTCGCGCGCAGGGCCCGGCGGCCTGGATCGGCGCGCAGATGGGCTTGAGCGTGTCGCGCTACAGCAGCGGCCGGGGCGGCGAGGTGCACCAGTACGCCGTCAAGGACGGCGACTTCTGCGCCGACAAGGGCAGCAACTGCTGGCGCGACTGGTCGTCGACCGAGCCGCTGGTCTGGGATTTCTACCGCAACGCGGTCTCGCAGCCCGACCAGCTGCGCCAGCGCGTCGCGTTCGCGCTGCAGCAGATCGTCGTCGTCAACAACCTCGAGGTCAGCGGCACCTACGGCTTCAGGCTGTACTACAACAACCTGCTCGACAACGCCTTCGGCAACTACCGCCAGGTGTTGAAGAAGGTCGCGCTGTCGCCGGTGATGGGCGACTTTTTGAACAACGCGAACAACGACAAGGCCGCGCCGAACGAGAACTTCGCGCGCGAGCTGCTGCAGCTGTTCAGCATCGGCACCTGCGAGCTCGATTCCGACGGCCGCCTGAAGGGCGGCGCCTGCAGCGCGACCTACGGCAACGACACGGTGCGCGCCTATGCCTACGCGCTGACCGGCTGGACATACCCGGCCGGCGGTGCGACCGCCTGGGGCTGCTGGCCGGCGGGGATGAACTGCCGCTACTACGGCGGCGACATGGTGCCGGTCGCGGCCTACCACGACAGCGCCGAGCGCAAGCTGCTGGCGGGCGTCACGGTCGCCGCCGGCAGCGCCGCGCCGGCCGCGCTCGAGGCGGTGCTCGACAGCCTGATGGCGCATCCGAACATCGCGCCGTTCATCGGCAAGCAGCTGATTCAGCATTTGGTCAGCAGCAACCCGTCGCCGGCCTATGTGGCGCGCGTCGCCGCGGCCTTCGGCAGCGGCCGCTTCGGCAGCATCGGCAGCGGCCAGAAGGGCGACCTCGCGGCGACGGTCGCGGCGGTGCTGCTCGATGCCGAGGCGCGCGGCGACACCGTTGCGCGCAGCGGCGGCAAGCTGCGCGAACCGGCGCAGATGTTCGCCGGCGTGCTGCGAGCGCTGAACGGCCGCACCGATGGCGACGCGCTGAGCTGGTGGTGGGGCGACAGCCTGCGCGAGCACGTGTTCCGGCCGCCGTCGGTGTTCAACTTCTACCCGCCCGACTACCCGGTCCCGGGCACGAGCCTGGTCGGCCCGGCCTTCGGCATCCACGGCGCCAACGCGGCGCTGGAGCGGCTCAACTACCTGACCTACCTGCTCGACCGGGGCGGCAGCAGCGCCAGCGCCGATGTGCCGGGCGCGGTCGGCACCGTCGTCGACCTGAGCGCGTTCACGGCCGACGCGGCCGATGCCGCGGCCCTGGTCGACCGACTGTCGGTGCTGGCGCTCGGTCAGGCCTTGCCCGCTGCGCCGCGCGACCAGGTCATCCAGGCCGTCGCCTGGTGGACCGACAAGACCGATCCGACCTACTGGCAGACCCAGCGCGTGAAGGCCGCGGCCTATCTCGTGTTCGGCGCGCCGAACTACCAGGTGCAGCGATGAAGGATTCGACGATGGACGCCCCGCTGCCGGCCTCGCCGGCGCGTCGCCGCTGGCTGCTGAACACCGGCTTGGGCGGCGCCGCCACCCTGGCCGGCGCCCTCGGCGCGGGCAGCCTGGCGAACCTGCTGAATGCGCGCCCGGCGTTTGCCGCCGACTACAAGGCGCTGGTCTGCGTCTTTCTCTACGGCGGCAACGATGGCATGAACATGATCGTGCCGAGCGACACCTCGCGCTACGACGCGTACGCCGGCGTGCGCCGCGGCCTGGCGATCCCGCAGGCGAGCCTGGTGCCGCTCGCCGGCATCCCGTACGGCCTGCACCCGGCGCTGGGCGGGCTCGCCGGCGCCTGGGCCGACGGCGCGCTGGCGCCGGTGTTCAATGTGGGCCCGCTGGCGCAGCCGCTGACGAAGGCGCAATACCGCACCGCGGCGCCGAACTCGGCGCTGCTGCCGGGCAACCTGTTCTCGCACTCCGACCAGCAGATCCTGTGGGAGACCGGCAGCCCCGATCCGCTGACCCGCACCGGCTGGGGCGGCCGCGCCGCCGAAACGCTCGCCACCCTGAACCCGGTGATCTCGGTCGCCGGCACCGCGCGCTACGGGTCGGGCCTGCTGCAGGCGCCGCTGGTGCTGCCCGGCCCGGGCGCGACCTTCGGCGCCTATGGGCTGCAGCCGGGCGACACCTGGGCGCCGCAGCTCGCGCGCAAGGCGGCGATCGACGCGCTCTATGCGCAGGCGCAGGACGCCGATCTGGCCGATGCCTACACCGGCGCGCAGCGCAATGCGTTCGCGATGTCGGCGCGGCTCGCCGCGCTCGTCAAGACGCAGCCGGGCGACTCGGGCGCGCTGCCGGCGATCGACGCCGCGTTCGCCCCGATCACCGCGGCCGGCAAGATCACCACCGGGCTGGGCCGCCAGCTCTACCAGCTCGCGAAACTGATCGCCGGCAACGCGACGGTGCAGGGCAGCCGGCAGATCTTCTTTGCGTCGATGGGCGGCTTCGACACGCACGGCAACCAGATCGTGACCGGCAGCCCGCTCGAAGGCGACCATGCGCGGCTGCTGAAGGAACTCGGCGACGCGCTCGGCGCGTTCCACGCCGCGATGAAGGCCCTCGGCCTCGGCGGCGCGGTGACCGCGTTCACGCAAAGCGACTTCGGCCGGACCTTCGCCCCCAACAACAGCGCCGGCACCGACCATGCGTGGGGCAACCAGCACCTGGTGCTGGGCGGCGCGGTCAAGGGCGGCACCAGCTACGGCCGCTATCCCGAGCTGGTGCTGGGCGGCGGCGACGATGTCGGCCAGGACAGCTGGGAGCTGCAGGGCCGCTGGATCCCGAGCACCTCGGTCGACCAGTACGCCGCCACCTTGCTGGGCTGGTTCGGCGCCAGCGACAGCCAGCTCGACACGGTGCTGCCGAACCTGCGCAATTTCGGCGCCGCACGCCGGCTCGGTTTCCTCTGAGCACCCCAGGGCCGGTCTCGGCCCAGCCCGCCCACCCCGCGGTTCAAGCAAGGCGGCCGAGCCACCTTTGCTCGAGAGCCGGTCGCCTTTCCGCGCCGGCGCCTCGGGAAGCCGGCACCCGATCGCCGAAAATTTGACGGATCCGGCCTCGGGCGCCTCAAGCCCCCGGCGCGTCGGCCGAAGACAGGTGTGCCCGGGCCTGGCCGCGAATCAGGTCGCCCGGCCCGTCCAGCGCCTCGGGCGCTGCCCCGCTTCGGACCTTCGTGCGCCATGAACGACCTGCCGATTTCCGCGATCACGACCGTGCTGGCGCACGCCCATGGCTGACTGACATGCTGCGGCCCGCCCTGCTCGACGCCCATCGGCGCCGCCTGCTGCTGCTCATGCTGGCGGCAGTGCCGATGCTGTGCCTGGCGCTGCGGCCGGTGCCGCTGCCGGCCGCCTACGGCGGCCTGAGCTTCACCCAATGGCACACCGTGCTCGAGCTCGCCTCGATGCTGGTCTGCGCCGCTGTCACCGCGGTGGCCTGGAACGGCCGCGAGCTGGAAACCCCGCGCAGCGTCCACCTGCTCGGCGTGGCCAGCGCCGGTGCGCTGGCGCTCGACCTGGTGCACACGCTGTCGTTCCCCGGGATGCCGGACCTGATCACGCCGAACAGTGCCGACAAGGCCGCCGCGCTTTACATGGCGAGCCGGCTGCTGATCGCGCTGGCGCTGCTGTGCGTCGCGGCGCTGCCGTGGCAGCTCGATGCCGGGCCCGGCTGGCTGCGCTGGATGCCGCTCGTGGTGGGCGCCTACGTGGTCGCGGTGTGGGCCTGGGTCTTCGCCGGGCCGGCGCTGCCGGCGCTGGTGATCGACGGCGAATCGCTGACCGCGACGAAACGGTTCAGCGAGTATGTGATCGCCGCGCTGTTCCTGGCCGCGGGTGTGCTGTTCGTGCGCCGCCTCGCGACGCCGCAGCCCTACGACGTCTCGTCGCTGCTGTGCGCCGCCGCGCTGATGGCGATCGGCGAGATCACGTTCACGCTGTACACGCGGATGACCGATCTCGCGCTGGTCGCCGGCCACCTGTACAAGGTGCTCGGCTTCTGGATGGTCTATCGCACGATCGTCGCCGACAGCGTCCGCGCGCCCTACCAGCGCCTGGTCGCGTCGAAGCAGCAACTGCGTCGCAGCGAGGACGAGCTGCGCACGATCACCGACAACATCCCGGCAATGGTCGCGTTCATCGACGCCGACCTGCGCTACCGCTTCGTGAACCGCAACTACGACCGCTGGCTCGGCCTGAAGCCGGAGCTGATGATCGGTCGCAGCGCCGCCGAGGTCCACGACCCGGCGACCTACGAGGCGCTGCGGCCCGACCTCGAGCGCGCGCTCGCCGGCCAGAGTTTCGCGGTCGATCACCATGTGGCCGGGCACACCTCGGGCCGGGGCCGCTGGTTCAACGTGATGTACATGCCCAAGGTCGGCGAGGACGGCAGCGTCAGCGGCGTCTACGTCCTGAGCAACGACATCACCGAGGTCGTCGACGCCGAAGGCCGGGCGCTGTTCCTGGCCCAGCACGACGAGCTGACGACGCTGCCGAACCGCGCCGCCTTCCAGGCCGCGGTCGACCGCGCGCTCGACCACTGCGTGATCGAGGAAGGCCAGATTGCGGTGATCTTCGTCGACGTCGACCGCTTCAAGGTCATCAACGACACGCTCGGCCATGCCGCCGGCGACCACCTGCTGCAGACCCTGGCCACGCGCATGCGCCAGGTCGTGCGCGGCAAGGACGTGGTCGCGCGCATGGGCGGCGACGAGATGTGCGTGTTGCTGCACGACGTGCGTGACGCGGCCCACGCGAGCGAGATCGCCGAGCGCATCCTCGGCGCGCTGCGCATGCCGGTCGAGCTGCGCCCGGGCATGCAGCACCACGTGACGGTGTCGGCCGGCATCGCGGTCTACCCGCACGACGGCACCGATGTCGCGACCCTCTTGCGCCACGCCGACATCGCGATGTACCGCGCCAAGGCCGCCGGGCGCGACGGCTACGCGCTGTTCGGCGCGCACGACGGCCGCCCCGCGGAAGAGCGCCTCAACCTCGAGCTCGAGCTGCGCGTCGCGATCGAACTCGAGCAGCTGGTGCTGCACTACCAGCCGCGCGTCGATGTCGTCACCGGCCGGCTGGTCGGCATGGAGGCGCTGGTGCGCTGGCAGCATCCGCAGCGCGGCCTGCTGGCGCCGATCCATTTCATCGACATCGCCGAGGAGACCGGCCTGATCGTGCCGATGGGCGCCTGGGTGCTGCGCCACGCCGGCCAGACCCTGCATCGGCTGCAGCATTGCGGGCTGCCGAACGCGATGGGGCTGACGATGTCGGTCAACGTCAGCGCACGCCAGTTCAAGAACCCGCGCCTGGTCGACGAGGTCGCCGAGGCGATCGCGATCGCCGGCTGCGCGCCGCACCAGCTCGAGCTCGAGCTGACCGAGAGCGCGGTGATGGACCAGCCCGAGAGCGCCGAGGCGACGATGCGGCGCCTGAAGCTGCTCGGCGTGCGCCTGGCGATGGACGACTTCGGCACCGGCTACTCGTCGCTGGCGGCGCTGAAGCGCTTCCCGATGGACTGCGTGAAGATCGACCGCTCGTTCGTCAACGACATCCCGGCCGATGCCGGCGACGCGGCGTTGACGCGCGCGATCATCGCGATGGGCCACTCGCTCGGGCTGCACGTGGTCGCCGAAGGCGTCGAACGCAGCGACCAGCTCGACTTCCTGCGCCACGAGGGCTGCGACGAATACCAGGGCTACTGGTTCGCCAAGCCGATGCCCGAGGCGGCGCTGCAGGCCCTGATCGCCAAGCTGCCGCGCGCCGCGCTGGTGGCCGCGGTCTGACCCGGCACGCCCCGTGATGAAACGCGCCGCATCCCGCTTCGACTGCCCGCGCGCCGCCGTGCGCAGCCTGTGGCTGGCGCTGGCGCTGGCTTCGGGCATTGCGCCGGCCGCGCTCGGCGCCACGCCCGCTGCCGCGACCGAAGCCGCCGCGAGCGTGCCGACCGGCGCACCGAACGAGGCGACCCTGGCCGCGCTCGAAAGCCTGGGGCGCGCGCGGCCCGACGACGCGGCCGCGAAGCTGCAGCGCCTGCTGCCGCTGACGGCCGCCCACAGTGCGCTGCGCCTCGAGCTGCTGACGGTGCAGGGCATGGCGCTGGCGATGGCGTCGCAGGCCGACGCCGCCGAGCGCTCGGCGGCGCAGCTCGAGGCCTGGGGGCGCGACCGCGACGCGCCGCTGGCGCCCAGTGCGAGTGCCGCGGCGTCGCTGATCCGCGCCCGCGCGATGGCGCGCGGCGGCAACCTGGAGCGCGCCGACACGCTGATGCAGGAGGCGATCACGCTGCTGCCGGCGAGCGTGTCGACACGGGCGCGCTTCCGCTTCGTCTGGACCCATGCGTTCATCAAGAGCGAAGCCGGCAAGCTCGAGGCCGCGGTGCGCCTCGGTCACGAGGCGCTGGCGCTGGCCGACCGCATCGACGAGCGCTGGATGCAGTCGGAGTCGCGCACGACGCTGGCGATCAGCTACTGCGACGCGAAGCAGCTCGAACGCGCCCGCACCCTGAACCTGGCCGCGCTGACGCTGGCCGAGAGCGCGCAGGACGAGGTCGCGCTGTCGCGCGGCCACACCGCGGCCGGCATCATCCTCGACGGCATGGGCGATGTGCAGGGCGAGCGCCGCTCGTTCGAACTCGCGCTCGACCATGCGCGTCACGCCGGCTCGAAGATCGACGAGGTCCGGCTGCTGGCCAACATGGCGGACTTCTTCCTAAAGATCGGCGACTACAAGACCGCGCTGGTCCACGCCGAACGGGCGCTGCCGCTGGCGCGCGAACTCAACGATGCCAGCAGCGAGACCGTGGCGGTGGCCAACATCGGGCTGGCGCACATCGCGATGCAGCACTTCGAGATCGGCAAGCGCTATGTGCGCCAGGCCACCGAGATGGACGAGCGGCGCGGCTCGCTGACCGGCGTGTCGGGCATGTACCGCGAGCTCGGCCTGTACCTGGAGCGCGCCGGCGACCTGCCCGGCGCGATCGCCGCCTACCATGCGCACCGCCGGCTCGACACCACGATTCTGCAGGGCGACCAGCAGAAGGCGATCCTGGCGATGCAGGAGCAATACGACGCCGACGGCCGCACCCGCGCGCTCGCGCTGCTGAATCGCGAGAACGACATCAAGGCCGAGCAGCTGCGCCGGCGCAACCTGCAGCAACGGCTGTGGTGGCTGCTGGCGGCGACCTTCGTGCTGTCGTTCGCGGTCGTCGCGATGCTGTACCGGCGCGTGCGCGAGACCAACCGGATGCTGTCGACCAGCAACGAGCTGCTCAAGGTGCAGAGCGAATGCGACCCGCTGACCGGGCTGGCGAACCGCCGCCACTTCCAGGCGGTGATGCGCCGGATGGCGGCCGACGGCAAGCTCAACGGCACCGTCTTCCTGATCGACATCGACCACTTCAAGACCATCAACGACCGCCACGGCCACAGCGCCGGCGACGCGGTGCTGATCGAGGTCGCGCGGCGGCTGCGCGAGACGCTGCGCGAGCAGGACCTGATCGTGCGCTGGGGCGGCGAGGAGTTCCTGGTGGTCGTGCAATCGCTCGCGCCGGACCAGGTCGACGCGCTCGCGCAGCGCATGCTCAGCGAGCTCGACCGCGCGGCCGTGACGGTCGATGCCCACCGCGTCGCGGTGACCGCGTCGATCGGCTTCGCGACCTTCCCGATCGGGCCGGCGTCGCTGCTCGTCTCGTGGGAGCGCGCGATCAACCTCGTCGACACCGCCATGTACCTGGCCAAGGCCCACGGCCGCAACCGGGCCTACGGCGTGCGGCTGCTGCACGCCTGCGACGAAGACTCGCTCGAGGCGATCACGCGCTCGCTCGAAGCGGCATGGCGCGACGGCCAGGTCGCGCTGACCCTGCTGCAAGGCCGTACACCGCTGGCGGTCGCCGCATGAGAACGATGCGCCCCCTCTCGAAGCTCCGCGCGTTCATCCTCGCGACGCTGCTCGGTGGCGCGATCGCGGCCGGTGCGGCGCCCGCGCCCCACATCGATTTCGACGCGCAGGTCGATGCGCTGGTGCGCGACGGCTTCGAGCGCCCCGACCAGGCGCTGGCCGCGCTGAAGCAGATGCAGCAGCAGCACACCGCGCCGGACGAGCGGCGCGCGCTGCTGCTGGCGATCGGCACCGTCGATGCACGCGCCGGCGCCACCATCGAGGCCGGCGCACTCGCCGAACAGCTGCTCGCGCTCGCGCCCGACGATCCCTCCGGCCGGGCGCTGGCCGCGTCGAACCTGGTGCGCGCGCTGATCGCCGACAACGCCGGGCAGCTCGATGTCGCCGCCGCGCTCGCCCAGTCGGCGTTGCCGGCGTTCCAGGCCGAATGCGGCGGTTCGGGCGGCGCCCCCGCGGGTGCGCCGCGCTGCGACTACCGCGCGGCCTGGACCGCGCTCAAAGTGCTCGAGCGGCGCGCTCAGAGCCTGGGCGTGCCGGTCACCGCGGCAGCGCATGCGCAGACCGCGCTGGAGCTCGCCGAAGCCGCCGGCGACAGCCGGCGCCAGGCGCTCAACCTGGGCGCGCTGGCGCTGTATGCGCAGGGACGCGGCGAACGCGAGGCCGCGGTCTGGCTGATCGCGCAGGCGCGGCGCCTCGTCGTCAAGAGCGGCGATCCGGCGCAGGAGGCACAGCTTGCCAATGTCCAGTCGCGGCTCGCGACCTTGCAGGGCGATGCGCGCGGTGGCCTGCAGACGCTCGAGGAAGCCCTGGCACTGGCCACGGCCGCGAATGCCCCGCGCCTCGAGGCGCGGATGCTGAACGACCTCAGCGACGCCTACACCCGCCTCGGGCGCCCGGCCGATGCGCTGCGCGCCGCGGAACGCGCGCTGGTGATCGTGCGCCGCCACGGCGACCTGCGCGCCGAGCGCGTGCTCACGGCCAACATCGGCATCGCCAAGATCGGTGTCGGGCGCATCGCCGAAGGCAAGCAGGACCTGGCGCACGTGCTCGACCTGTGGCAGCGCAGCGGCGAGACCGGCCGCCAGGGCCAGGCGCTGCGCGAATTCGGCGAGGCGCTGGCCGGCGCCGGCGACGCCCGCGGGGCGCTCGAGCTGTACCACCGCGAACGCGCGCTCAGCGCCGAACTGATGCAGCTCAACCGCAGCGTCGCGCTGAAGGACCTGCAGCAGCGCAACGACGCCGAGGCGCGCAAGCGCGACATCGAGCTGCTGGCGCGCGACAACGCACTGAAGACCGCGGCGCTCGCGAACCGTGACCTGGTGCAGCGCATCTGGTGGCTGCTGGCGGCGGTGATGGTGCTCGCGATCGCGCTTGTCGCCATGCTCTACCGGCGCGTGCGCGAGACGAACCGGCGCCTCGCCGCGAGCCACGTGCAGCTGCAGGCGCAGAGCGAGCGGGACCCGTTGACGAATCTCGCGAACCGGCGCCACTTCCAGGCCGTGATGGCGCAGCTCGACCCGGCCGGCGGCTTCGAGGGCGCGCTGCTGCTGGTCGACATCGATCACTTCAAGCGCGTCAACGATGTGCACGGCCACGCCGCCGGCGACCAGGTGCTGATCGAGGTCGCGAAACGGCTCAACGAGGCGGTGCGCAGCGACGACCTCGTGGTGCGCTGGGGCGGCGAAGAATTCCTGATCGTCGCGCCGCGCGCGGCGCCGGAGCAGGCCGAGCAGATGGCGCAGCGCGTGCTGCGCATCCTGGGCGCGGCGCCGGTCGAGGTCGGCGGAACGGCGCTGCGCATCACCGCATCGATTGGCTATGCACGCTTCCCGCTGCCACCGTACAGCGCCGATGTGCCGTGGGAGCAGGCCATCAACCTCGCCGACATGGCCCTGTACACCGCGAAGAACCAGGGCCGCAACCGCGCCGTCGGCATCAGCTCGGCAACGGCGGCGTCGCGCGCGGCGCTGCGCGAGATCGAGGCCGACTTCGACAAGGCCTGGCACGACGGCCGCGTCAGCCTGCTGCAGACGCCCGGGCCGGAGCTGCGCGACAACCTGCGCGCCGCGTGAAGCGCCCTCTGGCCGACGACATACGTCGTCCGCCCCCCGAGGGGGATGAGGAAACTTCGGGCGGCCGGGCGTTTTCCTCATGAGGCTTTCAGCCTCAGAGTGCCCCCAGGGCCGGGCTGCGCCCAGCCCGCCCCCCACGGGGGTTCAAGCAAAGTAACGAAGCCACATTGGCTTAGGTCAATAGCCTGACCAGCGCGTCCGGGTGGAAGTGCCAGCCCAGCAGACCCGACAGGCCCATGAACACGCCGAACCCGATCGGCAGCCAGGTCGCCGCATAGAGCCAGCGCTGGTGCGTCAGCGCGGTCACCGCGAGCAGCGCGATCGCCAGCGACAGCGCGGCATCGGAGAGGTCGAACTGGTCGTCGTGGAAGTTCAGCGCGTCGTAGCTGGCCTGGGCCTGCGTGGCGAGCTGCTTGGACTCATCCTTCTTGCGGCTCTGCTCGGCAGCGAGCTGCTCGTAGCGCGCGATCGCGGCGTCGTAGGCCGCCGCCTCGGCCGGCGCACGGCCGAGGCGCGCGAGCTTGAGCTGCTCGACGCTGGCCATCGCGACCTCCTGGCGGATGTTGCGCGCCTGGTAGAAGCTCCATTGGTCGAGCCGGTCGGCCTGCGCCTGCTGCATCGCCTGGACGATGTTGTCGTCCTTGACCTTGCAGATGCTCATGAAGGTCGCGAGCACCGCGACCGTGATCGCAACGATCGCATTGAGCCGCGCGCTGCGGGCATCGGCGGCGCGCTCCTCGGTGAGCTGTTCGATGGTGTCCATCGGGTCCACGTCCATCACGCTGTTCCTCTTCGATGCCTTGTCGATGATCAGACGGCCTTGCCGGCCAGTTGCGCGCGCGCGGCGGCGGCGGCGCGCAGCGCCTTGAGCTTCTCGCGTGGGTCTTCCTTGGCCCGCACCTCGTCGAGCTTCATCTCGGCGATGAAGCGGCTCGGCACGCCCATCACCGTGTCGCGCCCGCGCTTGCGGCGCTTCAGCGTGCTGACCGCCAGCGTGCTGCGCGCGCGCGTGATGCCGACATACATCAGCCGGCGCTCCTCTTCGAGGCGCTCGGCGGTCATCTCGTCGTCCTCGCTGCGGAACGGCAGCAGCCCTTCGTTGACGCCGGCCAGCACCACGTGCGGCCACTCCAGGCCCTTCGCGGCGTGCAGCGTCGACAGGGTCAGCACGTTCTGGTCGTCGCCGCGCTCGGCCAGGCTGATGATCACCGAGATCGTCTGCGCGACCTCGAGCACGCTCTTCTTCTCGGTCTCGACACTGGTGCCGCCGTCGTTCTCGATCGCACCCCCGCAGCGCTTGGCGACCCAGTCGACGAAGTCCAGCACGTTGGTCCAGCGCGCGGCCGCGAGCTTCTCGCTGTCTTCGCCCTCGTGCAGGTGCTTCTCGTAGTCGATGTCCTTGAGCCAGCCCATCAGCAAGGCCTTGGCGTCGTCGGCGCCGGTGGTGTGGCGGGCGCGGTACTCGAGGTCGTTGGCGTAGCGGCCGAACTCATGCAGCGAGCCGACCGCACGCGCGTTCAGCACGCTGCCGAGCGACTCGGTGAACAGCGCCTCGAACAGGCTGGTCTTCCACTTGCCGGCGAACTCGCCCAGGCTGGTCAGGGTCTGGTGCCCGATGCCGCGCTTGGGCGTCGTCACCGCGCGCAGGAACGCCGGGTCGTCGTCGTTGTTGACGAGCAGGCGCAGCCAGGCGCACAGGTCCTTGATCTCGGCGCGGTCGAAGAAGCTCTGCCCGCCCGAGACCTTGTAGGCGATGCCTGCCTTGCGCAGCGCCTTCTCGAACACCCGTGCCTGGTGGTTGGCGCGGTACAGCACCGCGAAGTTGCGCAGCTCGACCTCGGCCCCGCCGGCGATCGACGCCCCGGCGGTGCCCTGGCCGCGCAGCGCCTGGACGCGCGCGACGACGCGCTCGGCCTCGTGCTCCTCGGAATCGCACTCGACCACGCGCACCGGCTCGCCGTCGCCGAACGCGCTCCACAGCTTCTTCTCGAACAGCTTCGGGTTGTGGCCGATCACCATGTTCGCGGCGCGCAGGATGTTGCCGGTCGAGCGGTAGTTCTGTTCGAGCGCGATGACCCTGAGCTGCGGGTAGTCCTGCGGCAGGCGCTTCAGGTTCTCGATCGTCGCGCCGCGCCAGCCGTAGATGCTCTGGTCGTCGTCGCCGACCGCGGTGAACAGCGCGCGATGGCGCTCGTCCGGGTGATCGGCGATCAGCTTGAGCATCTCGTACTGGATCGCGTTGGTGTCCTGGTATTCGTCGACGAGCACGTAGCGCAGCGTGTCCTGCCATTTCGCGCGGACTTCGGCGTCGCTCTGCAGCAGCCGGTGCGGCAGGCCGATCAGGTCGTCGAAGTCGACCGCCTGGTAGGCGGCGAGGCGCTCCTCGTAGCGCTGCATCACGCGCGCGGCGACCTGCTCGTCGGCATCGAGCGCGGCCGCCTGCGCCTGCGCGCTGTTCAGGCCCTGGTTCTTCCACAGGCTGATCGCCCATTGCCAGCGCCGCGCCAGCGCGTTGTCGCTGCTCGCGCCGGCGTCCTTCAGCACGCCGAGCACGTCGTCGCTGTCGAGGATGCTGAACTGCGGCTTCAGGCCCAGCCGCTCGCCGTCGCTGCGCAGGATGCGCACGCCCAGCGAGTGGAAGGTGCTGACGACGAGGTTCTTCGCGGCGCGCGCGCCGACGAGCTCCTTCGCGCGTTCGCGCATCTCCTGTGCGGCCTTGTTCGTGAAGGTGATCGCGGCGATCTGCCCCGGCGCATAGCCGGCCTGCAGCAACCGCGCGATCTTGTGCGTGATCACGCGCGTCTTGCCCGAGCCGGCGCCGGCGAGCACGAGGCATGGTCCGTTCAGGTGGTGCACGGCCTCGAGCTGGGCCGGGTTGAGCGGGTCGGGTGCGGTCGCCAAGAGGGTCGTTCGGGTCGTCGCGAGCCGCTCACTTGCGGCGCAGGCGGCGGATCGCCGCGAGCTGCGCTGCCATCGTCGCGAACTCGCTCTGCGCCTTCGCGAAGTCGATCTCGCTGCGCGCGTTCTTCATCTTGTCTTCGGCCTCGCGCTTGGCTTCATTGGCCTTGCTTTCGTCGAGGTCGCGTGCGCGGATCGCGGTGTCGGCCAGCACGGTCACGCTGCCGGGCTGCACCTCGAGGATGCCGCCGGCGACGAACACGAACTCTTCTTCACCATTGTCGGCGCGCTGGATGCGCACGGCGCCCGGCTTGATGCGGGTGATCAGCGGGATGTGACGCGGCAGGATGCCCAGCTCGCCGCTCTCGCCCGGCAGCGCGACGAACTTGGCTTCGCCGGAGAAGATGCTGCCTTCGGCCGAGACCACGTCGACATGCAAGGTCGCCATTCAGCAGCTCCGCGAAGACGCCGATGCAGCGCGTGGGTCGTCGACGGGCAGGCGCGACCGACGGCTCGCGCTGCGGGTCGACTACTTCCGGCGCAGCTTCTGGATCGCCGCGATCTGCGCCGCCATCGCCGCGAACTCGCCTTGCGCCTTCGCGAAGTCGATGTCGCTCTTGGCGTTCTTCATCGCGTCTTCGGCGAGGCGCTTGGCCTCGTTGGCCTTGGCCTCGTCGAGGTCGTGGCCGCGGATCGCGGTGTCGGCCAGCACGGTCACCGTGCCCGGCTGCACCTCGAGGATGCCGCCGGCAACGAAGACGAACTCTTCCTCGTTGTTGTCGGCGCGCTCGATGCGCACTGCGCCCGGCTTGATGCGGGTGATCAGCGGCGTGTGCCGCGGCAGGATGCCGAGCTCGCCGCTCTCGCCCGGCAGCGCGACGAACTTGGCCTCGCCGTCGAAGATGCTGCCTTCGGCCGAGACGACGCTGACGTGCAGGGTTGCCATGTTCGTTCCTTACTGGACCTTCTTGGCCTTCTCGATGGCCTCGTCGATCGTGCCGACCATGTAGAAGGCCTGCTCGGGCAAGGCATCGCACTCGCCGTTGACGATCATCTTGAAGCCGCGGATGGTTTCCTTCAGCGACACGTACTTGCCCGGCGAGCCGGTGAAGATCTCGGCGACGTGGAAGGGCTGGCTCAGGAAGCGCTGGATCTTGCGGGCGCGCGCCACGGCGAGCTTGTCTTCCGGCGAGAGCTCGTCCATGCCGAGCACCGCGATGATGTCGCGCAGTTCCTTGTAGCGCTGCAAGGTGCCCTGCACCGCGCGTGCCGTGTTGTAGTGGTCTTCGCCGACGACATTCGGGTCGAGCTGACGCGAGGTCGAGTCGAGCGGGTCGACCGCCGGGTAGATGCCGAGCGAGGCGATATCGCGCGACAGCACCACGGTCGAATCCAAGTGGGCGAAGGTCGTCGCCGGCGACGGGTCGGTCAGGTCGTCCGCGGGCACGTAGACGGCCTGGATCGACGTGATCGAGCCGACCTTGGTCGACGTGATCCGCTCCTGCAGGCGACCCATTTCTTCGGCCAGCGTCGGCTGGTAGCCCACCGCCGAAGGCATCCGGCCCAGCAGTGCCGAGACCTCGGTACCGGCC
>Ga0207645_10001319_pt1 | contig 20380 bp, 14 predicted proteins | sample KBSM53metaG_FD_184331 | JGI IMG/M metagenome (GOLD analysis project Ga0207645, IMG submission 184331) | Miscanthus rhizosphere microbial communities from Kellogg Biological Station, Michigan, USA - KBS M5-3 metaG (SPAdes) (version 2) | ecosystem: Host-associated > Plants > Roots > Rhizosphere >...
CCGCCGACGATCCCGGACCCGCCGACGCTGCCGGGGCTCGGCGACCTGGGGCCGCCGACGATCCCGGACCCGCCGACGCTGCCGGGGCTCGGCGACCTGCCGAGCCTGCCGGAACTGCCGTCGTTCGGCGAGGGATAGAAGCCGTGCGTACGTTCGCCCTGGAAGACGAATCGACGGACGGCGCGATCCGCCCGACGTCAAGCGATGTAAGGGTTCAATCGTGATCAAGTCGAAACTCATCAACGACGGTGCCTGGAAAGAGGTACTGGCGAAGAACAAGGGAGTGAAGGACAACGGGCTGCTGAAGACGCTGGCGGACATCAAGAAGCTGGGGGAGGAGGATCACGACGATGCGCAGGCGATCCTCGACCAGATTCAGAAGCTGGCGGGGCAGCTGAAGAAGTCCAAGGAGATAGCGGCGGCGCCGGCGGTGGGCAAGTTCCTGGCCGAGCTGACGAGTGCGGCGGACACGGCGGTGCGCGACGTTGCCAAGGCCAAGGCGGAGGCGGACAAGAAGGCCAAGGCCGAGCTCGAGGCGAAGAAGCGCGAAGAGCACAAGGGCGGCAAGGAGGAAGAGGGTGAGGAAGAGAGCGACGACGCGACCGAGCTGCTGACGACCAAGCTGGTGCCGCTGCTGAGGCAGGTGGCCAAGGGGCAGGTGATGCACACGCTGGTGGCCAAGTCGGGCAAGCAGGTGGTGGTGATGCTGTCGCGCAAGCCCATCTCGCCGTCGCGGCGCAAGCTGCTGGCCGATCAGCTGGGGGGCGGGAGCACCAAGTACTACCCGGGGCACTGCAGCCTGGAGGGCGGGGCGACGACGTTTGCGCTGAAGGCCGAAGTGGCGGGGATGGCCAAGCTGATCAAGGCGGCGCTGCTGGAGCAGACGGGGCTGCGGCTGAACAAGGTGAAGTGCCGCGGCGAGGACGGCGACGACAACGACGAGGACGAACCCACCGCCGGCGGCGGCGAGGTCCCCGATGGCGACGGCGAAGACGCGAACGACCCGTCCGAGCTGGTGCCGGGCGCCCCCGTCAAGCCGCCGTCGCCCACCCTGGCGAAAGCGCCGCTGGTCTGGACCGGCACCCGCAAGATCCTGCAGGCCCGCATCGACGCATTGAAGGACGTCGTGCAGGCGCAGGTCGCGGACGAGGGCGACGACGTCATCGACGAGATCACTGTCAATCTGCAGAAGGTCGACCGCATCCTCGAACGGCTGGATCAGCGTCTGGCCGATTCGCTGGCACGGGCCGCCGACGCGTACGGCGGCGAACGCAGCGCCGCGATGAAGGAATCCAAGGCGATCCTCGCCGAATACATTCGCTACGTCGGCGACGAACCGTTGATCGATCACCTGGACAAGAACCCGTTCGGTGTGAAGGTCGACCTGAAGGCCACGCTGTCCCAGAGCCTGACTCAGGTGGCCAAGGCGATCGGCTAGCTGGAAGGAATCGAGACCATGCCGATTTCCGCCGTACAACGCGCCTGGCTCGATGACCTGGCGCAGATCGTCGGCAGCCCCTCGGTCGAGGACGAGGAGCAGACCGACGCGCCGTCGCAGGGCGTCGGCCGAGGTCCGGCCAAGCGCGGAGGCGCCGCCAAGCCGGCGCTCGACGACGATCTCGAGACCCTCGTCGCCGACGGAACCGATCCCGTTGGTGCGGCCGACAAGGGCAGCGGCGAACAGCGCTTCGGGTTCGGCCCCGAGGACATCCTGCCGGTCATCCCGGGTCTCATCGACGAGGCGACCCAGCGCCGCGCCACCTGTGCGATCCACAACAACACCCAGCAGGTGCTGAAGCTCGACACCGCGAGCCTCGACGAAACCGAGGACGACTCCGGCAAGACGCCGGGCATCCGCCACGGCAAGTACGTCGTCTTCCCACCGAGCAAGATCGGACCCGACGACCAGTCCGGGCGTTTCGTCGCCGAGAACAACAAGGTGCTGATCTTCAGCACCACCGGGGCCGAGGGCTTCGTCCGGTACACGCTCGACGCCCAAGGCACTGCATGGGTCTTCCACTTCAACAACCCGTTCGGAGCGACCGGCGAGAAGAACTCGGCCGATGCGCGCGTCGAAGGGCCGAACGCCGCGTCGTTCGAGACGCCGCGTCCCGGCATGAGCGGCAAGAGCGACGTCAAGTACCTCTTCATCCTGAATGCCAAGGGCGGCAGCGGCCCGGAGCCGAAGCCCGAGCCGAAGCCGACGCCGAACGCCGAGATTCGTTCGAGCTGCCAGATCACGGTGAACAACAACACCAAGGCGCCGCTGACGTTCCTCGATGCCAAGCACGAGCGCGGGAACTTCATGACGCCGGTGCCGACCACCGTGGCGCCGGGCACGTCGATCACCTTCGCATCGGTCGAGACGCCGAACGCGAAGGAGCAGGGCTGCAAGGGATTCATCATCTGGCAGGTCGGCACCACGCCGCAGGATCCGGTCTGGTTGATCCAGTGGGACAACCCCGAGGGCGAGAAGAACACGTCCGAGGCCGAGGTGACCCCGCCGACCGCATTCAAGTCGATCGACCAGATCGGTCAGGGCGACGAGAACGTTCCGGTGGTCTTCACGATCTCAGGCGAGGGCGGCGGCACCGGCCCAGTGCCGCCGGTGCCGGTCCCTCCGGAGCCCGATCTGCCGTTCGATCCGCCCGTCAAGACCAAGCAGCCGACGTTCCGCATCAACGACAAGAGCAAGGACGGCTGGATCGAGTACGCCCAGTTCTTGCTCAACTTCCATCTCGGCACCAAGCTCAAGATCGACGGCGTCTTCGGCCAGGCGACGCAGGCGGCGATCCTCCGGTTCCAGAAGGATAAGAAGCTGCAGGTCGACGGCACGCTCGGCAACCAGACCTGGGCCGCACTGCGGGACGGCGCGCCGGAGAAGCCGAGCACCGACGGGCGGACGCCGCACACGTTCGTCGAGACCGGCGTCGAGGCGCGCTGGTCGGTCGAAAGCAACACCTTCAACTTCCACGACGCGATCAAGGACGAGGTCTTGCTGTCCGTCAACTCGGTCGGTGACACGGCGCTCGATCCGTCGACCGAAGCCACGATCCGGGTCACGCCACCGGGCGGCAAGCCGAAGGTCGTGAAGGCGGCCCTCGGCGCCGGCTTTCCGACGCCGTCGGGCGACGGCGCGTTCCACACGGTCACGATCAAGGATTTCCGCAAGCGCTTTCCGTCGGTGCCTCTGGATGCGCCGGTCGCCGGCTACTTGCTGGAGGGCTTCCTTCCTGCGGAGCTCGGCGGCGACTTCTTTTCAGGCAACGCACAGGAGATCTGATCGGCGATCTGCTCCCCCAAGCACGGTGATGCAAGGCGAGGGGGTCGCGCAGCGCTGGCGCGTCTCACGAGCGCAGGTTCGCCGACCGGATGATGGTCCACGCGACCCAGCCGTAGAACAGGATCGGCAAGACCGCCAGGCACCAGTGATCGATCCGGAACGCGAGCTCCTCGCGCTCGTGGACCTCGAGGCGCAAACAGAACGCCGAGAGCAGCAGGGTCACGAAGATGAACCCGAGCGCCACCATGTGCATCTTGTCGGCGACCGTGAGCGAAGCCGAATCCGGCACCGAGGCGGAGACGACGAAGGCGCTGGCGGCGACCGCGAACAGCGCGCCGACGCCCATCCCGAAGCGCGCATCGAGATCCGACGGCTTCACCATGAAGGAGACGAAGGCGACGCCGGTGGCGAGGATCACCGTCGACAGCAGCTTCACCGCCGCGCCCCAGCCGACCCGGTCGATGTCCCACGAAATCACGTAACGCGAGTATTCGCTCTGCGCATGGGTTGGCAGCGAGATGTCGCCGTAGTTCGTGAGGTAGAGCCTGCGCTGGATGTCGGAATCGAAGTTGGCGGCCTTCCAGCCCGCCATCTGGATCTCGTCGCCGAGCCGGGAGTTCTGCTTGTCGGCGACAAACGTCAGGTCCAGCGCCGTCAATGAGCTGTCCTCGATGCGCACTTCGGTGCGGTGGTGGTCGAACGGAAAGTCAGCCAGGTTCCAGTTCTCCGAGACCGTGGCGGTGATGCGTGCCGATGCGTAGCTGATGTCGCCGATCTTCTTCTCGACCACGCTGGCCTTGTTGTCGACCCGGCCGTTGATGATCTCGAAGCTCTCGAGCGGCTTGTAGTCGGCCAGCGCGCCCTCGGCTTTCCAGCGGAACCAGATGTAGAAGTCGACGCTGTAGTGGTTCTCGCGAAAGCTGAGGTCCTGCACCTTGTTGATGTAGGTCCCGATGATCACCTGTGCCGGCTCGGCCTGAGCGGCCCCGCCGGCGAGCGCGCTCAGCCAGCACATCGCACCTGCCAGCAACTTCTTCATCGTCTGCATCGGCCGCCTCGCTTTGCATGGGCGGCGCCATTGTGCCGGCAGCGTTGTCTTCCGGAAAGGCGCTCGGCGCGATGCGTGCGTCTATCGGCACTTCAAGGTCCGCAGTCGTTCGACCAGCTCGGGACTGGTCTCGCCGAGCGACAGGCGCTGCATGATGCGCGCGCACTCGGCGCCGTTGGCGGTGTCGCTGGGGGCTCGCTCGCGGCTCGACGTGTCGGCGCGTTTCGAAGGCCGCTCGACCGCGGTTTCGCGCGGCGCTGTCGCCGGTCGAGGCTGCGTGGACGGACGAGCCTTCTCGGTCGAAGTCGGTGGCGGTGGCGGATCCGCCTGCCGGTCCGCCGGGGGGATCGACGGTTGCGGCGCGGCCTCCGACACGGACGGCGAGACCACGGCCGGCGACTCGGTGGTCGTCGCTGCCGGAGGGATCTGCGTGGTCATCGCAGGCTTGTCGGCTGGCATGGAAGCGACGCTGGGTACGACCGCCGACGGCGCATCGGCCGGTGCCGAGGCCGCACCCTGCGTTGGCGGGCGGACCGTCTCGGTGCCGGGTCTTTGCACGGCCCACCACGCGCCGGCCAACGCCACCGCTGCACCGGCCGCGACGCCGGCGATCAGGATGCGGCGCCCTCCGGGCTTCGGCTCTTCGGCGATCGACGACGCTGTCGATCGCGTCGGCTGTGCTCGATCGGGGATTTGCCTGCGCGCGCTCGGCGCGTCGTCCGCCTGTACGTGGGCTGCGGTCGCCGGAGCCGTGGTCGTCGTTCTCGTTCGCGCACCGGCCGGTCGGATCACGGTCGCGTCCGGATCCCACTGCGGGCCTGCCGCCTCCGCATCGCCGTCCATGATTCCGAGATCGCGACGGAAGTCCTCGATCGTGTGCGTGCGCTGCTCTGGCCGAACGACCAGCGCTCGGTCGACGGCGTCGAGGAAAGCGTGGCTGTAACGGCCCGCTGCGCACTGCGTCAGCGGGACGAACGAGTCGCTCATCATCCGGGCGACCGAGGCTGGCGGCGTGCTTCCGGTGATGGCCCAGTAGACCACCGCGGCAAGGGCGTACACGTCGGTCCACGTCCCCTGCTTCATGCCCGGCACTTCGGCGTATTGCTCGACCGGCGCATAGCCGGCCTTCAGGATCACGGTCAGGCCCTGCGTCATGTCGCCGATGACGCGCCGGGCGGCACCGAAGTCGAGCAGCAGGGGCTTGCCGCTGCCCGCCAGCAGAATCACGTTGTCCGGCGCAATGTCGCGGTGATAGCAATGCTCGGCATGGATCACCATCAGGGCTTCGGTCAGCGGTGCCAGCAGTGCCAGCAGCCAGGCTTCATCGGGCGGCTCGGGCATCGCCCGGATCGCATCCTTCACGGTGACGCCACGGTAGAACGGCATGACCATGTAGGCGGTCCCGTTCGCTTCCCAGAACCGGTAGACCTTGACCAGAGAAGGATGATCGAACTGCGCAAGCAGCTTCGCTTCGTTGACGAAGCTCTTGAGCCCGGCGTGGAAGGTGTCGCGATAGCGCCCCGAGCGCGGCTGCACCTGCGTGCTGCCAACGCGCGCGGCCAGCGACGACGGCATGTATTCCTTCAGCGCTACGGTGCGCTCGAGCGAATGATCCCTGGCGAGATAGACGATGCTGAAACCGCCCTCGCCGATGCGTTTCGTGATCTCGAACTCTGCCAGCCGAGTGCCGATCCGCAGGGACATCCCGTCTTCGGTCTCGGGGGGACTGTCTTCGTCGATCTGTCCTGGCAACGTGACCGCCGGCATGGCGGCGGCCGCCAGCGGATCCGGCCGGATCACCGTCCCGTCGTCGTCGTGCTGAGAACTCATTCGCGCTGCGTCATTCGGCGGTTGCGAGCATATTCTCGGCTGCCTGCAGGGGCGCTACGTGAGCAACGACCTTGCGACGCGACTCCGGGTTTCTACGCGACAAGGTCCTGCTGCGATGGGCTTGCTCTCGCGCGCTCGGCAATCATCAAGTGCAAGCCTGCGACAGGGTGAGTCGTCGCAGGCAAGCCCGGGCTTGACGATCCCGACCTATCTGCGCAAATATCAAGCTGCGAGTTGGCGATCGATCGAAGTCGACTCTCGCATGTCCGATGCAGGGGCATTTGCCGCTGACGGCGGTCTGGTCTTGGAGGGGTCCATGTTCGCGCGGCTTGTACGGGACAACGGTTCCCTTCTCGGACTAAGTCTTGCATGCGCGATGGTCGTCGTGTCCTGCGGCGGCGGCTCCGGCGGGACATCAGCCGATAGCGGCGTCACGAAGACGTATCTCAAGGTCAGCGCCAGCGATTCCGACGGTGACTCGCTGCACTATCAATGGCGCGTGACGGGCGGCAGTGTCGAGAACCGCGATTCGGCGGAGACCGTATGGACGATGCCCGATGGGCCGGGGCTGCACTTCGCATACGTGACGGTGACGGACGGCAAGGGCGGGTACATCGAGCAGCAGTATGCGGTGTCCAGCGACACCCTCGGTACCACGGCAGCCACGCGCTCGCCGATCAGCCGTTCGGCCCCTGCGATCACGAGCACCGGATCGAGTGCAGGCCGCTTGCGCTTCTCACCCGCTGACTCGCTCAATTTCGCGGTGGCGGGCGGCACGCCAGCGCCGCGCGTTGTCTACATGCCCGATGTTCAGGTCGAAGTCGTGCGCGCCGGCACCGTGGTGTTCAGCGGCATGACCGACTTGGGTGGCGAGTTGAGCCTGCCTGATCTCGATCCCGGCACGTACGAGGTCAAGTGCTCCACCGACCCCGGCGCGCCCGCGGGTAACTGCGGACCGCTCGTTGCCGATGCGCCGACCGCGTATACCTTTGTCGTGACAGCCGGCGGCATCGTGACCGTGCGCGCCGTCGTGCCGCCGCTGTCCAGTGCACGCAATCTTCGGATTTATGGCCACGTCGCATTGAACGATGGCTCGGTGTGCGGCACGCAGAGCGAGTTCTTCGCTGTGCAGAGCGCGGCGACCGTGCAGATCCTGCAGTCGGACATGACGCCCGTCGGCCCGCCGAGACGGGTAAACCGCTTCGGCGACTACGCGGTCGACGCTGCGGCACTGGCGCACGGGCAGTACCAGCTGAAGATCACCTGCGAGGGCTACGCCACGACCCTGATGGTGCCCACTCCGGCCGGACCGGCCGGCTACGCGGGTACGCCGATCGAGTTGTCGCATCAGATTCCCAATGCCCGACCCGTGATCAACAAGATGGTTGCGAACGGTCCGGAAGGCAATGTGCGCGGCGAGATGGTGATTCCCCTGCCGGGCACTTCGAACAGTCTGCCCGGCTGGAATCAGTTCCTCGCGTACAAGGGATACGACACGAAGCTGAGCGCGTGCCTCTACTACCAGTCGATCGGCGCGGTCTCGGGCTGCGATGCCCAGGGAAATCTGCAGGACGCGATCACGCTCGACGACTGGAAGCGGACGAACAAGCTCAAGCCGTACGACAGCGGCAATACCGAGGTCTCGGCGGTCTACATCAACCGCATGGACCTGAACCTGGTCCGGCGCATGTACGCGACAAAGGTGGCGGACGACAGGATCGCGTTCGTCGTCTGCAACCATCCGGGGCCCGACGGCGCGAGTCAGCGCGAGGTCGACGAGGTCATCGAGATCGGCCTGTCCGATCAGAAGCGGGTCGCATGCGTGGCGATGGAATGGTCGACGTCGCCCGGCGTCAACGGCGGCAAGCCGTTCACCAAGTTCCTGACCTTCGGACCTGACGGCGCGCTGCTGCCGTCGATCAACCTCGACGGCCGCGGCGAGAAGTACATGCCGGGTGCCTGCGTGGCATGCCATGGCGGCACCCAGTACAACGGTCGCTTCGCGGCACGTGGGTTGGCATCGCCGTTCCTCGGCGCCGGCTTCCTGCCGTTCGATACCGGCAACTTCCTGTTCGGCAGCGGCCTCTCGGAGGCCGCGCAGGGCCAGGCGATCCGCGATCTCAACATGCTCGTCCAGGCGACCGACAACCGCGGCTATGCCTCGACTTCGCGGCTGATCAAGGGTTGGTATCCGACCGACACAACGACCACGCTGAACAAGCAGTACGTGCCGGACGAGTGGATGACGCTCGATGCCAGCAAGCCGGGGGCCGCTAAGTTCTATCGCGAGGTCGTCGGCGGCGTGTGCCGCACGTGCCACATCGCGATGGGCTCGGAGCGCTTCGACTGGGACGTCAAGCCCGACCTGCGCTTCACTGGACAGGCGAATTCGTTGACGCGTTCGCACTTCTGCGGCGGGACGCCCGACGTGGCGATCAACGCATCGATGCCGAATGCGCTGATCTCGCGGGACCGCCTCGCGGACCGGATCAGCGCAGATCCCGATTTGGCGGCGCTGATGCAGACGTTTCTCGGCTGCGTCACTCCGGCAGCTGATCCGGCCTATGCCAAGCGATGAGTCGACACGGCCGCTTCACGTTCGAAGGATGGTCAGCATGAAACTACCTCTGCGCGTCACGAGCAGGTATCTCGGGCTCACGACGTTCGGCGTCCTGCTGGGTTGTGCGAGTCCGACCGCGCCCTCCGCCCCTTCCGCGATCGCCGCCGAGCCGACCCGTGCGTCCGCGCCCGCGTCCCCTGCGCCCGCGGCACCGACCGCGCAGCCGGCGATCACGCCGCCGGCCGTCGCAGCCGCCAGCACCGCATTTGTCGCGCCTGCCCCCGCGAAGTTCGAGGATTCGATCGCGCGCGCCGGCCAAAGCCTGTTCGTGCAGGCGGCGCCGCTGGTCGGCAACGAATCGCGTGTTCTGGTGATCGACCCGCTCATCGATGCGAACACCGGCGCCCAGACGGTGAGCACGGTCAAGATGGGAGAGCAGCTCGAATCGATCGCGAAGAGCCGCAATGCGAAGTGGTCGGTCAAGCCGTTGACGCGCGACGCACTTGCGCAGAAGCCGTTGCTGCTGATCGGCACGTTGACGCCTGTCACAGTCGAGCGCTCGATCGATGCGGTCCCCGATGCATTTCGGGTTTGGCTGACGCTCATCGATCTGCGCACCGGCAAGGTGATCGCAAAGCAGATCGACCGCGCAACAGTCGACTCGGTGAACCCGGAGCCTCTGAAGTTCTATCAGGACAGCCCGACCTGGCACAAGGACAAGACCATCCTCGGCTACATCAATTCCTGCCAGATCAATACCAAGATCGGCGATCCGGCAGACCCCGACTACCTGGCCCGCTTGCCCGCTGCAGCGGTAGTCAACGAGGCGATCCTCGCGTACGACGGCGGCAAGGTTCCGCTGGCCCACAAACTCTACAAGGAGGCCGAGCCGATCGCCGACCCGGGCGACCTGCGGGTGCTGAACGGTCTCTACATCACGAGCTGGCAGCTCGGTGAACGCGATGCGGCGCGCGACGCGTTCGGCAAGCTCGTCGAATCCGGCTTGGAGTTGAAGCGCTTGCCGGTGAAGCTGCTGTTTCAGCCCGGCAAGACACAGTTCAACGCGATCGGCGATCTGCCGCAGCAATACAACATGTGGATCGCATCGCTCGCGCAGAAGGCGGGCAACACGAGTTCGTGCGTCCGCGTCGTCGGCCACACGAGCCGCACCGGCAGTGCGCGCGGCAACGAGGTTCTGTCCCGCCAGCGAGCAGAGGCCGTGCAGCGCATGCTGGAACGAGACAACCGCGCGTTGGCATCGAAGCTGAGTGCGGCCGGCGTCGGTTCCCGTGAGGCCCTGGTCGGCTTGGGTACCGATGACGTGCGCGATGCGCTCGACCGGCGCGTCGAATTTCGAGTCGTGGACTGCGTTTGAGCTTGTTCGCTGGGCGACGCGTGGCCAACAAGGGAACGACGGATATGTGGAATAGGGCTCCCTTGAAGCGACCGTTGATGGCCTGCGCTGCCCTCCTTTTCATCGGGGGCGCGCATGCCGATGATTGGACCGCCGGAAGGGATCTGTTCACCGATACGAACAAGGCTTGGTGCGCGCAGTGCCACTCGCCTTCCGCTCATGCCGGAGCGAGCGCCAGCCTGATAACTTCGGCGATACATGGCGGCATACCTTCGATGAATTTAACGAGGTTGACGAATCTGACCTCTACGGAAATCGATCAGATCGCGACCTTCTTGAGCACGCCGAGACATGGCTCGCTGGCCGCGGTGACAACGACGTCGTTCGGCAACACGCCGATCGGACTGCTGCCCAGAAAGACGCTGTCATTCACGCTGACCAATGACGGGCTCGACACGCTGACGCCGGCCGGGACCACGACCACGCCGACCGGTTTTCAGATCGGAGGCGCGGGCTGCTCCAGCGCATTGGCTGTTTCATCGACCTGCACCGTTGTCGTCGAATTCCGGCCGGTGAGCGCGATTGCCTACAGCACCTCCTTCACCATTCCCCACGATGGCTACTTGAGCGGCTCTTCCTCGGGCACCATCACGGGCCAGGGCCAGCTCAACCTCGAGATCACGACGGCGGGCCCCCTGCCGTTCAATACGCCTTTCACCAACCCCGCCAGCACGCCCGACACCAAGACGGTCTCCTTCGCCAATCGACTCAATCAGACACTGCGTCTTTGCCTGGCCGATACGACGCCGAGCGGCACGGCCGTGTCGGCACCCGCGGACTTCGGTCTCGTCGGCCGAACCTTTGATCCGTCGCCTCCGGCGCCTTCTCAATGTGTCGCGGTGGCAGGGGCCGGTCTGACGCCCAGTCAGGTCATCTCGTTTGCGCCGACGGCGAGCAATCCGAGAGTCGCGCAGTTCACGGTCGAGCGCGATGCCGGCGGCGGCACCTGGACCGACAAGCAGTCGATCGGTCTGGAAGGGAATGCCGGACCTCTTGCGATCTTCAGCGGCTCTGCCCTCAATGGAGCCGGCACGGCGCTGTTCGAGGCGGTGAAGCAGGACACAAGTCTCGGCGCCGTCACTGCTCAGGTGACCATGACGAACGCCGGGGCGCACCCGCTGCAGGTCGTCGGCGTCAGCGCTCCCCTGGTCGCGGGGGCGGCGACGGCGGAGTATGGAGTGACCGGTTGCGGGTCTGTGACCTTGAACTCCGGCCAGTCGTGCACGCTGACCGTCAGTTTCGATCCGCTCGAAGTCGGCCTGCGAAGCGGCCAGTTGCGCATCGATTACGTCGACGCGAGCGCCACGACACCGCCCACTCAGTCCTCGGTGCTCGCCCTGCTGGGAAGAGGCTTCGTCGGCCCGCAGCTGGAGGTTCGCGATGCACTCGGCGTGGTGACCGCTTCGAACGCATTGGTCGACTTCGGACGGCAGAACATCAACGTCAACTATCTGCGTCGGTTCACCTTGAGAAACATCGGAACGGAAGAGGCATTGGTTCTTTCCTCCGCAGCGCTTGTCCCGAGCAGCTCCGCGTTCAGCCTGGTCGCACCGGCGGTCGGCGCGGGCTCGCCGCCGGCCTGCAGCACCCTGGCTGCAGGCACCACGCAACGGCTGCCCGGCGGGGAGTCGTGCGTGATCGACATCCGTTTCGCGCCGACGCAGGAACTGGCCTATGCGAGCCAGCTGTCCATCCACACGCAACCGGAGACGAGCGCGACGCCGCTGCCCGGCGACTATCGCCTGACCTTGAACGGGCAGGGCGCCAACGACATACCGGTTCTGTTGTGGCGAGACCTGGCCGGCAACAGCATCTCGACTGTCAGTTTCCCGCTGCCGGCAACCGCGGTCGGATCCGCGAGCCCGCCGACCATCAAGATCAGGCTGGCGAACAGCGGCAAGGGAGCCGCGACGCTCAAGTTGCTGAATGTCGTCGGGGCCGACGCAGCGAACTTCGCGCTCGACCTGTCCGACCCGGGCGCCTGCGCGGCCGGTGAGCAGGCGCAGGCGTTCCAGGAGGGAACGACCTGCGATGTCGTCATCCGGTTCACACCCCAGACGGCCGGCAACAAGCAGGCGAACCTGCAGTTGGTCTCGACCGGATCGACGCCGCAGCCGATCATGATCACGGCACAGGCGGCGGGTCCGGCAGGAGGCGTCGACGTGGCCGTGGCGCCGGCCACCATCGACTTCACCGAGGTTCGGGTCGGTGCGGAATCTGCGCCGGCCACCATCACCATCACCAACAACGGCACCTTCCCTGCGGTGGTGACCGGGATCGAGGCCGATCAACCGTTCACCGTGCTGGCCACGACCTGCGCTGGCATGTCGTTCACGCTTGCCCCGAACGCCAGCTGCACGATGGCGGTCAGGTTCCTGCCGAAGATCGACGGTCAGATGGCGGGGGCGCTGCGGGTCAGCGTGGACGGGCGGGCAACTCCTGCTGCTGCGTCGCTGCGCGGCGATGGCGTGAAGGCGGCCGACCTGTCGTCGGGCGGCTGCTCGCTGTTGGAGGGACGGTCGAGCACCGACCCGACTCTCTGGCTGCTGGCCTTGTCTGCCATCGTTGCGTTGCTCTATCGGAGAGACCAGCGGCGGCGGACGCGGCTACGTCGGCCTTCCGATCGGCAAGCGCCATGATCGCAGGCCGGGCCGGCTCTTCGACAACCTTCGCCGTCGATCGGCCAATCCGCGAGACGCGTCTGAACGCGTCGTTGATCGCCGGCGCGGCGACTGTCGCTGCGACCGTCGCCGTGGCGCTGGCGTCCGATCCTTGGCCGCTGATCGTGATGCTGCTGATCGCGCCTGTCGTCGAGGAGGCGGCTTTCAGGGCAGGCCTGCAGGAATGGCTGTTGCGCCACCGGGCCCGACCAGCGCTCGCGAACGTCGTCACCGCGCTGGTCTTCGTGCTCGGACATTGCCTGCTTCGCGGTGTGTCGGTCATCTCGGTGGCGGTGGCAGGCCCCGCGCTGCTCCTCGGATGGGTTTACGGGCGGCATCGGTCCCTGCGCGTCTGCATTGCGCTGCACATGCTGATGAACCTGATCTGGGCGACGGCCGGACATGGGTTGATGGCTTACCCGTCGGTGCTCTGAACCCGATCAAGACAAGGGCCGAGGAACAACAATGAGAACCAGCAAGCGGGCGTTCCGGTGGGCGGTGGCCGCGACCTTCCTCGGGCTTGCCGCAGGTTCTGCCCATGCGCAGTTCGACTACTCGCTGTACGGGATCGCTGATTTCTCGTATGGCCGCTTCGAGCCGAGCGGCTTCGAGCCGGTCCACCGGTTCAACAGCAACTCGCTGACAGCGAGCTTCGTCGGCGTCAATGCCAACTACGGCTTCGACGGCGGCTGGAAACCTGGCGTCACGCTCGAGACGTTCGTGCGCTTCCAGGACTTCAAGACCGGTCGGAGCGAGAACGACCCCGCGCTGTCACGCAAGGCCTTTGTTTCACTCGGCAGCAACTATGGAACTCTTAGCATCGGCCGCCTGCAGACGCTGCTGTTCGACACGACAACGCGCTTCAACGCCCTGGGCAACTCGATTGCGTTCTCCCCGGCGATCCGTCACATCTTCGTCAGCGGCAACCTCGAAGGGGTGCAACGCGACTTTTACTGGAACCGGGCGGCCGGCTACGTCTCGCCGAACTGGGAAGGCCTGACCGCCAGTGTGATGTACGGTCTCGGGCCGAAGGACAACCGCAGCGATCTGGCTGCCGCGAACATCGTGCTGTCGCGCGGCCTTTTCGCCGCCGCGCTGTCGATGCAGCGCGCGCATTTCAACGACGGCATCAACGATCCCACCGACGAGCGAACCTGGCAGCTCGGAGCGACCTACAACTTCGGCTGGGCTCGCCTGTTCGGCCTCTACACGCACACCGACGACAAGGGGCTGGACGTGCGGAGCAACCTCTATTCCGCCGGTGCGAGCGTACCCGTTTGGCTGGGTGCCCTCCAGTTCCAGGCCGGCTATACCAAGTCGACCGGTCTGGCGGTCGATCGCAAGCACACCTCAGTCAGCGCCGCCTATCTCTACCCGTACGACAGCGTTACCGATTTCTATGTGATCGGCATGAACGACCGTGTGCGCGGCCAGACTGAAGGGGTGTCCGTCGCGATCGGGGTCCGTTACCGCTTCTGAACGCAGCGGCCCTCTCAGCGTTGCGAAGGCAGTCCGACCTGGCGCCGAACGGTGGGTGCGCACTGATCATGTCGGGTGGCGTTCGAACGCTGCCGTCAGCTGGTATGCACTAGAACGACTTGTAGTACTCCTTCATTGAGGCGTTGATCGCCTTTAGCGCTGCTTGCCGCGTCGGATCGCTTGGCTTGGCCTTTGCGGTCTTGTCGATGTCGGCGAATGCCTTCTTGGCGTTGTTGTTCGTCTTCGCCCAGTTGCGGAACGCCTCAAGGTCGGTCTTGCTCTTCTTCACCATTTCATCGAAGTCCTTGTACTCGGTCGGCTTCTTTGGATTCTTGGCGTTGAAGTTCTTGAAATCGGCGTCGGACACGATGTTCCGGGTGCTGTTCGACCAGCCGTTCAACGTTCCCAGGAAATTGCGGTATTCCTCGAGGTCCGTCGGCACGTTGACGCTGCCAGCCTTGAACGTGACATTGCCGACCACGACATTGAGGCGGAATTCGGACTTCGTCAGAACCATGTCGAAGATCACCGCGTGCGTTCCCGACTTGATCAGAGCGTCCGCCACTGCATCGAAATCCGGCCGCTGCAGCTTCATGCCGCCGAGTCCGTCGAGGTCCGACTTGACGCCATCCCAGTTCTTCTTCACGCGCCGGACAACGGTGTCCTTGTCGGCGGCCTGCGGCACCTTGTCGAAGCTGACCAGCCAATCGTCAAGTTGGGCGGTGTTCTCAAAATAGGCAATGCTCACGTTGTTCTCCAATGAACGAGATGACAGGGAAGCGGAGGGCGTCGCGTCAATAGCTGAGAGGCGTAGCCATTGATCGTATCCACACTGCGCGTTGCGCTCCGTCGAGTCGTCACGGCTGCAGCATGGCGGGATTCTCGGCTGGTGAGTTGATCAAACGTCCGGCGTCCATGCTTCAGCTGCTCGCCCGACTGTGAGATGGTCAACCACGATTGCTTGGGTCGGGCAGGCTCGGTCGCCGGCGGACCCCTACTTTCCGCTGATCGCCAGCAGCTCGACCTCGAAGAACAGCGGGGTGTTCGGCGCGATCGGTCCGCCAGGCGTCCCGCGCTCGCCATAGGCGATCGCAGCCGGGCAGGTGAGCTTGGCCTTGCCGCCGACTTTCATGCGCTGCACGCCTTCGGTCCAGCATTTGATGACGCGGCCGAGTGGAAACTCGGCGGGTTGCCCGCGCTTGATCGAACTGTCGAACTCGGTGCCATCCGCGAGCGTGCCGCGGTAGTGCACTTTGACGGTGTCGGCGGCGGTCGGGCTCGGGCCAGTGCCTTCCTTCAGCGCGCGGTACACGAGGCCGGTCTCGGTCGTGACCGCGCCCGGTTCGGCCGCGGCGGCCTTGACGGGATCGGACTGCGCCAAGGCCAATGGCGGCAGCGAGAGGACGAGGATCGACACGATCGAGGCAAGGCGGCGAGGTGATTGCACGGCAGAAGCTCCGGTTGGGAATGAGGACGCGGCCGCCATCATCGCAAGTCGGGGAGCCAGCGCTCCATCAGCGCACGCAGCGCTTCCGCATCGACCGGCTTTCGCAGCATGGCGCGGACGCCGTGGCGCTCGAGTTCGGCGGCCTCGAATCCAGCAGCGTTTCCGCTGTAGAGCAGGATCGGAAGCCCGGGACGCAAGGTGCTGGCGCGCTGCGCCAGCGCGAGGCCGGTGAGCTGCGGCATCGTCTGATCGGTGATCAGGAGATCGACCGCATTGCCGGGGTTCTCGAGCCAGGCGAGCGCCGCCAGCGGGTCGCGATGCAAGACGACATCGACACCCCAGTTCTTCAACAGCTCGGCCATGAAGTCGCCGACGATGACCTCGTCCTCGACCACCAGCACGCAGCCGCGCAGCGTCGCGCCGGCCGCAACCGGTGCACGCCCGACGGGCAGTTCATCGACCGGGTCGTCGGCGCCTGCAGGCGGCAGCACGATCCGGAACACCGCACCGGCGCCCGGCGTCGTCTCGACGAGCACGTGTCCACCATGGTCGTGCACGATGCCGTGCACCATCGCCAGGCCCATGCCCGAGCCGAGCCCCACTTCCTTGGTGGACACGAACGGTTCGAACATGCGATCCAGCACCTCGGGTGCGATGCCGGTCCCGCTGTCGGCCACGCTGAGCTCGATCCACGACTCGTGCTCGCCGGCGGCCCGGCACGACGCGCAACGCCACGGTCCGCGGTGGGTTGCGAGCCGCACGCGGATGACTCCGGTTCCCCCGATCGCATCGCGCGCGTTGATGCACAGGTTGAACAGCACCTGTTCGAGCTGCACCGGGTCCACCAGTGCGCGCAGCCGCTCTTCGACCGAGGCGAAGTCGACCACCGCCGACGACGGTAGGGTGGCCCGCAGCAGTTGCAGCGACTGGCGCACCAGCGGCTCGAGCGCGAGGGTACGCCGCTCGCCGCGCTGGTGGCGGGCGAAGGCGAGCATCTGCGCGATCAGGTCGCGCGCCCGCTCGGCGGCGCGCCGGGCCCGCCCGAGCTGACGCTGCAACGTGGCGTCGTTCAGCGTTTCGGCGCGTTCCAGACCGAGCACGAGATAGCCGATCACGCCGGTGAGGATGTTGTTGAAGTCGTGGGCGATGCCGCCCGTCAGGTGACCCACGGCCTCCATCTTCTGGGCCTGGCGCAGCTGCAGTTCGAGCTCGGCGCGGCGCGCTTCGGCCACGCGTCGTTCGCTGATGTCGCGCGCCGCATAGAGCACGTGCGGCTCGCCGCGGTACATCAGCGGCATCGCGCTGACCTCGACCTCGACCTTCGTGCCGTCCTTGCGCGTGCCGGTCGCGTCGAAGCGGACGCTTTCGCCGGCCAGGATGCGATCGTGCTGTTCGCGATGGCGGTGCTGAATGGCTGCGTCCGCTTGCGCCAGCACACGGTCGGCGCCGAGCACCTCGTCGCGCGAGAAGCCGGTGATCGCGAGGTAGGCGGGATTCACGTCGACGGCCCGGTACTGCTTGTCGCGCAGCACCAGCCCGTCGGCCGACGCGTTGAAGATCGCCCGGTACTGCTCCTCGCTGTCGCGCAACGCCGCGAGCGCTCGCTTGGCCACCGTGATGTCGCGCCCGATGTAGAGCACGTGCGGCTCGCCGCGGTGCTCGATCGGCACGCCGCGCAGCTCGAGCGCATAGCGCCTGCCATCGCGTCGCACGAGCTCCGTCTCGAGCGTGATCGGCGTGCCGCCGAGCGCCTGCGCGTGCAGGCCGCGAATCGTCGCGCCCGCATCGGGCGGATTGGCCAGAACGCGATCGACGCCGATCACTTCCTCGCGCGAGTAACCGCTCATCGACTCGTAGGTGGCATTGACGTCGACGATGCGAAAGGCGGCATCGCGCAGGACGAGCGCGTCCGCCGACGCATTGAAGATGTCGCGGTACTGTGCCTCGCTGCGCTGCAGCGCGCGCTCCTGCCTCAGGCGCTCGCTCACGTCGCGACCGATGCCCAATGCGTGGCGGCGCTCGCCCAGGTGCACCGGCAGGTAGCGCACCTCGATCTCGAACAGGCTGCCGTCGGCGCGCGTCACCGTCGTCGTCGCTTCGCCCATGCGGTTGTCGAGGGCACCGCGGATCAGTGCGAGCAGCCGCGCGAAGTCCTGGGCGTCGGCGCGCTCGCTCCAGTGGCGGCCGACGACTTCGTCGCGTGCCAGGCCGGTCATGCGGACGAACGCGTCGTTGACGTCGACAACCCGCAGGTCCTCGTCCCACAGGACCATCCCGTCGATGCTGCCGTCGAAGATCGCGCGGTACTGCTGGTCCGCAAAGGGGTCGCTGCGTTGGGTTGCCGGCGACCGGGCGCTCCCTGTCTCACTCATTCGATGTCCTCGGGCCTCGCGTGCCACGCCAGCTCGGTTGCGGCGTCGATTCGACCGGCGATCGGCGGCCACCCAATTTAAGCGGTCGGACCGCGCGTCGACGCGGCTAAGCTCGGCCGATGGACTACGTGCTCGTCCTCGTCGCCGGTCTTTGCGCCGGCACCCTCGGCGGCATCGTCGGCACCGGTTCCTCGCTGGTGATGATGCCGATCCTGGTCGCGATGTTCGGGCCGCGGCAGGCCGTCCCGATCATGGCGGTGGCCGCGATCATGGGCAACCTCGGGCGCGTGATCGCGTGGCGCGCCGAGATCGACTGGCGCGCCTGCGCCGCCTATTGCGCCACCGCCGTGCCCGGGGCGATCCTGGGCGCGCGGCTGCTGCTTGCGATTCCGCCGAACTGGGCCGAGACGGCGCTGGGCGTCTTCTTCCTCGCGCTGATTCCGGCGCGGCGCTGGCTCGCTCGGCGCGAATTCCGGATCTCCACCAAGCACCTGCTGCTCGTGGGCGCACCCCTGGGTGTGCTCACCGGCGTGGTCGTGTCGACCGGACCGCTGACGGTCCCGCTGTTCACCTTCTATGGTCTGGAGCGCGGCGGCTTGCTCGGCACCGAAGCCGCCACCTCCCTCGGCCTGTACGCCGCGAAGGCCGCGACCTTCGAGGCGCTGGGCGCGCTGCCGCCGGAGGTGTTGCTGGAGGGGCTCGTCGTCGGCGCGACGCTGATGGCCGGCTCGTTCGTCGGCCGCGTCGTGGTGCTGCGTCTCAGCTCGGCAGCCTATCGCGCGCTGATCGACGGCCTGATGGCGTTCTCCGGCGTTTCCCTGCTGTGGGTCGCGTTTCGCTGAGGCTCGCCACGACAAAAAGCTTCTACTGGAACAGCAACAGGCTCAGCGCGAGGCCGAGGACGACTCCGACCATGAACCAGCGCATGCTGTATTCGAAGACCGCGAGAGACGTGGGCCGAAAGTGCTTCACCCGGACATTGGACGCCTGTCGTCGCGACTTCTCCATCCCGTGAACGAAGGGAGCGCCTGATCGACCGGCCGATCATTCGCTGATCGGAAAGCCCGGCTCGTCGAGCATGCAGCAGGTCAGGCAGCACTCCTACAGCGCCCGTGCGCATCCGCTGGCGAAGCCGATCGATGCTTCGCGCTACCTTCGACCGAGCTTCGCGCGTTCAGCATGCACAAGCGAGGAAAGCTGTGGGGTTTGTCGGTGCTTCCGTTGATCGGAGGCTTGGCTGTGCTCGGGGTTGGTCATCGCCTTTTCGAAAGCGCCAAGCCGGCCGACACGGCAGTCGATCTACGCATCCAGATCGGTGAATTGCGCTCGCAGATCTCCGACGCTCGGTTGCTGGGCGAAGTCGCGTCGCACGAACAGCTGCCCACTTTGTTCATCCATCAGCAGGCGGCCCAGCTCGCAAAGAATCTCGAGGAGAGCGTCGACGGGTTGCGGCGCCGGCATGACGCGTCGGCCGAGCGCGCCGCGCGTGCCGGCTCGAACGGCCTCGTCGAGCTTCGGCGCATCGTGGCGTCAAGAACGTCGAAGGAAGCCGGCGCGCGACTCGAGGCTTCGCTGAAGACGCTGCAGGACCTCGAGCACGGCCTTGCGCCGAAGCCGTGATGAACAAGGTCCTCGACCTCTTTCTCGGCATCTTGACCGCGGTCGGCGGCTTCGTCGAGATCGGCGAGCTGACGTTCACGCTGAACGCCGGCAGTCGCTTCGGCTACAGCCTGCTGTGGGTCGTCGCGGTGGGCACCGTCGGCATCATTGTCTACTGCGAGATGGCAGGCCGGATCGCGGCGGTGCGCAAGCAACCGGTCTTTCACCTGATCCGCGAGCGTGCCGGGTTGACGGCCGGCCTGGTCACGCTGCTCGCTGCCAATCTCGTCAACGTGATGACCTGCGCCGCCGAGGTCGGCGGCATGGCGCTGCTCTGGCAATTGATCGCGGGCTGGCCTTATCGGCTGCTCATCGTGCTGACGTTCGTGCTGCTGGCGCTCGCGATCTGGCTGCTGTCCTTCGAATGGATCGAGCGTGTCTTCGGGTTGCTCGGTCTGCTGATGGTCGTCTTCCTCGCCGCGGCGGTCGCAGCGAGGCCCGACTGGTCCGCGGTGGCGCACGGGTTCCTGCCGCAGGGCCCGCCGTCGGGCGACTCGTCGGACCTGAAGCTCTACGGGTACTACGCGGTCGCGCTGCTGAGCTCGATCATGCTGCCGTACGAGACCTACTTCTACGCTTCCGGCGCCATCGAGGACCGCTGGACGGCGAAGGACATCCAGCTGAATCG
>Ga0207645_10001321_pt1 | contig 20363 bp, 21 predicted proteins | sample KBSM53metaG_FD_184331 | JGI IMG/M metagenome (GOLD analysis project Ga0207645, IMG submission 184331) | Miscanthus rhizosphere microbial communities from Kellogg Biological Station, Michigan, USA - KBS M5-3 metaG (SPAdes) (version 2) | ecosystem: Host-associated > Plants > Roots > Rhizosphere >...
GCCCTTGCGCATCGACGAGAACTGCGCGTTCGTCTTCATTAGCGACGAGCCCGGATACACCGAGGCCTTCAGCGCGCCGCCGGTGCGCTTCTCGACCTCGACCCCGAAGCGGCGGCACAAGCGGTCGCGAAAGTCGCCTTCGGTCAGGGTGCCGCCGGGGAACTGGTGCGAGATCTTCAGCAGCGCGGGCGCCTGCGCCCACAGCGGCTGCGCGCCGGCCCAGACCGACAGCGCGGCCGCGCCGCCGCTGCGGATCAGATGACGTCGGGTCAGTGTCATGCGATGCTCCTCATGCCTGCCAGCGAACCGCGGCGTCCGCGGCCGTAGATCACGTGGGTTCATGATAGGAGCGGGTGCCGCGGCCGGCATCCGGTCGAGCCCGTGGTTCCGAAGCGGTCCGCGGCGGCACGACCGGGTCAGCCCGGCGCCTGGCTCGAATGCGGCCTCGGATAGACCGCCGCGCGCCAGCCGCGCCGCTCGAACGGCGCCCACTGCCCTTCGGGCTGCGCAAGCCGGTCGGCGATCGCGAACAGCACCGCGGGATGCACCGCCATGCCGATGTGGCTGCTGACGACCTCGATGTTCTCGGCCTGCGACGCGGCGCTCGCCTCGATGCTGTTGCGCCATGCGACCACGCCGTCGCTGCGGCTGTAGATCGAGGTCGTCGGCACCGGCGGCGCCTGGGTGACCTGGCGCCAGCGCTGCGGATCGACCGCGCTCTTGCCGCTCGTGAACTCGTAGACCCGCCAGGCATTGCTTGCGCGCGGATGACCGGCGATCGGGCTGCCCAAGGTGATGACGCTGCGCACCGCAGCGGGCCGCTGCACCGCGAGCAACCGCGCGTAGGCACCGCCCAGGCTCTGCCCGACCAGGCTCACCGTGCGGCCGCTCGAATCGGCCAGGCGGTCGATCGTCGCGAGCATCGCCTCTTCGACACCCGGCCGCGGGCCGTAGTTGCGGCCCAGGCCCCAGCCGTGCACGGCGTAGCCGCGTCGCGCCAGGAAGTCGCGCAACAGCCGGGTCGACAGGTCGCTCGCGACCAGGCCAGGCAGCACCAGCACCGGATGGCCGTCGCCGCGCGGCGCGAGCCGCAGCCACGGCAGTGCGGCGACACCGGCCGCGAGCTCCCATGTGGCGCGCAGTTCGAGCAGCTGAAGCAGGCGCGAAGGCGGCGCGATCCTCGGTTCGGTGGGCGTGCGGATGTCGGTGTCCATCGATGTCTCCGTGATGTGGGGTCTAGCGCAGGTATTTCGAGCGCAGGTAGTTCAGGTAGTCGCGCGCCTCGCCGACCACATACGGCGACAGGAAGGTCAGCGTGTAGTACGCCGCGAGCGCCGGTTCCGCATGCGCGCCGTTGCCGCGCTTCGGCGTCAGGCGCTTGAAGCTGAACCAGCAGGTCGTCGCGAACACGATCTGCAGCGCCAGCATCTCGATCTCTTCGGCGTCGGCATCGATCACGCCGGAGCGCTGCAGCCCGCTGCACAGGCTCTTCGATGCGAGCAGGCTGCGCGCCGTCAATGCCTGCGCGCGGGCCTCGAGCTCGGGATATTCATTGAGAAGGAAGTCGACATCGCGGTAGACGAAGCGGTAGGCGTTGATCGCCTCGAAGGTCAGGTGCAGTGAGAGCCAGAGATCGTCGATCGCGTCGATCTCCGCGGCGGCGTCCATGCAGGCCGACAGGCGCTCCTCGAAGCGGCGGAACAGGCCGCCGACGATCAGCTGCTTGGCCTTGAAGTGGTAGTGCAGGTTGCCCGGGCTGATGCCGAGCTCGGCGGCGATGCGGTGCGTCGACACGGCGGCCAGGCCATCCTCGTTGAACAGCGCGAGGCTGGCGTCGAGGATGCGGTCACGGGTGCGTGTCGGAACCACCGGCATGCGCGCGACCGTCAGCGCTTGCGCGCCGCCTTCAGGCTGTGCAGTTCTTTCTTCAGCGCCGCGACTTCATCGGTCAGCGCCTTCAGCGTCTCGGCGCTGGGCATGCCCATGCGCTCCAGCGCACTCGCGACGCGCTGATCGAACACCGCCTCGAACTTGCGCAGGCCGAAGGCCTCGGTCGCCGCCTTCGTCGCGCCGGCGGACTTGGGCGGCACGGCATCGCGCCGCACCAGGCCCGACCAGGCCTGCGCCGGATCGATGCCGAGGATCGCCTCGAAGACCCGGCTCTGGTGCTGCACGACATCGTCGCGCACGTTGCCGAGCGCCTTCAGGCCGGCGCGCAGCAGGTTCGCCTTGCCGGGCTCGGTGGCGGCATCGGTGCCCGGCGGACCGGTGGGCGTCGCGCCCGCTTCGGCCGCGGCCGACACCGGCTTGCGCGGCGCGCGGCGCTTCGCCGCGGGAACTGCGGGGACCGCGGGCGCGGCGGTCTTGATCTTCGTGACCATGTTCGTCATTCCTTCGCGACCATGATGCCTGACAAGTCATCGCACGCGCATGCGCAAAGGCCCTCGCTCACGCGAGGGCCTCGTCGTTCAGCGCGATGCCGGCTTCAGCCGCGCGCCTTCACGCTGCGCTTCGCGGCGGCCTTGGCGCCGACAACCGCCTTCTTCACGACGCGCTTGGCCTTGACCGCGACTTCCGGGGTCACGGCCTGCACGCCGATCACGCGGTCCGACAGGCGCTTCGTGCCTTCGACCGCACGGCTCGCGATCGCCAGCGAGACCTGTGCGACCGGCAGGGTCAGCGCGCCGACGGTGCTCAGTGCGGTCGTGTCGAACGCGGTCTGGACGCGGTCGGTGGTCGCCGCGAGGCGCTCGATGCCGCCGTTGACGCCGCCGGCCACCAGGTCGATCGCCTTGTCGGCGCCATCCGAGCCGGTCGTGATGCCGCCATCGACCAGGCCGACGAACTTCTGCTGCAGCGTCAGCAGGCGGGCCTTGACCGCGTCGTTGACGAGCGGCAGCTTGCGTTCGGTCAGGAACGACACATAGCGCGTGTTCGCGCCCTCGACCAGGCGCTGCGCGCCGGTGCGGTAGGTGCCGACGATGATCTTGCCGACTTGGCTGTACTGACCGACGACGCCGATGGCGACCGAGCTGAGGGTTTGGGTGGACATGGTGTGCTCTCCGTTGATGATGGATGGATCATCCGCGACAAGGCCTAGGGCTTGAAAACTAGAAGCGTGCGAAACCTAGTACGACCAGCCTAGGTCACGGTGGCGCGATATCGGCACGGCGGCACGCGAATCGCCCTCGCGCGCGGCGCCGCAGCGATCGTCACTCGGCGGGAGGCATTTTGATGATCGCAAGGCTGCTGCGAGCCTCGGAGCGAGTCGCCCACGCCGCGCAATTTGATAGGCGCAACGCTGCGGCGACTCAGCCGGCCGGGCCGAGGGCCTTCGCGACGCCGCCCGGCTCCAGGTCGCGCAGATCGCGTCCGCGGGTCTCGATGCAGCAGCGCCAGACCAGCGCCAGCGAGACCAACACCGGCATCAGGATCAAGAGTGCCGCGATGAACAACACCGGCACCAGGCCGAGCAGGCTGAGCAGCTGCGCGATCAGCCCGCCGCCCTTCGTGCATGCCGCGACCCAGCCGGTCGCGCGCCCGCGGATGCCCAGCGGATAACTCTCGGCGGCATACGGCAGCAGCATCGCGATGATGCCGTTGATGCCGATGATCAGCAGCGCGATCGCCCACACCGGGCTGATGCGCCCCGGCGTCGCGAGCTCGAGCTGGATCAGCCCGAGCAGGCCGGCGGCGGTGATCGCGATCGCGGCGAGCAGCGCGCCCTTGCTGCTCCAGCGGCTGTACAGCAGCGCCGACGCGAACACGGTCGGGATCGCGATCAGCGCCGACGCCGCGAGCAGCTCGCTCGAGATCGCCATGCTGTAGCCCTTTTCGACAAGGTGCGCCGGCATCCACAGCAGCAGCCCGAAATTGATCAGGCCCCACGACAGCGCGGTGATGCTCAGCGCCCAGGTGCGCGCGGCCATGCCGTGCGCGATGTCGAACACCGGCGCGAGCGACGTCGCGTCGTCGTTTTCACGCACCGCGGCGCCTTCATGCACCTCGCAACCGAAGCCGCGCAAGGTGGCGTGCGCCTCGTCGTCGCGACCCATCGCGAGCAGGAACTTCGGCGACTCGGGAATGAACACATTCAGGAAGATCAGCAGCAGACCGGTCGGCAGGTTCATGAACCACAGGATGCGCCAGCTCAGGATCGGCTCCAGCCATGCCGCGACGCCGCTCGCCGCGAGATAGCCACCGACCGCGCCAAGCCCGCCGACCAGCACCAGCACCCAGCCGCGGTGCTTCGACGGCATCGTCTCGGCGAGCAAGGCATAGGTGACCGGCAGCATGCCGCCGGCCGCCGCACCCATCATGAAGCACATGCCGACGTTCCACCAGAACGACGGCATCGCGCCGCAGATTGCGGTGCCGACGAACATCACCGCCGACAGCAGGATCGAGGCGCGCCGGCCGTAGACATCGGCGAGCCAGCCCCACAGCATCGAGCCGACGACGGTGCCGCACAGCGCCGCGAACGGCAGCCACGCGACCATCGCCTTCGAGACGCCGTATTCGGCCTTCATGCCGGGTACGACGAAGCCCAGGCTTGCCGGCTTCATCACGTCGATCACGAGCGCGACCGTCAGCACCACCATCAGCCGCCAATGGGCCCGCGTCAGCGGCGCGTCCTCGGGCGCCGAGACCGTCAGGCGTTGGGCCGCCGCGGCCGCTGCGCCGGGCTTGCGGGGCAGCAGTCCGTAACCGGCGACCGCGATGCCGACGATGATCAGCGCCATGCCGACGACCATCTCGCCATCCATCGGCATGTCGGCAAGGCGGAAGCCGTTGTCACGGCCCATCCAGAACATCGGCAGGTGCATCAGCACGCCGATCGTCACTGCGACGCAGCCGGCGATGAAGGCCCACAGGTGCGGGCGGTCGGCGAGGATGCGGGTGCGCGGCATGGCGGTGAACGATAGCGCATCGCGGCCACCGCGAACGCCGTCCGTAGACAATGCGCCGGGTCCACGGACGAGGAGACCTCGATGACAACGAAGCGCAGCGACACGGTCCGCATCGGCGGTGCGTCGGGCTTCTGGGGCGACACCGCGCTCGCGGTGCCGCAGCTGCTGGCGGCCGGCGAAGTCGACTATCTGGTGTTCGACTACCTCGCCGAGGTCACGATGTCGATCCTGGCGGCGCAGCGTGCGAAGGACCCGAACGCCGGCTACGCCCGCGACTTCGTCCAGATCATGATGCGCGAGGCGCTGCCGCAGTTGCGTGCCCGCGGCATCCGCGTCGTCGCGAATGCCGGAGGCGTGAACCCGCTCGCCTGCCGCGACGCCTTGCTCGCACTGGCGGCCGAGCTCGGGATCACGCTGAAGGTCGGCGTCGTGCTCGGCGACGACCTGCTCGCGCGCGCCGACGAATTCCGCGCCGCCGGCACGACCGAGATGTTCAGCGGCGCGCCGTTCCCGCAGCGCGCCGCGAGCATCAATGCCTACCTCGGCGCGCTGCCGGTCGCGCGCGCGCTCGACGCCGGCTGCGATGTCGTGATCACCGGCCGCGGCGTCGATTCAGCGGTCACCTTGGGCGTGCTGATGCACGCGTTCGGCTGGCCGGCCGACGCCTACGACTGCCTCGCGCAAGGCACGCTCGCCGGCCACCTGATCGAGTGCGGTGCGCAGTGCACCGGCGGTCTGTTCACCGACTGGGACGAGGTGCCCGACTGGGAGAACATCGGCTTCCCCATCGTCGAGGCGAGCACCGACGGCAGCTTCGTGATCACGAAGCCACCCGGCACCGGCGGCCTGGTCACGCCGGCGACGGTCGGCGAGCAACTGTTGTACGAGATCGGCGACCCGCGCGCCTACCTGATGCCCGACGTCAGCTGCGATTTCACGCAGGTGCAGATGACGCAGCTCGGCGCACACCGCGTCTCGGTGCGCGGCGCGCGCGGGCGTGCACCGACGTCGCACTACAAGGTCAGCGCGACCCATGCCGACGGCTATCGCAACACCGGCTTCCTGGCGATCGCCGGCGAGCGCGCGGCGGCGAAGGCGCAGCGCACCGGCGCGGCGCTGTTCGCCCGCATGGAACGCATGCTCGCCGCGCGCGGCCTGGCGCCATTCACCGACACCCGCATCGAGGTGCTCGGCAGCGAGGAGATGTTCGGCGCGCTCGGGCGCAGCGACGCGCGCGAAGTCGTGCTGAAGATGAGCGCGAAAGCGGCGTCGCGAGACAGCCTGGAACTGTTTGCGCGCGAGTTCGCACCGGCCGCCACGTCGATGGCGCCGGGCACGCTCGGGCTCGTCGGCGGCCGCCCCGCGCCGACGCCGGTGGTGCGGCTGTTCTCGTTCCTGCTCGACAAGGCGAGCGTCGCGGTCACGCTCGAGATCGACGATGAACGCGTCGCGATCGAGATCCCGAGCCAAGGCGGCTTCGACCGCACGGCGCTGGGGCCCGCGACCGGCCACCCGGCGACCGCAGTGGCCGATGGCCTGCGGCGCGTGCCGCTGATCACGCTGGCGCATGGCCGCTCCGGCGACAAGGGCAACACCGCCAACATCGGCATCATCGCGCGCCGCGCCGCCGACCTGCCGCTGCTGTCGGCATGGCTCACGCCCGAGCGCGTCGCCGCGCACTTCGCGCACCGCCGGCCGAGCCGCGTCGAGCGCTTCGACCTGCCGGGCCTGAACGCGATCAACTTCGTGCTGCACGATGTACTCGGCGGCGGCGGCATGGCCTCGCTGCACACCGACAACCTCGCGAAGGCTTATGCGCAGGTGCTGCTCGCGATGGAGGTGCCGGCACCAACGCGATGAGCCCGCCGGGCCGGTGCGTGCCGGTCAGGTCAGCGGGTGCGGGCCGCGCTTCTCGAACCAGTGCGTGATGCGCGCGCCGTCCCAGCACAGCGCAAGGTGCGCGCCGGAGCGACCGTGGCTCAGCGCCTTCGGCCGGAACACGCCGACGCACAGGCCGCCGGGGTGGCGCACGCTCGGGAACTGCACGCCCCAGCTGCCGGCCTCGCGCAACCGGCGCCCGAGCGCCTGCGGCGCGGAATAGTGGTCCGGATCGAACAGCGCCGCGCCCGGTGTACCGAGCGCGCGCAGGTCGTGCAGCTCGGCATCGAGCGTCGCGGTGATGACGCGCATGTCGATGTCGATCGCCGGCTCGCGGGTGCGCGCCAGGAACACCGCGCGGTGGTGGCCGACTTCGGCGATCGCGGTATCGAGTGCATGCGCCGCGTAGTAGACGCCGTAGCTGCCGTCGGAGAAGCGCGAGCCGTCCGGGTTCAGGTGGGTGAACGCGGCCATGATCGCGGTGCTGCCGGCGCCGCTGACGCGCTCGTCTTTCGGCACCAGCTGAAGCTGGCCGACTTCATCGCGAATGCGCGGATTCGTCAGCGCCTCGATCGCGAACGCAACCTCGAGATCGGCCGGGTCGGCAATCGCGTCGTACAGCCCGACGGTCGGGTAGCGCGACGGGATCAGCCGATAGCAAGGGCGCCAGACGGTGTGCGCGACCGGGATGCGCGCCGGCAGCATCAGGCCTTGCCGCCGCGCTGCGCATCGAGGTAATGGCGCACCACGTACAGGTCGGCAACCTGCCCGCCGAGCATGCGGTCGAGCGCCGAGCGGCCGCCGAACAGCGGCGCATCGTTGGGCTTGCGCACCCAGGCGTCGGCGCGGCCGGCGCCCGGCAGCAGGATCTGCAGCGCCGCATAGATGCCGAACAGATACGACAGCCGTTCGAGCACGTGGCGATCGAGCGGCCCGACCTTGCCCTGCTTCCATTGGTACAGGGTCGTGCGCCCGACGCCGAGCAGCACGGTCTGCTCGTGCACATCGAGTTTCCAGGCGTCGGCGAGGCGCCAGAAGGTCCGCAATGCCGCCTGGCCGGCGGCGGCGGAGTCGAGTTCGACCGGTGGGGCAAGCGGTTGGAGTACGGCGTTCATGCCGCGAGATTAGTTCATTCGCGGACACTTTTCAATTATTTGTTCGATTGCGTACTGCGCGTCCGGGCTCACCCGCGCGCGTGCGTCACGCCGCCGTCGACGACCAGGGTCGAGCCCATCACGTAGTCGCCGGCACGCGACGCGAGGTAGATCGCCGCGCCCGCCATGTCTTCGTCGCGGCCGATGCGCCCGGCCGGAATGCGCTTGGCGGTTTCTTCGGCATGGTCGCGCGCGACCCGGTTCATCTCGGAGGCGAACGCCCCCGGTGCGATCGCGCTGACGACGATGTTGTCTTGCGCGAGCCGCAGCGCCATGCGCCGCGTCAGCTGGATCAGCCCGGCCTTGCTCGCGGCATACGAATAGGTCTCTTGCGGATTCACCGAGATGCCGTCGATCGACGCGATGTTGATGACCTTCGCCGGCTGCGTTTTCGCGGCCGCGCGCAGCGGCGCGATCAGCGCCTGCGTCAGGAAGAAGGGCGTCTTCAGGTTCAGGTCGACGACCTTGTCCCAGCCCTTCTCGGGAAAGGTGTCGAAGGTCTCGCCCCACGCGGCGCCGGCGTTGTTGACCAGGATGTCGAGCGTGGCTTCGCGCGCGGCGTAGGCAGTGACCAGCGCGTTGACGCCGTCCAGCGTCGAGACGTCTGCAGGCAGCGAGATGCATTCGCCATGCGCCGACAGCGCCTGGGCCGCGGCATCGCAATCGGCGGCCTTGCGCGACGAGATGTAGACCTTCGCGCCCTGCGCCAGAAAGCCCGCTGCAATCATGCGGCCGATACCGCGCGAGCCGCCGGTGACGAGGGCGACGCGGCCCTTGAGGGTGAACAGGTCGGTCATGGAAGTCTCCTTGAGGTGCGTGTCGACTTGACGATTCTGGTCGCAGCGCGCCGCGCCGCGCTGTCACCCGCGCGTCGCCATGGGCGCCTGTCAGAGCGCTGCCTGCGCCTCAGCTGCGCGCGGCGGCGTCGATCTGCTCGGCGACCGCGTCCACGCGTGCGGCGTGGATCGCCTCGCCGAGCGCGGGGCCGCTCAGGCCGCGCGCCTGCGCCTGCGCGGCGACCGCCGCGGCATCGACGGCACTGGCCGATGCGCGGGCCTGCGCCAGTCTCGTGCGCGGCGGATACGGCGCCTCGCTCAGGCCGAGCCGGCCGCGCGCATCGCACTCGCACGCCAGCAAGGTCTCGGCAAAGCGATCGGGGCGCCGGAACGCATCGCAGCGCTCGAGCAGGCGCACGATCGCGGCGGCCCCGAATTCGGCGCTGCGGTGCACGTTGCCATGCTCGCGCGCCACCACCTCGGCGAGTTCGCGGCAGGCGACCGGCACGCGCAACCGTTCGCACAGTTCACGCACCAGGTCGACGCTGCGCTGCTCGTGGCCGAGGTGACGTGGCAGCACGTCGGCCGGCGTCGTGCCCTTGCCGAGGTCGTGGCCGAGGCAGGCGAAGCGCACCTCGAGGCTGGCCTGCAGCCGTGCGGCCATGTCGAGCACCATCATCAGGTGCACGCCGGTATCGATCTCGGGGTGGTAGTCGGCGCGCTGCGGCACGCCCCAGAGCCGGTCGACCTCGGGCAGCAGCCGCGCCAGCGCGCCACAGCCGCGCAGCACCTCGAACATGCGCGAGGGCCGCGGCTCCATCAGCCCGCGGGCCAGCTCCTGCCACACGCGCTCGGCGACCAGCGCGTCGACCTCGCCCGCGTCGACCATCTGCGCCATCAGCACCTGGGTCTCGGGCGCGACGGCGAAGTCGTCGAAGCGCGCCGCAAAACGCGCCAGCCGCAAGATGCGCACCGGGTCTTCGGCAAACGCCGGCGAGACATGACGCAGCAGCTTGGCCGCCAGATCGCGCTGGCCGCCGTGCGGATCGATCAGCGCGCCCGATTCCTCCTGCGCGATCGCATTGATCGTCAGGTCGCGGCGCAGCAGGTCGTCTTCGAGCGTGACGCTGGGGTCGGCATGCATCTCGAAGCCGCGGTAGCCGGGGCCGGTCTTGCGCTCGGTGCGTGCCAGCGCATGCTCTTCGCGGGTCTGCGGGTGCAGGAACACCGGGAAGTCGCGCCCCACCGGCAGGTAGCCGGCGTCGATCAGCTCCTGCGGATGCGCGCCGACGACGACCCAGTCGCGGTCGCCGGCCGGGCGGCCGAGCAGCGTGTCGCGCACCGCGCCGCCGACGAGATAGCGTTTCATCCGGACAGTTTAGGCGCGGCCGTCGAGCCGCGCCCCCATCCATTTGCGGCGTTCAGAAGGCGAACGACACCGCAGGCACCGCCGCACTCGCGTCGATGGCCTGGGTCTTGACGACCCCGGCCGAGGCCGCCTGGATCGTGTACTTGCCGGCCGCCGCCGCGTCGGCCGTGAAGCTGAGCGACACCGGGTTCGCGACGTACGCAGTGCGCAGCGGCGCATCGATCGGCAGGCTGAACGCGAACGTGCCGTTCAGCGCATCGACCGGCGCCCACGCGACCTCGACCGTTGGCCCGCCGGCCAGCGCCTGCGTCGCGCGCACGGTCGCGGTCGCGGGCGTCACGCTGCCGCTGACGGCGCGCATCGCGGTCGCGGCGGTCGTGATCGGCGTGGTGGCGCTGTTGACGTAGGTGTAGGCCGTGGTCACGACCGGCACGCCGGTCATCACCGCGGTCGCGTGGCCGCTGGCGGCGACGACCAGGTCGTAGCTGCCGGCCGGCACCGGGTACAGCACGAACTGTCCGGTCGCATCCGGCACGGTCGACTTCACCGGCACGCCGTTCTGTTGCACCGAGACGATGGTCGAGCCGAGCGCGACCGCCGGGTCGACGAAGCCGATCACGCGCATGCCGGCATCCGACAGCCGCGGTGTCACGGCGATCACCGGCTTCAGGTTGTACTGACCGGAATTGCCGCGCTTGACGACCGACTTGCAGGCATCGAAGTCGAGCACGAAGTCGGCGACCTTGTCGGCCGGCACGTCGATGTCGGTGTTGAGCTTCAGGCCGGACTGCTGCGCGCTCGGGGTCGTCAGCGCCGTTTCGGTGCCGCCGGTGGGCACGACCGAATTGGCCAGCGGCGTGCTGCTGTTGTCGGCCAGGACCAGCCGCATCTGCGTGTACTTGCCCGCCGGCAGCTGCGTCTGGCCGAGCTCGACCAGCACGCCGTTGGTCAGGCTCAGCAGGTCGACGCGCTTGGGCGGCGACAACACGATCTCGGCCCAGCCGAGATCGTTGTCGGATGCGGTCGCGCTCTGGTGCACCCTCACCGCCTCGATCGTGATGTTGACCTCGTCGAAGCCGCACGACGGCGCATCGGTCATCGACAGCCGCAAGGTGCCGGTGGCCACCGCGCCGGTGCCGCCGATGCCACCACCGCCACCACCACCGCAGCCGTGCAGTGACATCGCGACCGCCAGGACGCCGATCGAAAGGATGCGGATGAAGTTCATGTCGGGCCTCGTTCAGTGTCGGAAGCGGGAGCGCTCAGGCGCTCCTCGAAATAGAAGATCCCCATGCCGACACGCGCATGCGGATCGCCCGGATTCGCGGACGACGGCTCGACGTCGTGTTCGGCGAGCCAGCGGTCGAGCCGTTCGAGCAAGGCCTGGGCCTGCGTCGCACTCAGCTTGCGGAAAGCCGGCAGCGCATCGACACGGATGCGGTGGTACATGACCTTGCGCTGGAAGCGCGCGTCGGCCGCATCGGCATGCAGATTGTGGTCGATCGTGTCGATCAGGTCGGCGACGTCGGCGCCGAGTATGCCGATCTTCTCGATCGCGCTGTGGTGCGGCACGTAGGCGCGCGCGACCGGCTCGATCAGCCCGTCGTCGCGCTGCCGCACCGAGCCCACGCGCAGCAGTTCGTCGAGCACCGCGCGCGTCGGCATGTCGCCGCTGTGGCGCTTCGCGAGCGCCGCGAAGCCGTGCTCGCCTTCGAGCGCCAGCGGCATCGGCTCGCCGCTGGCGGTGAGGAAATCCGGGTCGCGCACCCAGCCGGTCATCACGCGGGTCGCGCGGTTGTAGTGCTCCGTCGCCGGCGCGTTGGCATCGCTGGCCGCCGTCACGAGGCGCTGCACTTCCTTGCGGGTCAGGCCGGTCAGGATCGAGGCCCGCGCCATCGAGGGCTTCTTGCCCTCGAGCGCGAAATCATGCAGCGCCGTGTCGACATAGACGCGCTTGGCAAGCTCCTCGAACGCACCGAACGGCATGCCGTGGCGCAGCAGCACGCGCACCAGCGGCCGAAGCAGCCGCACGATGGCGGCTTCGATGGCCTGCCGGGGACGAACATCCATGTCCATGATTGGGATATTCGTCCCAAAAATCGACGGGCGTCAAGCGGCCATTTGTGAGCGCCCGTATGGGGCGCCCGGCGCGGCTCGGCACCGGCTCAGGCGCGCGATCGATAAGGCTCCTCGAGCGCGAAGAAGTCGCGTTCGGCGATCGCGTCGGCAACCCAGGCCGCCACGCCCGGCAGGTCGGCGACGCGGCGCACGTAGGCCTCGATCGCCGGCGGCAGCGGCACCGCATAGGTCTTCAGACGCATCACCACCGGCGCGAAGAACGCGTCGGCGATGCCGAATTCGCCGAACAGAAGCGGCCCGCCATGCGCATCGAGCAGCGCCGACCACATGCCAAACAGCCGCGCGACATCCTCGCGGACCGCCGGCTGCTCGGCCAGCACGCGCTCGCCCACCGCCGGCAGCGCGGCCTCGATGTTCATCGGCAAGTGGCTGCGCAGCGCGTCGAAGCCGGAATGCATTTCGGCGCAGACGCTGCGCGCCCGGGCGCGCGCCTTGGTGTCGCGCGGCCAGAGCGGCTTGTCGGGAAAGCGTTCAGCGAGGTATTCGGCGATCGCCAGCGAATCCCAGACGACCAGGTCGCCGTCGATCAGCACCGGCACGCGCCCGGCGGGGCTGATGCGCGCCAGTTCGGTCTTGAAGCGCGAGTCGGGCGCGAACGCGTCGAAGCGGATCTGGCGTTCGTCGAACGCGATGCCAGCCTGCTTCAGCAGCACCCACGGCCGCATCGACCACGATGAATAGTTCTTGTTGCCGATCACGAGCTGCATGGCGAATCCTTGCGCAGGAAGTCAGGGTCCCGTGCATGCTAGCCGTGGGCTGGCGCGCGCGGCGTGAGCATTTCGAATCGGATTGATGCGCGCCGCGCCGCTCTCGAGCAAATGTGGCTTTGCCACTTTGCTTGAACCCCTGGGGGCGGAAATGTCGAAGACATTTCCTGGGGGAGCTCAGAGGGCTACGGCAAATCCTTGTCGAGCGGGTTCGGCCCGGCGGGGGCGATCGCGCGCCCGAGCCGTGCCTTCAGCGACGGCGCCTCGGCGCCGAGGAGCGCGGCGTAATAGGTCGCGTTGCTCAAGACCTTCTTGACATAGTCGCGCGTCTCGTTGAATGGCACGTTCTCGGCCCACGCAGCCGGCTCGAGAACCGGCCCGTCTCGCCAGCGGCGCGGCCGACTCGGGCCGGCGTTGTAGGCCGCGGCGGCGAGCGCCTGGGAGCCGGCGAAATCGTCGAGCACGAGCTTCAGGTAGCTCATGCCCAGGCGCAAGTTGACGTCGCGGTCGCTGATCGCGTCGTTGCTGTAGGGCAGGCCGATCTTCTTCGCGGTCCAGCGCGCCGTCGACGGCATGATCTGCATCAGGCCCGAGGCGCCGACACCGGAGCGCGCATCGAGGACGAACCGCGACTCCTGGCGGATCAGCCCGAACACATAGGCCGGGTCCAGACCGATCTCGCCGGCCCGTGCGACGACATCGTTGCGGAACGGCATCGGAAAGCGCTGCGCCAGGTCGATCTCGCTGCGCGTGCGGTCGCTTGTGTTGATGCAGCGGTCCCAGACTTCGCGGTCGCAGGCGAGCTGTGCGGCGGCCAGCAGCTCGCGGTCACTCATGCCGCGCAGCGAGTAGTTCCATTCGCGCACGCCCTCGCCGCGCAATCCGATCGAGATCAGCTGCAATGCGCGCACCAGCCCGGCGTGGCGCACCGCGGCGTCGCGCTCGGCCGCGGTCAGCGGCGCCGGCCGCGGCGGCAGGAACACCGGCTGGCCGAGGCTTTCGGCAGCGAGCGCGGCGTAGAAGTTCATCTGTCCGGCGATCTCGCCCATCTGCTCGGTGGCGAGCTGGCGCATCGCCGCGCCGTCCTGCGAATCGGGCGCCAGCGCGAGCAATGCGCGCGCCTTCCAGTAGACCCAGGCCGGGTCGCGCTGCTCGTTCGATCCCATCGCGTTGATCGCCTGCATTACCTGCTGCCAACGCGGGCGGCCGTTGTCGGCGCGCAATGCGGCGCGGGCCTTCCAGGCCAGGGTGTCGTCGGTCAGTTCGACCTCACGGCCCGACTTCGCGCCAAGCAAAGCGGCGCGCTGGAAATGCTCGGCCGCCTCGGGCTGCAGCTTCAACGCCGCCTGCTTGCCCACCGTGGCCCAGGCCCAGGCGCCCAGGTCGCCGGGCAGTTGTCGCTCCCAGCGCGCGGTGAGCTGGCCGATCGCGGCGTCGGGGTCGCTCGCGGCCATGCGCATCAGCGCCAGGGTGGCGAGCTCGGCGGCGCTGCGGTTCGAGGTCGACGCACGGCGCGCGAGATAGCGCGCCGGGTTGTCGACGAGTTCGGTGACGGCCGTGGCCGCGGCAACGCTGACCAGCGCCGCGGCCTGGCGCGCGGCGCGCGTGCGCCCGCCATCCATCGCCACGCGGGCCTTGCGCCAGGCATCGGCAGCGGTGAACAGCTTGGCGTCGGTGAGCGTCGCCGCGAGCAGCGCGCAGCCATCGTCGGCGTCGCGCTGCGCGAGCCAGGCGGCCAGAGCGGCCTCGCGCACATCCTTGCCGGCGAGCTGCTCGGTGAGCAGCGCATAGCACGTGACCTCGCGGTCATCGTTCATCCGGAAGCGCGGGAACTCGACGCTGAAGTTGGCCCAGTCGCGCCGGCGCCCGAGTTCGAGCAGCCAGTCGTTGCGGAAACGGTCCTCGACATAAGTGCCGGTCCAGCGCGCACTGAAGGTGTCGACCTCGGCCTGCTGGACCTCGCCGAGGCGGTTGTTCAGCTCCCAGTAATCGACCCACATCGCGAGCGGATGGTTCGCCGCGATCGCCTCGTTGCGCAAGCCGATCAGGCGCGCGCGATCGCGCTGCCGGTACGCGTCGCGCGCATCGACGATCCGGCTGTCGACTGCCGATGGCGCGAGCGTCGGCGGGTTCGAGCCCGCGCATGCCGGCACGGCCGTGAGCGCCAGGCCGCAGGCCAGCACCGCCTGCAGCACGCGCCCATATACTGGTTCGAGAGAGTTCTTCAAGTTCAACGTCATCACGGATTCATCTTGGTATCGGCTTCGATCGACCCCGGCTTGACGCCGCGGCAGGCACTGCGCAAAACGCTGCTGGCACAGCGTGAGGAATTCATGGCCGGCCCGCTCGCAGCCGAAGCCGGTGCGTCGCTGGTGCGCCATCTGCGTGCGGTGCTCGCCGAGCTGGAGCCGGAACTGCTCGGCCTGTACTGGCCGCATCGCCGCGAATTTAACGCAGCAGCCGCGCTGGTGGCGGCCGCGAATTCGCCAAACGTGACCCATTGGCGCTTCGCGCTGCCATTTGCGCAGCGCGCACCGGTGCAGCTGCATTACCGCGCCTGGCAGGGCGAAGCGCTGGACACGGTCGACGATTGCGGCATCCCGTGCAGCGTCGGCGCCGAGGTGCTGCCCGACGTGGTGCTCGTGCCCTGCGTCGGCTTCACGCGCGCCGGGCACCGGCTGGGCTACGGTGGCGGCTACTTCGACCGCTGGCTCGCGTCGCACCCTGACGTCACCTCGATCGGCGTGGCCTGGTCCGGCAGCGAGCTCGACGAGCAGGCACTGCGGCCGCAGCCGCATGACCTCGCACTGACGCTCGTCGTCACCGAACGCGGCGTGGTTTGAGAGGCTGAGAGGCCGTCGCGCCGGCCGCGTGCAGCGCCGGTGCATCGTCTTCGCCGATCGCCTGGCGCGTCACCCGCGCCTGCTCGAGCACCCAGTCGCAGAACTGCACGACCTCGGGTCGGGCCCGACTCGCCGGCGCGACGATCAGCCAGTACATGTACGGGCTGTCCATGCGGCCGGCGTCGCCGAACGGCTCGATCAGCTCGCCGCGCTGCAGCGCCTCGAACACCAGCGCGATGCGCGCCAGCGCGACGCCGTGGCCGGCCAGCGCCGCCTGCACCTGCTGGTAGGTGAAGTTCAGATACAGCCAGCGCTTCGGCTCGAGCGCCGCCTGGTCGTGCGCGGTCAGCCAGCGGCGCCAGCTCAGGAACTCGGTGCTGACCTTGGTGTCGTCCTCCTCGCACAGCGTGTGCTGGGCCAGATCGGCCGGCCGCGACAGCGGCGGTGCCTGCCCGCGGGCGATCTGCTCGGCGAGCGAGCGGCTCACGACCGGCGTCAGCACCTCGCCGAACATCAGCGTCGCGCCGGGGTCGGCCTGTGCCGGGCTGCAATAGCGCAGCGCCAGGTCGAGTTCGGGGTCGTCCATGTCGGCGATTGCATCGGCGGCCGAGACGCGGATGTCGATGTCGGGGTACTGGCGCTGGAACGCCTCGATGCGCGGCAGCAGCCAGAGCGAGCCGAACGACGCGAAGGTCGTGACGCTGACGCGCTTGCGGCTGCGCGTCTGGCGGATCTGGCGCACGCCGGCATCGATCTTCTGCAGGCTCGCCTCGACCGCGCGCAGCAGCACCTGCCCGCTTTGCGTCAGCTCGACATGGCGCGTGCCGCGCACGAACAGCGGCGCGCCGAGCTCGTCTTCGAGGCCCTTGATCTGGCGGCTGATGGCCGACTGCGTGACGAAGAGTTCGTCCGCCGCGTCGCTGAAACTGAGCCGCCGCGCGACCGCCTCGAAGGCGCGCAGGCTGCCCAGCGACAGCGGACGCCGGAATCGGTTATTCATATCAATTCAGCATCAATGAGCGCCATGGGTTTCATTGGATTACGGCCCTGTCATCGAGGATCATAGCTACATCGCAGACAGGAGATTGATGATGAATACGCAATTCAACGTGTACCACGGCGGGACCTTCCAGCTGGCGGCGGCGGCCGATACGGGCCGCGGCGAACTGCTGCGCATCGACCCCTCCGAAGCCATGCGTCTCGATCGGCTCGGCGGCGAACTCACCGTGGTGAGCGGCCGCATCTGGCTGACGCGCGACGGCGATCTGGGCGATCATTTCATCGAACCGGGCCAGACCGTCCGGCTCGGGATCGACGAGCAGGCGGTCGTCGAATCGGCACGCACCGGCGAGCCGGTTGCGCTGCGTTGGAATCCGCGTCGTCAGAGCTTGGCGGGCGCCTTGCTCGCGGCGCCCTTGCGCGGCCTGGCCTTGCTGACGGGCCTGCTGGCGAGCGGCTTCGCGGCCCTGGCGCGCAGCGCGGCCGCCAGCGCCAGGCGCGCCCAGGGCTGCATCAACGGCGGCGATTCCATCGCCTCGTGCGGCGCGCTGAAGTAAGACATCGACACCGCCTGGCCGGCGACGGCGTCGCGCCGATAGACGAAGGGCTCGCATCCGGCCGCCTCGAAGCGCGGCCGGGTCTGGGCGTCGGTCTTGAGGTACAGGCGTTCGCCGACAGCGATCGCGACGAACAGATCGTCGACGTACAGGCCGTGGCCGCCGAACATGCGGCGCGCCCGCGGCTGCCCGGCACTCCCTAACAACTCGAGGCAGTGATCGATGAACTCCGGGTGGGCGGCGGCCATGGCGCAGTCTTGCACAATGGGCGCGCCCTCTTCAACCCGGAGCCTGCATGCCGCTCACCGAGCCCGATCGCGCCGCCCTGCGCGCCAAACTGATTGCCGCGCGGCTGGCGCTGACTGACCGGCTCGAACGCGCGGTGCAACTGCAGAAGGTGCTGCGCGTCTGGCTCGTCGGCCGGCGCGAGCTCTCGATCGGCACCTACTGGCCGATCAAGGGCGAGTTCGATCCGCTGCCAGCGCTCTACCGCTGGACCGAAGGCGCCCCCGAAGGCGTGGCCCGGCGCATCGGCCTGCCGGTCGCCGACCGCGCGAGCGGGCAGTTGCGCTTCCATGTCTGGTATCCGGGCTGCCCGATGGAGCTCGATGCCTACGACATCCCGAAGCCGAAAGACACCGAGGAGTTCGCGCCCGAAGTGCTGGTCGTGCCCTGCCTGGGCTTCGGGCCCGGCGGCGTCAGGCTCGGCTACGGCGGCGGCTTCTTCGACCGCACGCTCGCGGCGCTGACGCCCAGGCCGGTGATGGTCGGCGTCGGCTTTGCGCACGGCTTCCTGCCGCTGCTGCGCGCCGACACGCCGGAGCGCCCGCTCGATGCGATGCTGACCGAGGACGGCGTGATGTGGCAGAGCGCGGCACTCTGACGGCGCCGCGTGGCACCGGCGGGCCGAGCCCTGACCCGGTGCGTCTCAGCTCTTAGGCGGCGAGCCGCTGGCAGATGTCGCGCGTCAGGGCGGACTGGTTCATCGTGTAGAAGTGCAGCCCCGGCACGCCGCCCTGGATCAGGCGCTCGCACAGCTCGGTGACGACATCGATGCCGAAGGCGCGCACCGAGGCCGCGTCGTCCATGAAGCCTTCCATCTTCAACGCCACCCAGCGCGGGATCTCGATGCCGTCGCGCGCCGCGAACTGCGCGATCTTCGCGTAGTTGTGGAACGGCATGATGCCGGGCACCACCGGCGCCGTGGCGCCGAGCTTGCGGGTCTCGTCGACAAAATGGAAGTACGCGTCGGCGTTGAAGAAGAACTGCGTGATCGATGCATCGGCACCGGCGTTGACCTTGTCGACGTAGTGCTGCAGGTCGCGCGCCGCATAGCGCTGCTCGGGGTGGTATTCAGGATACGCCGCGACCTCGATGCGCCAGTCGGGCCCCTGCGTATCGCGGATGAATCGCACCAGCTCGGCCGCATAACGGAACTCGCCGGCCATGTGCGTGCCGCTGGGCATGTCGCCGCGCAGCGCGACGATGCGGCGGATGTTCTGCGCCCGGTAGGTCGCGAGGATCTCGGCCAGGCCGGCACGCGTCGAGCCGACGCACGACAGGTGCGGCGCCGCCTCGAAGCCGGCGGCGGCGATCGCGCTCACGGTCGCCAGGGTCTTGGCACGGGTCGAGCCGCCGGCGCCGTAGGTGACGCTGAAGAACTCGGGCGCGAGTGCGCCGAGCTCCTGCACGACGGTCTTGAGCTTCTCGTCGCCGACCGGCGTGTTGGGCGGGAAGAATTCGAAGCTGATCGGAACGGGGGTCTTGCTGGCGATCATCGCGCCTCTCCTTGGGACGGTGGGGTGGCATCGGCCGTCGCCCACACGAAGAATTCATGGTTGCCGTCGCCGCCGGTCACGGGGCTGGCGAAGTAGTCGCGCACCGCCAGGCCGAGCGCCGCGCAGGCCTCGCGGATGCGCACCTCGACGCGTCGATACGCCGATGCGTGCTTGACCAGACCGCCCTTGCCGATGTCGGCCGGCTGCAGCTCGAACTGCGGCTTCACGAGCAGCAGCGCCTGGCCGCCGGGCGCGAGGTAGCGCGCAATCGTCGGCAGCACCAGGGTCAGCGAGATGAACGACAGGTCGGCAACGACCAGATCGAACGAATGCGCCGGCTCCTCGTTCGCGAAGCTCGATCCGGCCACGTCGCGTGCGTTGACGCCCTCGTGGCCGTGCACCCGCACATCGCCGGCCAATGCCGCGGCGAGCTGGCCGCGCCCGACGTCGAGACCGACGACACGCCCCGCGCCGCGCCGCAGCAGCGCATCGGTGAAGCCGCCGGTGCTCTGGCCGACATCGAGGCAGTTCGCACCCTGCACCGCGAAGCCGCAGTGCGCGAGCGCACCGTCGAGCTTCAGGCCGCCGCGCGACACGAAGCGCAGCTCGGCATCGTCGGTAACCTCGAGCTGGCATTCCTCGGGCAGGTCTTCGCCCGCCTTGCGCGGCACTGCCCAGCCCTTCGGGCCGAGCCAGCGCACTGCGCCGGCATCGATCAGCCGCTGCGCGGCCGAACGCGTCGGCGCTAGGGCGCGCTGCACCAGCAGTTGGTCGGCACGCACGCTCGCTCAGTAGCGGTACGTGTCGGGCTTGTACGGGCCCTGCTTGGGCACGCCGATGTAGGCGGCCTGCTCGTCGGTCAGCTCGGTCAGCATCGCGCCGACCTTCTTCAGGTGCAGCCGCGCGACCTTCTCATCGAGGTGCTTGGGCAGCACGTAGACCTTGCCGACGTCGTAGGCGTCGCTGTGCGTGAACAGCTCGATCTGCGCGATTGTCTGGTTCGCGAACGAGCTCGACATCACGAAGCTCGGGTGGCCGGTGCCGCAGCCCAGGTTCACCAGCCGCCCCTTGGCCAGCATGATGATCTTCTTGCCGTCCGGGAAGGTGATGTGGTCCACCTGCGGCTTGATCTCGTCCCATTCGTACTTCTCGAGCGACGCGATGTCGATCTCGTTGTCGAAGTGGCCGATGTTGCAGACGATCGCCTGGTCCTTCATCGCCACCATGTGCTCGTGGCGGATGATGCCCTTGTT
>Ga0207645_10001326_pt1 | contig 20332 bp, 18 predicted proteins | sample KBSM53metaG_FD_184331 | JGI IMG/M metagenome (GOLD analysis project Ga0207645, IMG submission 184331) | Miscanthus rhizosphere microbial communities from Kellogg Biological Station, Michigan, USA - KBS M5-3 metaG (SPAdes) (version 2) | ecosystem: Host-associated > Plants > Roots > Rhizosphere >...
AGCCACGGTCTCGAATGGACCGTACCCTCGCCCGCGCCGTATCACACCTTCGACGAGCCGCCCACGGTGCGCGGCGGCGAGATGCATTCGTGACCGGCGACCCCGACGACGAGCGGCGCCGGCGCATCCGGCGCAACAGCGTCGTCCTCGCGCTGACCGCGCTCGCGATCTATGTCGCGTTCATCGCCTCCGGCGTGATCAAGTCGCAGCCCTGAGAGCGCCACGATGGACGAAGGCACCCGACGCCGAAACGCCTCGCTCACCCGCCGCCTGCTGCTGATGGCCGCGGGCAGCTTCGCGTTTGGTTTCGCGCTGGTGCCGCTTTACGACGTGATCTGCGAGATCGCCGGGATCCGTATCAACGCCGAGCCGTCGGGCGCGGTCGAGACGGCGGCGGCGCCGCGCGAGGTAACGCTCGAGCTCGTGTCGGTGATGGCCCCGGGGAGCGACTGGGAGCTGACACCCGCGGCTCCCGCGATCACCGTTGTCCCCGGGCGGCTCCAGGAAGCGCAGTTCCGGATCCGCAGCCGTGCGGGACACCCGGCGACGGGGCAGGCGATCCCGAGCGTCGCGCCCGCCTACGCCGCCCGCTACCTGCAGAAGACGGAGTGCTTCTGCTTCACGCCACAGCATTTCGGCGCGGACCAGGAGCGGGAGTTCACCGTGAGGTTCATCGTCGATCCCGCGCTTCCCGCGCAGGTCGACCGGATGACCCTCGCCTACTCGATGTACACGATGCCGGAGAAGGGTTAGATCCATGGTGCAAACACAGACCGTTCACGGCGCGGCCAGGTACTACATCCCGCATGGCAGCAAGTGGCCGGCGATCGGAGCCATGGCGCTCTTCACGACGATGCTCGGCGTGGCGCTGCTCCTGATGGACGCGGTCGCCTGGCGCTGGGTGCTCGTGCTAGGGCTGGCCGCGGTGATCTACATGTTCGTCGGCTGGTTCCGCACGGTGATCGACGAGAGCGAGCACGGTCTCTACAACGAGGGTGTCGACCGCTCGTTCCGAATGGGAATGATGTGGTTCATCTTCTCCGAGGTCATGTTCTTCGCTGCCTTCTTCGGCGCGCTCTTTTATGCGCGCCAGCTCTCGGTCCCGTGGCTGGGTGGCGAGGGCACCAAGTTCCTCACTAACACCTTTGCCTGGGAGGGGTACGAGACGGCGTGGCCGACCAACGGGCCGGGCAACGTGGGCGGCGAGTTCGAAACCATCCCGGCCTTCGGCCTGCCCGCGATCAACACCGCGATCCTGCTGATCTCCGGTATCACGGTCACGATCGCGCATCACGCGCTCCGCGCCGGAAACCGCACCGTGCTCAAGATCTTCCTGGCAGCGACGTTCCTGCTCGGTTTCCTGTTCGTCGGGCTGCAGGCCGAGGAGTACGGGCATGCCTGGAACGAACTCAACCTGACGCTCAACTCCGGCATCTACGGCTCGACGTTCTACATGCTCACCGGGTTCCACGGGCTGCACGTGACCATCGGCGCCATCATGCTGCTGGTCATCTGGCTGCGCGTGATGAAAGGCCACTTCACCCCCGCGAACCACTTCGCCTTCGAGGGCGTGGCCTGGTACTGGCACTTCGTCGACGTCGTCTGGCTCGGGCTGTTCATATTCGTGTACTGGATGTAGCCCGTTCGAGCCTGATCGAGGATGCGTTCGTTCCGACCGCCTCACCCCGTCGTGATGCTCGCGACGGTGCTGCTGGTCGCGGTGTGCGTCTGGCTCGGCTACTGGCAGCTCGACCGGGCTCGGGAAAAGCAGGCGCTGATCGACGGGTTTCGGCTTGGCGATGCGACTTCGGTCGACATCACCTCGCGGTCGCTCGACGGCCTTGCGCGCTACCAGGCGGTCAACGCCCGTGGCGCGTATGAGCCGCGTCGCCAGATCCTGCTCGATAACATGCCGGCCGCCGACGGCCGGCCGGGCTATCGCGTGCTGACGCCCTTCCGGCGAACGACCGGTGGCGCGCTGGTGCTGGTCGATCGCGGCTGGGTATCGCTCGGCGACAGCCGCGAGCACCTTCCAGCGGTGGACGTCCCGGATGACACGCGCGAGATTACCGGCCGCACCGATCGGCCCCCTGAGCCGGGACTGCGAGTGCGCGACGCGGTTGCCGCCGATCCGGAAGTCTGGCCACGGGTGATGAATTACCCGACGACGGAGCAGCTCGCAGCGGCCCTCGGCGAGCCGATCGAGCCGCAGATCGTACTGCTGCACCCGCAGGCCCCGGACGGCTACGAGCGCAAGTGGCAGCCGGCGTTGCGGATGAATCCCTCGCGCCACCAGGCATATGCGATTCAGTGGTTCGCGTTCGCGCTCGCTGCGGTCGTGGCGCTTGCCATCGCCAGCATGCGCCGTGGCAGTGGGAAAGATGGCGGGACGCCATGACCGGGGGTCGCGCGCCCGATACCGCTCGTGGACGGCGGAGCCTGCTCGCGCTGGCTGCACTTTTTCTAGTGCCGGTCGCCGCGGCATTCTGGCTCTACTACGGCACCCCGGGCTGGCGGCCGCGCGGTGCGGCCAACCGCGGTGAGCTCGTCGACCCGGCCGTCCCGCTGCCGGTGTTCACGTTCGTGACCGCCGACGGCAGCCGGATCGCAGAAGATCTTTTCCGCGACCGATGGACACTGCTATTTATCGGCTCGGCCGCGTGCGACGTGCGCTGCCGCGACGCGCTCTATCTCACTCGCCAGACCAGGCTCGCACTGAACAAGGACGCCGATCGTGTGCGGCGCCTGTTTCTGGCAGCCGGCCCGTGCTGCACGGATGCCGGGCTCCTCGCCGAGCACCCCGATCTGATCGTGGCAGCGCCCACGCAGGGCCAGCTCGACACGCTGGCGCGGCTGATCCCGACGCCCGACGCGGCGACACTCGCGGACACGGGGCGCATCTACATCGTCGACCCGCTCGGTAACCTGATGATGAGCTACGCCGCGGACGCGCCGGACAAGGCGTTGCTCGACGACCTCAAACGATTGCTGCAACTTTCACACATCGGCTGAACAGGCAGGCTTCATGAGATCCACTCTGTTCCATCGTCTGTGTCTTGCCGGAACGCTGCTCGCGCTATGCGTCGTCGTGCTGGGCGCCTGGGTGCGCCTGAGTGACGCCGGTCTCGGCTGCCCCGACTGGCCCGGCTGTTACGGGCACCTGACGGTCGGCCAGGCGCTCGAGAATGCAGCGCACGCGAACAGCGCGTATCCCGAACGGCCGCTCGTGGCGGGCAAGGCGTTCAAGGAGATGCTGCACCGCTATCTCGCGGCCGGGCTCGGTCTGCTGATCCTCGCGATCGCGGCCTGCGCCTGGGCGAACCGGCGCGATCCCGCGCAGCCGACGCGGCTGCCGCTCGTGCTGGTGCTGCTGGTCGTGTTCCAGGGTCTGCTCGGCATGTGGACCGTCACCTTGCTGTTGAAGCCGCTGTTCGTGGTGGCGCACCTGATCGGCGGGCTCACGACCACTGCGCTCTTGTGGTGGCTCGCGCTGCCGGCCGGCGCGACCGACCGCTCAGCGGCCGCAGCCGGGCTCCGGCGCTGGGTGGTGGTGGCGCTCACGATACTCGCGCTGCAGATCGCGCTCGGCGGCTGGGTCAGCTCGAACTACGCGGCACTCGCCTGTCCGGATTTCCCAACCTGCCAGGCGACGCTCTGGCCGGAAATGGATTTCCAGGACGCGTTCGTGCTCTGGCGCGGCCTCGGCATCGATTACGAGGGTGGCGTGCTCGACCATCCCGCGCGCGTCGCGATTCACTTCACGCATCGCATCGGCGCGATGGTCGCTGCGTTCGCGCTTGGGTTCGTCGCGTGGCGCGCGATACGCATGTCGGGCACGCGCCAAGTGCGGGGCGCTGGCATCGTGCTCGGCGTGGTGCTCCTCGTCCAGCTGGTTCTCGGCCCGGCCATGGTGCTCACACGCCTGCCGCTCGCGCTCGCCACCGCGCACAATGGCGTCGCCGCGCTTCTGCTGCTCGCCACGGTCGCGCTGCTGCGCGCAGTCACCCCGGCGGCAGTCCGGGACAGAGGGCGGTAGAATCGCGGCCCGAACGCCCAAGGACCGCGAGTGGCATCCGATCATCCTGCCGAGACCGCTGCGGCGGCGAGCGCGAGCTGGCGCGACTACCTTGAGCTCGGCAAGCCCAGGGTCGTCGCGTTGATCGTGTTCACGGCCGTGGTCGGCATGGTGCTGGCCGCGCCTGGTCTGCCGCCCCTGGCACCGGTGGTATTCGGCACGCTCGGAATCGCACTCGCCGCGACCAGCGCCGCAACGATCAACCACGTGCTCGACCGGCACTATGACCGGAAGATGGCACGCACGAGGCACCGGCCGATCCCGACGGGCCATGTCAGTGCCCGCCGGGCGCTCGGCTACGCTGCGGTGCTCGGCGCGGCGTCGATGATCGTGCTCGCGACATGGGTGAATGTGCTGACCGCCGCACTCACCTTCGCCTCGCTGATCGGCTATGCGGTGCTCTACACAGTCTGGCTCAAGCATGCGACCCCGCAGAACATCGTGATCGGCGGCGCCGCGGGCGCCGCGCCACCGGTGCTAGGCTGGACCGCGGTCACTGGGCAGGTCGAGCCGTATGCGCTGCTGCTCTTCCTGATCATCTTCGCGTGGACACCGCCGCACTTCTGGGCGCTGGCGATTGCGCGCCGCGACGACTACGCGAAGGCCGGCATCCCGATGCTGCCGGTTGCGTACGGGGTCGAGTTCACCCGCCTGCAGATCCTGCTCTACACGATCCTGCTCGTGATCGTCACGGTGCTGCCGTATATCACGGGCATGACCGGACTGATCTATCTCGCGGCTGCGCTCTCGCTCGGCCTGCAGTTCACGCGGCACGCGATCGCTTTGCGGAGAAAGGACGCCCCCGCGCATCTGCCGATGCAGGTGTTCCGGTACTCGGTGAACTACCTGATGTGGCTCTTCGCGGCGCTGCTGCTCGACCACTTCGTCAAGATCCGCTTCACGCTCGGCGCCTGAGCGGCATGGCGCAGCGACCGCATCTCGCCGCACCGCTGCTGCTCGCAGTCGCGGTCCTGCTGATCCTGTACGTGTCGCTGTACCCGTTCCGCTTCGTGCCGGACGGCCCGTCGATGCTGGCGGCGGTCGAGCTCCTCACCTGGGCGCGCGCCTCGCGCGGCGACATGCTCAACAACGTACTGCTCTACATGCCGCTCGGCTTCTGCGTGGCATTGATCGTCGAACCGCGCTTCGGACGGGCCGCCGCGATGGGTGCCGCGCTGATTGCGGGCGCGGCGCTGTCGCTGTCGATGGAGCTGCTGCAGGCGTCGATCGCGCCGCGGGTCCCCAGCCTGACAGACCTCACGCTCAACGCCGTCGGGGCGCTCGCCGGCACGCTCGGTGGCTCCGCGTGGCATGCCTTCGGCTCGCGCATCGCGCCGCAGGGAGCACCGGTCAATCGCGCGCGCGCCGTGGCCGTACTGATCGTGGCGCTGTGGCTGGTGATGAGGCTCTGGCCGTTGCTGCCCGATGCGAGTCTGGGACAGCTCAAGCGCGCGGTACGGCCGCTCTTCACGCCGCATATTCGTTTCGCGGAGACCGCGGGCTACCTGATCGGCTGGCTGATCGTTTCGGAGGCGGTCTTTCATCTGGTGCGGCGCCAGCGCGCCGTGGACGTCCTGCTGGTGATCATCGCGGTGGTGCTGGTCGGGCGCACCTTCGTCGCAGGCAGCATGCTCACCGTCGACCTGATCGCCGCACTCGTGCTGCTACTGCCATCGCTGCTGCTGATCAGCCGCCTGGGCGAGCGACCGCGCGCCGCGCTGCTCGCCGCGTTGCTCGTGACCTGGCTCGCATGGCCGGCCGTGGTGGCATTGACCGGCGGCGGGGGGAGTTACGAATTCGCCTGGCCCGAATTGCCCGAATTGTTGACAGGGCGGCCATCCCTGCCTCTGCTCGCAGGCAAGGCCTTCAGCTATCTTGCGCTCGGCTGGCTGCTGGCGGGTGCCGGGCTGCTGCCGCACGTTGCCGCCGGGATCACGATGCTGCTCGCGCTCCTGTTCCTTGCGCTCTCGCTTGGGACTGCCAGCGCGCCCGCGGGCTGGGCAGATCTCGCCGTGGCGATCGGCGCCGCGATCATCGTGGCGCGGTGGATGCCGCGGGAATTCCTGCAGGCAGCGCGGTCGCCGGCGCGCAGGTAGCCCGCTGCCGGCTCAGAGCGCGTCGCCGGCCGCGCTACCGAGCATCTCGCGACGCACCAGTGGCAGCGGCGGCCCGCCATATGAAAGCAGCGTGTCGTGGAACTCTTTCCACGCCGCGCGTCCGCCGTGCGTCGCCACCCAGTCGTCACGCAGCTTGCGGATCATCAGCTTGCCCAGGGTGTAGTTGAGATACGCGGGGTCGTAGGTGCCGCGCATTGCCTGCTGGCGCGCGTTACCCGGATCGAGGTACGCGACCTCGCGGAACAGGCGCTCGGATTCCTCGAGCCTCATGCCGCCGGTGTGCAAGCCGATGGCCGACACATAACGGACGTTACGCCACAGCGCCTGCATGAGCTGACCGATGTGAGCCTCGGCATCGCCTTCGTGCAGGCCGGCGTCCCACATCATCTCCTCGGTGTAGTGCGCCCAGCCCTCGGTGAATGCATAGCTCTGGAAGAGCTGACCGATCTTCGAGGGGCTGCGGTTTGCATGCAGGAAGTGCAGGAAGTGGCCGGGCCAGACTTCGTGAGCCGAGATGAAGAGCAGGCCCAACTCGGGCTGCACGTACTGCGCGCGTTCCTTTGCGGACCACTTCGGGTCGGGTGCTGCGATGTAGTAAGTCGCCGGCACGCCTGGCTCGAACGGTCCCGGCGTCTGGATGTATGCGAAATTCTGCGCGTTGTACGGTGGCGCCTGCGCGACGCGGGCGCGCTCCTCGCTCGGGATGCTGACCAGATCCTTTGCGCGCACGAAAGCCTCGAGCTCGGGAAGTTGCCGGGTGGCGCTGGCCACCGGACCGTCGGCGGGCTTTCGCGAGCGTACCTTGTCGATGCACTCCGCGACGGTGCCGCCCGGCACGAAACGTCCGCAGGCATCGCGGAGCGCCGCCGTATTGCGCTCGAGATCCGCTTGGCCCAAGGCGGCGAGTCGCTCGAGCGGCACGCTCACACTCTCGGTCGCCTCGAGCATGCGCGAGAACATCGCCGTGCCAAGCGCAAAGTCATTGGTCGCGCGCGATCGCTCGGACTCGAGCCAGGCCGCGAGCTCGCGCATCGCCTTCGCGGCGGCGGCGTTCGCCTGCTTCATCTCCGCCTGCAACCCGGCGTCGGCTACCTCGGCGTACACGGGTGTCACGTCCTTGAGATAGAAGTCCGCGAAGCCGGCGAAGGCGTTGACACCATAGTCGATCCACGGCCGCGGCATCGGTGTGCGCAGATTGGCGCGGATCTGCGCCGTAGCGTTCGGAATCGTCTTCGCGTAGGCGATGTAGGCACGCATCCGCTGCTCGAGAGGCGCGTAGGGCTTGTTGAGATATGCGTCCGGATCGAGCCATCCCAGGTAGTAGTCCGGGCTGCGGAACGGCCATTCCGCCTCGGCAAGCCAGAAGAGGTCGTCGTCGATCCGCGACAGCAGATAGTCGCGTGCGAATGCCTGCTTCGAACCGAGCCTCGCGGCGTCGAACCCGGCGGCCCGGGCCCGCGCGGTGCGAAGTCGCGCGATTTCCCGCTCGATCGCCGCCGCGCTGAAGTCCTGCATGCGGCCGTCGTACTCGTGGCGTCCCGCGTAGACGCCGAAGACTGGATTGGCCGCGAAATAGTCCTCGAGGTACGAGGCGACGAACCCGTCCCAATCGGCGTTCGCCGTCGCGGCGCCGGTCTCCGGAGTCGCGGTCGGGGCTGCGACACCCACCGGTGCCTCGCGTTCGCAGCCGGCCACGAACAGCAACACCGCAAACCAGCAACCGATTCCCGCCAATGCCCTCATGGACCCACCCCTCGCCGCGCCGAAAGCCGGAAACTGTACGCGGTCCGTTGCCGCTTGTCGCATCAGGCGAAACGCTGGCGGTATTCCTGCGGGGTAACGCCGAGCGTGCGGCGGAACGCGCGGCGTAGGCCTTGCTCGTCGCCGAATCCGCACTCTCGCGCCACGTCCTTCATTCGTGTCGCGCCTTCCTCGATCCGGCGCCGCGCGGCGTCGATCCTCAGCCGGGCGACGTGATTTGCGGGCGGACGACCGATCCGGGCGGCAAACAGCCGCGCGAAATGCCGCTCACTCATGCTGCAGCGGCGCGCCAGCTCCTCGACCGAGAGATCCGCATTGAGATGCTCGAGCATCCACAGCTCGAGGTCGCCGAACCGGTCGTCGCGCTGCTGCGCCTCGAGGAAATGGCTGAACTGCGACTGTCCGCCGGGTCGCTTGACGAACATCACCAGCTCGCGCGCCACGGCGAGCGCCGTGGCCTTACCCCAGTCCTGCTCGACCATCGCGAGCGCCATGTCCATTCCAGCCGTCACTCCTGCGGACGTGTAGACGCGGCCACTCTGGACATAGAGCGCGTCGGGCTCGACGCGGGTGCGCGGCGCGTTGCGCGCCAGCCGATCGCAGTAGCCCCAGTGTGTGGTCGCCGAGCGCCCGTCCAGGAGACCGGCGCGGGCCAGTATCAGCGCGCCGGTGCAGATCGAGCCGATGCGGGGCACGACTTTCGCGCGAGCCCGCAGCCACGCAAGGAGCTCGGCGTCGGTGAGCGCCGCCTCGTAGCCGATGCCACCCGCCACCAGGAGCGTGTCGACGTGGCGCAGCTCGCGGTAGGTGCGCGCGGCGATGAGCCGTAGCCCGCCCGAGGTCTCGAGCGGTCCGCGGCGCGCGGCGACGAGTTCCACCGCGTAGGCCGGCACGCGCCGACCGGTGTGATCCTCGAGCCACCGGCTGGTGCGGGCAAAGACCTCGAGCGGTCCCGTGATATCGAGGATCTGTGCTTTGGGGTACGCGAGCATCGCGACAAGACGCGTACGCTCTCGCCTGCCGCGCAGGCGGGTAGTCGCAGTCGACCTCCTCATCGTCGATCCTTGGTAGCCGGCAGTCGGTCGTCAGTGTCCGCCCCACCCACGCCGCGCGCCACCCGCCTGGCAGAAAATGACGCCTGATGGTCCGGGCCGCCACGTCCTCCGGGACCAGAATGCGCTTCTGCACCCGGCCAGAGGAGGCCTGTGATGAATCGACGTGATTGTCTCGGCGTGGCGCTCGGCGGCGCTGCCGTCGCCGTGTTTGGCACCGTCGTCGTGGGTCAGGCGCTCCCCGCGCGTAAGCGGGTGCGGGTGGCGTTCCTGCTCGGCGATTCCGCCAACGTGATCGACACTGCGGGCCCGTGGGAGGTCTTCCAGGACACAATGCTCGACGGCACGCTGATGCATACGTATCCCTTCGAGCTTTACACCGTGGCGCCCACCGCCGCGATGCTCAGGATGACGGGCGGTCTGCAAGTCGTGCCGCATTACGACGTGGCGAACGCTCCCGAACCCAACGTGATCGTCGTTCCTGCGCACAAGTCGACGCCGGAATCGCTGGCCTGGCTCAAGCGCGCGAGCGCGGCCGCCGACGTGACGATGTCGGTCTGCACGGGGGCGTTTCAGCTTGCGCGGGCAGGACTGCTCGCGGATATGCCAGCCACTACCCATCACGAGTTCTGGGATAAATTCGCCCAGGAGTTTCCGGACATCGAGCTCAAGCGCGGGGTGCGTTTCGTCGACAGCGGCCGGATGGCAACCGCCGGCGGCCTCACTTCGGGTATCGACATGGCGCTGCACGTCGTCGAACGGTACTTCGGCGTCGAGGCCGCGGAGACCACCGCGCGTTACATGGAGCACACCAGCGACGCCTGGCGGAGCGGCCGGAGCGGCGCCGCTGCAGAGAGGGCGCCAACTACCGGCTAGCACCCGACTCCGAGCGGGGCGTGGATTGCTACAATCCCGCCCCCCATGGATGTCTCCCACCTCCTCGATGCGCTGAACGACGCGCAGCGTCAGGCCGTCGCTGCGCCGCTCGCGCCGACGCTGGTGCTCGCCGGCGCGGGCAGCGGCAAGACGCGCGTGCTCACGCACCGCGTCGCATGGCTGGTGCAGGTAGAGAACGTGTCGCCGCACGGCATCCTGGCCGTGACCTTCACCAACAAGGCCGCCGGCGAGATGCGCGGGCGCATCGAGACCCAGCTCGGGTTGCCCTCGGCCCCGCTCTGGGTCGGCACTTTTCACGGCATCGCGCATCGCCTGCTCCGCATGCACTGGCGCGAAGCCGGCCTGCCGCAGTCATTCCAGATCCTGGACTCCGAGGACCAGCAGCGGCTGGTGCGCAAGGTTGTGCGCTCGTTCGAGCTCGACGAGGCGCGCTGGATTCCGAAGGAAATCGCCTGGTTCATCAACGCACAGAAAGACGAGGGTCTGCGACCGAAGCACCTCAAGGACGGGGGCGACCCGACCCGCCGGCAGATGATCCGGCTGTACGATGCGTACGAGGAGACCTGCCGGCGGAACGGCGTAGTAGATTTCGCCGAGCTGCTGCTGCGCAGCTTCGAGCTCTGGCGGGAGGCGCCGGGTCTCGTCGAGCACTACCGCAGCCGTTTCGGACACATCCTGGTCGACGAGTTCCAGGACACGAACGCGATCCAGTACTCCTGGGTCAAGGCGCTCGCCGGATCGGTCAGCATCCCCTTCGTCGTCGGCGACGACGACCAATCCATTTATCGCTGGCGTGGGGCGAGGGTTGAGAACCTGCAGCAGTTCCGCCGGGATTTCCCGGGTGTGCAGCTCTTCCGTCTCGAGCAGAACTACCGCTCGACCGGCAACATCCTGGCGGCCGCCAACGCGATCATCTCCAATAACGGCGGGCGCATCGGCAAGAAGCTCTGGACCAGCGGCGAGCGCGGCGCGCCGATCCGCCTCTACCGCGCCTATAACGAGCGCGACGAAGCCGAGTTCGTCGTCGGCCGTGTCCGCGACTGGATCGCACGCGGCGGGAAACGTGCTGACACCGCGATCCTCTACCGCTCGAATGCGCAGTCGCGCGTGTTCGAGGAGTACCTGCTCGCCGGCCGCATCCCCTATCGCGTCTACGGGGGCCTGAGGTTTTTCGAGCGTGCCGAGATCAAGGACGCGCTGGCCTACCTGCGCCTGATCAGCAATCGCGACGACGACGCCTCGTTCGAGCGTGTGGTGAACCTGCCCACGCGCGGGATCGGCACGCGGACACTCGAGGTTCTGCGCGCATATGCGCGCGCCAACGCGACGTCGCTGTGGCAGGCGAGCAGTGCCTGCCGGGAGGAGCTCGGAACGCGCGGCATCGCATGCCTGCAGATCTTCCTTGCACTCATCGAGCAGCTCGACGCCGCGACGCGCGGGTTGCCGCTGCATGAGCAGGTGGATCATGTCATCGCAGCGAGCGGGCTTGCCGCGCACTACCGCAAGGAGAAGGCGGACAAGGGCGAGGCGCGGCTCGAGAACCTGGAGGAGCTCGTCAGCGCCGCGCGCGGCTTCGAGCCGGACGATGCCAGCATGTCGCCGCTCGCGGCGTTTCTCTCGCACGCGGTGCTCGAATCCGGCGAAGGTCAGGCCGAGGCCTGGGAGGACTGCGTGCAGATGATGACCTTGCATTCGGCCAAGGGTCTCGAGTTCCCGGTGGTCTTCCTGTGCGGCCTGGAGGACGGGCTCTTCCCGCACACGCGCTCGATAACCGACGTCGCCGGTCTCGAGGAGGAGCGCCGGCTCTGTTATGTGGGCGCCACCCGGGCCATGCGCGATCTGTACCTTACCTACGCCGAGCAGCGACGCATGCACGGCGTGGACAGCTATGGTGCGCCCTCGCGGTTCATCGCCGAGGTACCGGCCGAGCTCGTCGAGGAAGTCCGGCCGCGGGTACAGGTGACGCGGCCCGTGTACGTCCCCGCGCGAGCGGGCCGGTTCATGGACGAGGAGCCGGGCGGCCTGCGGCTCGGCCAGAGGGTGCGTCACCAGAAATTCGGCGATGGCGTGGTGCTCTCGGTCGAGGGACAGGGGTCGAATGCACGGGTGCAGGTGAATTTCGAACGCCAGGGGACGAAGTGGCTCATGATGGGCTACGCCAACCTCGAGACCGTATGAGCGGGCTACAATCCGGGAAAAGGGGACGGCGCCTGCCCGAAGGGCTCCAAGCGTGAAGATCATCATCCTCGGCGCCGGCCAGGTCGGCCGGACCGCGGCTTACCACCTCGCCCGCGAAGAAGCCAACGACGTCACCGTTGTGGATGTCGATGACGAGGTGCTGCGCGACCTGCAGGACCGGCTCGACATCCGCACCGTCCGCGGCAATGGCGCGAGCCCACGCACGCTCGAGCAGGCCGGCGCCGCGGGCGCCGACATGCTGGTCGCGCTGACCAACAGCGACGAAGTGAACATGGTCGCGTGCCAGGTGGCGTGGACCCTGTTTCGCACGCCCACCCGCATTGCGCGCATCCGCTCCCCGGACTTCACGAGCCGCACCGATCTCTTCATATCGCCGCAGGATGGAACGACGGCCGCCGGCGGAGGCTTCGCCGTCGACATGTACGTGAGTCCCGAGCAGCTGGTCACCACCTATATCCGCCGGCTGATCCGCTATCCGGGCGCTCTGCAGATCGTCGATTTCGCGGGTGGCCGGGTCCGCCTCGTAGGTGTGCGCGCGGTGCAGGGCGGTCTGCTGGTGGGACAGCAGCTGCGCAACATCCGCAAGCATCTCCCCGACATCGACACGCGTGTCATCGCCATCTACCGCGCGGGTCGCAGCCTTCGCCCTGAGGGCGACACCGTCATCGAGTCGGGCGACGAGGTATTTTTCCTCGCCGCCACCAAGGACATCCGCCTGGTGATGAGCGAGATGCGCAAGCGCGAGGAACCGGTGCGGCGCGTGGTGATCGCCGGTGGCGGCAACATCGGGTTGCGACTCGCGCAGGAGCTCGAAGAGGACAACCAGGTCAAGATCATCGAGCGCGATCCGGCCCGCGCGGCGCGGATCTCCGAGCAGGTGTCGAGCGCCATCGTGCTGAACGGCGACGCCGCCGACGAGGAGCTGCTGGTCGAGGAGAACATCGACAGCGTCGACGCCTTCGTCGCGCTGACGAACTCGGAAGAGGCGAACATCCTCTCCGCAATGCTCGCCAAGCGGCTCGGGTGTCCCAAGGTCATGGCGCTCATCTCCAAGCCCGCCTACGCCGAGCTGATGGAGACCGGCGCGATTGACGTGGCGATCTCGCCACAGACCGTCACGATCGGCTCGCTGCTCGCATACGTGCGGCGCGGTCAAGTCGAGCAGGTGCACTCGCTGCGACGCGGCGCAGCCGAGGCGATGGAAGCGGTCGCGCCCTCGCGCCCAGGCGGGGCGGTGGTCGGCCGCCGGGTCGAGGAGATCCCGCTCCCCGAGGGCGCGAGTATCGGGGCGATCGTGCGCGGCGAAGATGTGATCATGGCGCATCACGACACGGTCGTGGAGCCGAACGATCATGTGATCCTCTTTCTCACCGATCGCCGGCACGTGGCGGCCGTCGGGCGGCTCTTCCAGGCATGAAGCTCGGCGCGACCGCGGGACGCGTGGGCGTGATCCCGGGCGCGCGAGGCGCGCTGCGTCAGAACGTCTACCCGATCGTCAACGTGCTCGCGGCCGTGGTTATGGTGTTCAGCATTACGATGCTGGTGCCGCTGGTGCTCGCGCTCGCGCGTCGCGACGACGGCATGCCCGGTTTCGTCACCAGCGCCGCGGTCTGCTTCTTCGGCGGCCTCGGTCTCTGGCTCGCGACCTATCGCTTCCGGCGCGAGATGCGGATCCGTGACGGGATCATGCTCGTCGTCCTCGCCTGGACGGTGGTCCCGGCCGCGGGTGCGCTGCCGCTGATGCTCGACGGCCGCGGCATGTCCTTCACCGACGCATTCTTCGAGGCCGCGTCGGCCCTCACAACCACCGGCTCGACGGCGATCAGCGGCCTCGATGAACTCGCGCCGTCGATCAACATCTGGCGCCACCTCATGCACTGGATCGGCGGCATGGGCATCATCGTGCTGACCGTCGCGGTGCTGCCGCTCCTCGGCGTCGGCGGGATGCAGCTCTTCAAGGCCGAGACACCCGGCCCGATGAAGGACTCGAAACTCACGCCGCGGATCGCCTCGACCGCAAAGGCACTGTGGCTGGTCTACGTGGGATTCACCATAGCCTGCGTCGTGGGGTTGAAGCTCGCCGGCATGGACTGGTTCGACGCGTTCTGCCACGCCTTCTCGGTCATGGCGCTGGGTGGGATGTCGACTCACGACGCGAGCGTCGGGTACTTCGACTCCGTGCCGATCGAGCTGGTGCTGATCGCCTTCCACGTCGTGGCAGCGATGAACTTCGCGACCCATTTCCTCGCCGTTCGGGGCCGCTCGCTGCGCGTCTACGCGCGGGACCCCGAGGCCAAGGCGATCGTTGCCGTGCTCGTGATCAGCTGCCTGGTCGCGTCGCTGTATCTGTTCGCCGTGGGAACGTATCCGGATCCGTGGACGGCGCTGCGCTTCGCGTCCTTTAACGTCGTCACCATAGCGACGACGTGCGGGTTTTCTTCGACCGACTTCGGGCAGTGGCCGATTTTCGTGCCGATGTGGATGCTGCTGCTGTCCTGCCTCGTCTGCGCGGCAGGCTCGACCGGCGGCGGAATCAAGATGATCCGGACGCTGGTACTCGTACGCCAGTCGGGTCGCGAAATCCTGCGGCTGCTGCATCCGAGCGCGGTGCTGCCCGTGCGGATCGGTGGCCAGGTGATCCGCAACGAGATCGCCTTTGCGGTGCTGGCGTTCACCTTCCTGTACTTCATGAGCGTCGTCGCGGCTACCTTCGCGCTGCTGCTCACCGGGCTCGATTTCGTCACTGCGTTCACGGGCGTGGTCGCGAGCATCAACAACGCGGGGCCTGGGCTGGGGCTTGTCGGCCCCGCATCGAACTACGGCTTGCTCGACGACCTGCAGACCTGGATCCTGAGCTTCGTCATGATCCTGGGGCGGCTGGAGATCTTCACGGTGCTCGTGCTCTTCACGCCGGCCTTCTGGCGCAAATGAGCGTCAGGTCACACTCCGCGCTCGCCGGACGCGCGCCGGGTTTCCGCTAGACTTCCGACCTCCAATCCCGAGACTCCTGCCCTAACGCACATGGCGCGCCGCAAGCTCACGCGCAGAGTCCGCCGCCAGCTGCAACGCGGCGCAGTGGTCGTCATCCTGCTGCTGCTGCTTGCGGCATTGATCGCGGTGTTCAGCCTCGACCGTCGCGTCACCGCTCAGTTCGAGGGGCGACGCTGGACCTTGCCGGCGCGCGTGTACGCCCAGCCGATCGACCTCTATGTCGGGCAGACGCTGTCCGCCGAGCGTCTTGGCTTCGAGCTGGATCGACTTGGCTATCTCGCGCTGCGTGCGGCTAACCGGCCGGGTACCTACCGGCGCCGCGGCCAGCGCGTCGAGGTGTACGTACGCGCGTTTCGCTTCTCGGACGAGCTGCAGCCCGCGCGCCTGCTCAAGCTCGGGTTCGAAGGCGACCGGATCGCCGCGCTCGTCGATGCGACAGGCGTCGACATCCCCGTCTACCGGCTCGATCCGCTCCTGATCGGCAGCATTTTCCCCGTGCACGGCGAGGACCGGATCGTCGTGTCGCCCGACCAGGTGCCGGCGATGCTTCCGGAGGCGCTCAAGGCCGTCGAGGATCGCAAGTTCGACCAGCATCACGGCGTCAATTTCTCGGCGATCCTGCGTGCGCTTTTCGCCAATGTCCGCGCGGGGCAGGTCGAGCAGGGCGGGAGCACGTTGACCCAGCAGCTCGTCAAGAACTACTTCCTCGACAGCCGCCGAACGCTGCGCCGAAAGATCGAGGAGGCAGTGATGGCCGTGATTCTCGAGGCGCGCTTCGAGAAGGCGGACATCATGAACGCGTACATCAACGAGATCTATCTCGGGCAGGACGGTCAGCGCGCCGTGCACGGCTTCGGTCTCGCGAGCCAGTTCTATTTCGGTAAGCCACTCTCCGAGCTCGAGCTTCATGAGGTCGCGCTCATGGTCGCGATCGTCCGCGGCCCGTCCTACTACGACCCGCGCCGGCACCCGGAGCGTGCGCTCGAGCGCCGCAACCTGGTGCTCAAGCTGCTCGCGGGACAGGGCGTGATCGCGGTCGATGACGCCCGAACCGCCAGCGCGCGTCCGCTCGGCATCACCGAGCCCAGCCGGCAGGGCACGGGCTACTACCCGGCCTTTCTCGACCTGGTGCGCCGCCAATTGCGAGCCGACTACAAGGAAGAAGATCTCACCGAGGCGGGACTCGTGGTCTTCAGCACACTCGACCCGTTGCTACAGAACAGGGCCGAGCGGGCCTTGACCGCCGAGCTCGAGCGTCTGGAGAAATCCGGGCGCAAGGGCGCCAAGGGACTCGAAGGCGTGATCGTCGCAACGTCGCCGCAGACTGGCGAGGTGACCGCCATTGTGGGCGGGCGGCAAGCATCCTTCGACGGGTTCAACCGTGCACTCGACGCCCGGCGTCCAATCGGGTCGCTCGCCAAGCCGATGGTGTATCTCGCGGCGCTTGAGACCGGGGAGTACTCGCCGGTGTCCTACCTGGCGGACGAACCCGTGGAGGTCAAGCTGCCAAATGGGGACACGTGGCGTCCGGCCAACTTCACCAAGGAGGTAAACGGTCCCGTGCCGATGGTCCGCGCTCTGACGCAGTCGCTCAATCTCGCGACGGTCAACCTCGGTCTCGAGGTCGGCCTCGAACGCGTCGCGGACACCTATGCTCAGCTCGGTCTGGAGAAGAAGCCGAATGCCTATCCGTCGATGCTGCTCGGCGCGGCGAACCTGACCCCGCTCGAAGTCGCGCAGATGTACAACACTCTCGCGAACGGAGGGTTCCGGTCGCGGCTTCGCGCCGTGCGGGCAGTGCTGGACGAGCAGAACAAGCCGCTCAAGGCGCCGGAGCTCGAGGTCGAGCAGGTCGCGGACGCGGATGCCGTCTACGTGCTCGATCGGATGCTGATCGAGGTGATGAATCGAGGCACCGGTCGCCCGGCGCGCAAGGATCTCTCGCAAAACCTGGTCGTCGCCGGCAAGACCGGTACCTCGAACGACTACCGCGACAGCTGGTTCGCGGGATTCTCGGGCTCGCATCTGCTCATCGTGTGGGTCGGTCACGACGACAACAGCCCGACCGGGCTCACGGGATCGACCGGGGCGCTGGCTGCATGGTCCCGACTGATGGGTTCGATCGATACGTCGTCGTTCGAGCCGCTGATGCCGGAGTCGTTGGAGAATCGCTGGGTCGACTACTTCACGGGCGAGGAGACCTCGCCATATTGCAGCGGTGTCGCGCTCAGCCTGCCGTTCCCCGTGGATGCGCCGCTCCCGCCCAGCACCATCTGCCCGCCGTATTCCGATGAGGGCGACTGGCCGATGATCCAACCGTGGGCCGAACCAACCGACCCGCGCGCCAGCCCAAGCCAGCAAGACGCTATCATCTCGAAGCCGGAGACCTGAGCGGCAACGCCCGCGCGGGCGGACCGGTCAGGCCCGCGTCCTTTCAGGTGAGCCCAATGAATCTCCTTCGAGCCAGCCTTTACCTGTGTGGCCTGGTCCTGGTTGGCTGCGCCTCCAGTCCCTTCGAGACGGAGTCAGTTGGAACTGCGCGCGACAGACCGCAAGCCCCGGGGGAGGGTCCCACGGTGACTACCCCACCGGTCATCACCGGTCCGACGCCGGAAGCCGAGCCGTCGGTCGAGGTGCCGATGCCGCTCCCCCCACCGCGGGAACGGCCGCGCGCGCCGCCGGCGACCTTGAGCCCCGCCAGCAAAGCCCTGGTTAGCCAGGCGCAGGGGCAACGCAAGCGCGGCGATCTGCCGGGCGCCGCGGTCTCGCTCGATCGGGCCCTGCGCATCGAGCCAAATAACCCCTTGCTCTGGATCGAGCTGGGCCGACTGCGTATGGACCAGGGCAACTTTCCCCAGGCGGAGGGCATGGGGCGCAAGGCGCTTTCGATGTCGATCGGCGATGACGGTACCCAGGCGCAGGCGTGGCAATTGATCGGCGAATCTTTCCGTGCCCGCGGCCGCAACACGCAGGCGGAAGAGGCACTCGCTCGCGCTCGAGAACTGGCGCCCCTCTAAAAAAAATGGCTGGGAGCCAGCTTTTCCGTTACACGGCGAGATGGCCCAGGAACTGGCGCGTCGCCGCCTGCCAAGTATAGCCAAGCGCGTGCTTGCGGCAGGCGGCCGGATCGAGCGCGAGCGCGGCCAGAGCTGCGGTCCGCAGATTCTCGTGGAGCACGCCGGTGATGCCGTTCGAGACAACGTCGATCGGACCGGTGACCGGGTAGGCCGCGACAGGCACGCCGCAGGCCATCGCTTCGAGCAGCACCAGGCCGAACGTGTCGGTGCGGCTGGGAAAGACGAACACATCGGCCTCCGCGATCAGCGCGGCAAGCGCCTCGCCATACCGGAACCCGGTGAACACCACCGACCGATAGCGCGCGCGCAGGTCGATCTCCGCGGGCCCGCCACCCACCACGAGCTTGCTGCCCGGAACGTCGAGCGCGAGAAAGTCCCCAATGCCGTTTTCCACGGCAACCCGGCCGAAGTAGAGCCAGATCGGTCGCGGCAGATCGAGATTGCCCTTCGGCTGCGGACGAAACAGAGCGGTGTCCACGCCACGGCTCCAGTGCGCGAGATTGCGGAAACCGCGCTTCTCCAGCTGCCGCATCATCGACGGCGTCGCGACCAGGGTCCGCGACCCCGCGCCATGAAACCGGCGCAGGTGCGCGTAGGTCAGCGCGAGCGGAACCGGCGCCCGAGCCCGCACGTACTCGGGAAACTGCGTGTGATAAGAAGTCGTGAACGGCCGTCCGCGCCGCCTGCACCAGCGGCGGGCCGCGAGCCCGAGCGGACCCTCGGTGGCGATGTGGACCGCCTCGGGCGCAAACCGATCGAGCCGCCTGGCGAGCTCACGATACGGAAAGACGGCGAGGCGGATCTCCGGATAGGTCGGACAAGGGACGGTCCGAAAGCTCCCGGGATGCACCACTTCGATGACATGGCCCGCGCGTTCGAGTTCGGCGACTGTGATCGAGAGCGTCCGTACGACGCCGTTGGTCTGTGGCGACCAGGCGTCGGTCGCGAGCGCGATCCTCATGCAGCCAGCGCGTCCTGCAAGCGTTCCCTGGTCGGACCATCCTGCACCGAGGCACCGATCAGTCGGGACTCCTCGGTCCAGCGCAGCAAGGCGAATCGACCGTCGAAGTCCTCTACGAGAGCGGTGCAGCTCTCAACCCAGTCGCCGTCGTTGCAATAGGTGATCCCGTCGATATCGGTGATCGTGGGGCGATGGATGTGGCCGCAGATCATGCCGTCGACGCCGCGGCGGCGCGCCTCGAACGCCACCGCGCGCTCGAAGTTCGCGATGTAGCTCACCGCGTTCTTGACCTTGTGCTTCAAGAACGCGGCCACCGACCAGTAGGGATAACCCAGCCGGCGGCGCACGGCGTTGACGTAGCGGTTGAGCCGAAGCACGAGCGCATAAGCGCGATTTTCCAGCGACTCCAGCAGTGGGCTCGCGCGGATCACGCTGTCGAACTCGTCGCCGTGGAGAATCAGGAAGCGCTGGCCATCGGCGGTCTCGTGCACCGCCTCCATCAGGATTTGCAACCTGCCCAAGCACCCAGCCGTGAAACTCGCGAAACGGCCGGTCGTGGTGTCCGGGGACATAGACGACCCGGGTTCCGCCGCGCGCCCGCTCGAGCAGGGCCCGGAGCACCTCGTGGTGCGCCTTCGGCCAGTACACGCTGCGCATCAGGCTCCAGAGGTCGACGATGTCACCAACCAGATACAGCGTGGCGCACTCGACGCTGTTGAGAAAGTTGAGGAGGTACTCCGCGCGGCAGCCTCGGAATCCAAAATGGATATCCGAAAGAAAGCAGACCCGGACTCGCAGGCGCGTGGGCGGCGGCATCGGACTCATGCGCGACTCCGGTGACATCGATTGCGTGGGCAGGGTGGGGACCGCTCATGACGGGCGCGTGACAGCCGACGGAACTTGTGATGACGTTCAGCCGGTTAGTTGCGGGAGTTCACGAAAGCCTCAGGAACGGGGCGATTTGCGGGTGAGGACTTGAAGAGCTGAGCTCTATTGCCACACATGTGGTCAAAATACTGTAGAATGTAGCAAGTTTCTCCATCGTCTATATGTTATACGGCCATTTTTAGACCACTCAGCCCACATGAATCACGTTCGGTGACGTCCGTTAGCCACCTAAGACGCTGGGCTTCAGCTTTGGCTGATTGTGGGATTTGACCAGCCCATCTGCCGATGATTGTCTAAGATCAGATGCAACGTAG
>Ga0207645_10001329_pt1 | contig 20324 bp, 20 predicted proteins | sample KBSM53metaG_FD_184331 | JGI IMG/M metagenome (GOLD analysis project Ga0207645, IMG submission 184331) | Miscanthus rhizosphere microbial communities from Kellogg Biological Station, Michigan, USA - KBS M5-3 metaG (SPAdes) (version 2) | ecosystem: Host-associated > Plants > Roots > Rhizosphere >...
GCATCGGCATCAGAACGTAAAGATAACTCTCGACTCCAACCTTACGGATGATGCTTGGGCTGAGTTCGTCCTTCAACTCGATGCTGATTTCCCCTTCCCCGGTAAGCACACCCAAGACATCGAGCAAATAACGGGCATTGAATCCTATGGATAGCGCTTTGCCCTTGTATTCCGCCTCGATATCCTCGACTGCTTCGCCCAAATCGGGATTGTTCGCCGAAATCGAAACTTTGCCATCCGAGAATTCCATCCTGACGCCCTTGTATCGCTCGCTGGATAGAATCGATACACGCCGCAGCGCCTGCAACAGTTCATCATGCTCCAGTTTGGCGACATTAGGATTTCCCTGTGGGATCACCTTGGTGTAATCCGGGAAATCGCCGTCGATCAACCGCATGAAAAGCTCGATTTTTTCCTTCGCGACAAGGGCCATGTTGTCCTTGAAGCCCAAAGACACGACTCCGTCGTCGCCTGCTTCGAGAAGCTTTTTGAGCTCGGATAATCCCTTTCGCGGTAAAATGACGCCTTTGCTTAGACCCAGAGATCCGACCGACCTTTCTTCAAAAGCCAGCCGATGGCCATCGGTTGCGACCATCCTGAGCTTGCCGCCTTCGCCTTGCTCGACAAAAACACCGTTGAGGCTGTAGCGGGTTTCATCCGTGGAGACCGAAAAAATGGTCCGTTCGATCATTTCATGAATTGTCGCGGCCGGGGTGGTAGACAACGCCTTGCCATCAAATTTCGGAAACTGCGGAAACTCCTTTGCCTCCATGCCGACGATTTTGAAAACCGATTTTCCGCTGCGCACTTCCACCCAGTCGTTTTCTAAGCGCTTTATCTGCACCTGCTGATTTGGAACTTCCCGAATGATTTCATAAATCTTTTTCGCGTTAACAGTGACCGTTCCTTCTTTGCCGATGTCGCTCTCGACTTCGCCTCGTACTCCCACTTCGAGGTCGGTCGCGGTAATACGAATCGATCCTTTTTGTGCCTCGATCAGAACATTGCCGAGAATAGGCATGGTGTTGCGTCGCTCAACAATGCTTTGAGTCCAATAAAGCGTGGCGAGAAGGCTGTCCCGCTTGGCTTTAAATTCCATACTTCCTCCCGGTTACTAGCTTCTCTCTATATATATAAATTTAAGTCGTAATAGTAGTGCCTGTGAACAAGTGTAAAAACCATTTTTGAACAACGAAATCAGGGAGGTAGGTTGTGGGTTATCGATGCTCGAGAAACGCGTTCTTAGGTGTGGTGAGTTCAGCTCAGTCGATCATCGACAATCATTCACATTTTAGGCTGAGCTTAACCACAGGTTATTCACACTCTTTTTCTGATATTCAGATTGCGTTCGAGCTTTTCGATCGTGGTTTGCATGTGCGGATCTTCTTTGATTTTTCTCTCGATCGTCTTGGAAGCGTGAATAACGGTGGAGTGATCGCGCCCGCCAAATTTATCGCCGATGGCGGGAAAGGAAGTTTCGGTGTATTTCCGGCAGAGATACATGGCGACTTGGCGCGGCAGGGCGATATTTTGTGTGCGCCGTTTGGCTTTGAGATCGCCGATTTTAAGATTGAAATAGTCGCAGATCGTTTTCTGAATATTTTCGACCGTGATCTCCTGTTGGGCGTTTTTCAACGTGTTTTTCAGGACATCTTTCGCGAGTTCCACTGTGATCGTCGCTTTGGTCAATGAAGAGAACGCGCCAAGCCGAGTGAGAGATCCTTCGAGTTCACGGACATTCGAGTCGATGTTCGAGGCGAGGAAAAAGGCAACGTCATGGGGCAGTTGAACACCTTCGTTTTCGGCTTTCTTCTGCAAAATGGCGACGCGGGTCTCCATATCGGGGGGCTGGATGTCGGCGATCAAACCCCACTCGAAGCGATTTCTTAAACGATCTTCGATACCTGGGATTTCCTTTGGAAATTTATCTGAAGTAATGACGATTTGTTTATGCGACTCGTACAGGGAATTGAAAGTGTGAAAGAACTCCTCCTGAGTACGCTCCTTCCCGGCGATAAATTGGACATCGTCGAGGATAAGAATATCGACGTTTCTGAACTTCTTCTTGAATTCGTCCATCTTGTCCCGCCGAAGCGATCCGATAAGCTCGTTCATAAAGGATTCCGAGCTGAGATAGACTACTTTTAGACCCGAACGTTGTGCTGACTGGTGACCGATCGCGTTAACGAGATGAGTCTTGCCTAGGCCGACACCACCGTAAATGAACAGAGGATTATAATGCTCGCCCGGTTGGTTCGCGACCGCGACACATGCCGCGTGAGCGAATTGATTGCTTGCCCCTACAACGAAGTTTTGGAAGGTATACTTCGGAACGAGATTGCTATTACTCTTCTGTACTCGCTCGCGCTCTTCTCGCTTCACGCCCTTTTCAGCGTTTGCCTGCCGATTCGTCTTTTCGTTAATTTCAAAAACAACTTTAACGTCGTGCTTTGCGAGCGCGCTCAGGATATCTTGGATCTGTATCAGATAATGTTCCGTCAACCAATCACGAAAAAACTTGTTTGGCACATCAAGACAAATTTCATTTTTATTCCGTGAGATAAAGCCGATCGGTTTAATCCAGGTCTCGTAATTTTGCCTGCCGATCCGTTCTTTGATCTCCGCAACCGCCTGCGCCCACAGCTCTGGCATAAAATTACACTAAGGCCTTGAAACCCTGATAAGAAATGACGAAATAGTTACAAACAAAGTTATCCACAGCTGTTGATAACCCTGGAAGCGCCGCCAAGGGAGTAAAAGCAACGGCAGCGCCGGCCACGATCGAGAAAAGGGAAATTCTCGCGTAACACGAGTTGAAAACAGTTCTGCCAGGCACTAGCGTAGCTCATTTTCCTCGTGCTTTCTCGCAAACCGATAAAAAAATTTTCGCGCTGGAGAATCAGGAAAAATTTTTAATAGTCCTTTTCAAATTTCTTTGCAACAAAAAAAGCGCGGCGAAATTTTTTTTCTGTAGCGATTTTTTTCTTGACAGCTTGCGCGACGAATGTTAGCGACGCAACCCAAACCATGACGGCAAAGCCAAAGATTTTCCTCCGCGCGACTCGTAGAATTCCCGGCGGTGTCAATAGTCCGGTGCGAGCATGGAAGTCGGTCGGCGGTGTGCCACTCTTTATTGCGCGCGGTAGAGGTAGCTATGTTTTTGATGCGAATGGAAAGCGCTACCTCGATTTCGTCGGCTCATGGGGACCGCTGATCCTCGGTCACGCTCACCCGAAGGTTGTTCAAGTCGTTCAACGGCAAGCGCGGCAAGGCGTTACATTTGGAGCGCCTACAATGCTGGAGGTTGAACTCGCAGAAGCTGTCGCGGCCGCCGTGCCGTCCATCGAAAAGCTCCGCCTCGTAAGTTCAGGCACAGAAGCGACGATGAGCGCCATCCGGCTCGCGCGGGCCTTCACGGGTCGAAGCAAGATAATCAAGTTCGACGGCTGCTATCATGGACACTCCGATGGCTTGCTCGTCAAGGCCGGTTCCGGCATAGCGACCCTCAGTTTGCCGGAGAGTGCCGGCGTTCCACGATCCTTCGCCTGCGAAACATTGATAGCTAAATACAACGATAGTCAGTCGTTACAAAAGATTTTTGCTCGCTATAAAAATAAGGTTGCCGCCGTTATCGTTGAGCCTATCTGCGGCAATATGGGTGTGATTAAACCAGAGCCCGATTTCTTACCGGGTTTGCGCCAGATTACGCGCGAGAATGGTGCATTGCTGATTTTTGATGAGGTCATCACGGGATTTCGCGTCGCATACGGCGGCGCGCAATCGCTTTACCAAGTTCGCCCGGATTTGACGTGTTTGGGAAAAATTCTCGGCGGCGGTTTGCCGCTCGCAGGCTTCGGCGGCCGCAGTGAGATCATGGACCTGCTTGCTCCCGTGGGGCCAGTTTACCAAGCGGGAACGCTTTCGGGAAATCCTTTGGCAGTGGCAGCAGGATTAGCCACAATCAAGTTGCTCAGTCGCCCCGCTACCTATGAGAAACTCGAAGCGCAGGGTGCGTACCTAGAGGAGGGGATGCGTGAAATTCTGGCACACTCGCGGCTCGAGGCGACGATCAATCGGGTCGGGTCGATGATGACCATATTCTTCGGCATCCAGCGGGTGAGCCAGCCGGATGAAGCTCGCAACTGCGATCGGAATAAGTTCGTCAAATTTTTCCACGCCATGCTCGACCGCCGCATTTATCTTCCGCCGGCGCCGTTTGAAGCTATGTTCATTTCGCTCGCCCATTCGAAAAGCGATTTGGTAAAATTTCTCAAAGCATTTGATCACTGGACGAGGCGATCCAACGGTTGAACGTTCTGGACCTTCGTGCTAGAAAACGACCCCAGTGGGAAAAATTGGGGGCCGCCCCAATCGTCGGCAAAATAATTCATCTTCCTTCCTGCAACGAGCGGGTTTGTATTTGGGGGTAGCGTTCGAACTGCCAGGCACGATCCTGGGCGGTCTCGTAATCGGATATTTTGCCGACCAGTACTTCAACACATCGCCCTGGTTGCTGATCGCGTTGACCTTGCTCGCATTCGCTGGGGCTTTTTTTAGGTTGATGCAGTGGGTCAAATTTTTTTCTGCCGAACGCGATGGAACTAACCGCGAACAAAACGATACTGCGCATTGAGACATGGCATGGGCTAATGCTTACGGCGCTCTTTGCTGCCGGGTGGACTAGCAAAGTTTTGGATCCGACGGCGATCCTAATCGGCGGCGTATTCATGGGCCTGAACTTTCTGCTCCTCGGCTATGGAGTAGCCTCGCTGATTACACCGCTTGCTAGCCGTGGGCGGATCAAGGCTGGCATCGGGTTATTGGTGCTTAAAATCTTTATTTTTTTGGGACTATTATCGACGGTTTTCTTTCGCTTCAACATCGATGCGATATCCTTTGCGGTCGGTTTCTCGACGTTACTGGTTGCCATTGTCGTCGAGTCGATTCGCACAACCGTTAAATCGGGAAATTAAACATGGAACACGCGTTTACTTGGTTTAATTTGCTGCCGGCCGGTTTACAACATATGTTTGGCGATCACACCTTTTTTGCCGTGATCGCCGGTATTCTGCTGATCCTGTTCGCCCTCGCCGCGCGCAGAGCCTTGGCCAAAGCACAGGATCCAGCGGTTCCGGCGGAGGAACTCGGGTCGCGAAACATCGCCGAGCTAGTGATTCAATTAATAGTCAGCCAAAGTGACCAGATCATCGGTCCTGACGGACGGAGATACGTGCCGTTCTTTGGTACTTTTTTCTTTTTCATTTTGCTGAGCAATTTACTCGGTCTTCTACCAGGCTTTGCGCCGCCGACAGGCAACCTCAATACCACCGTCGGGCTCGCTTTATGCTCTTTCATCGGCTACAACATCATCGGCATCCGGGAACAAGGGATGGCGTACTTCAAGCACTTCATTGGTCCCATGACTAGTCTTCCCGGCCAGAGCTTCGTAGCCAAACTGGCATTTGCGCCTCTGATGCTGGTTTCCATTTGTTTTTTCTTGATTCTTGAGCTCTTCTCGCACGGATTTCGGCCCGTCTCGCTCTCTTTACGTCTTTTCGGCAACATGATGGGCGATCACGAGGTGATCGGAGCGTTTATCGGTTTAACCAAGATCATTGTTCCGGTGGCCTTTTACGCGATGGGAACTCTGGTTTCGATCATTCAGGCGTTTGTTTTCACGCTTTTGAGCATGATTTATGTCGCTTTGGCGATCAGCCACGGCGGACATGACGAAGAACACGGTCAGGAATCTCATCAAGCACATCATTAAAGCGATTTAGCCGCTCGGAGAGGATGATGATAGAGGTGTGGTAGGCAAGGAATCGCTGGAAAGGAGAAACGAGATGAAGAAGCTGCTTGCTTTCGTGGCTGCGCTGTTCACCGGTATCTTTGCAACGGGTTTGGCTATGGCGGCCGAAGGTGCCCCTGCTGGTGCTGACTCGAAAGGCGCCGCAATTGCGATCGCGGCCGGGATTGCCGTTGCGATTGCCGCCTTTGGCGCCGCTTTTGGGCAGGGACGCGTCGGTGCCGCCGCAATGGAAAGTATCGGACGCAATCCGAATGCTGCCGATCGGCTTTTCTTGCCGCTGGTTTTGACCCTAGCCCTGCTCGAGGCTTTAGCTCTTTACGGCTTCGTTATTGCTATTATCTTGAGCGGTAAAATCTAATTGACAGTACAGTTCCGAGTCAAAAAGGACGGGAGGAAATCCAATCTTCCCGTCCTTTTTTCATCGCCCTGGCAACTCGACCTTGTGGAGATGGACTTGAGTGTAGCGCAGTAATTCCTCGAGCGTGTGGAGTTTATAAGGCTTTTCGTAATAGATCTCTTTAAGGCCCGTGTTCACCAGAACTTTCAGGCAGTGAATACAGGGCGTATGCGTGATATAAATCGCGCCCTCTTTGATGCTGGCGCCATTCTTCGCTGCTTGCGCAATCGCGTTCATCTCAGCGTGAATCGTACGAAAACAGTTCTGTTCGGTCTCGCCGTTGGGCGTTTTTGATTCGTAGATCAAGCATCCCACATCCGTGCAGTGTGGCATCCCGGCGGGCGCGCCGTTATAACCGGTGGCGAGAATATTTTTGTCTCGCACAATGACGGCGCCAACCTTGGCGCGAGTGCAGGTGGAGCGCTCGGCGACCTGTTGCGTGATGGTCATAAAGTATTGGTCCCAACTCAAACGCTCGCTCATCAAGAACCCTCCCGGAGATTAAGAAGTGCAGGCGACGACAACTTGATCGCCAACCTTAGCACCGCACCTTTGCTGGGCATTTCCGTTACACTCGGCAATTTCAAGCACGCCCCAACTATTGATCACGGCAGCAAGTTGGTCCTCTGCTACCGAGTCGTAGCTCGCCATGAGATTTTGAATTCTCGTGGAACCGATGGCTATGTGGATTGGGCTACTCGGTAAACGCGCTAGATCTTCTGCATAAACGTTCGTAAATAGATTGCCATAACCATCGATGTAGATGATTTCGCCGATGATTACGCTCTGGTCACGGACGGCTTCGGGGACGTGGAGCTCGATGAGGCTCGACGATGGGACGCCAAACGCGGCGATCGGAACACCCCGTGAAAGATGTGCTGCAGCTGGGGCAAAAATATCGCGCCCGTGAAACGTGCTGCCAGTGGGCTGTAGAAAGTACTCGGAGTTGGTGAGCTCAATGACCACCTTCTGTTGGTTCCTCACAGCCAAGCTCAGAACGCCGTTGTCCGGCCCGATGAAGTAGTTCCCGGCACACTCGATCAGTAGCGGGCGTCGAGTGCTCCCTACTCCGGGGTCGACCACGACGACATGGATCGCCCCGGCGCTGAAATAAGGGACGGAATGGCGCAGCGTCAGCGCCGCTGCCCTGATGTCCTGAGGAGGAATACCGTGCGTAAGATCAATCACCTGCGCGTCTGGATCGATCCTTTTGATCACGCCTTTCATGATGCCAACGAAGGAATCACGATAGCCGAAGTCCGTCGTTAAAGTGATCAGCATAAACACATGCAGAGCATATCTGCAGTGTAATAAGAAAAGGCTTTATACGCAAAGAAGAGCAAGACAACGTACCCCATTGTCGCTCTTCCTACGCCGTCGCCGACGGGTTATAAGCAATATGAGTTTCGTCTCGTTATGCTTCCTAGGAGTTCGTAATTCAGGTTCTTCAGCCATTACGGCATAAAAACTACGCGCTTTTTGGCAGTAGCGATTTTATCGCCTCAATCGGTCAGTTTGTCAGAGAGATCGCGCTTTATTGGTTGGTCTACGAGATCACCGGATCCGCGATGGCTCTCGGCGTTCTCGCGCTCTGTGAGGCGACCCCACGCCTCGCCTTGAGTGTTCTCGGCGGCGTCGTTGTCGACCGTTACGATCGATTGCGTTTGCTGACAGCGATACAGTTTCTATGTGCCGTGCCGGTTTTTGCGATGGTGGCTCTTTACTTTTTCGGCGCGCTCAAGTTTTGGCATATCGCCATACTTGAAACGATTCTTTCGATTATCCGGAGTATGAATCCGATCGCGAGCCAATCGCTGTTGCATGACTTGGTACCCCAAGAGGAGCTTATGAATACGGTGGCGCTGTATTCCCTGGGCTTCAATTTCGCGCGCATCGTCGGACCATCCCTGGGGGGCGTGCTGGTCCTCTGGATTGGTGTCGGTGGGTGCTTGGTATTTTACGGTGTCGCGCTCCTCATCTCGGGATTTGAACTACTTCCGATCCGGCTAGCGGTTGAACCCAAGGGCAAAGTCTCGACCCACTGGGTTCAAGAGATTAAAGAAGGTTTGGATTTCATTGGTTGCTCGCCCCTGGTGCTTTCGAGCACTTTGGCTGCCTATGCGCTCAGTATGTTTGTCGGCACCTACCAACGTTTTTTGCCGATTTTTGCCAAGGATATTTTACAAACCGGACCAGGGGGGTTGGGCGCGTTGACCGCTGCCTCCGGTGTTGGCGCCGTTTTGTCGCTGATTTTTTTGGATGCCGTAGGGCGGCGTTGGGGCCGCGAGACGCTCCTCTGGTTTAGCTCAAAGATCACCCCATTGCTTCTCATTCTGTTTTGCTTATCGCGCACTTTGTGGATTTCGGTTTTGCTGATGGCACTGCTAGGCGGGGCGCAGATCCTTTTCCGCACCGTAAGCCGATTGATCATTCAGGTGGAGGCGCCGCGGGAATTGATTGGGCGGGTGATGAGCGTATTCCTGATGGATCAGGGTATGCGTTCTGTGGGTTCAATGGTTATGGGCGCATTCGCGACAATTTTCGGTGCCGCCTTGGGGCTTTCGCTGTGCGCGGTCGTGTCCATTGGCGTCACCACTTTGACTTTTTATCGACTGATTGGCTGGCCGAATGGTGTGGGTGTCGGCGCCTTGAACCGCTCCGCATCTAAATCGGAGTCGAGTCTATAACTCTTCCAAAACTGCGCCAAACAGAAGCGGCACCATGATTTCCATATGCCCGGTGAGTTGATAACCTTTGCCGGTGTCTAACGTGGGCCGACTCACGACATTTGTCAGCGGACGATAGTGTTGGAGGAAATCAAGATTCACCGTGGTCAAATTCTCTACGGAATTACCTAAGTTGCGAGCCAGACTCACCGCTTTCAAAAAAACTTCCGGCAGTATCACTGCCGAGCCGAAATTCAGATAAATACCACCGCCGAGGGTCGCAACCACCGAGGTAAGGTTGCGAAAATCGCGCAGGCTGCAATCGCCCAGTGCTTTGCCATCGGCTTTCGGGTGCATATGAATGATGTCGGTACCGATCGCAATGTGGCAAGTCACCGGAATGCCCAAACGTGAAGCGGTGGCGAGGATACTAAGCCTACGATGCGGAAGACGATTTTTTAAAATCGCTTTGCCCAGCGCCGCACCGACCCCAAGCTCCAGTCTCGCCCCTTCACTAATGGCGGCATTAATGAATGCGCCGGTCTCTTCGCCCATGCCAAAGCTGCCATCTTTCAAAGTGGCGGCCACATCTTCCGAGGTCTCCCCCATATACGCGAGCTCGAAATCATGGATGATACCAGCGCCATTCAGGGCCAATGCATCGATGATGCCTCGCTCCATGAACTTGATGATGAGAGGACTCAAGCCGACCTTAATCGGATGGGCACCCATGCCCAGCAAGACCGTCTTCTTCGTGCGATGACAGTCAGCAATTTTTGCAGCAATTAGTTTAAGATTCTGAGCCGCGAGAATATTTGGCAAACCGCGGAGAAACGATCGCAGGGTTACACCCTTGGCGATGGGTTTACCCAATAACGAGGTTTGAACCTTGCTGAAACGGTTGGTAACGGGATAAGTGCGAACTTTGGTAAAATCGAGCGGTTTGAAATTCTTTCGTGCCATTCTGCGGGTGGGTCAAAGACCCGGGAAAAGTTTTTGGTCGACGATGTCGCAGATAACATGCCCGACGAGAATATGGGTCTCCTGAATGCGCGGGCTATTCTTGCCCTCTGCGACACAAAGCATGTGATCGACGTTTCCCATCATCTTACCGCCGCTCCCGCCCGTCAAACCGATCGTGGAAATCCCGATCGACTTGCATGCATCGAGGGCTTTGAGCACATTGGGTGAATTGCCGCTTGTGGAAATCGCCACGGCAACGTCGCCGGCTTTCCCCAAGGCCAGAATTTGTTTCGCAAAAATCTGGTCATAGTCGTAATCGTTCGCGATCGCTGTAAGGGCTGATGTGTCGGTCGTCAAAGCGAGAGCCGGCAGTGGGGGACGTTCGAGCAGATAACGGTTGGTGAACTCTGCGGCGATGTGTTGAGCGTCCGCGGCGCTTCCGCCATTGCCGAAGAGCAACAGCTTGTGGCCGCCCTTGAAAGCCACAACAATGACGTCGATCACCTGCGTCAATATTTCGAGATTATCGCGCAGGAAGGCTTCTTTGACCCGGATGCTTTCTTCGAAGGCTTTGACGATCGCGTCGTTCATCGAATTTTCATACTTTTTGGGCGACCTTTGCTCTCTTAGCATACGGCTGGCCCGTATAAAAGGATCTACGAACGATAAAATGCGCTAACGGCTTTGACGACAGTTTCTTGCTGCTCGGGCGTTATCTCTGGATAAAGTGGCAACGCTAATACTTGCTCGCCTAGCGTTTCGGCGTTTGGAAAGTCACCCTTTTGTGACCCAGGTGCGCAAAACAGTTTTGTAAGTGCAGCGGCAATGGGTAATAGATCTCGCTTTGTATCCCGGAGCGAGCGAGGAACTGCTTGAGCTCGTCGCGGCGTTCGACCCGGATAACATAGTTGTTGAAAACATGAGAATGGTCGCTGCTCAGCTCCGGGATGCCGATCAAGCCGTTTCCGACCAAGCCGCTCTGCCGAAGCAAACGGTAATACGCCTGCGCTTTTGCGATTCTATTTTGACATCATTGTTCCAAAAACCGTTGCTTTACCGACAGCACGGCGGCTTGCAAAGAATCGAGCCGGGAATTGATACCCATCACCTCGTGATAATACTTGGTTCTTTCGCCGTGCATCCGGAGCATTCTGACTTTTTCGGCGAGATCCGGGTCCTGTGTCGTAACTAAGCCGCCGTCGCCGAAAGCTCCTAGAGTTTTGCTCGGAAAAAAAGAAAAACAACCGAGATCACCGATAGCGCCGGCGAAGCGCTCCTCACCCGCAACCGAAATTCTTGCCCCGCACGCTTGAGCGACGTCCTCGATGATTTTAAAACGATATTTTCGCGCGAGCGCGATAAGCTCGTTCATTGCGCAGCACTGACCGAATAAGTGAACCGGCAAAACCGCTTGGACTTTGAGCCCGGTCTTCCGATCGACTATCTGATTGGCCAGCGCGTCAATGCGCTGGAGTAAAAACTCGTTGAGACGGTCAAGTGAAATAAGACAACTATCGATGTCGACATCGACAAATAGCGGTCGAGCTCCCACTCTCACTATGGCAGAAACCGTAGAGAAAAAAGTGAACGGCGTGGTAATGACCGCATCGCCGGGCCCGACTCCAAGCGCCATCAGCGCGAGCAAAAGCGCATCGCTACCGGATGCGACACCGACTGCAGCGGCAGTGAAGGTAATTAGCCATCTGATCTTCGAAACTTTCGACGGCCGGACCCAGTATGAATTGTTGCGTATCATTTACGTCATCGATCGCTTGGCGCACCTCGTCGCGAAGCGCGCTGTATTGCGCGCGCAGATCAACGATGGGAATTTTGAAAGTGCCGTGGCTAGACACTGGTTTTGGCAGACGGCGATTGGCCTTTCAGGGCATGTTCCGCCACTTCGGCAAGCAGCTGATCGTGATCATGATCGAGAGCGAAGACTCTGAATTGAACAACTTTGGAGGGAATGAATTCGAACAGTTCGGTCAAAGTTTCCTTGGTGATTTCCCCGGTGGATGGATCGAAAATATGAATCTGCTTTTTGCCCATGGCGAAGGGATTTTCCGGGCGCGGGTCTTGAGTGGCCATGTCGACGCGGAAAACCAGCTGGCGGGCTGCGGCGGGTAGCGCGCGGCGTATACGGTTTTCCCAGTCGGTGTCCTGGATCAAAGCCACCCCATAACTTAGCTCATTGAGCGATAGCGTTCGGTCATAAGCCATTTTCCATTTCACTTCGCGATGAAGCACCGTTTCCCACTCTCTGCCGAGCGCTTCGCGATCACCTTTTTGACGGCGCCAACGCGAAACATCCTCAAGCAACGACCAGTCTGTCAAATAAAGATAGTCCTCCATATGGTCGAGGGGATTCCCGGGAAGCAGGAATTTCATAGTCTCTGGGAAGATTTCGCGCAAATGTAAGTCGATGGCGCGGGTCGTGCGGTGGTAATAAACATTCGTGTAGAGGTAAAGCCGGGCGTTGAGAAATGTCGTCAGCGCGCCATTGCCAGCTTTATGAATGGTCAGTCCTTTGGGCGTAAAAAACGTATAGTAAATCAACCGTTCGCGGTCGATCGGTCCGGGATGGACGCCGCACATATAGGAATCGCGCGATACGTAGTCAAGATTATCAAAGGTGAAAATGCCGCCGGTGAGAGGTTGCAGGAAGCGCACCCACTTGGGTTTACGATGATCTTCTTTGCCGTTTTTTTTGATCGGGAACGCGACGTCCTCCGGGCGCAGCTCTTCGCCCGGCGCAAAGGCGCCGCTGGGGCTGCGCCGTAATTGGCTGATAATATCACCCAAATGCTTTTGAATAATTGTCTGGCCGAGGTCTTCGTGCGTCAGATCATAGTTGCTGAGAAAATTGTCATCAAAAAAATGACCAAAGGGCCCATGACCGATGTCGTGTAGTAGCCCGGTCACGCGCATGTACTCCTCAATGAAAGCCGCCGATGGGCACTCATCGCCGAGAACCTTGTGCAATGAGGGGTAAAGATGCTTGGCAAACTCACCTGCCAAGTGCATGGCTCCGAGCGAGTGTTGGAAGCGGCTGTGTTCAGCGGAGGGGTAAACCCAGCGGGCGCTCTGTAGTTGATAGATATAACGCAGGCGTTGCACCCAAGGCGAGTCGATCAAGGCTTTTTCAGTAACTTCGCCCTTCTTTTCGGGTACGGTAAATTGAATGTAGCGATGTATCGGGTCGGCGATCAGCGCCGTCCCCTCGTATTCATTATCGTTCACTGAACTCACGAGTGTTGTTCCCGTTGCTCACCGCCGCAAGAACAAGTTTCGCCGAGTAAGACCGCCCACCTATCCCGTCGTCAAATTTCAAAAATCAAATGCGCGGTCCACTGATTGCCAGTTTTTTGCATGCGACTCTTGTGAGATGCCACGGCGGCAATTTCTTGTTGGATTTCGTGGCGATCGGGATCAATTTTTTCACCTCGAACATCGGCTTTGACGAGGGTATCTTTGACCTCACGAATGAGAAACTCTTTCAGCAAATAGCCGCTGCCTTGGTAGAGATAAAGCAGCTCCCGAACCCAGTTCACCATCAAGTCATCGCGATCCGTTCCCTCGACTTCCAAAGGAATGGACTCCGTGCATTCGATTTTGCCGACGTCCGTGACCATGACATCGAAAAGTGTCAGCGCCGAATTGGCAAAAAGATCCGCTTGTGAACTGCCGACAACTCTCACCGCCAATTCAGATTGGTGCTTAGTGATGCGATAATTCTTCTGATTTTCCATGATTATCGATTTTGAGTTGAGGGCTGTTCGTGGGCGTTCTGCAAGATCCTAAGCTCGTGCCGGCCTGTGAAATCATCTTCCAAGATTTGCCGGATTTCCGGGCGGGCATAACATTGAACACATGTCAGAACGTCGATGGGTCGGATCAATTTGCGGTATCTGAGCGATGGCGCATCAGGCTTGCGACTAACGAAAAATTCCCATTCAGTCTCGCCGGTATGAAGCAAGTAAAAGTCAACTTTGAAAGTTTTTTGTGTGTGTACCGTACCAAAAACTTCTCTGCCGCAGTGAGAACACTGCATTTGACTATCATTTATAACCGGTTTATGAGGCTCGCCGCAAACCCGGCGCCAAAGCCATTATCGATATTGACTACCGTCACCCCAGCCGCACAAGAGTTGAGCATCCCTAAGAGTGCGGCGAGACCGTGAAAACTTGCGCCGTAGCCGATGCTGGTCGGCACCGCGATCACCGGCTTAGCGACTAGCCCGCCCACGACGCTGGGCAAAGCACCTTCCATTCCGGCAACAACGATCAGCACGGAAGCATCATCCAGACGAGCACGATTACCCAAGAGGCGGTGAATGCCGGCGACGCCGACATCATAAAGACGGTCAACTCGGTTACCCATCATTTCTGAGGTGACAACCGCCTCTTCGGCGACTGCAATATCGGAGGTGCCGGCGCAAACCACGAGCACCGTACCCTTGCCGGTAATTTTGATCGGCTTCCCATGCCAGGTCGCCGCTCCGGCAATAGGATGAAACGTCAGTCCAGTGCGTAAACGCTTTAGCTGCGCCGCTTTGGCAGAGTCAAGACGGGTGACGAGAACATTGTTCCTTTTCTGACGAATCGCCTCTACGATCGCCGCGATCTGTTTAGCATCTTTGCCTTGGCCCATCACTACTTCGGGAAAACCCTGACGCAGTGCTCGATGATGATCGATTTTGGCGAAGCCGAGGTCTTCAAAAGGAAGATGACGTAAGCGGGCCATCGCGTCGGCGACGCTCACTTGGTGACGCCGCACTTGCTCCAGCAAATCAGCTAGCCGCTCGGGGTCCATTATCGAGTTCTCATGAACTTCCGCCCTAGAACGTTAGGCGACGGAGTTTTTATCTCCCGAAAGTCTTTGTTCGCGAAATGGTCATGCCCGCGAATCCGAAACGGAACGGTTTGCCCTGATTTGTCGATAACGGTGATTCCTTTAGCTCTCTCTGCACAAACACCGATGCGCTTGACTGGCACACCGGCGCGCTCCGAAAGCTTTTCAATGCGCGTCCGGTGTTCTCGCCGGCCACAAAATAGAAGCTCGTAATCTTCTCCGCCCGTTAAGGCGGTGGCAGTTTCGCCGGCCTCAACAACGGCTCGATAGGCCGCCGAAAGCGGCAGTTGTTCCGCCGAAATCGTCGCGCCCGCGCCGCTCGCTTCACAGACATGCCCCAGGTCTTGCAACAAACCGTCGCTCACGTCAATCATCGCCGTGGCGAGTCGGCTTTTAGCTAAAAGCAGGCCAAGAGCAAGTCTCGGCTCGGGCCGGTGAAGGCGCGCAATGAGCTTGGCAACTGTGCGGTTTTTTTTGGACCCACTCAGGCGGCCTTGCAGAAGCTTGAGCCCAAGAGCCGCATCTCCGAGTGTACCGCTGACATAAATATCGTCTCCCGCTCGAGCGCCGCTGCGCCGTATCGGCGCATAGGGTGCATGACCTAACACGCAGACAGAAACAATGAGTGTCACTGCAGCGTTGGTGTCGCCACCCACCAGCGTTACCCCCGTTCGGCCCGCCAGGCCTTGCAAGCCGCGATAGAACGCGTCCGTTTGTGAGCTATCCAAATCGGCCGGAAGCCCGAGGGATAAAATCACATATGCCGGCACCCCGCCCATTGCGGCAATATCACTGAGATTGACAGCTAGGGCTTTGTGACCGAGATCGAACAGAGAAGTCCAACGCAAGTCGAAGTGGATGCCCTCGATCAAAAGATCCGCCGTTACAAGGGACGAATTGTTTCGGTTTGTGATCCATGCGGCATCATCGCCGATGCCGATACGAACGCCGGGCCCAGCGGGTGTCTTCCGACGAATTCTCTCGATGAGACCGAATTCTCCGAGATGGCTGAGTTTCATCGCATGCTGCGCTGATTTTCTGCAGGCGATTATCGCGGAGGGAACGGAATAATCGAATGCCGGCTAGGGTCGAATCGGAAGAGATCTTTCTCGTTGGCTTTTTCGCAGCGGTTTTGCAATCAGCTGCTGCCTGGGTAGAATTCCCTTGCCACGTTCCCTAGCGCTTGATTTGCTGCTACCCTTAGGCCGCTCCATTAACGCAACGGATAAAACGTCGGACATGTTCTTGGCCAACACCCAGTTGAGCTTGCGCCGTAACACTTTCGGAATTTCATCGAGGTCCTTTTGATTTCGCTCGGGAACCACCAACGTTTTGATGCCCGCCCGGAATGCGGCGAGAGATTTTTCCTTGAGACCACCGATCGGCAGGACTCGCCCGCGCAATGTAATTTCACCGGTCATCGCCACATCCCGGCTAACCGGCCGTCTGGTCAGAGCTGAAATCAGGGCGGTAGCCATAGTAATACCGGCCGAAGGGCCATCCTTCGGAATAGCCCCCGCTGGGACGTGGATGTGGATATCCAGCCTCTGATAAAAATCGGCTTCGATCCCCAACTCTTTGGCATGGGCGCGAGCATAACTGACCGCGGCTTGAGCGGATTCCTTCATGACATCGCCAAGCTGTCCCGTCAGGGTCAGATTACCCCGGCCGCGCGACAGCGAAGCTTCGACGTACAGGATCTCCCCACCGGTGCTCGTCCATGCCAATCCCGTGGCTACGCCGATTTCATGGTGCTCCTGCTCAGCTTCGGGTAAGAACTTCGGCGCACCCAGAAAAGAATGAACATTGGCGCGATTCACTCGAGTGAGCTCAGTTTTGCCCTCGGCTACTTTGCGCGCCACTTTCCGGCAGATCGAAGCAATTTCGCGTTCCAGATTTCTAAGCCCGGCTTCCTTGGTATACTCTGCAATCACCCGCAGTACTGCATCATCCGAGATCTCTAAGTGACTCGGGGAAATGCCGTTGTCGGTGAACTGTCGAGGAATGAGATATTTACGCGCGATCGCCAGTTTTTCTTCGTTCGTATAGCCGGACAGTTGTATGACTTCCATGCGGTCCGCTAAAGCTGCCGGGATCGGATCGAGCAAGTTGGCCGTGCAGATAAACAGCACATTGGAGAGATCAAACGGGACGTTCAAATAGTGATCACTGAAAGCGTGATTCTGTTCGGGATCCAAGACTTCGAGCAGAGCGGCGGACGGATCGCCACGAAAATCAGCCCCCACCTTATCTATTTCATCGAGCATAAAAACCGGGTTGTTTGAACCCGCTTGTTTGATTCCCTGAATAACACGCCCCGGCAGCGCGCCAACATAGGTGCGGCGATGGCCGCGAATCTCCGCTTCATCACGGACGCCGCCAAGCGAAACGCGCACAAAGTTCCTCCCTAAGGAGCGGGCAATGGATCGTCCTAGGGAAGTTTTGCCAACCCCCGGAGGACCGACGAAACAGAGAATGGGGCCTTTTATTTTGCGCCGAAGCTTGTTCACTGCGAGGTATTCCAAGATGCGCTCTTTTATTTTTTCCAGGTCGTAATGATCCTCGTCGAGGACCTGTTTGGCCTTTTTGATATTCAGATTGTCCTTGGTCCTCTTGCTCCACGGCAGATCGACGAGCCAATCCAAGTAAGTTCGCACCAAAGATGCCTCAGAAGACTCTGGATGCATCTGTTCGAGCCGGCGCAGTTGCTTATCGGACTCACGCTTGACCTCGAGTGGCATTTTGGCTTTTTCGATCTGTTTCTTCAGTTCGTTGAGTTCCTCGGCTCGTTCATCTCCTTCGCCCAGCTCCTGTTGAATTTGCTTGAGCTGCTCCCTCAGGTAGTAATCCCGCTGGGTTTTGCTCATTTCTTCCTTGGCTTGATTCTGGATGCGCGCCTGCATCGTCGAGAGCTCAAGTTCGCGCGCAAGTAGCTCGTTGACTTTTTTCAACCGCTCGATCGGATCGAAAATTTCGAGAATCGCCTGGCTTTCTTCAATTTTGAGCCGCAAGTTGGAAGCGACGAGATCGGCCAATACGCCCGGATCACTGATGTTGTCCGTGACCATGACGATTTCGGGCGGCAGGTTCTTAAGGTTTAATATCTGCTCGATTTTTTCCTTTGCTGTGCGCATCAGAGCTTCAACTTCGATGGGCACCTCAGCCAGAGTCGGCTCGATGACTTTTTTGATCTTCACTTCAAAGAACGGTCGCTCGCGCAAATAGGTGTCAACTTCACCTTTCGCCAAACCCTGGACCAGAATCTTCACCCGGCCGTCCGCGAGCTTCAGCATGCGCATGATCGACGCAATTGTGCCCACGCGGTGAATATCGGCTGGAGCCGGATTCTCCTCCGAAGAATTCATCTGTGAAACCAGGAAAATCAACCGATCGCGACTCAACGCTTCTTCGACCGCACGTATCGAAACATCCCGACCGACAAAGAGCGGCAGCATCATGTAGGGATAAATAACAATGTCGCGGATAGGAAGGAGCGGTAAAATCTCCGGAATTTCCACCTGGGAGGTTTTGTTCTCCGCGTTTTCAGCTTTCCATTCAGCTTCGCTCATTATGGCTCCAATTCTCAGAGCACCTTAATCGTACCGGCGCGATAAGGTCAACACAAATCGCTTGCGCGGCGACAAACATCCGCGATGGCGGGAACAGAATCGAGCGCCGGAGATCTACGAAGGGGCTCAGCCAAATAGTTCCTTCATTTTATCGAAGAAACCCTTCGCCAGAGGATTGAATTCTTCGCCGCCGAGCGCGGCAAATTCCTTCAACAACTCTTTTTGCTTGGCCGTCAGTCGAGTCGGTATTTCGACGGTAACGCGAACATGTTGGTCACCCTGCTGAAAACCCTGAACGTCTTTTACCCCTTTGCCCTTCATGCGAAAAACTTTGCCCGATTGCGTGCCGGACGGAATTTTCATTTTGACTTTGCCTTCGAGTGTCGGCACATCGATCTCGGCACCCAAGGCCGCCTGGACGAAGCTGATCGGCACGTCACAAATGATGTCGAGATTCTCGCGCACAAAAATCGGATGCGGCTCCACGTGAATGACCACGTAGAGATCACCGGGCACGCCGCCTGTAGGGCCGGCTTCGCCTTCGCCGCGCAGCTTTAGGCGTGACCCGGTGTCGACTCCCGCAGGAATCCTGACACTCAGCGTGTGCATGTTACGGATGCGCCCGGCCCCTCCGCAGGTGACGCAAGGCTCCTTAACGACGGTCCCTTGGCCGTGACATTGGCTGCACGTCCGGGAAACGCTAAAAAACCCTTGCTGAAAACTGACCTGGCCCCGACCGCGGCAGGTGGGGCACGTTTGAGGTGCTGTCCCAGCTTTTGCCCCGGTGCCGCGGCAGCTGTCGCACACGCCGTGACGCGGAATTTTGATCTTCTTCTCAATCCCTGAAACAGCCTCTTCGAACTTAAGGGTCAGATTGTAACGTAGATCCTCGCCTCGTGCGCGACCCCGTCGGCGTCCTCCGCCGCCAAAAAACTCGCCGAAAATATCGCCGAAAATGTCTTCGAATCCACCGGAGAAGTCGAAACCCGGGCCTCCCTCACCAAATGCTGCATGACCGAACTGATCGTACTGCGCGCGCTTATGGGGATCGGAAAGCACCGAATACGCTTCCGATACTTCCTTGAATTTTTCCTCTGCTTGCTTGTCGCCGGGGTTGCGGTCTGGGTGATATTGCAGCGCAAGTTTGCGGTAGGCCTTTTTGATGTCTTCTTCCCCGGTATTGCGGCTAATACCGAGCAATTCGTAATAGTCCTTCTTGCCGTTCAAGATCGACGATCCTTTGGTTCCAAATATTTTTTATGTACAAGCAAGAAAGCCCCTCTCCCGAGAAGCGGGAGGAGGGGCTTTAGGTCGGAAAAAGCGCTGTGTTCTTTCGCCGATTATTCCTTGACTTCAGTAAAATCGGCGTCAACCACGTCGTCTTTCTTCTTGCCGCCATCGCCGCCGCTGCCGTCGGTTGCCGAGTTGTTTGTGGTCTGTTCCTGTGCGGTTTGTTGTTGCGCAGAAGCCTTCGCATACATCGCTTCCGCTAGTTTATGGGATGCTTGGCTGAGCTGTTCTGCAGCTTTGCGCATCGCTTCCGCATCTTGCCCCTCTAATACCTCTTTCGCGTGTTTGAGCTCCACTTCGATATTTTCTTTGACGCTGGCTTCGAGATCACTGCCGTGTTCCTTCAACGACTTTTCCGTAGAATAAACCAGAGTATCGAGATGGTTACGGGCTTCCACCGTCTCTTTGCGCTTCTTATCGTCGGCAGCGTGAGCCTCAGCGTCGTGGACCATTTTCTTGATTTCATCTTCGCTGAGCCCGCTGGACGCCGTGATCTTTATTGACTGTTCCTTTCCGGTGCCAAGATCCTTAGCCGCCACATGAACAATCCCATTGGCATCGATGTCGAACGTGACTTCGACCTGCGGGACGCCACGGGGTGCCATCGGAATTCCGACGAGATCAAACTGGCCAAGCAGTTTGTTGTCTGCTGCCATTTCCCGCTCTCCTTGGAAGACTCGGATTGAAACAGCAGATTGGTTATCCTGCGCAGTAGAAAAAACCTGGCTCTTCTTCGTCGGAATCGTCGTATTGCGCTCAATCAGCTTCGTGAAAACGCC
>Ga0207645_10001331_pt1 | contig 20306 bp, 26 predicted proteins | sample KBSM53metaG_FD_184331 | JGI IMG/M metagenome (GOLD analysis project Ga0207645, IMG submission 184331) | Miscanthus rhizosphere microbial communities from Kellogg Biological Station, Michigan, USA - KBS M5-3 metaG (SPAdes) (version 2) | ecosystem: Host-associated > Plants > Roots > Rhizosphere >...
GCCCGCCCGCTGCGCTTCTTTGGCTCGCATCAACGACATCTGAGCATGTTCCAGTAATTCTGCAGACTGTCCCATGTTGCCTGCAATTTCAGCAGCACGGGCATGTTCTATAGACTTGTCAATATGGAGGCTGAAGAAGGGGTTGTCCTTGATACGATACACGCTCTGGGGATCGTTCACCACGGGAAGCTGTGGAGCGGACGCTGCTTCCGTCGTTGGATTGGCCATTGCTCCAGCTGGCGTGTCGGCCGCATACGAGGCCGATGCAAGCACCAGGAGAAGACCTCCTGCACAACTCAACGCCAACTGCCATACACCATGGAATCGATGAGAGATGAGTTTCGTCATAATTGCCTCCTTTTGTGAAAAGTCGGCGCTGAGAGGCCAACTCGGTGGTAAAGACCAAGCCCTCCGTTAACGGGTTAGGGACGGCACTATGGCAGAGAAGTACTAGAAGAGAAACTGTCAATTTTGACAGTGGCTGTGCGTTGTTCGCGCCCGCACTTGATACGGTTGGATGGCATGAAGAAGGGCCGAGCGCCCCCAAAGCGTCCTATCGCATCATGAGGTGGACACCGCGCCCTTTGCTGGTCCCAGACTGATAGTCAAGTGGAGGTTTGAAAGACCTGGGCTTTCATTGGGCCCATTCAATCATTCATACCAGTCAAAGGCAGATGAAGCACCATCAACACGGATCGAGCACGATCATCTGCATCTTTCGCCACAGACGGCATGATGTTTGGGGTGTAGGGAGACTTGCCTGCGACCCGGAGTGCACCTTCGCCATACTCTCCTCCAAAGCCCGCCCCTCCCTTCAGAACTCTCGGGAACACCAGTATGCCTTTGCTACTGTCGAGGAAATTCTTTCCATTTTTGACTTCTTTTTCGAATTTCACGATGGATTCGTCCACGCCAGTGTCGATTTCTTTCGCCGAGGCGGCCAACGCCGAACTGGAGAGTCCCGCATTCAACGCAATGATGCACGCCACAGCTGTGAACCATAGGCCATTGAACCGATTAAAGATGCGATTCGTCACAATGAACTCCTTTCGTGAAAAGTCGGCGCTGAGACGCCAACTCGATAGTAAAGAACAGCCCCCTCCATTAGGCAGGCGTTTTGAGGGTATCAGTGTGGCGGTATTCTACTTAGGATGAAACTGTCACTTTTGACAGGTGGGAATGCTATTACCAGACCAGTTCATTCTTGCCGCCGCGCAGCAACCCAGTCACGCAGCACATTTGTCTAAGGTGCGACAAAGATGGATCGAAGTGCACACACGGATTTGGCAGGTCGAGCCACGTTAAAAAACGGTGGGCTGGTGGACCCGCTCTGCCGCAGATCGCCAATTCTTCAGCCTGGTTCGGAACGTTGGGGATAACTATCAGAATCTACCTGCTCGTACCCGGTGATCAGCAGAGCGCTGCCACGATATTCTGGCTGAGGAGGTGCGGCGAATCTTAGAAGGGCGCACGAGAGGGTCCGGCAATGGGGCAAATGTGCGCCCTACTCCTTCACCTCACCGAAACTTCTACGGACAAAAAGTGACATAGACCCCATTCCCAGAATTTATCGCACGGCACGAAAAAGTAGCTCCAGGCTTTTGTCCAGGAGGATCGACAGATATCCATCCGCGCTGCACCATACATGCATCCACAATTCGGTGCTCACGCGTCTTTAGGCAATCGGCAAAATCCGTGGCAAGACGATAGCGGGCTATATCAATGTCTCCTTCAATGTCTCCTTCCACTGGATTGGAGATCTCTGGCTTTGGGAAGGGGGCAGTCGGTGCTCCGGCTTGACCCGTATCTCCAAGAGAGTTAAACGGAAAGCCGATGCAACCAATAAGGGCCGCAACCAAGATAAGGTGTGAAGATGACATTTAGGCTACCTCCAGTAAAGGCTGGTCGTCGTGGGGGTCCAATCGGTTATGGCTATTCCCATCATAATGAACTTAGCCAAAGTTTCAAGAAACACGGCGATTTTGCCAACCGGCTGCCGCGACGACTTCAAAAGGTCTGAACCTCGCCGCTCGTACATCTGGTCTGCGCTCCGTCGAACACAACGAGAGGGCTGTCGCGATACCACACATCAATCAATAGCAGTCCCGAGGTGGGTCCAGTGTGATGGGGTCTCTTACCCGCGATTTGGTTGTTGGCTGATGGACGGAAGTCTTTGAAATGGCAGAGTGCTGGGGGGGGACGACCACGGCCGCAGCCCCCAGAACGGGGACTGCGGCATGCCTCTAGGCCTTGACGATGGAGGGAGTCAGGAAGATCAGCAGTTCCTGCTTCGAGACGCTTTCAGATTTGTTCTTGAACAACCAGCCGAGGACGGGAATCCGCGAGAGATATGGCACGCCCTGCACGTTGTTGTTCTGTGTATCGATGAAGACTCCGCCGATGACCATGGTTTCGCCGTCGCGCACGATGACCTGGGTGTTCGCTTCGCGGCGATCGATGCTCGGACCGGCCGGGTTGCTTCTTGCGCCAACGGCATTGCGCGTCGCACGCACGCGCATCATGATTTGCTTGCCGATTTCCCTGGGATCACGGGACGTGATCTGCGGCGTGACGTTCAACTCCAGATTGGCATCGACGAAGGTCGTCTGGGTGCCCTGCAGCGAGGTGGTCTGAAACGGAATCGATTCACCCTGTGAAATTTTCGCTTCCCGCTTATCAAGGGTCGTGATTTTCGGTGCCGCGATGACCTTCGCCAAGCCCAGCAACTCGCCGGCTGAGAGCCGCAAGTCAAGCGCGAAGCCCGGCGCGAGCTTGCCGAACGTGTATCCGATGCCAGGCACAGACGGAAGTCCGGCCACCTGGGCAGGCAGATTGACGAGAAAATCACGCGGAATGACCGTCGAGCCGGTGCCGGCGGCAGGAGCGAACGCACCGGTCAGATTTCCCACCGACGAAAACGTATTGGTACCCAAATCGGTATTCGTGATACCCCATTGCACACCCAACCCGCGGGCATACACCGTATCAGCCTGCACGATGCGCGCTTCGATCTGCACTTGCGGCACCTCGAGATCCAAGCCTTCGATGAGCTGTTTGAGCACCGTCATTTTGGTTTCGGTGTCCCTCACTATCAAGGCATTGGTGCCCTGGCTGATCTGCATGATTCCACGCGAGCTCAAATTTTGACGCAGGGAGGTCAGCAGCTCGGTGGCTTGGAGGTTGCGGATATAGAACACGCGATCGACCAGATCCTCAGCCTTGACCTTGGCGTCCTTGGCCCGCGCCTCTTCGTCTTCTTGCTTGGCGAGGTTGCCCAGTGTATCGATCCAGAGAATGTTCCCCTGCTTGATCCTGCCCAAGCCGTTCATCTTTAAAATCATGTCCAGCGCTTGGTCCCACGGCACGCTCACGAGCTTCATCGTGACCTTGCTTTTCACGCCATCGCCGATCACGATGTTGAAGCCACTGACTTCGGCGATGAGCCGCAGGACGTTGCTGATATCGGCTTGCTGAAAGTCCAAGGAAATGCGACGGCCGACATAGCGGGTTTCGCCGACTACGAGATCCTCTTTTGGAGTATGCTTCTCGACCGCTTCTGGCTCGGCCATCATTTGAATGGGACGGACGCGAAAGGCCGGCACCGCTCTGTGTGCGATCGCCCGTACCTTGCCCCCTTCCTGAACCCTCGCGAGTTGAGCCGGGGGAAGACCGGTCGCCACCGCCGCCAGTTGACTGTCCAGAGTACGGTCGCCCACCGACGCATCCTTCACCATCACGAGCAGGTGTGCGCCGTGAGGCTCGACGACGTAATCGGCCTGGTGTCCCAAATCGAATACCAGCCGAACCTTGTCGGCATGGTCCCCAACGCGAATCTGTTTGAGGAGCCGATGGCCGACGTGGACCGTTGGGCGGCGAAGGGTCGAGGACGCATGCGGGATATCGATCACCAGGCGACGCTCGTCAACCCTGACGGCCTCATGCGACAGCACACCCTCGCCGTTGATCGTCACGCCGAGGCGCTCGGCCTCCTTGCGCACCTCGATCGAGGTGACCGTGGGCGGCATCGCCGGAACGTCGGCAGATGCCAGACCGGCCTGCGTCATCGCCACATCGGCGTCCCGCTCCAAGGTCGCTGCCGTGGAAGGGACCGCGAAAGGGAGGCTGACGGCCGCCAAGGCGGAAAGAATCCTGAACGTGGTGGCATGTCGTATGTGTGTCATTCTAGACCCTCTTTCGGATGGAGAAGCTTGACGTACTCTCGCTCCTGTTTATTACCGTAGACGTCCGTGAATCGCTCCTGCACGATAATGCCTTTTTCGGTCACGGCGCTCACCACACCAGCGTTGGGACCAACTCGAGTGCCTTTGCGGACGGTATACCCGTTCCCATCAGGGGTCTGAACCATCGCCGTGTAGCCATAGGCTCCCCAAATAATGGCAATTAGATTCATATCGGTCAGTCCAACTCGCTGTAAGGGAGGAAGCGTCGGATCGACTTGGCCGGGGGCCAGCTGACTCAGCACCGGTGCAAACGGGTCGCGGCGCCCGGCCGGATCATATCCGCCAACGGACGGAGGACCGCCAGGCATGGCGTCCATGGAACCGGGCATAGGAGCCGGCGCCGCCGCGAAGGGGGCCGAAGGCATCTCTTTGGGAAGATCGGCGGGCGAGGGTACTCTCACCGAGTCTTGCCGCAGAGGAGCGACTTGCCGCAAGTGGGATGGGAGTCCCGGCTCGCTGGAAACAGGTCCGGCGAGTCCAGCGACCAACACGCATCCACACAGCACCGCAAACATGTGTCTGTGACTGATTTGATTCACGAGCATCCGTCCTTCTTGCCTTTCATGGTGCTACTTGGGCGCCGTCGCAAGCGCAGCCCCAGGGGTCGCGGCGGCGACCTTCACATCCTGAGGCGCCGCATACGCGATGAGATCGAAGACCGTCTGAGTGACGATGCGACCCTTGTCGGTTTTGGGGGTCCCCATTTTCAGATTCGATACGGTGACGATCCTGGGCAAGCTGTTGATGCGATCGAAGAACAACGCCGCGGTGTGGTATCCCCCGGTGACTTCCACATTGACGGGTAGCCGCACGAACAACTTGGACGCGTCCTCACTCTTGGTGCCGGGCTTCCAGAGCTTGATGTCCAATCCAAGCCGTATGCCGAGATCGGACACCTGCTTGAGCAACATCACCGCTTCCTCCTCGGGAGGCAGTCGTTCTTTTTTCTTCGCCAGTTCGATTTCCAACTGTTTGTTGGCGGCAATCAGCTCATCGAGGTGCTTGACCTTGATGGTCAAGGTTTGGATTTCGCTGTCCAGCTTACCGATCTCGCCTTGAAGACTGGCAATTTCAATCGATTTCGGCTCGACCACATAGTAATAAAACAGGACGATAATGCCGGCCAGAATGAGCACCACAAAGGCGATCTTCTGCATGAGCGGAATCGTGCGAATGACTTCGAGATTCATCGCCGGCAGCTTCATGCTCGCTATCCTTTCATGCGGAACGCTAGCTTGAACTGGAACAGGCTAAGCTGGCTCTCGACCGCAGCCCGACTTTCTTGAAGATTGATGTCGGTAAAATAGTCTGTACGGCGTAAGTTGTTCACGAACTCAACCACGTCGTCGTTGGTCAGGGCGCGGCCCTCTAAGTCAATGCTCTGTCCTGTCACAGCCACCCTCACGAGCCAAAGCTTCAGCGGTTCAAGGCTTTGACTCACATGATCCATGACCTTCACGGGGCCCACACGCGACTTCTCCAGCTGGTCGATGATGCGATTCTTGTCTTCCAGTTGTTTTTTTCTCGCCTCGAAATCGGAAACTTGCTTCACCTGCTCCTTCAATTGGGCGACCTGCTTCTCTTTGTCGGCTTTCTCCGTCTGGCGAGTGGCAATCTCATCGTCAAGCGAGGCCGAGTACCACCAGCAGGCACTCAACGTAATAGCCAACAACCCGACGCCCAGGAGCAGTTGCGCCCGCACGTCGTACTGTGGTTTGGGGGCACGGCCCTTCGGGCCCGTCGACAATAGATTGATGCGAATCATCGATCCCCTACCGATCTAAGCGCCAATCCGATGCCCACCGACGCCATCGGAGCCAAGTCCGCCAATGTCGCTTGGTCAAAATCACTTCCCGATGTATCGACTTCCGCAAACGGATTCGCGACCTCTACGACGGCGTGCATCCGGTCCCGCAGTTGTTTTACGAGGCCGGCGATTTGCGCCCCACCACCGCACAGCAACACTTGTTGGACCTCGCCTTCGGTCACCGTCGACTTGAAGTAATCAATGGTCCGGGCGATTTCAGACGCCACTTCGGCATTGACGCTTTCGACCACGCCCTGCGCGGCGGCGGCTTGGTTGCTGCCGGACGGCTTCCCGCCCTTCTTGAGAGCCTCCGCGTCTTCGTATGACAGTCCCAACTCACGCTGGATAGATTCCGTATAGCGGTTGCCGCCGATAGGGATATCTCGGGTAAACAGCGACGTGCCCTTGGACACGATATTGATGTTCATCACGCTTGCCCCGACATTGACGAGGGCCGTCGTTTCATCCTGCGACATCGGATAATTGATCGCATGCATATTTTCGATCGCGAAGGCGTCCACATCCATGACCATCGGCATGAGCCCTGCGCCCTTCACGAGCTCCGTCAACTCGTTGATCTTGTCTTTTTTTGCCGCGACCAGGATGACCGACATTTCGCCATCAGACGCCTCGCCTCCCGCCGCAGGCAGCACATGAAAATCGATATTCACTTCGTTGATATCGAAGGGAATGTACTGCTCGGCAGCCAACTTCACTTGGCCCTCCAGCTCATCGTCGGGCATCGGGGGAAGGCTGATTTTCTTGATGATCACCGCGTGGCCTGAGATCGACACTGCGACCTGCTTGACTTTGACGTTCAGCTCATCGAACAGTTCTTTGATGGCCGCCACGACGCGGCCTTCGTCCATCACCGTGCCATCGACGATCACCTCGGGCTCGAGTGGCTTGAATCCGAATTTCTGCAGAATGTACCGGCCTCGATTTTCCTTCAGTTGGACGAGCTTGATCCCGCTGGATCCAATATCCAACCCGACTAACTGCCGCTTCGGAGTCAACAGCGACAAAATATCTGTGTCGACGAGGCTTTTTAGCGAATTCAGCATACGTGCCTCAGACTGTACATGACTTGCCTTCCAGCGCAAATCATTTTATGTTTTTCTAACATTCGGCTCCTGGTCAACCGATCCCCGGCGCGCGAAACGCTAAACATGGCTTCAATACAGCGATTTCGCGATGCACCCTAAGTATAGTTCGTGTCCTCTCCCTGTCAAGAAAAGGGCCACACAGGCCACAGGCCGGTCAGGATGGGCCAGGGAGGACCCACCGGCCCCCGGCCGTGGAACGTTGATAATTATGGCTTCGTGAGATCGCGGTGAGACAGGGTGACGTGGTATCCGGCCGAAGCAAAGCTCTCTTGTAATCGCTTGGCAATCACCACCGACCGGTGGCGGCCTCCCGTGCAACCGATGCCCACATTCAAGTAGCTTCGACGTTCCCGCTCGAACAGCGGGATGAGGAAGGTGAAGAATGCTTCTAACCGATCAAGAAAGCCCTTGGCATCGGGATCCTCAAGCACGTAGCTGCGGACCCGCGGATCTTCGCCCGTCAATGGCTTGAGATCCGGGACGAAGTACGGATTGCGCAGAAACCGCACGTCGAACAAGAGATCGATGTCGTAAGGAACGCCAAACTTGTACCCGAATGTGATGAGCGAAATTGTGAGGCGACGGGATTGTTCGTGGCTGAAATGCCGGCTCAGGAGATCCCGCAATTCGTGCACGCTGAGGTTGGAGGTATCAATGATGCGATCGGCGTGGGACCGAATTTCCGAAAGCCGTTCCTTTTCGAAGCGCACCCCTTCGAGGACGGGTAGTTCCGGCAGCAACGGATGCGGTCTCCGCGACTCCGAGAAACGCCGCACCAGCACGGCATCGCGGGCTTCAAGGAACAACAACTCCACCGAGTGGCCCAGGTCTTTGATGCGCTGAAGGATGCCGGTGAGGTCGGCAAAAAACACCCGTTCTCGGATGTCGATGCCAAGCGCGACATTTTTGATTTCCCCACCCTGCTGGTGACAGAGTTCGACGAACGTCGGAAGGAGGGCCGGGGGCAGGTTATCGACGCAGAAATAGCCGACGTCCTCGAAGCATTTCAGCGCGTGAGACTTGCCGGCTCCCGAAAGACCGGTAATCACCACGAGCTTGAGTCCTGGCATGTTGGTCCCCTCAGGGATCAATCAAGACGACGTGACCGGTCTCTGAGCGCCGAAGAATCTGCAGCTTTCCAGAATCCGCGCAGGTAAACAGCACAATCGCCCCGGGACCCGGGTCCAGGCGGTTTCGCGCCTCGCTCCGTGACAGCACGGCGATCTTCGGACGGACGATTTTCAGCTCTTCGGAATCGGTCGTCTGCGGCTGGGCGGGCAATGCTCGTTTCTGCCGTCCCTTGTGCTCGGCGCGCCGCTCCTTGTACTTCTTGATCTGTCCATCCAGGCGATCGACCAGTTGGTCGACCGTGGCATACATTTCTCGCGTGGAAGTTTTGGCCTGAAACCGTTTCCCTCTGATCGAGCAGACCACCTCCGCCGTATGCTGGAGCTTGGTCACACTCAGCACGATCTCCAAACGATCGGGTGAGACATCGTAGCGCTCGAGCCGTTCAAAACGCGCCCGGATATACCGTTTGAGCGCGGGCGTTACATCCATATGTCGGCCGGTAATCTTCATCCACATGCTCCTTCAACTGAAACTCTGCAACGTCCAGAATCCGGGCTAGAAAAAGCGCTTGCGTTGGGTGGCTGGTGGGATGTTTTCTTCGGCCCGGTACTTCGCGACCGTTCGTCGGGCGATCAGCACCTGGCGCTCACGCAATCGCGCGGCGATTTCTTCGTCTTTGAGCGGATGGTTGGCATCCTCCTCCGCCACCATTTTCTTGATCATCTCCCGAACCGTAACAGACGACAGCATGTCTCCGATGGGCTGGTCCGCCCGTTGCAGGCCGGCGTTGAAAAAGAACTTGAGCTCCAGCATGCCCTGCGGACAATACATATACTTATTGGCCGTGACCCGACTGATCGTGGACTCATGCATCCCAATGTCTTCAGCCACCTGCTTCAGGACCAGTGGTCTCAGATGCTGAATTCCCTTCTCAAAAAACTGTTCCTGAAACTTGACGATGCTGGTCACAACCTTCACGATGGTCTTGTTGCGCTGCTCGATGCTGCGGATCACCCATTGCGCGGCCCGCAGCTTCTCGTCCAAGTACGCTTTGGTTTCCGAGGATCCGCCCTCGCCGGACGCCATCATCTGCTTATAATAGGGGCTGATGCGCATCCGTGGTAATCCGTCGTCATTCAAGAGGACTACCCATTCGCCTTCGTTCTTTACGACGAACACGTCGGGCACGATCACATAGTTCTGCGTATTGGAAAACGGCCTGCCGGGTTTTGGCTCGAGCCCTTCGATCACCTTCGTGGCCTGAAATACTTCGGCCACCGTCACATCGAGAGCCTTCGCGATCTTCGCATATTGCTTTTTTTCCAGATCTTTCAAATGATGCAGGACCACCGCTTCGACGATCGACCCTTTGAGTGCGCCTGGACGGGCGCCCAGCGATCCCATGGGGCTCTTGCCCAAATGGCCAAGCTGCAGCATCAGGCATTCAGGCAGGTCTCTCGCACCGACGCCGGTTGGGTCGAACGTTTGGATATCATGGAGGACGGACTCGGCCTCCGTTTCGCTGAAATCCGTCCCGCTGATGATTTCGGGCATCGGTGTCCGGAGATAACCGTCATCGTCGAGATTGCCGATCAGCAACCGCCCGATCGCCTTATGGCGTTCCGATAGACCGGACATCGACAGTTGCCAGAGCAAGTGATCTTCCAACGACGCCGCCTTGGCGACGGTCTGCTCGTAGGACGGAAATTCGTCCGATGACGAGGACTGGCCTTCGCCGCCGCCCGTCCGTCGATCAGTGCCGAAGTACTCCTCCCAACCGGCTGCAGACACTTCGTCGGGGCTGTCGCGCTCTTCCGGTGTGGAGGAGGATTCCGCTTCGGGCGCTTCAGTCGTCGGTGAAGCGGCTGCGGCCGCCTCCTCCGCTTGTTCCTCCGCTGTGACGGATTCATTCTCTTCCGCCTCTTCCGGCAACTCGTCGAGGAGCGGATTCTCCATCAGATGCTGCGCCAAACTCTGTTGGAGCTCCAGGCGCGACAACTGCAGCAGCTTGATCGCCTGCTGCAACTGCGGCGTCATGATCAATTTTTGACTGAGACGGAGATCGAGACGAAGCTTCATCGGATACGACGTACCGTTACAGAGTGAATCGTTCGCCCAAATACACTGCGCGTGCCGTCTCGCTCTTCACGATGGTATCGGGAGAGCCGGATTCGAGTACCAGACCTTCATTGATGATATAGGCGCGGTCGGTAATCGACAGCGTTTCTTGCACATTGTGATCGGTGATGAGAATGCCGATGCCCTTGCCTTTGAGTCTGATGATGATCTGTTGAATGTCGGCGACGGCAATGGGGTCGATCCCGGCGAACGGTTCATCGAGCAACATGAACGTGGGATTGGTCGCCAAGGCCCGGGTGATTTCCAACCGGCGGCGTTCGCCGCCGGAAAGCGCGTAGGCCATGCTGGTCCTGATGTGCCCGAGATCGAGCTCGTTGAGCAACGCATCCACCCGTTCGGCCCGCTCCGAACGAGAGTAATCCAGCATTTCCAGAATTGCCAGGATATTGTCTTGAACGGACAGCCGGCGAAACACGGAGGACTCCTGCGGAAGATAGCCGATTCCGTTTCGCGCGCGTTTGAACATGGGCAGCGCCGTGATCGATACGCCATTGAGCGTGATGGTGCCTTCGTCCGGCTGCGTCAATCCGACGATCATGTCGAAAATCGTTGTCTTGCCCGCTCCGTTCGGACCCAGCAACCCCACCACTTCACCCGCTGCCACGTCAACCGACACGCCCTTCACCACTTTACGAGAGCGAAAACTTTTGACCAGGCCGTCCGCGCGAAGGACAGCCCGAGCTTCGCGAGTATGTGCGACACCATCCATTCCGGCTTCGGTGCGGACCGCTTCCGTCACTTTGCTCCTTCCTCAGGCTCAATTCTGACGCGAGAACCGCCTTCGACCACGGTCCGGTCTTCCGACAAGAACATGGTAATGCGCTTTCCGCTGACTCTGGTTCCTTTGTCCCAGGCCACCGGATCGCCCGTCAGGACGATCTTGTCTTCGTCGCGATAATACACGGCCTTCTGACATGTGGCATTGCCGGCATCCCTCTCGATCTTGACGCGACCGGTCGCTTCGATTTGAGTCACGGCGCGGTTCGAGACGGTATCAGGACCTTTCGCCGACGTCGTCGGGCTTTTCGCGATCTCTGCGGATTTTTTGGAATCGGTGCCCGTCTCCTGGCTGCGGAAGGACACCACCATCCGGTCGGAATAGACGACGAGCGTGCCGCGGGTCAGTACCACCGCTCCATCGAAGACCGCCTGACTCTCCTGATTCTTGAACGTCATTTTCTGCGAAATGACGGTTGTACCCAGTGCCGGATCCGACACGGCATTGGAGGCCGGCGCCACGGCAGCCAGGGCGGCCGTCATCGTCGCCAATGTCAGCCCATTAAGAAACAGGAGCCACTTCCACATGCACGTCCTCAAGCACTTCGAATTCTTCCGTATCGAGATTGTCTAACAGCCCCGCGCCCTTTGACATCCAGACCGTTGCCCACCAAGTGACGGGGTCCCGTGATTCGTAGATGTCTAGCCGGCTCCATGGCGGCCAGAGGAGGCATCATCGTCGACAGTATCAACCCATTAAGAAACAGGAGCCACTTCCACATGCACGTCCTCAAGCACTTCGAATTCTTCCGTATCGAGATGACCCAACAGGCCGCGGCCTTTGACATCCAGCCCATTTCCGACGATATGGACAGGATCCTGCGTGCGAATTTCCCGGGTTTGGTCCGTCCAAACCAGGTGGTTGGTATAGATGGTGTAGCCGCTCTGGGTGTAGATCACCAGCGGTTCCGAGCGATTGGCTAGCAGAAAATTCTTGGTCTCGGTATTCAACGTGCCCTCGTCGCCGTGGACCGTCAATTCTTTCCCCTGGACCCCGAATAAGGTGACAGCGACGTTGTCCAGGATCGCCTTCTTGTCCTGCTCGAACAAACGAGCCTGCTGAGCATCAACCTGCCACTGCACCTTGTCGCCCTTGGTCTGGGTAAAGGTGAATTTGGAGATAATCGCATCGGCCTGGTTGATGGTTCCCGGTGCGGTAGCTGTCGGAGGTGGAGAAGCCGTGGAATTGGTCAGGAGCAGATAGAGCAGCACGCCTCCCAGAAGCACGCTGAGCCCCAATAAGATCCGTTGTGCCAACCATTGCCACACAGCGTTGTCCGTTCCTCACTTTGGCGGGAAACGACTGGCACGATAATAGCAGGAGGCCCGAGGCAAGTAAACTCTGGCGACCGAATGGAGCCGCGAAACAGGCAGGGCTGATGCAGAGTTGCCCGAGCAGGTCCCTTCTGGGACCTACTCGGATTTTTCTGTCTTTGCGGGAGTCGCAGCCGATTTTTTCGTGGGCGCCGCTTCGGCTCTGGCGACCAACTCAATGGCGACCAATTCGGCGGCATCGCCGATCCGCCGACGAGTCTTCACCATTCTCGTATAACCTCCGGGACGATCCTTGAACCGTCCAGCGACATCGCTGAACAGCTTCGAGACGACGTCTTTGCTCCGCAGAAAGCTGAGCGCCCGACGCCGGGCCGGCAAGGAGCCGTCTTTGCCCAATGTGATCATGCGGTCGGTGAAGCCGCGAATTTCTTTTGCCTTCGCCTCGGTGGTTTCAATCCGCTCATGTTCGAGCAGCGAGGTCACCAGGCTTCTGAACAACGCCCATCGGTGTTTGGTCTGTCGACCGAGTTGTCTGCCCTTTTTTCGATGACGCACGATGCCCTCTCCTACTCGTTCTTGGGACCACCGCCTGAAGCCATTGCATCCAGCTTGACCCCGAGGCTTAGCCCCATGTCCGTCAAAATTTCCTTGATTTCGTTCAGCGATTTCTTTCCGAAGTTCTTGGTCTTCAGCATTTCGGCTTCGGATTTCTGCACCAGGTCCGCGATCGTCTTGATGTTGGCATTTTTCAAGCAATTCGCCGCGCGGACCGACAACTCCAGCTCATTGACACTCCGGAAGAGATTCTTGTTGATCTCCCGCTGGGCTTCGTCGCCCGTAAGTTCGGCGCGTCCTTCCACTCTCGCATCAGGATTGATGAAGATGTCGACGTGATCGCGCATGATGCCGGCAGCCGTTGACAATGCATCGCTCGGCGAGATGGTTCCGTCCGTCCAGATTTCCAAGGTCAGTTTGTCGTAATCCGTCATCCGTCCGACGCGAGCGTTTTCGACATGAAAGTTGACCCGCTTGATCGGAGAAAAGATGGAATCGATCGCGATCACCCCAATCGGCAGTCCTTCCTCCTTGTTCCGCTCAGCCGGCACGTACCCACGGCCATGCTTGACCGTCATCTCCATATCCAGCGTGGCGTCCTTGTCGAGAGTCGCGATATGCAGATTGGGCGTCAAAATCGAAATGTCCGCATCATGGATGATATCCGACCCTTTGGCTTCGCCTGGTCCCTTCTTTTTCAACCGAATCGTCTTCGGCTTGTCGGTATGCAAGGCCAGCCGCAGCCCCTTCACGTTGAGGATGATCGAGGTGACATCTTCGGTCACGCCTGGAATCGTCGAAAACTCGTGCAAGACGCCCTCGATCTTGACCGTGGTCACGGCTGCGCCGGTCAGGGATGAGAGCAGCACGCGGCGCAACGCGTTGCCGACCGTCGTGCCGAAGCCCCGCTCGTACGCTTCAGTGGAGAATCGCCCGAAGGTGGCGGAAGCCGTTTCTTTGTCGACCTCGACCCGCATCGGGATTTGGAAATCTTTCATCGTCTTGATCATGAGTCCCCCTTCATCCTGTCAGCCGCCGCGCCTTCTGCGATGCATTCTGCATGAAGCCGGCGTTGTATGAAGTTGCTTATCGCGAATACAATTCCACCACCATCTGTTCGTTGACGGGCAGCGTGATCTGGTCCTTCGTCGGCAAGGCGCGCACGGTCCCCTTGAATCCGACCTTGTCCAGCTCCAGCCATTCGGGAATGCCTCGGCCCTCGACGGATTCCAGCGCGGTTTGAATCGACACCAGACTCCGGCTGCGTTCGCGCACGGCCACCACGTCGCCGGCACGGACTTGGGCGCCCGGAATGTTGTTCTTCCGGCCATTGACCGTCACATGCCCGTGCCCCACGAGCTGCCGTGCTTCCCTCCGGGATGCCCCGAATCCGAGCCGGTAGACGACGTTGTCGAGGCGGCACTCGAGCAATCGCAGCAGGGCCTCGCCAGTGACGCCTGCCCTCCGCTCCGCCCGCTCGAAGACACCGCGAAACTGCCTTTCTTGAAGGCCATAGATGCGCCGCAATTTCTGCTTCTCGCGCAATTGCGTGCTGTAGTCTGAAATGCGAGGCCTGGCCTGGCCGTGCTGGCCGGGCGGATAGCTGCGACGCTCGATCGCACACTTTTCCGTCATGCAGCGCGAGCCTTTCAAGAATAACTTCTCGCCTTCACGACGACATAACCGACAGACTGGTCCTCGATACTTCGCCACGTTCTCTACCTCCGTTTACCGGGCTCGCCCGTCATGGTCTGCCCGTTCTGATCCACTTGTATGCTCATGTTCTTACACCCGGCGTCGTTTGGGCGGCCGGCACCCGTTGTGCGGGATCGGCGTGACGTCACGGATGAGATTGATCCGTAGTCCAGCCCCCTGCAACGAGCGAATCGCGGACTCCCGCCCAGACCCCGGCCCGTTCACGTAGACATCCACCTGGCGCATGCCGCTTTCCATGGCCTTCCTCGCAGCCGCTTCGCCGGCTCGTTGTGCCGCAAAGGGCGTGCTTTTACGCGATCCCTTGAAGCCTTGATTGCCGGCGCTCGCCCAGACGACCGTGTTGCCGCTCATGTCGGTGATCGTCACGATGGTATTGTTAAAAGACGCCTGGACATGAGCGATTCCGCTCTGGACGATCCGGCGTTCTTTCTTTTTGCCTTTTTTCACACTCATAGATAGCTCCTACTAATGGACGATCACGCCGTGGGAGCCGGACGGGCGGCCGGCTTCGGCTTGCTGCCGACTCCGGCGCGACGGCCTTTTCTCGTGCGTGCATTGGTTTTTGACCGTTGACCGCGAACCGGCAAGCCCTTGCGATGGCGAAGACCTCGATAGGTCCCGGTGTCGATGAGACGTTTGATGTTCATCGAGACGGTTTTCCGCAAATCGCCTTCCACTTGATAGTCCTGGTCGATGATCTCACGGATCTTGACGATCTGATCTTCGCTGAGATCTTTCACCCGGATGGCGCCGTCGATGCCCGCCTTGCCGAGGATGTAACGGGCTGCCGCCCGGCCGATTCCGAACACATAGGTCAGGCCGATATCCGACCGCTTTTCTCTGGGTAAATCGACTCCGGCAATACGTGCCATATTTCCTCCTGCCTTCCCTTCAAGGTCTTCCGCAGCCGAAGGCTGGATGAACCTCGACGGCGTTGAACGACCGCTGGTTTCTCACCCGCCCGCCCTCGCGGCGCCTAGGCACCGCCCCCTCCCCGGGGCGGGGATTCGGCGAGCACAGAGGCGCGCCAGCCTCCGGCTGTCCCCACTATCCCTGTCGCTGTTTGTGCCGGGGGTTCTCACAGAGAATTCTGACCACCCCACGGCGTCGTACGACCTTGCATTTCGCGCAAATCGGCTTGACCGATGATTTGACCTTCATGAGACGTCTAGACTCCTACTTGAACCGATACGTAATGCGCCCTCGCGTCAGATCATATGGGGACATTTCCACCGTGACCTTGTCTCCGGGCAGAATCCGAATGAAATGCATGCGCATCTTCCCCGAGATGTGCGCGAGAATCTTATGACCGTTGTCGAGCTGCACACGAAACATGGCGTTGGGGAGCGTTTCCAGTACCGATCCTTGGATCTCAATAATGTCTTCCTTCGGCACGAACCGTTATCCTTTCGCCTGATGTATCACGCGTCCATCCTTTTATAACCGGCTCAACACGATCGCCGGCCCGCTCGGCTGAATCGCAATCGTATGTTCAAAGTGCGCGGACAGGCTGCCGTCGACGGTCACGGCGGTCCAGCGGTCATCCAGCACCCGAACGGCTGAGCCGCCCATATTCACCATCGGCTCAATCGCCAAGACCATTCCCGATTGCAAACGGGGACCCTGTCCCGGCTTCCCGTAATTCGGCACCTGCGGTTCTTCATGCAACTGCCGGCCGATGCCGTGCCCGACGAACTCCGTCACGACCGAATAACCGGCGGCTTCCACGTGTCGCTGGACCGCATGGGATATGTCCGACAACCGGTTGCCGACCTGCGCCTGCTCGATCGCGAGCGACAGCGATTCTTCTGTGACCCGCACCAGCGTCGCCGTCTTTTCATCGATCCGGCCCACCCCAACCGTCACGGCCGAATCGCCGTAGAATCCACCGACGATGGCGCCAAGATCGAGACCGACAATATCTCCCTCTTTCAAGACCCGTTTGGAGGGAATGCCGTGCACCACTTGCTCATTCACCGACGCGCAAAGTGTCTTCGGATAATTGCGGTACCCTTTGAACGCCGGCATCGCACCCCTGGCACGGATTTCCGATTCCGCCAGCTTGTCCAACTCGTCGGTCGTGACGCCGGGCTTGACCGCGTCCTTGAGCACCAGCAGCGCTTCAGCCACGACTCTTGACGCCTTTGCCATCACGGCAATCTCGTCTGGCGTCTTGAGGATGATCATATTGCGCTATAAGGCGCCAGTACACTAAACAAGGCCTCAAATACCGCATCCACAGAACCAGAGGCATTCACTTCCGAGAGAAGCCGTTTGCTGGCGTAATACCGGATCAACGGCGCCGTCTGTTCCTCGAAGACCTGTAACCTCGTTTCAATGGCTTCCGGTGTGTCGTCGCTCCGTTGAATCAAGGTTTCGCCGCAGCGATCGCAGGCGTCGCCTTTTTTCGATGGCGCAAACTCGACATGAAATGTCGCCTGACACTTCGGGCAGCTACGCCGGCCGCTCAACCGCCGGATCACGTCCTGCCGCGGCACCTCGAATTTCACCACCCGGTGCAACGGCCGCTGGGTTTCCTGCAGGACTTTCCCCAATGCTTCAGCCTGGGGTACCGTCCTCGGGAACCCGTCGAGCACGAAGCCGTTCGCACTTCCTGGCTCCGCCAGTTTGTCGCGTACAAGCCCGATGACCACGGCATCAGGAACCAGTTGTCCCTGGTCCATGTACCGTTTGGCTTCCCGGCCCAATTCCGTCTGATTTCGGACCGCCTCCCGCAGGAGATCTCCGGTCGAAATCTTTGCGATCTTAAACTGCGCCGCAATCCGGTCGGCTTGGGTACCCTTGCCGACGCCCGGCGCCCCGAGAAAGACGACGCGCATGTGGCCTCACCCGCTCCGGCCGCGGAGGGGGCCCATGCCCTTTCCCAAAAACCCTTCGTAATTGCGCATCAGCATGTGCGACTCAATCTGCTGTGCGGTATCGAGTCCCACGCCGATCACGATCAACAACGACGTGCCGCCGAAATAAAACGGAACGTTCAGCTTGTAGATCAGGAACTCCGGAATCACACAGACGATCGCCAGGTAAATCGCGCCGGCGAACGTAATATGCGTCAACACTCTATAGATGTAATCGGAGGTCCGTTGTCCGGGGCGGATGCCGGGGATGAAGCCCCCATACTTCTTCATGTTGTCCGCCATATCGACCGGATTGAGGACCACCGCCGTGTAAAAGAAACAGAAAAATAGGATCAGCCCGACATACATCAGCGTGTACAGCAGCGATCCTGGAGACAGTTGTGCACCGATCGCCTTGATCCACGGGGTCTCGAAAAATCCCGCAATCGTCGCCGGAAACGCAATGATCGATGAAGCAAAAATGGGCGGAATCACTCCTGCTGTATTAATCTTCAGCGGAATGTGCGTGCTCTGCCCGCCGTACACGCGCCGACCGACCACCCGCTTCGCGTATTGAACCGGAACTTTGCGCCGGCCGCTTTCCAAAAACACAATCGCGGCGACAACCGCCACCATGAGGGCGGCAAGTCCGACCAGCAGGAATGCGTTGAGCTGGCCGATCTCATACAAGTTATAGGTCTGCGCCACGGCCGAGGGCAGGCGCGCGACGATACCTGCGAAAATAATGAGCGAGATGCCGTTGCCGATTCCCCGCTCGGTAATCTGTTCGCCCAGCCACATCAGGAAGCCGGTGCCGGCCGTCAGCGTGATCACCGTCATCAGTCTGAACGCCCAGCCCTTGTCCAGGACGAACGCCCCGCCGTTCATCTGTTCAAGACCGATGGCGATCCCGAAGCCCTGAATCAGTGCGATGCCGATCGTCCCGAACCGCGTGTACTGAATGATCTTCTTGCGGCCCCGCTCGCCTTCTTTTGCCAGCTTCGAGAGGTGGGGGACCACCACCGTCAACAGCTGCAAAATGATTGAGGCGCTGATATAGGGCATGATGCCCAGCGCGAAGATCGTCAGCCGGGACAGCGAGCCGCCCGAAAAAATATCGAGAAACCCGAGAAGCGCCCCTCCCTGTTTTTGTAAGAACTCGGAAAGCGCTTCGCCGTTGATGCCCGGCGTCGGAATGTGTGCTCCGACTCGATACACCACCAGCATTCCCAGGGTGAACAGAATGCGGGTCCGCAGCTCGGGAATTTTCAGGATATTCTGAAAGCTGGTCAGGAGCCGCTCAAACACCTGGGATAACCTCGATTGACCCTCCCGCTGCTTGAATCTTCGCCTCCGCCGATTTGCTGAACTTGTGCGCCTGCACGGCGATGGGTTTCTTCAGCTCACCGTTGCCCAATATCTTGATCGGCAGCGTGACGCGCTTGACCAGACCCGCATCCACCATCGCCTGCGGGGTGATCGTGCCGGTCGCCGGCAGATCGGCGAGACGTTCGATATTGACGATGGCGTATTCCTTCCGGAACGGATTTGTGAATCCGTATTTCGGCACGCGGCGGATAAGAGGCATTTGGCCGCCCTCGAACCCCGGCTGCTTACCGCCGCCCGAGCGGGCCAGCAATCCCTTGTGCCCTTTCGTCGCCGTCTTTCCGTGGCCGGATCCCGGACCGCGACCGATGCGCTTCCGCTTTTTCTTGGCGCCCTTGGCGGGCGCGAGTTCATGTAATTTCATGATGGCTGCACTTCCAACAAGTAGCTCACTTTATGTATCAGTCCTCTGACCTGTGCCGTATCGGGACGGACGACGGACTGCCGGATTTTCCGCAAGCCGAGCCCGCGCAGCACCAGGCGATGGCGCTCGGGCGTGCCGATCGGGCTGCGCTTCAAGGTGATGCGGACGCTCTGAGCCGGCGCTTTCGCGGTTTTTGCCGTGGTCATGACGCGAGCACTCCCGCCGGAAGCTCTTCGCCCCGGCGCAACCGCATGACCTGCTCCGGATTTCTGAGCTGCATGAGACCGTCCAGCGTCGCACGCACCGTGTTGAACGGATTCCCCCGTCCCAACGTTTTGGAAATGATGTTGTGGGCACCCACGAGTTCCACGACGGCCCGCACGGCTCCGCCGGCGATGATGCCAGTTCCTTCGACTGCCGGCTTCAAGAGGACGTGTTCGCCACCAAACAAACCGTGGACCTCGTGCGGAATAGTGCCTGACTTGAGCGGCACATGGACGAGATTCTTCTTGGCCTGCTGCACAGCTTTCGCGATGGCGACCGGCACTTCCGCGGCCTTGCCCTTGCCGATGCCGACCCAGCCCTGTCCGTCACCCACTACGACGAGCGCGCAGAAATTAAAGCGCTTGCCGCCTTTGACGACTTTGGCGACGCGGTTGATGAACACGACCTTATCCTTGAGGCTCAGTTCGTCTGGATTGACTCGCACGCTCGTTGCTCCCTTCTATCCTAGAATTGCAGCCCGCCTTCGCGAGAGGCATCCGCCAATGCCTTGATCCGGCCGTGATACAACCGGCCACCGCGGTCAAAGACGACTTTTTGGACCTTGGCATTCTTGGCGCGCTCGGCCAGGAGCGTTCCCACGGCTTTGGCCGCGACGATGCTGCTGGTAGACTTCAACGTCTTCCGCAGGGACTTGTCCAGCGACGAGGCAGCCGCCAACGTCGTGCCCTTGAGGTCGTTGATGATCTGCGCATAGATATGGCCGCTGCTGCGATAGACATTGAGCCG
>Ga0207645_10001333_pt1 | contig 20303 bp, 16 predicted proteins | sample KBSM53metaG_FD_184331 | JGI IMG/M metagenome (GOLD analysis project Ga0207645, IMG submission 184331) | Miscanthus rhizosphere microbial communities from Kellogg Biological Station, Michigan, USA - KBS M5-3 metaG (SPAdes) (version 2) | ecosystem: Host-associated > Plants > Roots > Rhizosphere >...
CGTCAGAAGTTCAGGCCGAGGTCGACGCCCAGCGAGATCCACGGGCCTTCGACGGCGTAGACCGGCGCCGTTCCGTCGCGCAGCCCGTGCACCGGAAGCAGGACGTAGCCGGCGCCGAGCTCGATCGCGACGATGGGGAGGAGCCGGCCCACGGCGTACGCGGCGCGCGCGCGCAGCTCCGGCCCGCCCCACGCCGCTGACAGGCTGCGGCCCTCCAGCGTCGACGCCGCGTCCGGACGGCCCGTGAGATGAACCCAGCCCCAGCGTGTTCCGGGGCCGGCGTCGAGGCGAAGGTTTCCCACCGTCTTTCCCGCGTAGATGTGCACGCCGGCCGCCAGCGTCGCCGCCGTCACCTCGGCCGTCGTCACCGGGAAGGTACCGAGAGCGCCGTCGATCGACAGCGCCGGTACCAGGATCTCGCCCAGCGGATAACGAAACGCCGCGCGGGCGCCCAGCAGCAACGCCGCGGGCCGCCCCAGCCATTGCGCGAGCCCGCCGACGAGCAGCGCGGGGCGCGCGCGCGCCGGCGTCGCGGACGCTTCGATCGCGGGCAGCGCCGGCGACGGCGAGACCGTCGCTGCCGGCGGTGGCGGCGCCGGCGGCGGCGTGTCCGGGGCCGGCGCGCTGATCATCGCGTGCACCAGCTCGGCGGCGGCCAGCGCCAGCGCGCGCGCCCGGTGTTCCGGGGCGAGCCCGCCGAGGTCGACGGTCGACGTCCGGCTGACGCCGCCCATCGCCACGGTGATCTCCGCGCCGGCGCCTTCGCAGCTGACGGCGATCCGATCGGGCGGCGTGCGCGTCGGTCCGTGCTCGCGGAACAGCACGTCGATCTCCAGCTTGACCCCCGCGGGCAGGCTCGCTGCGATCTCCTCCGGGCAGCTCGTGACCTGAACCGGGAGGTCGATCTTGCTGGCGGCTTGCGCGCGCCCGCCCGCTGCCCAGAAGAGCGCGAGGCCGAACGCGAAAGCCCAGGGTCGTCTCATCGTCGAGAGCAGGCGGAGGCGCCTACTCCAGCCGCGCGTGACGGCGCACCTCCGCGCGCCGCTGCCCGGTCGGATAGTCGCGCTCGTATTCACCGGCGAGGCGTCGCGCGGTGGCCAGCTCGCCGAGCGCGCCCGCTGCTTCGGTCTGGCGCACGAGCGCATCCTCGGCGAGCGGGTTTCCGGGCCAGTCGCTGCGCACGCGGCCGAACATGCTCATGGCCTCGCGCGTGCGGCCGAGACCGCTCAGCGTCCGTCCCAGCGTGAATGCGGCCTGGTGCGCGCGCTCGTCGCGCGGGTGCTCGCGGACGATGCGCTGCAGGTACGGCACGGCCTCCGCCGGATGGTCGGACAGCCGGGCCACGTCGGCGGCGACGAGCAGCTCCTGCACGGTGTCGCCCGCCAGCGCGGGATGGTGCGCGAGGATCGCGTACGCGCCGCGGTAGTCGTGGCTGCCCACGCGCGCGCGATAGGCCAGCGACGGCGGCTGCGCCCGCACGCCGCCGCGCACGCGCGCGTCCTCGTCGGTCGCGGCCGGCTCCGACGGTCGAGGGAACAGACCGCTCTCGCCGCCCGCGACGAACGCGTGCTCTTCACCGCCGCCCCAGGAGACCGCGACCTTGCCGCGGGAGACCTCGACGTAGGTCTTGTCCGCGCGCCGTTCGACGAGGAACTCGGTGCCGACGACCTTCACCGTCACCGATCCGGAGCCGACCTCGAACGACCGTCCCGGGTTGGGGACGACGGAGAAGTGTGCGCGGCCCCGGATCGCCTCGACGCGGACGCGCGACGGCTGCTCCTCCAGCACGCGCACCTCGGACGTCGCGGGATCGACGCGGATCTCCGAGCCCTCGACGAGTCGGATCAGCCCGGGCGTCGCCGCCGCGACCGGAGCCAGGCCGTTCGACGACGGCGGCGAGCGAAGCGCGACGGCGGCGATGCAGACCACGGAGGTCAGCGCGGCGGACGCCAGCAGGCCGCGGCGGACGCGCGCCCGCCGGCCGATGCGGGTCTTCACGCGCGCGAGCAGGCGCTCGGTCCGCGCGTCGTTCCACCCGAGGTTCAAGCGCTCGAGCTCGATTCGCCGGTCGTTTCTCATCGCAGCGCTCCCACCGTCGTGCTCATCGTGATCTCCGCGGCGCGCAGGCGGCGTTGCACGGTCGAGACCGACGCGCCCAGCAGCGCGGCGATCGACTCCAGCGTCTCGCCCTCGACGAACCGGAGCACCCACACCAGCCGCTCGTCGCGCGGCATGCCATCGAGCACCCGGTAGATGCGCGCGATCTCGGCGCGCTCCTCCGGGCTGGCGGAGGCATCGACGAGATCCGTGTGCGCGTCGACGTCGGATTCGCGCGCCCAGCGGCGGACCCAGCGCTTGCGCAACCAGCGCCGCGCGCGCCGCACGGTGATGCGGCGGAGCCACGGGCGCAGCGCCGCCGGATCGCGAAGCCGCGCGAGGTCTCGGTGGGCCTGGATGAACACGTCTTGCACGACGTCGTCGACGTCGGCGGGCCGTCCCAGCAGCCTGAGCGCCAGCGCGCCGACGTAAGGCGCGTAGCGACGGAACACGTCGTCGAACCGCAACGGCAGCGAAGCGGGGTCCGCGGGCGCCGCCAGGCGATGGGCGGCCGTCGTGGGAAACGTTCCCGTCGAGACCAGGCGAACCGCACGCTCGCTCGACACACCCGACTCTTGCACGCCGCGCGGTTGCCGCGCTACCCGGAAAGGCCGCGGGCGCGCGGGCGCGGCCCAGATCGTGACGTGAAGTGCCAACACGCTGCTTGTCCCAGTGACCCCGAAGTGGTCGGACCTGGTCAAGATGGCGACGCGCCGCGGCCTGCGTCGACAGCCCTGTTTTTCCGTTGCTATCCTGGCCGCGTTCGCCGAGGAAGGAGGGACGGGTTTGATGCGGAGCTTCACGGCGCTCGCTGTTGCGATGACCGTCACCGCGTGCAGCGGAACCGACGGGGACATCCTGCACACCACGCGGCCGCAGCCGCAGCCGCTCGCGTCCTGGCAGATCCAGCTGACCGGCAATCTGGACACGACGGTCGACGTTCGCATGTACATCGCCGACGCCGGCACACCCGCGCCGGTGATCAACGATCTGCACGCGGCCGGTCGCATCGTGATCTGCTACTTCAGCGCCGGTACGCAGGAGCCTTTCCGCGACGACGCCTCGCGCTTTCCCGCGGCCAGCCTGGGCGAGCCGCTGGCCAGCTATCCCGACGAGCGCTGGATCGACGTGCGCGATCCGGCGGTGCGCGCGATCATGCAGGACCGCATCACCGCCGCCACGGCGGCGGGCTGCGACGGCATCGAAGCGAGCGGCCTCGCCGCGTACGCCACGACGACCGGGTTCGACTTCACCCGCGCCGATCAGATCGCCTACGATCGCTGGCTGGCGAACGCCGTGCACCGCGCCGGGCTCTCGATCGGCTTCGTCGAGAATGACGCCGGCCTCGGCGGAGATCTGCTCGCCGATTTCGACTGGACGATCGTCTGGAGCTGCCTCGACATGGGCTGCCCGGCCGCCGCGCCGTTCGTGGCCGCACGCAAGGCGGCGTTTCTCGTCGAGTACGGCGACGAGACGCGGACGGCGGTCGTCTGCCCCGGGGCGCACGATCTCGGGCTGTCGGCGATCATCAAGCGGGACGGCAACCTGGACGCGTTCCGGGTCGGCTGTCCATAGCAACCGCGCGTCAAAATCGACCGCGCGGCTGACCAAGGTCGCGCGCGGGCGGGCCACTTGGCAGGAAACGCCGGCAATCGCGCCGGATGGGAGCCCGATGCGACGATTGTGCGCACGTTTGCAGTGCCCGACGGCCTTCGCGGCCCTGGCGATCGCCGTTGTGGGAACGGGCTGCGAGGGGCGGATCGGCGGCTCGGGGAAAGGGAGCGCTGCCGGCGCCAGCAGCGGCGGTGGCGCGCTGGGCGGGAACGGCGCCGGCGCGTCGAGCGGCGGCAGCAGCACCGGCGGCGCGCCCACGCTGTCCGAGGCCGCGCTGCGGTACTTCCCGGGTCAGGCCGCGCAGAACGCGTCGGCGCGGGTCGTGCGGCTCAGTCGGACGCAGCTGGATCTCACGACACGCAGCTTGCTGCCGAACGTGACGGTCGGTTCAGCGCTCACGACGATCCCGAGCGATCCGCTGCAGACGAACTACGAGTACGCGGACAACCTCAGCTTCAATACGGCCAACTTCACGCCGTTTTCGACCTGGGTCGCCCAGATCGCCGGCAACGTGAAGGCCGCCCCGACGCGCGTCATCGACTGCTCGTCCAGCGGCAATTCGTCCACCTGCCTCGCGGACAAGGCGAAGACGTTCGTCCGCACCGCCTTCCGCGGCACCGCGTCCGACGCGCAGCTGGCCCGCTACGCCGACTTCTTCACCAGCAGCGCGAGCGCCGTCGGGTTGCCGGCCGCCACCGCCGATCTCGTCGACGTCACGCTCACCGCGCCCGGCTACGCGTTTCGCGACGAGGTCCTGACCGACGCGTCGGGCCTGCTGCTGCCCGCGCAGCGCCTGCAACACATCACGTACACGCTCGCGGACGCGCCGCCCGAAGCGATCGGGCTGTCGTCGGCGACGCCCAGCGCGCACCTCGGGACGCAAGCGCTCGCGCAGGCGACCCTCGACAAGGTGCTCGCCTCGCCGCAGGCCCGCGACAAGCTGACGCGGTTCTTCCTCGCCTGGCTGGAGGTCAAGGAGCCCGACCAGTTCACGATCGCCGCCAGCACGTTCCCCGAGTTCACGCCCGCGGTGGCCGCCGCCGTCGTCGATGAGACCAAGGCGTTCCTCGCGCGGCAGCTGGGACAGCCGGCGCCCCGGATGAAGGACCTGACCGAGGCGACCCAGTCGATCATCTCGAGCCCGGAGGCGTTCCTTTACGGCGTCACTCCGCCCGCGATGCCCGCGCTGATCGATCTGGATCCGGCGAAGCGGTTCGGGATCTTCACGCAGCCGGCGGTCCTCGCGTCTCACTCGGGCCCGACCACCAGCCGGCTGGTCAAGCGCGGTGTGTTCTTCGTGCGCAAGGTGATGTGCATGCCGCTGGGCGCGCCGCCGGCGGGGATCGACACCAGCGTCCCGGCGAACGCCGGGGCGACCGAGCGCGAGCGGATCGCGACCGTCACCGCGCAGGGGCAATGCGTCGGGTGCCACGCCGCCATCAATCCATTCGGCTTCATGCAGGAGAACTACGATGCGATTGGCCGCTGGCGGACCACCGACGAGGGCGTGCCGATCGACGCCAGCATCTCGGTGAGCTTCCTCGACGAGGGGCCGGTCGTCACCGACTCGCCGGTCGACGCGCTGCGGGCGTTCACGCGCTCCTGGCGCTTCCAGCAATGCTTCGCGCGCCAGCTCTTCCGCTTCTACACGGGCCGCGACGAGACCGCCGGCGACGATCCGGTGCTGCGCCAGATGTTCACCGACTTCGCGACCGGCGACGCGCAGGACATCGTCGGCATGCTGCGCACGCTGGCCAGCGCGGCGACGTTCTCCAACCGCGCGGGGGTGAAATGACGATGACGCGCAACAAGCACGGCCTGACGCGGCGGGATCTGATCAAGGCGTTCGGGCCGCTCGCGTTCCTGCTGATGCCCGTGGTCAGGTCCATGGGCTATGCAGCCGGCACGCCCTTCGCGGGGATGCCGCGGTTCGTCCTGTTCTTCAAGGGACCGTCCTTCCACTCGCCGACGGTGACGCCCACCACCTCGATCAACAGCCTGCCCGCGCCGCTCGCGTCGCTGGCGCCCCACGCCCAGGACCTGATCCTGTTCACGGGCATGAACATCCACGGCGGATCGCCCAAGACCGACGGCTACCAGGAAGAGCACGCCGCCGGCCTCATCGGATGCTCAACCGGGAACAGCTATCACTACTCGAAGAACGATTCGTACTACGCGTACACCGACAACGAGTCGATCGACATCGCCATCGCCAACCACTACCTGACCGTGCCTGCGCTGGCGAGCCTCCCGTTCGCGAGCCTGCACCTGGGCGTGGGCGCGCAATCGGACGCCGACAACGTCGGCCTCGGTCAGCGCTACATCTCGTATCGCAAGCGCCAGGCCGGCGACGCGCAGTACGGCAACGCCATCGAGCCGATCCAGGACGCCGGGCAGGTCTACGACATGCTGATGCAGCGGGTGAACGTGCTGTGCGCGAAGGACTCGATGCAGCCGGGCACCGACATGGCGCAGCTGCGGGCCGCGCTGCAGCGAAAGAAGAGCCTGATCGACTTCCGGCTGGCCGACATCGCCGACGCGAAGCGCACGCTGGGCATGGATTCCGTCCACGCCCAGAAGCTCGACGGCCTGGTGAACGGCTGGCGCGAGGTCGAGGCGGCCACGAACGCCGAGCTCGCGGGCCTGGATGCCGGCACCGGCGGGGGCGGAACCCGGCCGTGCCCGACCGTCACGCGGCCCACCGGCAACGCGCAGAACAAGAACAACTGCGATCAGCTGGCGCCGGTCGCCGACCAGATGATCGCCCTCGTCAAGCTGGCGTTCGAGTGGGATCTCACGCGGGTCGTCGCCATGACCATGTCGGGCGCGTCCAGCGGCCACCGCTGGCCGAGCCAGGGCGTCGACAAGGCCCACCACACGCTGGAGCACAGCAACGACGTCGCCGGTCAGAACGTGATGGGGACGTACTTCGCGGGCAAGTTCGCGCTGTTGCTGTCCGCGCTGAAGGGAATCGACGACGGCGGCGGCAAGACGGCGCTGTACAACAGCTCGGTGATGCTGGGCATGGAATGCTGGAGCGACAGCTCGAACGGCCACTACCTCAAGAACATCCCGTTCATGTTCGCGGGGCAGGGGGCGGGCGCCTTCACCACCGGCCGCGTCGTCGCAGCCGGCGGCCGCAATAACAACGACCTCCTGGTCTCGATCCAGAATGCGTCGGGGATAGCGTCGAGCACGTTCGGGCTCGCCAGCCTCTGCAAGGGGCCGATCATCTGACGGACGAATCCGGCTTGCCGCCGGGTTGACCGCATCCGACTCCGCAGTTACGTTGCCGCCCCACATGAGCCGCACGCGGCGGGCGTTCGTCTGTTTCGGAATCGGGGTCATCGTCATGACAGCAGCAGCAGCGCCGCTGGGCGCGACGGAGCGCAAAGACGTTCCGGAAAAGTACAGGTGGAACCTCGGCGATCTGTTTGCGTCGGAGGCGGACTGGACCAAGGCGAAGGATGCGGCCGCGAAGCGCGTGCCGGAGCTGGCCAAGTTCAAGGGCAAGCTGGGGAAGTCGCCCAAGGACCTGCTGGCGGCGTTGCAGGCGATGTTCGACCTGGACCTGCAGCTGTCCCGCCTGAACGTCTACGCGAACGGCCTCTCCGACGAGGACGTGCGGGCGGCGCGCCCGCGCGAGATGAAGCAGGCGGCCGAGGAGCTGGCCACCACGTTCGCGGCCGCGATCTCCTGGGTGCGCCCGGAGATCATCGCGCTGGATCCCGCCAAGATCCGGAAGTGGATCACGCAGGAGAAGAAGCTGGCGCCCTATCGCGTGTTCCTGGAGGAGACGCTGCGCCGGAAGCCGCACACGCTGGGCGCCGGCGAGGAGCGGGTCGCCGCCGAGGCCGGCGAGCTGGAACGTGCGGGCGGCGAGGTGCACGGCGTGCTCTCCAACGCCGATCTCCCGTACCCGACGATCAAGCTGTCGACGGGCGAGTCCGTTCGCCTGGACGCCTCGGCGTACACGCTGCACCGGCAGGCGCGGGCGCGCGCCGATCGCGACAAGGTGTTCGCGACGTTCTTCGGCACGCTGAAGACCTACGAACGGACGATGGGCTCGACGCTGGCCGCCGGCGTGAAGGCCCACCTGTTCGAGAAGCGGGTGCGCCACTTCGACACGGCGCTGGGGGCGGCGCTGTTCAGCGACAACATCCCGGTCGCCGTCTACAAGCAGCTGCTGGCCGACGTGCACCGCAGCTTGCCGACGCTGCACCGCTACCTGGCGTTGCGCAAGCGGATGCTGGGCCTGGACACCTTGCGCTACCAGGACCTGTACGTGCCGCTGGTGGCGAGCGTCGACATGCGCTTCCAGCCGGACGAGGCGCGGAAGATCACCCTCGAGGCGCTGGCGCCGCTGGGCAAGGCGTACACGGACGCGCTGGAGAAGGGTTTCAACAGCCGCTGGACCGACTACTTGCCGTCGACGGGGAAGCGATCGGGCGCGTACTCGACGGGCGTCTACGGCGTGCACCCGTATCAGCTGCTGAACTTCAACAACCGATACGAGGACCTCACCACGCTGGCCCACGAGTCGGGGCATTCGATGCACACGTTCCTGTCGCACGCGGCGCAGCCGTACCCGACTGCCGACTACCCGATCTTCGTCGCCGAGGTCGCGTCGACGTTCAACGAGAACCTGCTGATTCACTTCATGCTCGACCGCGCCAAGGACGACGCCAGCCGGCTGTTCCTGCTGGGGACGCTGCTGGACGGGCTGCGGACGACGCTGTTCCGGCAGACCCAGTTCGCCGAGTTCGAGCTGGCGTTTCACGAGCAGGCGGAGCGTGGCGAGCCGCTGACGGGCGAGAACCTGTCGCAGCTTTACCTGAAGATCGCGCGCGACTACTACGGGCACGATAAGAAGGTCTGTCAGGTGGACGACCTGCTGGCGATCGAGTGGGCTTACGTGCCGCACTTCTATTACAACTTCTACGTCTACCAGTACGCCACCAGCATGGTCGCGTCGACGTCGCTGGCGCGGGCGGTGCGGGAAGAGCTGAAGACGGGCAAGACGGCGCGCCGCGACGCGTATCTGAAGATGCTGTCGTCGGGCAGCTCGAAGTACGCGATCGATCTGTTGAAGGACGCGGGCGTGGACATGACGACGTCGGCGCCGTTCGACGCGGCGATCGCCGAGATGAACGCCACCATGGACGAGATGGAGAAGGTCCTGGATCGCCAGCCCAAGCCGGCGCCCGCGAAGCGCTGACGCAACGCCCGACGGAACAAGAAACTCGAGTCCTCGCCCGTACCCAAGTCGTCGGTGTGACGTATAGTCGTCGGGGCGATGCCTCTGCCCGTTGACCAGCTGCAGTGGGAACAACCGCTGACGCCGGAGTTCGTGGATCCGGCGTGGGATGCGGAGATCCGCGGCGTGTTCGGCGGCTTCGTCCCCGGCGTTCTCAAGCGGACCGCGTCCAGCCCCTGGGTCAGGCGGGCGTACCTCGACTTCATGCGCGGGCCCATCGACACGCTCACCGGCGCGGAGTTGGAGCTGGCGGGGCTGGTGACGTCGCAGGAGAACGCGTGCCGCTACTGCTACGGATCGGCGCGCGTGCGCATGAAGATGATGGGCTTCACCGACGAGATGGTCGACCGCATCGAGCGCAACGTGCAGCTGGTGGAGGCCGAGCCGCGCGAGCGCGAGCTGGTGCAGTTCTGTCGCAACCTGGCGCGGTCGAAGCCGCGGCCCAGCCGGAAGGCGCGCGAGCAGATGCGCGACGTGGGGTTCACCGATCTTCAGACCGCGGAGCTGGCGTTCGCGGTCTCCGCGATGGGTTTCGGCAACCGCGTGGCGACGCTGCTGGCGGTTCCGCCCGAGCTGGAGATGGAGGCGCAAGGGAACAAGGCGAAGGGAATCTGGCAGAAGCTTTCGTCCTGGAAGCCGGCCAAGAAGCAGCTCGCCCTCCCGCAGGCCGATTATCCCCCGCCTACCTTCAAGGGTCCGTACGCGGATCTGGTGCGCTCGCTCGAGGGATCGCGGGCGGCCAGCACGATGGAGATGACCTTGAACCGCGCGTTCTCGTCGGAGGTGCTGCCGCGGCGGACGCTGAGTCTGATCTTCGCGGTCATCGCCCACACGCTGCAATGCGAGCGCTGCGAGCTGTCGGCCGGCGAGCTGCTGGAGGGCGAGGGATTCTCGCGCGCCGATCTCGGCGAGGTGCTCGAGACGCTGGCCTCTCCGCGGCTCACCGAGATGGAAGCGCTGCTGATCCCGTGGGCGCGCGACACCGTGTGGATGCCGGAGCAGCCCGCTCGTATTCAGGACCGCACCCGCCCGCTGCTGGACGCGCTGGGCCCCGAGGTCCTTGTCGAGGCGGTGGGCGCTGCCGCGCTCGCCAACGGCTGCGTGCGGCTGACGATGCTGCAGGTATGACCGTCGCGCTTGCGATCGCGCTCGCGGGCGGGGTCGTCGTGGTCGCGGCGCTGGCATTTCACGTGAGGCGGCTGCGCGCCGAGGTCGAACGCCACCGCGTCGCGCTGAGCCGGTCGGTCGAGCGCCTGGAGCACATGGAGCAGTCGTTCCAGCGCTTCGCGCCGATGGACGTCGTCGAGCAGTTTGCGCAGGGGGCGACCGCGGCGGAGCCGACGCACCGCCGCGTGACGATCATGTTCGCCGACCTCAAGGGGTTCACGCCGATGTCCGAGCGCATCGAGCCCGCCGCGATGGTCGACATGCTGAACGGATACTTTCGCGCGATGAACAAGGCGCTGGTCGCGCATCACGGCCATCTGTCGCGCCTGATGGGCGACGGTCTGATGGCGCTGTTCGGCGCGCTGGAGCACAACCCGTGGCAGACCGCGGACGCGGTCAAGGCCGCGCTCGCCATGCGGGCGGCGCTCGCGAGCTACAACCGCGATATCGAGCAGCGGGGCCTGGCAAAGCTGGAGTTCGGCGTCGGGATCCACACCGGCGACGTGGTCGCGGGCGTGATGGGCAGCGATCGCTTCATGGAGTTCACGGTCATCGGCGATCCCGTCAACATCGCCGCCCGCATCGAGGCGCTCACCCGCGTGCACCAGGTCGACATCCTGGTCACCGAGGAAGTGATGAAGACCCTGGATCCCCGCTTCGTCACCCGCGCGATGCCCCCCGTCGCGGTGAAGGGCAAGACCGACCCCATCGCCACCTTCGCCATCGACTCCTACGACGAGAAGCGCAAGGCGTAGATCAGCGGCGGAGGGACCAGATCAGATCTTGCCTCTCCCAACGGGAGAGGCCGGCGCCGTAGGCGCCGGGTGAGGGGCGCCGAGCAGGCGGGCGATCGTTTCCAGCACCGCGTTTCTCTCCGACATCACCTGGTCGTTGTTGAACCGCAGCACGGCGATCCCGTTCGCTCGTAGGAAGGCGGTGCGACGCTCGTCGTACCGTTGCGCCACGTCCTCGAAATGCTGCCCGCCGTCCAGTTCCACGGCGACGAACCGTTCCTCGCAGAAGAAGTCGAGGATGTAGGGCCCACAAGGGTGCTGGCGCCGAAACTTGAAACCCGCGAGTCGGCGGTCCCGCAACTGGTACCAGAGCGCTTTCTCGGCGTCGGTCATGTTCCGGCGGAGGTCGCGTCTGCGGCGAAGTGATCGGCGCACGCCTCGATATCGGCGCGGCGGCGTCCAGGTTGCGTGCCCTCACCCTAACCCTCTCCCGCAAGCGGGAGAGGGGACCGGACGGCCGTTCACTCTCACCCCTCTCGTCTCGTGCCTCGCCCTAACCCTCTCCCCGCCGCTACGATTCGCGGCGGAGGGCGTAGGTGAGGGACTGGTCGAGGGTCATGGCGAGGCCTTCGTTCCAGGCCTCCTGGTTCTCGGGCGTCGCCTCGATGGTCCGTCCTTCGACGGCGTCGATCATGGAGACCAGCTCGGCCCCGGTCAGACGGCGGAGCGCCGCGCTGGCGCCGGCCAGGCGGATCGCGCGGAGCTGATCCCCTTCGGCGTGCGCGAGCTGGGCCATGTTCCCGAGCGCGATAGCCACGCCGCTCGGATCGCGCGCGTCACCCAGCAATGTCGTCTGTTCGATCAAGGCGGCGCGCGCCGCGGCGACGTCGCCGGTCTTCAGGTACGAGAGGCCCTGGCTGTGCAGCGCCCAGGCGAGGCTGAAAGGGTCGCCGAGCTCGCGGAACATCGCGATGGCTTCGCCGAGCGGCACCAGCGCCGCGGGGAAGTCCTTCACCAGGTAGTTGGTGAGGTTCGCCTTTCCCCACAGGCAGCGCGCGATGGCGCCGCGATCGCCCACCTGACGTGCGATCGCCAGCGCCTCGTCGATCTGGGCCACGCCGATCGCCGCCCGCTCGGCCGAGGTCTTGTTGACGGTCGCCCACACGGCGATGAAGGACAGGTTGTAGAGCGCGTTGGAGATACGCAGAAGGTCGCCGGTCGACCGCGCGAGGACCAGCGCCTCGTCGTAGCTCGCGGCCGTAGCCTGCATGTCGCCCAGCCAGTAGGTGAGGCCGCCCGCGGCCTCCAGCGCCCCTTCGCGCTCGACCGGATACGCGCGTGACGCCGGATCGTCCAGCACGCGCCGGAGGCGCTGCAACCCCTCGCGCAGGTGGCCGTGCAATTGCCAGAAGCGCCACAACGCCGTGCCGAGCCGCAGCGCCTCGACGATCCGGCCGGAGCCCGCGCAGAAGTCGAAGGCCGCGCGCAGGTTGTCGTGCTCGCGGTCGAGGCGACCGAGCCACTCGCGCCGCTCGATGCGCAGAAGGTGAGGCGCCGCTTCCTCGGCGAGCGCCAGGAAGCGCTGCGCGTGGCGATTGCGAATCGCCTCCGCGTCGGGGCTGGCGGCGAGCTGCTCCAGCGCGAACTCGCGGATCGTCTCCAGCATGATCGCGCGCGCGCCGGAGCCGTGCTGTTCCTGCCGCACCAGGCTCTGGTCGACCAGCGCCTCCAGCCCCGCCAGCACGTCCATGCCCAGGTCCTCGCTGCAGCAGATCGCGTCGACGTCCTCCAGCTCGGCGCCGCCCGCGAACACAGCCAGCCGCGCGAACAGCCGCCGCCCCGGCTCGTCGAGCAGATCGTGGCTCCAGGCGATCGCGCCACGCAGGGTCTTCTGCCGGTCGGGCAGATCGCGCGCGCTCGACTGCAGCAGGCCCAGCCGGCTCTGCAGGCGCGTCAGGATCGCCGCCGGCGGCAGCAGCTTGACGCGCGCGGCGGCCAGCTCGATCGCCAGCGGCAACCCGTCCAGGCGCGCGCAGATCTCGGCGACCGCCGGCGCGTTGTCGTTGTTGACCTCGAAGCCGGGCTTGACCGCGACGGCGCGCTCGATGAACAGCCGCACCGCCTCGTACTGCGAGACACGCGCGGCGGGCGCGCCCGGATCCGGGAGCGCCAGCGGCGGCACCGGCATCTCCTGCTCGCCCGAGATGCGCAGCGCCCCGCGCGACGACGCGATCACCTTCACGCCGGGGCAGGCGCGGATCAGATCGGCGACCAGCGTCGCGGCCGGCAGCACCTGCTCGAAGTTGTCAATCACCAGCAGCGCCTGGCGATCGCGCAGGTGCTGCACAAGGCGGTCACGGGGCGCGCTCTGGCCGGTCTCCAGGTGCAGGGCGTCGACGATCGCGGGCGCCACCAGATCGGGATCGACGACCGGCGCCAGCGCGACGAAGGTGACGCCGCCCGGGAAGCCGTCCGCCACCTGGGCCGCGATCTGCAGCGACAGGCGCGTCTTGCCGGTTCCGCCCGGGCCGGTCAGCGTCAGCACGCGCGCCTGCTGGAACAGCTTCACGCCCTCGGCGATCTCGTGCTCGCGCCCGATGAAGCTGGTCACCTGCGTGGGCAGGTTGTTGGGGATGGCGTTGAGGCTGCGAATAGGCGGGAAATCCGCGGGCAAGCCGTTGATGATCAGCTGCAGTACGTGCTCCGGGCGGCCGAGGTCCTTGAACCGATGCTCGCCGAGATCGCGCAGCGTGATGCCCGGGGGGAGCGTGTTCCGAACGTGCGCGTTCACGGTCTCGGAGAGCAGCACCTGACCGCCGTGGCCGGCACCCGCGATGCGCGCGGCGCGGTGAACATCGTAGCCGACGTAGTCGGCGCCGGTGGCGGCGGAGCCCAGGCTGGCCTCGCCGGTGTGCAGCCCCATCCGCACGCGGATCGAGACATTTTCCGGGAAGGCGTGGGCGGCGAGCGCGCGCTGCGCGGCTGTGACCGCGGCAACCGCGGCCGTGGGGCGGTCGAACACGTAGAAGAACGAGTCCCCCTCCATGCGCACGCGGTGTCCGCCCTCGGCGTCGAACGCGCCCGCGACCAGGCGCGCGTGATCTTCCAGGACGGCGTTGAAGCGCGCCTCGCCCAGAGCCTGGATCAACTTCGTCGACCCCTCGATGTCCGTGAACACGAAGGTCAGCGTGCCCGCCGGGAGCGGTGGCGTACCGGCGGCGCTCATGCGTCCACCGCGGGCGTCGCCGGCAAGGGCGTGCCGAAGCGATCGCTCTCGGGATCGGCGCGGCGCGCGAGCGCGAGCAGCGGGATGCCGAGCACCAGGAAGGCGCCCGCCGCGACCCAGGCGGTGCCGATGCTCCGCCGCCGCGCCAGATACCCCCAGGCCGACTGGCCCGCGCCCGAGCCAAGCTCGGAGAACAGCGAATCGACGGACAGGATGGTCGCGCGCTGCGACGATGGGATGTGGTGATTGATCATGCCCTGGCGGATCGGGGACGCGATCCCCCCGACGAAGTTACTCACGAGGTAGAGACCGACGGCCGCCGAGAAGCTGGTGGCCATTCCGGCCAGCATGATCGTGACGGTGCGGACGGCGACAGCGGCGATCAGCACGCCGGTGCGCGTCTTGATCATCGTCGTCACGCGCGACATCACGAGGTTGCCCGCGATCCCCGAGGCGCCCACCAGCGCGGCGACGAGGCCGTTGACCCACACCAGTTCCTTGCCAAGCAGGTCGAGAAAGTAACGCTGCCAGCTGTAAAAGCCGAACATCATGAACGTGTTCGCCACCGCCGCCGCGAAGATCAGGGGCCGGACGACGGGATGGCGCAACCCGTGGCGCACGCCGGCGACGAAGATCGTCTTCATCTCCTTCGGCAGCGTCGCCAGCTGCAGCGGGCGCTTTTCGTAGCCCAGGTCCTGGATCCGCGTCCAGGCGATCATGATGATCGGCACCAGCAGCAGCGCCCGCACCACGTAGGGGACGCGCAGATCGAGCTGCCCGAGCAGGCCTCCCGCCGTCGTCCCGACCAGCATCGCGACGCCGAACGCGATCTGCGACTTGGCGAATACGCCTTCGATCGGCCCGGTGTAGCCGACGTGTTTGAGCGCGTCGACCAGCCACGCCTCGGCGGCGCCGCTCCAGAACGTGAACCCCAGACCCAGCGCGACCGACACGAACACGAACGCCCAGAACCCCAGGTGGAGGACCGGCAGGGCGACGTAGGCCAGCGTCGAGCCGAGCAACGTGATCAGGCAGAAGAGCAGCGAGATCCGCCGCCCCAGCGTATCGGCGACGACGCCGGTCGGCACCTCGAACACGAACTCGGCGAAGCTGAACGCCGCGTTCACCAGCATGACGTGGAAGATGTCGAGGCCGGCGTTCAGCAGGAACAGCGTGTTGACGCCCCAGATCAGCGCGAGCGCGCCGTTGAACAGCCCGGTCAGCGTCAGGTAGGTGCGGACGATCCGCTTCGCTTCGTCGTTCAAGTGGAAGCCGCGACTCTACCCTTTTGCGAGCAGCCGTAGCCAGGTGGCGCGCATGCAGCGGTCCATGACCACCGTCAGGCCGGCGGCCCGGGCGCGCTCGGCGGCCTCCTCGTTGATGATGCCTTCCTGCATCCAGATGGTGCGGGCGCCGATCTCGATGGCCTGCTCGACGACGGGCGGCACGCCCTCGCTGGCCACGAACACCAGCACCGCGTCGACGGCATCGGGAACCGCGCGCAGCTCGGGGTACGCTCTCTCGCCCAGCGCGTCAGCGAGGTTCGGGTTCACCGGGATGATCCGGTAGCCGTGCTTCTTGAGGAACGCCGGGACCTGGTGAGCGGGGCGGTCGGGCTTGCCGGACAGGCCGACGACCGCGATGGTGTGGACGCCGGTCAGGATGTTCTTCAGCTCGGTGTCGCTGGGCGGCGGCACGGCGTTGACCGCCGGGGCACGGCCCGCGGGATTGGCGGCCGCGTTGATGGGCAGCTTCACCGTGAACGTCGTCTCGCCCGGCCGCGAGCTGACGCGGATGTCGCCGCGGTGTCGCTGCACGACGATCCGGTAGCTGATGTCCAGGCCCAGCCCGGTCCCCTTGCCCGGCGGCTTGGTGGTGAAGAACGCGTCGAAGATCCGGTCGCGGATCTCGGGCGGGATGCCGGGGCCGTTGTCGCGGATCTCGACCACCACGAAGTCCCCTTCGCAGCGTGTGCGGATGGTGATCTCCGCGCTGCCGTCCTTCGTGCGTTCGGCGAGGGCATCGGCCGCGTTGTCGAGGATGTTGGTCCAGACCTGATTCAGCTCGCTGCCCCAGGCCGAGATGCGGGGCAGATCGGGCGCGAACTCGCGCACCACGTGGATGCCGGCCTTCAGCTTGTGGCGGAGGATCACCAGCGTGCTGTCGATGCCCTCGTGAACGTCGACCTCCTGCACCGGCGCCTGATCCAGGTACGAGTAGCCCTTCAGCGCCTTCACGATCTCGGAGATGCGGCCGGCGCCCTGCGTGACCTCGGCCAGCCGGTTCCAGACGAGGTGCGTGGCCGCCAGCCAGCGCACGACCGCGGGGAGGTTCGCGGCGCCCACGTCGGCCGCCAGCTTTTCCAGCTTCGTGGCGTCGTAGTCGAGCGTCACCAGCGTCGGCGCCAGGCCGCCCGCGTCCGGCACCTGACGCGCATCCAGCCAGGCCTCGACCTCCTCCTCGCGATCGCTGCGCGTGAGGGCGTCCAGATCCACGGGGTGCGCTGCTGCCTCCCGGACGACGTTCTTCAAGATCTCGGTGGTCGTCACGAAGCTCTGCGAGGCCGGGATCTGCGCCAGCGCGCGCTCCGCCGCCAGCAGATCCTCCAGCGCGTCGGCGAGCTGGCCGGCGCCGCGCTGGACGGCGGCGGCGGGGTTGTTCAGCTCGTGCGCGACGCCGGCGGTCAACGTGCCCAGCTGCGCCATCTTCTCCGACTGCCGCAGCATCACACCGGTCGCGCGCCAGCGCGCCAGCACCGTGTTGAACATGACCTGCGCCGCGGAGGCGCTGCCCTGCACCAGCTCATCCAGCTGCGTCTTGTGGATCGCCAGCAGCTTGCAGGCGCCGCGCGCCCGGGCCGCCGCGTTGCGTGGCGCCATCTCCAGCAGCGCGGACTCGCCGATCACGTCGCCCGACGTGCGCACCGCCAGCAGCACGTCGCGCCCCGACGAGATCTTGACGATCTCGATCTCGCCGTCGGCGATGACGTACGCCTCCTCGCCGGGATCGCCCTCGGCGAACAGCGTCTCGCCCGGCGCCAGGTTCACCTCCTTGATCATCGAGCAGAGGCGCTTCAGATCCGCGTCGGGCAGCTCCGCGAACAGGGGCACCTTGCGCAGGAAGTCGGCGTAACCCATGCCGCTAGACCATCTTCAGATACTGGTGAATCAGCTGCACGGCGACCGCGCCCTCGCCGACGGCGGCCGCCACGCGCTTCGACGATCCGTGGCGCACGTCGCCGGCCGCGAAGATCCCGGGGACGCTGGTCTCCAGCAGCGCGGGCAGGCGCCCCGGCGGCCAGCCGGGCGGCGACTTGCCGTCGCTGACCAGGTCCAGGCCGGTGAGGATGTAGCCGCCCGGATCGCGCGTCAGCACGCCTTCGCAGAACTCGGTGCGCGGCCGCGCGCCGATGAACACGAACACGGCCGCGGCGGAGAGCTCGCGCGGCGCGCCGTCCGCGCCGGTGCGGACCACGACGCTCTCCAGCCGGTCGCCGCCCTTGACCTCCAGCACCTCGGTCTCGGGGACGACCGTGATGTTGGGCGTCGCGGCGATCTGATCGACGAGGTATTGCGACATCGATTCCGTCAGCGACTTGCCGCGCACCAGGATCGTCACGCTCCGGGCGTAGTGGGCGAAGAACACCGCGCCCTGGCCGGCCGAGTTCGCGCCGCCCACGACGATCACGTCGCGATCGCGGTAGTGCGCCGCTTCGGTGAGCGCCGCGCCGTAGTAGAGGCCCGCGCCCGTGACCTGCTCGGCGCCCGGCACCTCCAGCTTGCGCACCGAGACGCCCGGGGCGACGACGACCGCGTAGCAGTTCAGCTCGCTGCCGTCGCCGAGCACGACGGTGCGATAGGGGTCCGCGACGCGCAGGGTGGTGACCTCCTGCGCGGCCAGCAGCTCGGCGCCGAAGCGGCGCGCCTGCGCCGTCGCGCGCTCGGCGAGGTCCGCGCCCGACAGCCCGCTGGGGAAGCCCAGGTAGTTCTCGATGCGCGAGCTGGTGCCGGCCTGGCCGCCCGTCGCCTCGCGTTCGATCAGCACGGTCTTGAGACCCTCGGACGCGCCGTAGACCGCGGCGGCGAGGCCCGCCGGACCGCCGCCGATGACGACCAGGTCGTAGAACTTCTGCGTGGCCTGCGTGCGCAGGCCGACCTTCTCGGCGATGTCCCGCCGCAGCGGCGCCGACAGGACGGCCCCGTCGTGAAAAAACAGCAGCGGAAGCTTGCGCGCCTCCGCGGGGACGGTCTCGACCAGCGCGCGCGCTTCCGCGTCGCGATCCATGTCCAGCCAGCGGTACGGGATCCCGTTGCGCGCCAGGAAGTCCTTGGTCTCGTGGCTGCCCGACGACCACAGCGTTCCCACCACGCGGATGGCGTCGGAGGCCACGCGCACGGCGCGGGACCAGGAGTCGAGCAGCTCGTCGATGATCGGGTACAACTTCTGCTCGGGTGGGTGCCAGGGCTTCATCAAGTAATGGTCCAGCGCGACCTTGTTGATGCTGTTGATGGCGGCCTCGGTGTCGGCGTAGGCCGTGAGCAGGACCTTCTTCGCGTCCGGGTGGATCTTGCGCGCCTCGGTCAGGAACTCGGTGCCGGTCATCACCGGCATGCGCTGATCGACCAGGAACAGCGCCACCAGATCGCCGCGCTGGCGCAGCTTGCGGACCGCGTCCAGCGCCTCGGCCCCCGAGGCGGCGGTCATGATCCGGTAGTCGTTCCGGAACCGGCGGCGCAGGTCCAGCGCGACGGCGTTCAGCACCTGCGGTTCGTCGTCGACGGCAAAGATGACGGGTTTGCGCCCGCCCGCCGCCGCGAATTTCGACGACTCGCCCGTATCGGTCACGCGACGCTCGACATGCTGCGGATGAACGGATACCGCGCTCGGCGGCCGATGGTCAATGAGGCAGAGTTTGGTAGAGTGCGGCGGCCATGACCGAGGACCCCGTCGCCGCCGCCCGCCGCACCATCGCCGCTCTGGGACCGAAAGGGTGGGGGCGGCGCGCGCTCGCCGATGCCGACATCGACGCGCTGCTCGCCGCCGCTCCGCCGCCCATCGAGATTGCGGCCGGCGCGGTGCTGGCGCGCGAAGGCGAGCCGGCCGACCGCGCGTTCTTGCTGGTCGCGGGCCGGCTGGGAGCGTCGGTGGCGCTGGGCGGCGCCGGCGATCGCACCGTCAACGAGATCGCCGCGGGCGAGGTGACGGGAGAGTCGGCGCTGTTCCTCACCGGCGGGCGGCGCGTGGCGACGCTGACGGCGCTGGAACCGTCGGCGGCGCTGGTGCTGCGGCGCGAGCTGTTCCTTTCGGGTACGCCAAACCCGGCGCTGGTCGCGCTCGAGTCCCACATCCTGGCCGGACTGGCTCGCCGCATCGAACGGACCGACGCCCAGATCGTCGAGGCGTGGCGAGCGGCCTCGGCCGGCGGCGGATCGGCCGCACGCGCGGGTCTGCTGTCGCTGCTCGGGAGGACGTCGTGAGCGCCCCGGATCTGAACCGCCACGCCCAGCGGCTGCTCATGGCGCACGCGCTCGCCGACGCCGATCCGGCGCCGCTGGCAGGTCTGCTCGCGCGCTGCAGCGAACGCCGGCTGGCGACCGGACACCCGCTGTTCGAGGAGGGCGAGGATGGGGGCGACATCAACTTCCTCCTCGAGGGGCGCGTGGCGGTCATCAGGAAAGATCCGACGGGGAACAATCGTGAGATCGGCTTCTGGTTCGCGCCCGCGGTGGTCGGCGGGCTCGCGGCGGTCGAAGGGGCGCGCCGCTCGGCGTCGTGCATGGCCGGCGCCCCGTCGGTCGTCGCCACCATGCCGGCGGCCGTCGTGCGGGAGGTGCTGGCCGACCCCGGGCCGGCCGGCGCGCAGCTCCGGTTCATCCTGCTCGCGGCGTTCACCGAGGTGCTCGCCACCATGACCAAGCACCTGCGGGAGATGCTGACCGAGCCGCCCGACACGCCCGCGCCCGACATCGATCGCCTGCTGGCGCTGCTCCACGGCGCGAAACGCTAGGCTGCGCAGGGCGTGCCCTCACCCTAACCCTCTCCCGCAAGCGGGAGAGGGGACCGGATCCGATCTTGCCTCTCCCGCTTGCGGGAGAGGCCGGCGCCGCAGGCGCCGGGTGAGGGCGCCGAGCAGGAGGGCGCTCGAGTCAGACGACGCGGAAGATCTCGCGGGGCTCGTCGAAGCCCTTGAGCTCGTGGCGGCCGGTCG
>Ga0207645_10001339_pt1 | contig 20234 bp, 18 predicted proteins | sample KBSM53metaG_FD_184331 | JGI IMG/M metagenome (GOLD analysis project Ga0207645, IMG submission 184331) | Miscanthus rhizosphere microbial communities from Kellogg Biological Station, Michigan, USA - KBS M5-3 metaG (SPAdes) (version 2) | ecosystem: Host-associated > Plants > Roots > Rhizosphere >...
CCGCCCTTATTACTTGGCCTCGTCCTCGGCCCCCTGGCCGAAAACCGGTTATTCTTGTCAACCGACAATTACGTCTCGGCCTGGATCGCTCGACCGGCAGTCCTCGGCATTTTTGCTCTCACGCTGTTCGGTATTTTTTATCCCATGATCAAGAGCCGGCGCGAAGAGCGCGAAAGAGCTGAGGAAGAAGCGAGGGCGCACCCGCTCACCGAAGTAGCAGGTCCGCGACCGCGGCAAATTCAATTCGGCACCGCAGCCTTGTTCACGACCGCAATCATCGTACTGCTCGCTCTTGCACTGTGGCAAAGCCGTAATTTCGGTTACCGCGCCGGGCTCTTTCCGTGGGTGATTGGCATACCGACGCTCCTATTGGCGATGGGGCAACTGATCAGGGATCTTTACGGCAAAAAGAAAGAAAAAAAAGCTGGGCTCGCGCAATCCGTCGAGACTCATGTGGATCTTGCACCGGAGATTGTCCGGCAACGAACTGTTGCTATCCTCTGCTGGACTATTGGTTTCTTTGTAGCAATTTGGCTGATCGGCTTTTCATATGCCGTACCGTTGACCATTTTTCTTTATCTTAAGCTTGCTGGGAAGGAAAATTGGCCGATCACGATTGGCGTGACATTTTTTTCCTGGCTTTTTTATTGGAGCTTATTCGAGCGGCTTTTGAACGTACCCTTTCCGGAAGGTTTGCTGTTCGAGCTGATCAAGGGAACACAATAGTCCGTACGCGAACGGTCAAGCGGAGTGGAACCCGCGCCATACTTTCTCGGGCGTAAGCGGCAGATCATAGAGGCGCAAGCCGGTGGCCTGATAAAGCGCATTGCCGACCGCCGCCGCAACCGGCAGCAAGCCTCCCTCTCCTGTGCCTTTCGAACCGAACGGACCGGGGCCGTTGTGGTTTTCGACCAGAACCGACTCGAACTCGACAGGCAAAGTTGCAAACGTCGGCACGCGATAATCGACGAGATTGGGATTGAGCAATTGCCCGTCCTTATAAACCATTTCTTCCAACAGCGTGTGACCGATGGCGTTCATCACACCGCCTTCGTCTTGACCTTCGCACAAAACGGGATTGATCGCCTGACCGACGTCGGCTAGCGAAACATATTTGATGAATTTGATTTCACCGCTATCGCGATCGACTTCGACTTCCGCGCCGCCCCAGCTGATTTCCCAGAACGTCGTCGGCGAGCCTAGCGCAGCCTTGTTGTTTTTCACGTCCTGGTAGGCGCCGCGACCGATCAACTCCCCGGCCTTGGACAAAAATATTTTGTGCATCAGTTGTTCGAGCGACAAGCTTTCCTTGCCAGCGTGAACCTTACCGGCACGGATCGCCAAGCGCGACGCAGGAGTTTTTAAAATGCGCGCGGCATGACGCAGCAGTTGCCGCTTGAGGTCTTGCGTCGCGCGTTGGACCGAGAGCCCCATGACCACCGTCGAGCTGCTGGCGTTCGTATTGACATCATAGGGCGTCACATCCGTATCGAGTTGCGCCACGGCGATCCTGTCGAAGGGAACACCCAATTCTTCCGCCACAACTTGACTCAAAGCGGTGCGCGCCCCCTGGCCGACTTCTACGGTGCCGGTCAACAGCACAACGCTGCCGTCCGCATTCAACTTGACTGCAGCCGAGGAGACTTTGTAAGTGCCGCCGCCATCCTTCATGCAGACTGCCAATCCTTTGCCGCGATTCGGCTTTTTCTTTTCGTTCCAACCAATCTCTTTTGCCGTACGGAGCAAACCTGCGCGAAGATCGCAGTCCACCGGCGTGTCTCCCGGGGTGTAGACTTCGCCCTTGCGCAAAAGATTTTTCAACCGGAATTCCAGGGGGTCTATGCCGAGCTTCTCGGCGATAATATCCATCTGCGATTCATACGCCCATGTCACCTGCAACGTACCGAAGCCGCGGTAAGCGCCCGCTGGAACCGTATTGGTGTAAACCGTGTAAGCATCAGTCTGCATATGTGGCAAACGATACGGGCCGAAACAGCGATAACCGGCCTTTTGCGTGACCCGCGGACCGGCATCGGCATAGGCGCCGGTTTCCATGTGAATCAAACATTGGCGCACCACGAGCTTACCGTTGTTCATCACTCCGGTTTTGATGGTCACGCGCGCGGGATGGCGCGACACGGTCTTGAAACTCTCTTCGATCGTGTGCGCCAACCGCACCGGTCGCTTGGCCTTCCATGCGAGCGCCGCCGCCAACGGTTCGGTTTTTACGGCAAGCTTGCCGCCGTAACCGCCGCCCACGTACGGCACGATCACGCGAATCTTGTTAAGCGGCAGCTGAAAAATATCCGCCAGGTGCTCGCGCAGGGTGAACGGCTCTTGAGTGGCTGCCCAAAGCGTCAAACGATCCCCCTCGAATTGCGCCACGGTCGCATGGGGCTCCATCGAGAAATGTTGCACGCGCGGAAACGTGAAAACGTTTTCGAAAACCTGGTGCGCTTTTTTGAAGCCCTCCTCCACGTTGCCCTTCCGATAGCTGAACCGGTAGCAGAGATTGGTGCCGCTGAATTCTTTCGGCGCTTCGTAGTGCTGCCCCATCAACTCGCCGCCGGTGACGTTCGCTTCATGAACCAGTGGCGCGCCCGGCGCCAGCGCTTCTTCCAAGCCGGTCACCGCCGGCAATTCGTCGTAATCGACATCGATCAACGCCAACGCCTCGTCCGCCGTTGCCTCATCTACGGCGGCCACCGCGGCGACGGGATCACCAGCATAACGAACCTTATCGACCGCCACGATGGTTTGATCCTTGTATGCGGCGCCAAACATTCTGAGCCGCGCCTGATCTGCGCGAGTAATCACCGCAAACACACCAGGAAGATTCTCCGCCTGGCTCGCATCGATCCGCGTCAACCGAGCGTGCGCATATGGGCTGCGCAGAATCTTGCCATGGATCATTCCCGGCAGCTTCACGTCGACCGTGTAGATCGCTTTGCCAGTGACTTTATCGTCACCGTCGGAGCGGGATTCCGCCCGTCCGACCACCTGATAAGCCTGTGCCGACTTCATCCCTCAACCTCGCTGCGCATAATTTCTTTGAACCCATTCCAGTGCCTGCTCTCGGCTCGTGAGCTCACCGCCGAGCTGCTGATCTTCGACCCGCTGCAAGATCTCCGCGAAAATCGGGCCCGGCACAAGCCCGAGCGCGATTAAATCCGTGCCGCGCACTAACGGCGGTGGGCGAATTTGGGCCTCGTTCAGCTCCGCCAATCGTTCCTTGCAGAAGTGATAGTATTGCAAATCCCCATTGGATGCCAAAGCGTCGATGCGCGCGAGCTCCAGCAGCTCGTCGATTCCCGCTTCACGCAAGAAACGTTTCAGTGTGCTGAGGCGCATCTGCGGCGCTTGTACATGTCGCAGGTGATTGCGCACCAAATAGGCAACCCGTTCCCAGGTTTCTCGACTGCGCTTGAGCCGCTTGAGAATTTCCTCGGCCATCGCGGCGCCGACTTCGGTGTGACCGTAAAATGTGATGCGGTCGGTTTCTTGACGGAAACAGATCGGCTTGGCGATGTCATGCAGTAAACAGCCATAGGCGAGGGTTTCCGACGCAGACGGCGCCAGATGACTGAGCAGCAGCAATGTGTGCGCGAATACGTCTCCTTCAGGATGGTAATTCGGACTCTGCGGCGTCCCTTTGAGCGCGACGATTTCCGGAAGCAAGAGTTGCAGCAACCCGCTCTGATCCAAAAGCTCAAAGCCGCGTCGTGCGCCGCCTTCGGTCAGGATGCGCGTCACCTCATCGCCGATCCGCTCCCACGCAATGGTCGTGATGCTTGACGCCAATTCTTGGATTGCCTTGAAGGTCAGCGGATCGATACTGAATTCGAGACTTGCGGCAAAGCGCAACGCGCGAATCATACGCAGTCGGTCTTCCTCAAATCTCGCCTGCGGTTCGCCGATGGCGCGAATCAGTCGCCGTTCGAGATCGGCGCGGCCCTGGACGAGATCGATAACCTCATCGCCGAGCGGATCGTAAAGCATTCCGTTGATCGTAAAATCGCGGCGCAAAATATCCTCTTCCAGAGTGCCGTAGCGCACATGGCTGGGCCGGCGGCCATCCAGATAGGGGCCGTCATGGCGAAATGTGGCGACCTCAAAAGGCTCGCCCTCGACGACCACCAAAATGACACCGAACTGTGCTCCCACAGGGATGGTTTGCGGAAAAAGCCGCTGAATCTCTTCGAGCCGGGCATTGGTCGCGAGATCGTAGTCCTGCGGCGTCTTCTGCAGCAACATGTCGCGCACGCAGCCGCCGGCAAAGAAAGCTTCGTAGCCTGCTTCGCGTAGGCGTCGAACCACAGAAATAGCTTTATCTCGCGCTGACACGCGCTGATCCTCGTGCGCCCGGTTGAATGTAGATACGGCGGAGCTGGAACTAGAGCGAGCGGATGGCGTCCGTTGCGGGAATCAGCTCCCGTACTTTGCCCTGAAGTTCTTGAAACGTGAAAGGCTTAACGATGTAGCCATTGCAGCCGGCGTCAATGCAGCTCTTTAAATCGGTATCGCGAAACAACGCCGTTGCGGCCAAAATCGGAATATCTCTGGTCTCGCCGTTAGCGCGCAGCTCACGCGTTGCTTGCCAGCCGTCCATTCCCGGCATCATAATGTCCATGATGATCAACTCAGGCTTTTCGCTGAGCGCTTTTTCGACTCCATCCCTGCCGCGCTTAGCTGCGATCGGCATATAGCCCATGAGCTCGACCTGCCATATAAGCAGTTCCCGCATGTCGGCATGGTCTTCAATGATCAACACCTTCTGCATGAACTTGTGCTCGGCGAACTTTATCTCCACGACCCCAGACGAAATGACCCACTATGCCGAGCACGCTGCCGCCTGTCAAGCACTACATGCGGCAGATCGCAGCGCCAAAAAAGCGAGCGTAAGACGAACGGTTGCGACGACGGATGGCTGACTCATTTTTCCGCGATCTTCTTCAGATTTCCGACAATGACCGTGATCAGCGTTTCAGGATGCAAATACTGTTTCGCCACCCGCAAAACCTCTTCGCGATTGACATTCCGGATCAAATCCGCATAGCGGTCTGGATAATCGAGCCCGAGCTTGAAGTACTCCACCTGAGCGAGAAAACTCGCCACCTTGCGGTTGGTGTCGAAACGGAGCGGAAAGCTGCCGATCAGGTAATCTTTGGCATCGTTAAGCTCCTGTTCGCTGACCGGTTCCTCGCGCATCCGCCGTATTTCGTCATTAGCGATACGGATCGCCTCCAGCGCGCTTTCGTTTTTGGTCTGCATGACGAATTCGAACGTGCCGTGGTTCTTTTCCGCGGCAAAAAAACTGTAGACCGAGTATGCCAGCCCTCGTTCATTACGAATCGAGTCCATGGCGCGAGAGGAAAAACCACCTCCACCCAAAACGTAGTTCATGACTTGGATCGCATAATAATCGGGATTATCCCTCGCCACACCGCTCTGCCCCATCACGATATTCGCCTGGGTCAGCTCTTTGTTCACGCGGACGAGCTTCGCCGGCCCAATTTTCACCGGTACCGTCGTCACCGCGCTCGGCTCACCCTTGGCCCAGCTCCGCAGGGCCGTATTGAGCAAGGATGCGATTTCCTGCTCTGAAACATCACCGACCACCGCGATGATCGCGCGGTTGGGGCGATAATAACGCGCGAAAAAATCCTGCAGGTTTTTTTGCCGCAGTGTTTTGACGGTCGCTTCGGTGCCTTCCACGGGGCGGCCGTATGGGCTTTGCGGAAAAATTGCCGCAGCGAACGCTTTTCCCGCCACGGCGCCGGGATTTTCTTCGGTCGCTCTGATAGTTGCGATGATCGCCTGTTTTTGCCGATCGATCTCCGCTTGAGGAAAAGTAGGTTGCGTCAGAACATCGGCCAACAACTCGAGTCCTGTCGCCAAATCTTTCTTGAGCACGGTCATGCTCAAGCTTGCCGTATCTTGCCCGCAAGCCGCTTCAAGACTCGCGCCGATAAAATCCAGGGTTTCGTTAATTTGGAGCGCGCTTCGCCGCTTGGTTCCGTAGGTTAACAGCCTCGCTGTCAAGTTGGCCAAACCGGCCTGCGGCGCACTTTCGTGGACAGACCCCGCGTCCATCAATAGTTCGATGGATACCATCGGCAAGGTGCGCTGCTCCGAGGTTAACAACACCATGCCATTGCTGAGGACTGTGCGTTTGGGCGTCATTCCCGCCTCGCTCAAAGTTGCTCCACCAAAAAAAACCAAACACGCCAACAGCCGGAACCACAACCAGCTCATTGCTGTTTGGTTGGAATCAGCGTCCCGACGGTGCGCCGGTCGCCATCGAGATATTGCCGCGCCACTCGGCGGATATCCTCGCGCGTCACCTTTCGGATCCCGTCAAGGTAGGTGTCCAGCTGGCGCCAGCCACCGGTGATTTCGTAATAACCAAGTTTCATCGCCTGTCCGAAGATAGAATCCTGGTCGAAAATGAAAGCGGCTTCGATTTGATTTTTGGCTTTTTGCAGTTCACGCTCAGTGATCAGCTCTGATTTGATCTTCTCCAACGATCCGTAAATCTCCCGTTCCACATTCGCGGGCTGAATTCCCGGCAGAAGCTGTGCGGTAATGGAGAATCCCATGGGATCAACGGAGACACGGCTATAATCAGCGTCGACGCCGCGCACCATTCGTTTTTCGTACACCAGCTCATGATAGAGCCGAGCGCTCCGGCCGCCGGCGAGTACCACCGAGAGTACGTCGAGCGCAAAGCTGTCGGCGCTTTGCAGATTGGGCGCGTGATAGAACATAAGAAGGAATGGCAGCTCGGCTTCTTTTTTAAGAATGACGCGCCGCTCGCCCTGTTGTTCCGGCTCTTGTACGCTCACTTTCGGCGCATCAGCGTCGCGCGCAATTTTCCCGAACGCGTTGCGAATCTTCGGCAAGATCTCATCGGTCGAGAAATCGCCGACAACCACGACAAATGCGTTGTTGGGCGCATAATAGAGTTTGTAGAAATCGACCAGATCCTGGCGGGTCAGCTTCTCGATATCCTCCATCCAACCGACCACCGGACGACGGTAGGGATGAACCATGAATGCGACCGCGCCGGCGACTTCGCTCAACGCCGAGCCCGGATTATCGTCGGTGCGGAGTCGGCGCTCTTCTTGAATCACTTTTTTTTCGGGCTCGAAATATTGCTCGCCCAACAACGCGTTGGCCATCCGGTCGGCTTCGAGATCGAGCTCAATGCCAATCTTTTCTCGGCTCATGGTCGCGAAATAGACGGTCATATCGGAGGAAGTGAACGCATTCGAGCGGCCGCCGTTCTTCGCGATAATCCGTGAGTACTCTTCCGGCCCGGTGCTCGGAGTTCCCTTGAACATCATATGTTCGAGAAAGTGGGCGAGACCGCTCTTGCCGTCCTTTTCATTGCGCCCGCCGACGCGATACCAAACCTGAAAAGTGACTGCCGGACTCTTGTGATCCTCCAGCAGCAAAACTTTTAAGCCATTATCAAGAACGAATTCTTGAACTTGTGCGGCGTGCAGATTTGACAGAGCGACCCCAAAGAAGAAAATTGTTAGAACGCAGCGAACTCCAGGCTGCCAAAACATAAGTCAACTTAAAGGATGTACCCCCAAAGTCAAGGCGATTCGGCGCAGTTAGGAACGGATCGGTGCGTAGTCTGAAGCGATCACGTTGAGCTGAAAGTATTTCCCGAGCAGCAGTTTTCGGCTTCAAAGAAATAGTCGGGCATAGGTTTCAACGCCGAGGCCAACCAATACCAAAGCCAAGCCGCGTATGAACGCCTCTAATGCCGGCTCTTCCGGTTCGCGGCCGATCATTCTGAGTAGCGCGATCTGTTGGGGTTCGCGCTGCCCGCGCATGAGATTGAGCGAGCTCTTCATCCAGATCGCGCCGACCAAACCGATGACGAATCCGAACGTTTCCAGATTCAACCGACAACTCCTTACAATTTTTGCAAAGCGACTCTACGGAGATCGCGGCAAGAATTTCCACTCGACAGCTGACTGAGTTGGTCTCCGTGCAGTTCCCAATGCCGCCCGTCGAATGGAATGATTTTGATATTCTTGGGGATAGAATCGAGACAACGCACGTTCACGCTATAGCCGTCCGGATTGGAGCGCGGAATATAAAAGGACTTAATCCCGCAATTTCCGCAAAACCAGTGCTTTGCGATTCCGGTGTTGAATTGATATTCGACGAGAAACTCGGCACCGCGTTGCAGCGTAAAGCAATCTTTTGGAACGATTAAATGAAGAAATCCACTTTTGCTGCAAATCGAGCAGTTGCACTCAATGGCTTCGATTTCTCTGGGTGCGAAAACGGCAAACCTCACCCGGCCGCAATGGCAGCCACCGTCATATTCGATCAGGAAGAGATTTTGCCCAGTCACTGGCAGACGTAAAAGCTACGCAGCCGATTCCATTTGCTGGGTATAACTACCGCTGCGTGCCGCGCTGTTCATTTTCGCCCGATGATAGAATATGCGCTGTGCCGTAGCGACGTTCCCCGCCTCGCCCTTCCACGCTTTCAATGCCGGATCTTGCAGGGCGCGTGCATAGGAGAAGCTCACCTGCCAGGGATGGGGGCCGAGTTTATTCATTGCGTTAAGATGCTCCGTAGCACTCACCGCGCTCTGGCCGCCCGACAAAAAAGCGATCCCGGGAACCGCCGCCGGCACGGTGCGCTTCAAACATTGAATTGTCCGCTCAGCGACCTCCTCCACACCGGCTTGCCGCGGATTGTCCTTTCCGGAGACCACCATGCTTGGCTTCAAAATCATCCCCTCGAGGCGTACGCGCTGTAAAAAGAGCTCTGTAAAGGTTATCTCCAGCGTTTTTTCGGTGACTTCCTGTGACCTTTCGATGGTGTGATTGCCATCGAGCAGGACTTCAGGCTCGACAATCGGCACGATCTCGGCCTCTTGGCAAAGCGCGGCATAGCGTGCCAGGGCGTGCGCGTTGACCTGTAGACAAGTATAGGTCGGGATTCCGTCGCCAATGGTGATCACGGCGCGCCACTTGGCGAACTTGGCGCCGAGCTCTTTATATTCTTTCAATCGAACGCGCAATCCATCCAGACCTTCGGTGACGACCTCGCCGGGAAACCCGGGAATATCGACTGGCCCTTTGTCCACTTTGATGCCGGGAATGATTCCCTTTTTGGCAAGCAGTTGCGGAAAAGGCGTGCCATCGCTCGCCGCCGTCCGAATCGTTTCATCGAACAGAATGACACCGCTGATCGCTTCCTCGACGCTATGGGTGGCGAAGAGCATTTCACGATACGCGCGGCGGTTATTTTCGTTGGACTCTATTTTGATGCTGTCGAATCTTCTTTTGATCGTACCCATGCTCTCGTCTGCAGCGAGTATGCCTTTGCCTTTGGCGACCATCGCCTGAGCGACACTTTCAAGTGCTTGTTGGGACATGGGGTTCACTCCTTCTTATAGGTTATTGAACGGGCTCATTTTACATGGCGATCAGGTCTTGGCAAGTCATGCGCTACTGCATTGTCTGAGTTCCAATGCTTTGATAATGGTTGGTTATCGTGTTGGACCTACTCTTCCACTGGTTCATCAGCGCCGCAAGTTTGCTGATCGTGGCGTTTCTCTTTCCAGGCATTGAGCTGCGCGGCTTTGGCACTGCATTGATCGCGCCGATTGTCATCGGCTTGGTCAACGCAACCCTGGGCATCGTCTTCAAACTATTTACCTTGCCTCTCACCATCCTCACCCTGGGACTTTTTTGGCTGGTGATCAACGCTTTGATGCTGCAATTGGCCGCCGCCCTGGTGCCGGGATTTTTCGTCGCCGGATTTTGGTCGGCTTTTTTCGGCGCCATCGTGCTGAGCGTAGTGAGCAGCACTCTGAGCCTGTTGATCTCCTGAGCCTTGATTTCGTGCTCACTTCCCCTTTGCCTGAACGCCGATCGAGAACGTCGCGCTGCTCTGCGTATTCTCATAAAGTTATTTCAATAAATAATCGAAGGCAAAAAGGCCCCCGCCGGCTCGTTGTAAAGTCCCATGCTCATCAGCGTCATGGGCTGATTGATGCGTAGGCCCTTGTCCAGGCACCAGCGGAGAAGCTCGCCGTTGCGCGTCGGCACCATGAATCCGGGGCCGAGGAAAGCCGGCGCCGCTCCGATCAGCGCTTTCAAATCTTCATTGCTCTCCCCTACCGCATGGCCGAAGAAACCGATCAGGGTTGCGTAACCCGTGATCCGGCCGCCGTGCTCGACCAACGTGGCGGTTCCCTGCTTCATCGCCTCGAGGAGTTCCGCCGCGCGGTCATGACCATGCACCCTGAGACAGAGTGAGTTGCAAGCTTCGAGGTCGCTCTCCTTGGCTTGGCGCACGATGTAACCGGGAATTTGCATGCCGATCGGTGGACCTTGGAGATTCGACAGCGGCTCGCGCGCGTCGAAACCCAGTTTTGTATAGAGAGAGAGCGAGCGGTTATGATAGGCCGATTGCAATAACCTCACGCCTGCAAAACGACGCTGGTGCGCCCGCCGCAGAACATTCTCCATCAACTGTCTTCCGATCGCTGAATTCTGTACTCCCGGCTCGACCGTGATCGGGCCGACACCGGCAATGATGCCGTTTTCCCAAAGGAAGTTGCTGCCGACCACTCGGCCGTCACACTCCGCGATGACAGAGTAAATGTCCTCGCGCGACAGCAGTTGCGGTATTAAACCAAACGCGCTCTCCCGATCGGGAAAATCGGGCGGGAAATGATGCTGATCTGCGATCGCCTTGAATGCTTCATAGCAGATCGATGCGCAGATCTCGGCATCGCGAGGTTTGCCCTTACGAAAATTAATGTTCATCGAAAACTCCGTAATTGTTCAAAACCCATCAGACAAAGTTCCAGCTGACCAACCACAGTACAACACATAATAGCCAAGCAGCTTTGATAAAAAAGACCCGAGGAAATTTTATCATGCCGAGCGTAGCGAAGCATTCGAGTCATCAGTGATGGCGAAAATGGAGTTCCTTGCTCGGCGGACCTCCCACTCCCTTCAAGAAAGATTTCTCGCGTTTGCTTGAAACGACATTTTTGCAAAATTTTTGCTTCATCGAGAAATCTTACTAAAAGCGCAGCACTCTCTGTTTGTTTTTGCTAAGATCAGCCGGCAACTGCCCCAAGCACCACCGCGGCAACGCAGCAAATTCGTTAAGGAGTTCCCAATGAGGATTACACCCGCGCTAGGTTCTACCAAAAAAACGTGTGCAAGATGATCCATTTTCCCGACGTTCGCAAATCCGAGCAGGGCGGACTTTTTTTCGGCTGGTATATGGTTGCCGCGAGTGTCCTCACCAACACGATCTTTTCCGCCGCCTACTTTCAGGGTTTCGGTGTCCTTATCCTTCCCATAGAACGAGCCTTCGGCTGGGATCGCTGGGTCATTTCCGCGGCCATGTCTCTGCGCCAGTTGGAGTCCGGCATTGTTAGTCCCGCGGTCGGATTCCTCCTAGACCGTGTCAGCGCGCGGAAACTGATTTTCTGGAGCGCCGTCATCTCGGGTGTCGGGTTCATCGGCCTCGGTTTTACCGCCGGTATCGCGACTTTTTTTCTTTGCTTCGTGATCATTTCGCTAGGCGCTTCGGGTGTCAGCCACGCGGTCACCTGGCCGGTAATTATCTCGCGCTGGTTTCGTCGCAAGCGCGGTCTGGCGACCGGGCTCGCTGTAACAGGTCCGATCTTCGGCTCACCCCTGGTCATACTGAACACGCACATCGAGGCGGCGTACGGTTGGCGCGTCGTGCTGTTCGCCTACGGCGCATTGGTTCTGCTCGGCGTCACGCTGCTCAGCATGCTGGTGCGCGACCGGCCCGAGCCCTATGGGCTGCGTCCTGATGGCGATCCGCCGGAGGACGGGTCCGCAGAGAACGAAAACACCCAGTCGCTTCGTCACGCAGATGCTGGGCTGACATTCCGAGCCGTGCTCCGTACCAGGGAGTTCTGGCTGTTCACAAGCTATTTGTCGGGCACATTCGCGATAAATTCCGCCGTGCAAGGCCACATGATTCCCTACTTCCAGCAAGACATTGGACTAAGCGCCGCATGGGCGGCCGTGGTCATGTCGATGGTCTTCGTCATCAGCGGTATCGGCCGCATCGGCGGCGGATATCTGCTTGACCGCACGGACTATCGCTTGGTCTTGGCGGTCGTCGCCGCGATGATGGGCTTAGCCCTGCTCTATCTCCAGGTGGTCGGCGCTAAATCGGTCCTCGCCACAGTGCCCTTCGCGGCAATGTTCGGCATCAGCTTCGGCTGCCTGGTTCCGATGCGCGGGACAGTGGGCAGTATCATGTTTGGCACCCGGGCGATCGGAAAAGTATTGGGCCTTCTACAAGGCGGCCCCATCGCTGCCGGAGTCGTCGGTCCGATGGTGATGGGCATGATCTTCGACCTGCACGGCAATTATTCCGCTGCCATCTGGGGGCTCATCGTGATCAGCGCTGTGATGGTGCCGCTGTCTTTAGCCATGGCCTCGCCTGCTGAGTTGACCAAGCGCATTGAGCAGCAGCGGATCAGCTAACAGCTTACTCAATGAAACTCACACATCGATTGCGGTGAGCATCGCTAAGGGGTAGTGCTCATCGCCGCGCGTGAATTCGTGTTCGTGCTCTTGCGGATATCAGGTCACGATCCATCGGACACGATCACAGGTTCACGCGCGTTTCCTCTGAATCTTTTTGAGTCGCCCGCCGGGCCGAATAAAGATTCTTGACACGACCTCGACGACTGGAGGAGTATTTTTGCTTGATTGTGGTTATACCGCCGGACCTGGAGCTATGGCTCGCAAGTTCGTCCCTCCCGAACCGGGGGAGTAGAATTTGTCAGCGTCGCGCCGAAGTTGAAGGGACCGCCGCTGACGAGCTAATTGGAACTGCATAAACGCACTCGAACGCTTTGGGGGTCATTCATGTTCAGCAATATTATTTTTCGCCAACTGTTCGATGGTGCTTCATCGACCTACACGTACTTGCTGGGCGACCCGCAAAGCCTGCAAGCCGTGATCATCGATACCGTCTTCGAGCAGCACTTCCGCGATCGCGCGCTGGTTGAGGAACTCGGGTTGAAACTGCTCGCCGTGCTCGACACGCACTGTCACGCCGACCACGTGACCGGCGCGTGGTTGATGCAACAGGCGACCGGCTGCCGGATCGGTATTTCGAAGCGCTGCGCTGCAGCGCAGGCGGCGGACCTGCGGTTCGATCATGGCGACCGGGTGACCTTCGGGCAACGATATCTCGAAGCGCGCGCCACCCCGGGACATACCGATGGCTGTGTCACCTACGTGACCGACGACCACCGCATGGCGTTCACGGGCGACTGTCTGTTGATTCGCGGGACCGGCCGCTGCGATTTCCAACAAGGCAACGCCAGCACGCTCTATCGCTCTATCACTGAGCAGATTTTCACTTTGCCCGACGACTGCCTGATTTTTCCCGGCCACGACTACAGCGGTCGCACCATGTCTTCGGTCGCCGAAGAACGGGCGCATAATCCGCGAATCGGCGGCCGAGCCGATGAGCGCGACTTTGTCGGTTTCATGGAAAATCTCAATCTGCCACATCCCAAGCAGATTGCCGTCGCAGTGCCAGCGAATCTATGTTGTGGCAAGCCGCAGGACGAAACAGTACCGCGGCCCGCGGATTGGGGACCGGTGCGGCGGAACTACTCGGGGCTGCTCGAGATCGAGCCGGAGTGGGTCGCCGAGCATCTCGCTGAAGTCCACGTGCTCGATGTGCGTCAACCCGAAGAACTGGCGGACAAGCTGGGCCGCATCGCCACAGCGCAATGTGTCCCGCTAAACGAATTGAAAGACCGCCTGGCGGAGATCCCTCCGGACAAGCCGGTGATCCCTGTGTGCCACGCGGGCATGCGCTCGGGTCAAGCCACGGTTATACTGCGCGATGCCGGCTTTCCCCGAGTGGCCAACTTACATGGTGGCATGCTTTTATGGCAGCAGATGGGGCTCCCCGTACTGCATAGCGCAGGTCCTTCGCCGAAGTAGAGAAATAGGCCCATCGAGAACAACGAATAAGCCAGAACGATAGTTGTTGCGAATTTTTCTTATTCTTGCTGTCGGCTCTTGCCTCGTGCCTATTGCCTATTCGTGAGCCCGTAAAAGCGCGCCGTGTTATCCACGAGCAGCTTTCGCTTGCTCTCCTCGCTGATATCGGTACGGTCGAGAAAAACGTCCACCGCGCCGTAGAGGCGGTCGCCGTGCGGAATGTCGGAACCGTAAACCCAGCATTCATCGCCGAACTCTTCGATCGCGAACGGCAGCAGTTTTTCGTCCACCTCGAAGCCGAAATAAATCTGTCCACGCTCGATGTATTTTTTGGGTAAATGCTTGCCGGTGTAGCCCCGGTGGAAATCGACCCCGGCTCGCGCGCTCGGAAAGCCGCTGTATTCCTCGATCCGTTCCACCAACGCGGGCACCCACGAGCAGCCCGCTTCGAGAAAGGCAATGCGCAAGTTTGGATAGCGGTCGGCAATTCCCTTCGAGATTACGCGGTGAAACGCAAACTGCACCGTGAGCCAGAAAGAGAGCGCCGTTTTGTCGTGATGCGTGTCGTTGACTTGGCCCAGGGCGCGAAAGCTGTGTCCCGTGTGCACCGCGACCGGCAGACCGGCATCATTCGCCGCGGCCCAAATCGGCTCCATCGGCGGATCGTCGATGCGTACATCTCCCGTGACACCGAGCAGCATCACGGCCAACGCGCCGTGCTCCTTACCGCGCTCGATTTCGCGGACCGACGCCTGCGGATCGACGGGATCGATCACGACTACCCACTTCAGTCGCTCTGGACATTGGGCGGTCAGATCGGCGATCCAGCTATTGTAGGCGCGCATCATCGCCACGGCTAAAGCCCGATCGTAAGTGATCGGATAGGAGAGAAACATCGTTGGATAGATCACTTGAACGTCGGTATGCTCGCGATCCAATTGTTCGAGTCGAGCTTTGACCGAGCGCATTTCCGCGCTCTCCACCGGATCATGGGAACTAATCCCCGGTGTGATTTTGGCAGAAACGCCGTTTTTGCTGAGCGGAAAGCCAGCTTGTTGATACGGTCCGCTGCGCACCGGGAAAGAGCGTGTGTCGATCATCCAGTAGAGTGGCCCGTCGGGGCCAGTCTCGATCGTCCTGGGTCTTCGATCCTTCAATGCAGGATCCCAATATTTGTCGGAGAACGTCACTTCGGATTCCGATACATGCCCGTCAGCATCCCACGCTTTAATCATACTCACCTCGTCTTGAAACTCGTTGCGACCTTTCGTGCCTCTTCTGAGCGCGATTCTGCAGACGATCGTGTCATACGCATAAATCCAGCTTGTTTATTTTCTACGTCGAGCTCGCAGCATTTTCTGAAAGATAGAGCGTTGCCTCAGCCGTGTGGCGCGGCGATCAGCGAAGCGACCGCGATCGCGAGCTTGCAGGTTCTTTTTGTGTCCAGAGGTTTTTGAGATTCTCGATTTTCTGACCCAGCCAGCCGATTCCAATGACGAGCACCACGACATACAGGATCATCAAAGTCACTGCCAAAATCGTAATGATCATCCCGAGGATCAGCGATCCTATAATCTGCATTTTCCTCCCGAGTCGGGCAATAAAAATGCCGATGCTTCCGCCTGTGCCCTTTTGCTCTTAGTGTTCCAACGTACAAATCCGCAGGCCCGTACCGGTTTCCACGAAACACGCTCCAGCCGCTTTATATATCGTGTTCCGTGAAAAAAATACCCGTTGACGTTCTTCTAAGAAGTCGCGGATTGCTGAATGCATCCAGCAGGCTGCTAAACCGTTTACCTCAAGCCGATCACTGCTTCGGTGTTCCCGACTTGGAATATGAACTATCGCTTTGCTTCTCTAGGAAATTCCCGTATTTCTAGCAGAGCAGCGCTGCTCGCCATCAGACGATATGCTCCGCCTTTTCCGCTTCCAAACACTTCGTTCAGTGCGTCATCGCAATTTTCGGCTCTTACTGATCGGCGCACTGCTCTCGAATGCCGGCGATTTCATGCAAAACGTCGCACAGAGCTGGCTGGTTTGGGAGTTGACGAGATCGGCCTTGTTGCTGGGCATTGTCGGATTTTTCGATAGCATACCGCGGCTCTTTCTCGGCGCCATCGGCGGTGCGATTGCTGACCGCGTAGACCGCCGCAAGTTGCTGATCGTAACTCAGACCCTCGGCATGCTGCAGGCGACGATTTATTGGTTAGTGGTGTTCTTCGGAGTGGTGCGCTATTGGCACGTACTTATTCTCGCGTGTTTTCTCGGCGTGGTAAACACAGTCAATCAGACTGCGCGCCAATCGCTCGTCAACGAGCTCGTGCCGAAAGACGATCTGTCCAACGCTATAGCCCTGCACGCCTCGGTTTTTAATCTTTCACGGATTTTGGGCCCGTCCATCGGTGGGCTGGTGATCGCCTTGATTGGCGTTGAAGGCTGTTTTCTGGTCAACGCACTGAGCTTTTTCGCCCTGATCTGGACTCTGCTATTGATGACTCTACCGCCGTGGACTGTCGCGGCGAAGAAGAGCGCGCTCTGGACCGAAATCAAAGAAGGTTACCAATATCTGAAGAGCCATTCACAATTATACTCGATCGTGGCGCTATCCTATGTTGTCGCATTGATCGGCGCGCCCTACGCGACTTTCGTTCCGGTGTTTGCGACCAATGTATTGCACGTCGGGCCGACCGGCTTTGGCCTCCTCGCGGCGGCGCCAGGGATCGGCGCCACCACAGCTGGCTTATGGCTGGCTTCATGGGGCGATTACCGGCCAAGTCTTATTTCGGTGTGCGCGTTCGTTTTGGCCTATGGGTTGTTTCTCGGATTATTTGCATGGTCACGTTATTTCGTCTTCTCTTTGGCGTTGCTGGTTTCGGTGGGATTCTGCTTTATCGCTTTTCGGTCCTGTGTGAATATCGCTTTACAGTCGGCGACGCCGCCGCGCCTGCTCGGAAGAGTGCTGAGCTTTTTCTTTATGGATCGCGGTCTGTGGTCCATCGGCGGACTGATGTTGGGAAGCTCGGCGTCCGCGGTCGGTATCAATTGGACAGTCGGAGTCGCCGCGACAATCTGCGCATTGGCGGCCGCCGTAGTGCTGTTACGCTTCCGTTGGGCCGAAATGGTGTCTCCCTCGCCGAGTTAATTAAAGCTTTTCGACAATTGCGCACTATCTTCTTGCTCCTCGTTCTAATCCGGAATATCCTGATCGGCATTTTCCATGCTGAAATCAGGATTGTTTTCTAGTGCGGCGCTGCTTTTCGCCGTCAGCCTCTTTTTACTCGCCTCGCCGCGGTCAATGCAAAAATGGCCGTGGCGCGCCGAATCTGAGGCGACGGACTCCCCATATATTCAGCGCGGCAACGAGATACAGAATGACTTAAAGTCGTACAGCAACGCTCTCACCGATTACTATCACCGGCTCTCAGCCACACTGCGGTCGGAGATGCCGGAGCTTGTTGCCGATCTTCGCGGCCCCGACAGAAAAAAGTCGGGGTATCAGATTTTGCCTCAAGTGACTCCCGCTGACCTGACCGAAACAGCGACTCCCACCCAGTCGGGATATAGTTGGCCCTGGACAGAGCGGCTGATTCGAAGCGCACGTCATCGACTGGCGCACTTCGAGATGCAACTGCGTCGCACCCAATCGCTCGATTCAGCGCCGAGACGCGCTGCGCTCGCAAAACTCGCACGCGACTACCCCACGCTGCGGGAAGATCTGGCCAATCTCGATGCGCATGTTCAATACAATCGCTTCTGGCAATCGGTTATCGCGGCAGATCGCGCAAGCTACGACCGTAAAATGCTGCTTTACGGTGACGTCCTCGCGCGCGAACAGGTTCGAGACGAATTACGCTATTTCGATGGCGCGTTCGCCAATGCGCCGGTCGCGCTGCAGGCTGCTTTCGGCGTGCTCAGTCTTGCGGATTTTCGGCAGCGCTTGGAAAAGCGTGAAGCGCTGCTCGGTGAACGCATCGACAGCGCTCTCGGGCAAATCACCACACCCCCGTTCGTGACCTTGGAGCGGCGCGCGCACAAATGGCTTTTTCGCGTTCCGCTCTACACCGATATCGAAGATCGAAATTTTATCGCGACCGCGAAGCGAATGATTGAAGGATTTTGGCGGCTCACCGAAAACGGCAATACCTATCGGGTCGAGATCGAGATTTCCTACCTGCCGAGCGAACTACTATATGGGGACTCCGAAAAACCCGCAGCGGGTGAACAAATTGATCTCGCAAAGCACCTGAGACATTTTCCAGCGAGCGCGGCAATCCTTACCACCGGCGCATTGACGACCCATGTTGAAAACAACGCCATCGTCCTCGGGCCGCATTCTATTTCGGCTCGCGTGCTGGCGCACGAGTTTGGTCACGTTCTCGGATTCAGGGACCGATATATTCGCGGTTACCGGGATCTCGGAAAAGACGGGTTCGAGGTTTTGGAAGCGATCGCAGATCCGCACAACATCATGGGCGCCCCCGCAACGGGCTCGGTTTTATCCACGCATTTTGACGCTCTGATTCAGGCCATATCGCGCGCAAAAAAAATCGCGAATATTTCCTAATCGGAGCGGTCGATAGATATAAAAACTTCGGCGGATCTTCGATTCGGCATTAGCGAGATGCCGCACCAAAAATCCGCCGAAAGATTTCGCGGCTTGCGTTTGCTACTCTCTGCCCCGCGACGCAGCGACGATTCCGACAATCACGACTGCGAAAACAGCCAGCCCGACGAAAAGCGCCACAGTGGAATCCATGCCCAATACCGTCCCGCCGGACGGACCTGCGGGTCCTGCGGGACCTTGAGGTCCGGGTTCTCCTTGCCTCCCCTGCGGTCCCGGTCTGCTGTTGTCAACCGGCGACTCACGTGACGGTCTTGAGTCGCGTCGAGATTCTCCGCCTTGAACTTGCACGTCGAAGCTGTGATCACCCGCTTTTCCTTGAACCCTCGCGCCACCATCATCCTTGCGCGGCGAGTCCTGAGCCGCCGCCAAACCGGTCACCCCAAGCATAAAGAGGAACAGGATGCCGGCGAATAAAAATTTGTGTTTTTTCATATAGCACCTCCTCTCGTTTCTTCGCACATACGAGCAAAAGATGTGCCCGACTCTCGGACGTTTAAAAATATCAACGAGTTACTATTTCGCGCCGATCTGCGTCAATGAAAATAGCGAAAATCGGCGCGCGTTCGATGCACGGATTTAACTGCTTGCAGAATAGCCAAAATCATACGCGAAGCATCGCTCCACACGCATTCCCCACCTGTTCCAGCAGGTGAACCGAAATGCGTTTAATATTGACTTCGATCCGTGGCACGTTCATAAGTCGAAATCAGTTCGTTTAATTCGAGGAGCACCGTATGCTGAAAACCCGCTGCAAAGTTTTTTCTGTTTCGCTTGCGCGCGCCGCATTATTGACCAGCCAGGCGCTAATCGTAAGCATCTGCGTGCTTGCATTGGGTAATGGCGTAGATTCCTTCCTTTCTCGCGCTCACGCGCAAAGCGCGGCGAAAACCGAGAAGATTACCGCGACCATCGCTTTGCCGGGAGTTCAGGTGGAGAGCTTGAATCCCTACGCCCATTCGACCACACAGATTTATCCAACCTGGAAACATGTGATCGAGCCCTTGTTCGAATGGAGCTGGAGCAAAAGGCAACTCGTGCCGATTCTCGCCGAATCGTGGAGCAATCCGGACCATAATACCTGGATCTTCAAGCTCAAAAAGGGGATCAAATTTCACGACGGCAGCGACTTCACATCGGCCGACGTGGTGCACTCGTTTACGCGCATCCAAAAAGATCCTGATAGCAAACAAGGGAGTTCCATCGCGCACGTTACAGCGATCGAGGCGATCGATCCCCTTACCGTCCGGCTTCGAACGAAGAATCCGGATGCGGCGCTGCTGTTTCGCCTGACCCAGCGCTTCATTACGAACAAAGCTGCATACGATCGCTTGGGTGGAGCCGCGGCCGACAAGCTCGCGCTCGGCACGGGCCCGTACAAGTTTAAAGATTGGGTACGGGGCCAGTGGTTCGTCGTCGAGAAAAACGCCGACTATGCGCACAGTGATCATAAGCCCACGGTCGATGAAATTGTCTTTCGCAACATCGGCGAATCCGAAGTGGCGATCGCATCGCTGTTGAACCGCGAAGTGGATGTCATTTCCAACGTGCCTCCCGAGAGCGCCGCGCGAGTGACCGGCAGCGCGCGAATCGAGAGCGCACGC
>Ga0207645_10001343_pt1 | contig 20227 bp, 14 predicted proteins | sample KBSM53metaG_FD_184331 | JGI IMG/M metagenome (GOLD analysis project Ga0207645, IMG submission 184331) | Miscanthus rhizosphere microbial communities from Kellogg Biological Station, Michigan, USA - KBS M5-3 metaG (SPAdes) (version 2) | ecosystem: Host-associated > Plants > Roots > Rhizosphere >...
ATTTACGTTAGCTTATTTGGCGTGCTTTGCGATGATGGCGTCGGTTACGTGACCCGGAACGTCGGCGTAGTGGTCGAGCTCCATGCTCGAGCTGGCGCGACCTTGCGTCATTGAACGCAAGTTGGTCGTGTAGCCGAACATTTCGCCAAGTGGTACAAAGGCAGTAATTTCCTTGATACCGGCAGGCAGGTCTTCCATTGATTCGATGCGGCCACGCTTACTGTTGAGGTCGCCAATAACGTCGCCCATAAACTCTTCCGGAGTTACGACAACGACTTTCATGATTGGCTCAAGGAGTACCGGGTTGGCTTTCTTGACACCATCTTGGAGTGCCATCGAACCGGCGATCTTAAAGGCCATTTCGCTGGAGTCAACTTCGTGGTAGCTACCGTCGTACAGTTCAACCTTGATGTCAACAACCGGGTAGCCGGCGATCACACCGTTGTTCATGGCTTCTTCGATACCCTGCTGGACTGGTTTGATGTACTCACCAGGAACAACACCACCCTTGATCGAGTTGATGAATTCAAAGCCGGCGCCCTTTTCGTTCTGTGAAAGGCGCAGCCATACGTCACCGTATTGCCCACGACCACCGGATTGGCGGACGAACTTACCTTGGATTTCAACCGCGTCTTTGCGGATGGTTTCGCGGTAAGCAACCTGTGGCTGGCCGATGTTGGCCTCGACGTTGAATTCGCGCTTCATGCGGTCGACAAGAATTTCAAGGTGCAATTCACCCATACCACTGATGATGGTCTGGCCGGTTTCGTCGTCAACTTTAACGCGGAAGGTCGGGTCTTCTTCGGCTAAGCGTTGGAGGGCGATACTCATTTTTTCCTGGTCGGACTTGGTCTTCGGCTCGATGGCAATCGAAACGGGTGGTTCCGGGAAGTCGATCGACTCAAGTACGATCGGATTGTTGGTATCACACAGAGTGTTACCAGTAGTCGTGCCCTTCAGGCCGACGATCGCAGCGATGTCACCAGCGGCGACTTCGGTTACGTCTTCACGCTTGTCGGCTTGCATACGGACGATACGGCCGACGCGTTCTTTTTCGCCGGTCGAGCTGTTGAGGATGTATGAGCCGGCTTGCAGTTTACCCGAGTAGACGCGGAAGTAGGCGAGCTTACCGACAAATGGGTCGGTTGCAATCTTGAAGGCGAGACCTGAGAATGGCTCGGCTTCGGATGACTTGCGCTCGATTTCGTCGCCGGTCTTCGGGTGGGTACCCCAGGTTGAACCACGGTCTTCTGGGCTTGGCAGCAATTCAACAACGAGGTCGAGCAGCTTCTCAACGATCACACCACGACCGTCACCACCGGTTACGGCAAAGAAGTTACCAGACAAAATGGCAGCACGGACGGCCTGCTTGATTTCGTCCTCAGTAAGTCCGTCTTCACCGACTTCAAAGAATTTCTCGAGTAATGCTTCGTCTTCGGCAACCGCGTTTTCGATCAGCAGGCTGCGGTATTTCTTGGCCTTGTCGAGCATGTCGGCAGGAATCTCGCCCTCAACCAATTCGTGGTCGGTAAAGGTACTGTAGGTGTAAGCCTTCATGGTAACCAGGTCGACAACACCGTTGATGCTCTGCTCGAACCCAATAGGCAGGTGGATTGGGAACGCGCGCTTGTTGAGGCGGTTGTGGATCGATTCGAGTGACTTGTAGAAGTCGCCACCGGTTTGGTTGATCTTGTTGATGAAACAGATACGTGGCACGCCGTATTTGTCTGCTTGGCGCCAAACGGTTTCGGACTGGCTTTCCACGCCCATCTTACCGTCGAATACCACAACAGCACCATCGAGTACGCGCAGGCTGCGCTCCACTTCCACGGTAAAGTCGATGTGGCCGGGGGTGTCGATGATGTTGATCTGCTTGCCCTTCCAGTAGCAAGTTACGGCTGCCGACACGATGGTGATACCGCGTTCGCGTTCTTGAGCCATCCAGTCGGTTGTTGTCTCACCTTCGTGGACAGCACCGATTTTGTGCTTCAGCCCCGTCCGGTACAGAATACCTTCGGTGGTAGTGGTTTTACCGGCGTCAATATGCGCGATAATACCGATGTTTCGTAGATCTTGTAGTTTATATTTGGTTCCTGCCATGGTAGTCGTTATGGTTACCTTTCTTTATACAATTTAGCTATTCTCTCGCATTGCCTTATTTTTAGACAAACTAAAAGAACGGCACTTACTTTTATTTTATCAGAAATACCGCTGTTATGCTAGCTGTTCACTGAAGGGTTGCGTTGCGGGCAAAATATCCGGCAGTAATAACGTACGTGCGATGGTCTCGCCAGCGAAACGTTCAAACTCAGCGTTATGTTCTGGCTTTATATAGCTCATGACAATACTACTTACCGGCAAAGCACCGTAATCGCCTTCCGCGCTTAATGTCCGCTCTGCCTCAGATACATTCGAGGCCATGAAACCAAACACGGTTGCTCCCGTGTCCTCATGTCTTGCGTACATGAAAGGTGATTTGCCCTCTATATCGTGATCGGGGTAATACCAGAACTGGGTATCGGCCTGCGAAGGAAGCACTTGCGAACTGCCAGCATCCGGTAAGTCAGGCTCACCGACAACCGCACCTTTATTAGCCAAAAGTAAGCCGCCTGTCAGCTGTTGTAATACGCGGCGGCGGTTATCGCGTATTGTTAGCCATGTGCTTGTAATACCGATTCCGGGATAACTTCCTTTGCCATCCAAAAAATTTCGAGCTGCGTTTTTTTCACACAGATCAGCGACTTTATAATCAATAAATTGACGTTCTCTTGCGAGGATCATGACACCAACCTGCATTTTGTCGGCTTCGTGTACAGAAAAAGTTGCAACTTCCGCTCTTCTTTTCGAAGCTTCTGCAAGAATAGTGACATTTGGGAAAATTGCATGCGGATATGTGTCTTGGTGACTATCTTCAGCGATTCGCAGAGCATCCGGTACATATTCGCGGGTTATTTCATCGTAAACGTAAAACGGCGTTAAGCCTGCATGCGAAAAATGTTGTCTAACACTAGTTTCGGCAACTGCTTGCGTTGTTCTTGCAGTTTGGGGTTGTGTAATGAATGCGGGGGGATCGGTAGCTTTATCAAAGGGCTGTTCATATGTAACTTTACTCCAAATTGCGACTGCTCGTGGTGATCTTCTTCGACCCATTTCTTGTCCTTACAAAAAGAGCCGTGGAATTAATCCATGGCTCTTTTACTTAACAATTTTTGCTTAACCTCTGGCGAAGTGAGCGAAGGCACGGTTGGCGTCTGCCATCTTGTGCGTGTCTTCTTTCTTTTTAACGGCTGCACCTTGGCTGTTGTAAGCGTCGACGAGTTCGAGCGCGATACGGTCGGCCATGCTCATACCTTTGCGGGCACGGGCCGCTTGTACGAACCACATGGTTGTGAGGTGGTTCTGGCGTTGGCCCTTAACTTCGAAAGGAATCTGGTAGTTAGCGCCACCGACACGGCGAGAGCGGGTCTCGAGGTGCGGCTGGACGTTTTTGAAAGCCTGTTCAAAAACTTCAATTGGGTTTTCAATTTTCAATTTGTCGGCTGCTTTTTGCATGCCGTTGTATACGAGGCGCTCAGCGATCTGCTTTTTACCGTCGCGCATAACGCGGTTGATAAGGCGCTGGACTTGTACGCTGTTGTAGATGCGGTCGGGTTGGATGTCGCGAACTAACGCTTTGGTAACTTTACGTGGCATTACTTGCTCTCCTTCTTCGCACCGTACTTAGAACGGCCTTGCTTGCGGTTCTGTACGCCCTGAAGGTCGAGGGTGCCACGAACAATGTGGTAGCGGACACCTGGAAGGTCGGGTACACGGCCACCGCGTACGAGTACTACGGCGTGCTCCTGCAAGTTGTGGCCTTCGCCACCGATGTAAGCCCACACTTCATAGCCGTTGCCCAAGCGAACGCGGGCAACTTTACGCATAGCGGAGTTCGGTTTCTTTGGTGTTTTGGTCGTAACCTTCACACAAACGCCGCGCTTAAATGGCGCTGCCTTCTCGTAGTTTTTGTTCTTGAGGTTGTTGACAACCTTCTGGAGGGCTGGCGACTTCGACTTGGTTGTCGCCTTGGCACGTGGTTTACGCACCAATTGGTTGATTGTTGGCATGCTATCTCCTTCGTCTTCCGCCATGGGAAAGTGTCGTTTGCGCCAACAATGCGACACTTTTTGTTCCCGGCTCGGATTTATATACCCATAAAGAATAACAGATACGAACTAATTTTTCAATTATTATCTCGTGGCAGGCAAAAGATTCTAACGCTGGTACGCAGGGTTATCGCGCAGCGGTTCACCTATTGCGCCGATTATCGCGTGCATTACTACGTGCGATGTCCATGCTTCTGCTTTCATCTCAGCTACTTCTTGCACCTTTTCGAATGTGTCGACATCCCAGTGGTCACCTGGAGTGTGCGGGCGGAACAAGAGCTTATTGCCTGCGTATTGGATAGGATCGTCGGTTGTAAGATCGAGTACGGACGTAACCACTTCTATACTCGACGGTTTCGCGTATAACATTGGCCATAGGGAAAATCTCGGCAATCGGCTGACCGCGCTTGGAAGCTGAGTTTCACGTACGCTCGAAAGTGATTCGTCCTTTTTGTCCTCAGCAGTCATAGGGCGTACCATATACAGCTCAGCCCTGATAGAATTTTTGGCATCTGTCCTTTGCCAAGGTGCAAGGTCTTGCACCGGCTCCACCCATCTCTTATTATGCGTTCGCGTACTGTGCGCCGAAAGCCGTATTGCCGGCACGGGGGTGCCTTCGGGCATCTCCCCCGCCCAGCCGGAGAGTTCTAGCAGTCCGGTACTCCGTGCTTCCATTGTATGCTTGTCCTGACCACGGTAGATAGGGCCAGACTTTGTAATCATCAGTGGCCGGCCATGTTCTTCAATTGCCTCGACGGCGATATTCCAGGTTGCAACTGCTTTTGCCATTACTTCCGGCAGGAGCAGGTCGCGCATTTCCGCATTACCGGCATCCATGATCGCTTGTGCGCGCAAAGCCTTAAAGTGTTGAGCTATAGCGTAGGCATCGGTGAGACCACGAAAACGTTCATCTCCTCGTGAGGCTTCATGTGACATAGAAATATATTATAGCATTGGATGTCATAATAGTCAATAGAACGACAAAGAGCGCCACTCTGTGTGACGCTCCTTGTAATGCCGCGAGTAGCTTACGCTACAGGGGCGAGGTCTTCGGAATCCTCAGGGAGAATACCTGCCTCTTCTTGAAGTTCTTCCTCATCATCTTTGCGGTAGCCGGTTCCCACAGGGATCTTGCGGCCCAAGATAACGTTTTCCTTCAAGCCGTACAGTTTGTCGACGCGGCCACTGGTTGCGGCAGCGATCAAGACACGGGTGGTGTCCTGGAACGATGCGGCGCTCAGGAACGAGTCCGTCGACAGGCTGGCCTTGGTAATACCGAGGATCAGCTGGTTGTACTTAACAGGCTGCTTGCCTTCAGCAACGAGTGCTTCGTTGGCTTCAACCACGGCGAGCTTGCTTACCACGTCGCCGGTTACGAATTCGCTGTCGCCAGCTTCTTCGATCTGCACGCGGCTAAACATCTGGTGCACGATGATCTCAAGGTGCTTGTCGGAAACGTTTTGTCCCTGGCCTGCAAAAATCTTGAGGATTTCGTTCATGATGTAGCGCTGCGTTGGCTCAACACCTTGCAGGCGCATCAGCTCCGGCAGGTTGATAGAACCGTTAGTCAACCGTTGACCGGCCACAACTTGATCGCCATCCTTGACTTGCAATTGCTTGAAGCCGGGGATTTCGTAGCGAACAACGCTCTGGGCGGCTGGGTGGATGAAGATTTCGGTTTCAGAAACCTCAATCTTGCCGGCCATCGGGGCGACAATCGGCTCTTTGCCGTCATCGAGTGAAGCAAGTACGTCACCGATAGCAACATCCGTGCCGCTAGCGATTTGCGCAGTGCGCTCACCGAGCTCAAAGGTAACCGACTCTTTGTCTTTGGCGGTAACCTGAATGATGTAGCGGTCGCCTTCTTCCCAAACTTTGGCGGTTCCAGCGATATCAGTAAGATATGCCTGACCTTTTGGCGTACGGATTTCGAACAACTCTTCAACACGGCTCAAACCTTGGGCGGTGTCGTCGGCAACCACGGCACCGGAACGGTGCTTGGAGTCGAGCGACAGCTGCGTACCAGGCTCACCGATTGACTGAGCGGCGATAACACCGATCGGTTGGTGGTCGGCAACGAGCAAGCCGGTTGCCGGGTCAACGCCGTATGATTTACGGGGAACGCCACGTACCGGTGTACAGCTCAGGACCGACATGATCTTGACGCCGTCAAGTTTGTCGTCAGCTTCAACAGCGGTAGCGACTTCTTTGGTGAAGAGTTCGCCGTACTTGATGTAGTTGGCAACGTCTTCGGCAGCAAAACGGCCTTCAAGGCGTGATGCGTAGCTGACACCGATTTCTTCGGCGTCGGCGCGGAGCATTGCAAAACCTGGGTCCATGGCGTCTTCGTCTTCGTCGGCAATCGTAAAGACGTCTTGCGCAACGTCGACCAAACGGCGGGTCAAGTAACCGGCGTCAGCGGTCTTGAGGGCAATGTCGATCAAGGCCTTACGGGTACCACGGGTACCGGTAAAGTACTCGAGCGGGTTCAAACCTTCGATGTAGCCGGACTTAATTGGCAGCTCGATGGCGTTACCTGAAGCGTCCGAGAAGACACCAAGCATACCCACACACATCTTCATCTGCGAAATGTTACCACGGGCACCGGAGGTGATCGCGATAGCCATGGAGCTTTCCTGGCCAACCATTTGTTGTGCCAAAGCTTCTTGCACGCGGGTGTCGATCTTGGTCCAGTTTTCAACCGTCAAACGGTAGCGCTCGTCTTCGGTGATGAAGCCTTGCTCGTACTGGTCGGAAATCGCAGCGGCGCGTGATTCACCTTCGGTAAGCATATCTGGCATGCCGTTAATTTTGGTGAAGTCACCCATACCCATCGAGATACCGGAGAGCGTCGCGTAGTGGAAGCCGAGGTCTTTGAGTTCGTCGGCGATCTCGGCGGTCTTCGCTTGGCCGTACTGCTTGTAAATAGCAGCCATGACTTTTTGCAGTTTCTTCTTGGTCATCGGCTCATTCTGGAAAGCGAAGTCTTCGGGGAACACTTCGTTAAAGAGCACCCGTCCTAGGGTTGTAGTGCGAGTTTCGCCGCGGAATGGCAAGCGAACATTCGACTGCAACTTGATGACACCGTTATCGAAGGCCATCAAGGCTTCTTCGAGGCTTATGTATGGCTTCACGGTTTGGTCAACGCTCGGGCGGTCGTACGTCAAGTAGTAGCAACCGAGCACCATGTCCTGCTCAATGTGCAAGATCGGCGTACCGTCGGCCGGTTTCAGCAGGTTCATGTTGGCAGCCATGATGTTTTTGGCTTCAGCTTGCGCTTCGTCGGAAAGCGGCAAGTGAACAGCCATCTGGTCACCATCGAAGTCGGCGTTGAAGCCTTTACAAACGAGCGGGTGCAACTGGATAGCACGGCCTTCGATCAAAACAGGCTGGAAGGCCTGGATTGACAGACGGTGCAGCGACGGCGCGCGGTTCAAAAGCACGTATTTGCCCTTGATGACTTCGTCAAGCGCGTCCCATACGGCAGTTTCGCCGGTTTCGATCATGCGGGTTGCAGAACGAATGTTGTGCGCTTGCTCGCGGGCAATCAACTCACCAATCACAAATGGTTTGAAGAGTTCGAGCGCCATCATCTTTGGCAGACCACACTGGTTGATCTTGAGTTCCGGACCGGCAACAATTACTGAACGGCCGGAGTAGTCCACACGCTTACCGAGCAAGTTCTGGCGGAACCGACCTTGCTTACCTTTGAGCATATCGCTCAAAGACTTCAGGCGGCGGCGTTGGCCGGTTGCAGCGACGGCGCGACCGGAACGGGCTGAGTTGTTGTCGATCAACGCGTCAACAGCCTCTTGGAGCATGCGCTGCTCGTTGCGACGGATAACTTCCGGCGCGTTGAGCTCGATCAATTTCTTCAAACGGTTGTTACGGTTGATGACACGACGGTACAAGTCGTTCAAATCGGATGTCGCAAAACGTCCACCGGTCAGCTGTACCATCGGGCGTAGGTCCGGAGGAATCACGGGCAATACGCTCAAGCAGGTCGAGCTTGGCAAAATGCCGGCGCGATCCATACTTTCGAGCAAACGAAGGCGCTTCATGAGCTTCTTCTTACGCTGGCCCTTGGCTTCTTCGGCCTCGGCAGTCAAATCAGCAATAAGCTGCTTGATATCGATCTCGTCGAGAAGTTCTTTGAGCGCAGCACCACCCATGCCAACCCGGATGAGCTCGCGGAGCTCTGGTGGCAGGTTGCGGTACTCGACTTCGCCCATAAGGCGCATTTTTTCGAGACTGTCGAGTTGTGTCTTGAGCGTTTCCCAGTCTTTGTCGACTTCTTCGAGTTCTTTGGTTTGCATTTCAGCCAAAGCTTTGACGTTTGCATCGTCTTTCTTGGCTTCGTTTTCGTAACGAATCTTGATCGCTTCTTTTGCAGCTGCAAATTCGGCTTCTTTGTCGGCGCGCATCTTGTCGCGTTTCTCGGTGTTAACACCTTTCACGATATAGCTTGCAAAGTAAGCCACGCGCTCCAGGTTCTTGACGGTCGTGCCGAGCAACAAGCCCATAGCCGACGGCGTACCACGGAGGAACCAGATGTGTGCCACCGGTACTGCCAGGCTGATGTGGCCCATGCGTTCACGGCGGACAATGCTCTTGGTAACGAGCTCGCCGTTTTTGTCGACAGCAGCTTCGCGGGAGCGGACGCCTTTATATTTTGCGTCGTGCGGGTTAATGTCTTTGGCCGGGCCAAAGATACGTTCGCAGAACAACCCATCGCGTTCTGGTTTCTGGGTGCGGTAGTTAATGGTTTCTGGTTTGGTTACCTCACCGTAACTCCAATCCAGAATGTCGGCTGCGCTCGCAACGGCCAGCCGGACCGCGTCAAAATCGGCAATATTGGTGCCGTAAGAATATCGACGCATTACGCTACCTCCTGTTCATTTTCATCTTCATCGGCGACGAATGTTACGTCGTCATCATCGGCATCGCTTGTGGTAGGCATGCTGGTTGTGGCCACCTCTTGGCCCATTTCATCGATTACCATAAATTCGTCAACAGCGCCTTCTTCGGTCACATCTACATCTGAGGCGAGCGGAGCCGGAACGGCTACTTCGGCCTGGTGGTTGGCTTCGTCGCGGATTTGGTTGGCAAGCACTTGCTCTGCGTCAACAACTTTGTCGGAGTGTACGAGGTCGACCTTTAGCGCCAAACCTTGCAACTCTTTCACCAGCACGTTAAAGCTTTCCGGAACTTTCGGACCGGTAATAACCGTGCGCTTGATGATTGACTCGTAGGCCTTTGAGCGGCCGTACACGTCGTCTGACTTAATGGTAAGCATTTCCTGCAAAGTTGCAGCTGCACCATATGCCTCAAGTGCCCACACCTCCATTTCACCGAAGCGCTGACCACCGTTTTGCGCCTTACCACCAAGTGGCTGCTGGGTGACCATCGTGTATGGACCGGTCGAGCGGGCGTGGATCTTGTCGGCAACCATGTGGTTCAGCTTAATCATGTGCATCAAACCGACAGTGGTGCGTTCTTTGAAATCTTCGCCGGTGCGGCCGTCGTACAACTGCTGCTTACCGTCTTCCGGCAAGCCGGCTTCTTTCAAAAGTTCCTGGATCTTTTCGGCAGGCACACCATTGAATGACGGGCTGGCCACCTGGTAACCAAGTGCGCGGGCCGCCATACCAAGGTGTGTTTCAAACAACTGGCCGATGTTCATACGAGATGGCACACCGAGCGGGTTCAAAACGATGTCTACCGGAGTACCGTCAGCCATGAATGGCATATCTTCGACGGGCAGAATGCGGGCGATAACACCCTTGTTACCGTGGCGACCACCAAGTTTGTCACCGACTGCGATTTTACGCATTTGGGCAACGAACACCTGGATCTGCATCAACACGCCGGCTTTCAATTCGTGGCCGTTTTCGCGGCTGAAGATTTTCACGCCAACGACTTTACCATGCTTGCCGTTGCTCATGCGCTGGCTGGTGTCGCGGACTTCTTTGGCTTTTTCGCCGAAGATTGCGCGAAGCAGGCGCTCTTCCGAGCTGAGTTCCTGTTCACCCTTAGGGGTAATTTTACCGACCAGGATGTCGCCAGGGTGCACTTCGGCACCGATGCGTACGATTCCGTCGTCGTCCAGATGGCGCAAAGCGTCTTCGGAAACGTTTGGAATGTCGCGGGTAACGATTTCCGGGCCAAGCTTGGTTTCGCGGACTTCGATCATGAAGTCAACGATGTGCACACTGGTCAGTGTGTCATTTTCGACTAATCGGCGACTAATGATGATAGCGTCCTCGAAGTTGTAACCGCTCCATGGCATGAATGCCACAATAAGGTCTTTACCGAGGGCCAACTCGCCGTTTTGTACCGACATACCTTCAACGAGGATGTCACCGGTTTTCACTTTATCACCGGAGTTTACGACGACCTTTTGGTTGATCGAGGTGCCTTCGTTGCTGCGAATGAAGTGGCGTGGTTCGTATTTGACGGTCTCGTCTTCGTACTTAACGACAACTTCTTTACCTTCGGCTTTGATCACCTCGCCATCACCTTCTGCCAGGATAACCTGACCGGTGTTTCGGGCAACTGCTGCTTCCAAGCCGGTACCGACGGTCGGTGCCTTTGGCTGGATGAGCGGCACCGCTTGGCGCTGCTGGTTACTACCCATGAGCGAGCGGTACACATAGTTCTTTTCGATGAATGGAATGAGGCCGGCTGGCGTACCGATGATCTGGTTACGGGCGGCGTCCATGTAGTTAACGTCGTCGGCGTCGACTTCACCTGATTTGAGGTACATGCGGGCACTGACGCGGTCGGCAACAAAGTAGCCGTTCTCGTCGGTTTCGTTACCGGCACCAGCAATTACTGACTGCTCTTCACCGGAAGCGTCGAGCCAGACGATTTCGCTGGTAACTTTGGCTTTTACCGGCCAGGTTACGCGGTCGACTGCAGCAAGCTTCTTGGCGTCGGCGTCGGTAATCTTGTTGCCGGCTTTCACGATGAGTTTACCGTCTTTGTCCTCGAGGTCAACGGCAGCAATGTGGCCGACTGCGTCTTTGGCGGTAACGGCGTTGATTACTCTGCGGTAAGGGGTTTCGATGAAGCCGAAGTCGTTGATGCGGGCGTAGTTTGCCAAGTTAAGCACCAAACCGATGTTGGCACCTTCAGGGGTTTCAACGGCACAAATACGGCCATAGTGGGTGGCATGGGCGTCACGGACTTCAAAACCGGCGCGTTCACGCGAAAGACCGCCGGGACCCATTGAGCTCAGGCGTCGCTTGTTGGCGAGCTCTGAAAGTGGGTTGATTTGGTCCATGAAGGTTGAAAGTGGCGAACTTGCGAAGAACTCGCGTACAGCAGCTACAACCGGGCGGGCGTTGATCAGCTGACCGGGAGTTACCGCTTCGATTTCCGACATACTCATGCGGTCTTTGGTGTTGCGCTCCATGCGCAGCAGACCGATGCGGAATTGGCGTTGTACCAACTCACCGACCAACTTCACGCGGCGGTTAGCCAAGCTGTCGATGTCGTCGGCTGGTTCCTGGGTGTTGTTGAGGCGAATAAGCTCCGCGACAATGGCAACCAAGTCTTCCAAACGCATAACGCGGTTTTCAACGGTGTTTGGCACGTCAAGGTTCAAACGCTTGTTGATCTTGTAACGGCCAACGCGGCTGAAGTCGAAACGCTTGAAGTTGTAGAACATGTTTTCGATAAGACTACGAGCGTTCTCGACGGTTGCCAAATCACCGGGACGCAAACGACGATACACTTCGATGAGTGCATCGTTGGCGCCACGAGTCGGGTCTTTGTCGATAGTGATTTGCAGGAAGCTGGTTTTGCCGGTATCAACGTGTTTGAAAGCTTCTTTCATACTCACTTCGGTCATGCCGAGCGCACGGAGTAAAGTAGTGACGGCAATCTTACGCTTGCGGTCGATCTTTACATACAATGCGCCTGATGCAGCGGTCTCGAATTCGAGCCATGCACCACGGCCAGGGATAACCTTGGCACCGTACAGGCGGGTTGCGCCGTGCTGGTCGGCAGTAAAGAACACACCAGCCGAGCGGATCAGCTGGGACACAACCACGCGTTCTGCGCCGTTGATCACGAACGTACCGCGCTTTGTCATCGTCGGGAAATCACCCAAGTAGATTTCCTGCTCTTTAACTTCACCGGTAACTTTGTTGGTGAGCTCTACGACGGCCTTCAGTGGTGCTTCGTATGTAATATTGTTTTCACGCGCATCGAACTCACTCATCTTCGGCTCGTCAAAGCGATAATCCTTGAATCGTAACGTGAGTTTGGTGCCCGTATAATCATCTATCGGACTGATCTCAGCAAGCAACTCGCCCAAGCCTTCTTCCATGAACCATTGGAAAGACTTGTTTTGGTGATCGACCAAGTTTGGCAGATCGATGGCATCGTCGTGCTTGGTGAAATAGACCCGCTTACCGTTTGTTGAGACGACCTGGTCGTCGGTACTGGTACTTTTCGCCATATATGCAGCACTTCCCCTTATTTTAGGCTGATGTTTTTGGATTTTGGATGGTTTTCGCGCGAAGGTTCCCTAAGTTGGTGTTTTTGGTGCAACAGTTTGTTAACCAACTACAGCACTGCCCAGCTTACACTACTTCTTACATTGTAGTTTGCAGGAGTCGCAGGCAAATGTCAAGGCTTTATATAATGGTGCCGGCCTCAGAGGCGAGAAATGGATATTGCGCTTCTAGTGCCTGTTGTATATCAAAGCGGTCGCGGTACGGGTCAGTCATCATATCCACGCTCATGCCATAGCCATTTGCCGCTTCGGATACGCTTCTAGCTTCAAAACCAATCGTTTCAAAATATGCAACGCCTTCACGATCGGCTTCAGCAATACGCAAACCAACCGGCGCCTCCATATCGGCTTGAGTTAGCGAATAGTGTACGACTGCCGCTACTGCTTGATGATATTGGCGCCTGGTGTAGCCGTCCGGAGTATACAGCTCCGTAAGCACAGGAAACTGCTTGCCTAACATTCTCCCGAGCCCTCTGCCCCGCCGCCATGTTTCAACGCGGGCATAGGCCGCCACGGCGTCAGTATTCGGCGCATCGCTACTTGCCAGCAGTGCGTCTGTGCCCTGTAACGCCACAACATATCGTGACTTACCTTTCGGGTGTTCGATATTGCGAGCGGTAGCTTCTCGTATTTGGTAACGCGCTATTTCAGGCATTGTTATCGATCCGTGCTGGTTGGCAGCGTGAAATGCGCAAAGTCCGACTTGTTGCCTTCGTGTTTTGTACAGCCATTCTTCGTAGTCATTTGAAGAATACCGAGCGCGCGGATTGATTTCCGCCGCCCGTATATCCCTACCTCCACCTACTTGATAGTCCCGTTCTCTAATCTGTGCGCGATATTCACCCCAAGCCATGACTCACCTCCCTAGATGATAGTGTGAATACCATTATACGCGTCTATGTCAAATTGATGCTGTAACTAGGGAACGGACCGCCGGTAATACGTCTGGTGTTTCTGGCGCCAGTATGGCATTGATGGCAAGGCGTGCTTCTTCTATTGTCATGTCAGCACTGATTTCTGGAGGCAACCTGATACCTTCATTCCGATGATCATCGAGTGCACCGCTCAACAATACCGGCATTACTTCTCGTGCATTTGCAATAATGCGATCCGATCTAAAATGCGCCAAGCCACTTTCCGCCAAGTTGTATGCCACTCCTGCGTTGGCATATCGAGGGTCGAGCCACAATCCGTCAAACCAAACTTGTCTGTCGTCAATACGGCGATGCTTTCTATTTTCTTCACCCATGACGTAGGCGTGGAAACATCCGATTGTACTATCGAACTCGCCGTCAACTTCGGACTGGACTAAAGCGAGCGTTGTAATGCCCCTACTAATGCGCGGCAGCCGATTCATTCGCTCTTGTTTGATGCGCGCCATCTCTTCGTATGGTTTATCAAATGGTTCTTCATTGGGCGATCCGTCGTACGGTTGTGGGTGCTTGCGCCGTCGAAGATCGACCGCCTGGCTTAGGAAATCTTCGGGTAGCTCATGGTTGGTCGTGCAGTGATTCTCGTACTCTACCTTCATGATTAAAATATACACTTACCATACACACCAAGACAAATGTTTCATAAAAAATGTGAAACCTTGTCCACAGGTAACCGCGCGCAAAGTGTAACCTCGTTACTGGTAATAACGCGCCGCCGCTGATTCGGGCAACTGCACTGAGTACTGCAAAAGCTCCGGCCGCGTCTGTAAGTAAATTTTGTGTAGGCGCTCTTGGACCCCGTCAACTGTTGCCGACATGGCAAGGTGTTCCGTATCAAATACGCCATGCGCTTCGGCGAGAAGACCACCCTCCGCCGCCTGGTCGTACACAAAGCCACGATTATAGTAAAAACGTTGCGCCCGTAAATTCGTCTCAGCCACTGTTAACTCCACGATCGTGTCGGGAGGCACCAAATCAAGGCCAATACGCAGCAAGGTGTCCGCAACACCGGTCAAGCGATATCCATGGCGTACATCCAACTCTACAATTTCGATGGCTTCCGGCTCCTTCGGGTCTTGCTCTAGCACCAACATACCCGCCATGCCACCATCCGCTTCAGAAGCGACGTCACGCGACAACTCATACGCGCCGATAAAGCGCAGGGCGGGGTCACTCAGCCGACTACGGCGCCATGTCATGTGCTCAGGATCGTCGACCGATGGCGGCGGATCAGGGTCAATACGCGTGAGCTCAAGCCCGCCACGCTTCTTTGGAGCCATGTAAAAATCCTCTTGAATGTGGCGCATCATGTCGGTTACTTGCCGGGAGCGTACTTCGAGCCGCGCCGCATATGCTTCGGGGGTTAAGCCCTCAAATTGCACCAAACCCGGCCAAAAAATTTCAAATCCGTATCGTGCGTACTCTGTGTCATCGTTTCGGGTGACAATATTTTTCAAATACTACTCCAATCGTGCGGAACTTAATGCTGGATTGTGTGTTTCGAATCGTACTGCGATGTCGCCCAATGTGTGACCTTCGGGTGAGCGGAAGTATTGCTCTTGGGCACCGCCTACATGGAACTGCTCACTTTGTTCGCCAGGCACGAGTCCCCAGCGGTTGATATACCATTCGTTCACGCTACTGCCTACAAAACCTTCGAGTAGCAAAGGCGCGTCGCTATGGCCGCCGAATTTGAACGCCGCATGGGCCGTGGCCGCACCGATGCCTTTCCTCCAGGGTGGAATGGCGATAATATCATTCAGATAAATGCTGCCCGGCTCGGCCGTATCATCGCTCTTTGGTCCGTCGCTAATTTTAGCCAAACTCAATATGCGATTTGGTTCTGCGGTAGTACGGCCAATAAAGAACTGGCTATCAGCATGCAAGTAATGGTGCAGCGCCCGGGAACGGTATCGCGCTACATTATCCGGGTTTTCCGGATCATATTTTGCGCGGATATCAGCCTCAGCCATCACTGCCGGTGCATACTGTGCAACGTACGCTTCCATAATTACGCCGAGGAGCTGCTTTGTGGCCGGCTTCCTGGCCAGGTCGACGAACGACAGTTCATCAACAACGAACGTTCCTGTCGCTACGGGGATATCCTCGTATACGATGCGTTTTTTCATTGCGGTTATTTAAGCTTGCGCGTCGAATCGATTACGTCGTCTACCAAGCCGTACTTTTTCGCCTCTGGCGCGGTGAGCCACTTGTCGCGCTCCATGTCTTCACGAATACGCTCGATCTTCTGGCCGGTGTTTTTCGCCATGATTTGGTTGAGCTGCTCCTTAACACGCAGAAGCTCTTTGAGTGAGATCTCCATGTCGGTTGCCTTACCTTGCGTACCGCTCGATGGTTGGTGGATCATCACGGTCGAAGTCGGCAATACGAACCGTTTGCCCCTTGTGCCCGAGCTTAACAAAAATGCTGCAGCCGATGCCTGCATACCGATACCGACGGTTTGGATGTCGTTGGTTACATATTGCATGGTGTCATAAATAGCGAGCGCGTCGTACACGCTGCCGCCGGGGCTGTTGATGTAAAAGTAAATGTCTTTTTTAGGATCTTCGGCCTGCAAGAACAACAACTGCGCCACGATAACGTTCGCCGTGGCTTCGTTTACGTCCTGGCCCAAAAAGATAATACGATCTTTTAACAGGCGTGAATAAATATCGTAGGCCCGTTCGTACCGGCCTTCGTTTTCAATAACGGTTGGAATCAGGAATTGAGTCGGCTTCATATGCTAGCTCCTTTTTTACTTTATTTACTATAACGAAATTAGCACTCAAACGTCAAGAGTGCTAATTACAACTGCTTTTTGCAATTTTGTGATTATCGTTCGCGCTACCGGTTAGGCCGTTTTTTTGACGGACTTGACAGGCTGGTAGCCTTTGATCCGATCGACGGTCTTTTCGCTAATCAGGCGTGATGCGATTTCCTGGCGCGTCTCGGGTTTGTCGAGCTCGGCCTGCATCTTCGGATCAGGGTAGTTGCCCTTCAAAAGTTGCAACCGTACTTCGACGTCTTCGGGTGTAACCTGAATATTTTCAAGGTCAGCGATATAGGTAAGCACCAGACCGGCCTTTACGCGCAGCTCGGCGTCAGCCTTGTTACGCTTACGGTGTTCCTCGGCAGTAACGCCCTCTCCTTTGAGGTGTTCTTCCCAGGTTTGGCCGCGGTACAGCAAGTTCTGCTTCTCGTCGAGCTCCATGCGGTCGAGCTGGTCTTCGATCAAGGTCTTCGGAATGGCAACCTTGGTGTCTTTGGCGATTGCAGAGATGAGCTCATCAACATATTCGCGGTCGGCCTGGTATTCCTGCTCGGTTTGCAGCTGCTTTTTGATGTCTTCTTTCAGTTCATCCAAAGTCTTGAAAGGACCGACTTTGGCGGCAAGCTTGTCGTCGGCTTTCGGCTCGCTCAGCTCTTCAATTTTCTTGGCGGTCACTTTGAACGTAACGTCTTTGCTTTGCAATGCTGCAACGCCGTAGTCTTTAGGAAACTTGATGGTGAACGTCTTTTCTTCGCCGGGTTTGATGCCCACAACATGGTCTTCGAAACCAGGAATAAAGGTATTGCTACCGAGTAATAACGGATAGTCTTTGCCGTCGGCGCCGTTGATGGCATCGCCGGTCTTGGCATCGGTGCCAGCAAAGTCAATCCAGACTTCATCGCCGGTCTTGGCGGCGCGATTGACTTCTTTTTTCTCAGCCTCACGCTTTTGCAGCTGGGCGATAACTTCGTCAACTTCTTTTGCGGTGACTTTCGGCGTCTTTTTAGCTACTTTTAAGTTTTTGTAGTCCGGCAAGGTGATGTCGCCCAGGGCTTCGACTTCGGCTTCGAACTCAAGCACGTCAAACGGTACGTACTTGGTGATCTTTACCTGCGGCTGTGCAACGGGGCGGAGCTGTTCTTTGGTGGCCGCTTCGGTGTAAAAACGGTTGATCGCACGTTCCAGAAACTCGGTTTGCAACGTTTCGGGGTTAAGTTGCTTTTCTACCAAATGCGTCGGCGCTTTTCCTTCGCGGAAGCCTTGCACTTTTACGTTCTTCGACAAAGCCTGGATGGTTTCAGCCTTGATTTGCTGCAACGTTTCGGCATCGCCGGTAATAGTAAATTGGACGGTTGTGTCAGATAGATTCTTTTTTGATACTTGCATAAGTACCCACTGTAACAGATCTGCTGGGGTTTGGCTACCCTTAGATATATGACCGTAGAAAACGCCCTCGTATCAATGTCCAACGCGCGCAGTTTGCGGTATTCCATCCGCAGTGTTTGAGCACGGGACATGATACGGGGGCGTTTCTCTGCGGACATAATACGACAGCGTTCCTGCGGTCATGTATTTCATCAATGCTATAATTTTGGCATGGATCAGCCGCGTATTTTGACCTTAGGCAGCGCATACATCGATACGCACATCCCGGGTTTCCCTTTTACTGAGCGTGGCCTCGCACCCGAAACCGAAACGATTGGCGGCGATTACGCAATTACGCCGGGCGGCTCGGCGGTAAATTTTGCCCGCGTTTGTACAAAGCTCGGACTCCGGGCGACATTCGTCGGCAAAGTCGGCGATGATTTATATGGCAGACTGCTCGCCCAAAAGCTCGAACAAGAAGGTGTGGTGCCCGCCCTCATCATCGACGATACTGTGTCGACCAATATCGGCATGAACCTCATCAACGAAAGCGGCCAAACCATAATGGCGGTGGCCGGCACTGCGAACCAAGCTATAACAGCGGACGATATTATTCAAACGGTCGAACCACTGTTGCCGGAAGTCGATTATTTGTACCTAGGCGGCTGTTTTAAAGTAAAAAGATTGTTGCCCGCACTAAAACTGCTCGCCGAAAACGCACGGCGAAACAATGCGAAAGTGGTGGTTGATCATGGCCGCATTCCCCACGCCGCCACGGCCGAAGACAAGGCCACGGTACGGAACCTCGTGGCGCTGGCGGATTATTACTTCCCGAGCAAGGATGAATTTTTGGAACTTTGGCATGCGACAAGCATTGAAACCGGACTGCGCGCAATAACACTACAGGCCGGCGCTTACGTTGCCGTCAAATGCGCTAGCGAAGGCGCATATAGTATTGCGGATGGTGCACTGGTGCATGCGCCGGCATTCCCTGTTTCGCCCCATCATACGGCGGGAGCGGGTGATACCTTTAATGCTGGATTTATCATGGCCGAGGCTTCGGGCATGTCGCTGCGTGACAGCCTTACCTTTGGGTGTGCGGTGGCCGCCCTCAAAATTTCGCGTGGCGATTCGCCGACACTTCTAGAGGTCAACAGCTTTCTTGCGCAGCAGCACGATACAACCACGTCGATCGTCCCCGGTCAGTAGTAGTGAAGGCTGCGAGCTATAAGTCGTCGTCTTCGCCACGGTAGTCTTTGGCGATGCTCACGATGCGCGAGGCACTGTGCTTTTCTTCGACGCCGGTGTGCAGGTTCCGTAATGTGTATTGTTCTTCCTGCAGTTCTTTTTCGCCGATGAATACGATGTAATGGATATCCTTTTTGGTGGCGGTTTTGATCTGTTTTTCGGTTTTGCGTCCGGTGAAATCGACCGCGACATTGAGGCCCATGGCGCGCAGCTCGCGAATAACACGTTGGGCTTTTTCGTAGACATCGCCGATCAAAATGACGTACACATCGGTTTCTGAGCGCAGGGCGGGCGCCAGGTGGTGCCCTTCGAGGAAGTTTTTGAGCGTTACGTCGCCCATGCCGAAGCCGACGGTTGGCACGGGTTCGACGCCGAACAAACCGACAAGCCCATCGTAGCGGCCGCCGCCGAACATCGAGCGGTTGTTGTCGGGGTGTTTGTCGAAAACTTCGAAGATGATGTCTGTGTAATAATCGAAGCCGCGCATAAGGGTGATGTCGAAGACCGCGTTCGTAATGCCGGCGTCGAGCAACAGATCAAGCAATGTTTGCAGCTCTTTGGCAGATTCGTGTGCGCGGAGGCTTTCGGGAAGATGCGCGATCGTTTTGAGTTTGAGCAATCCTTGCAGTTTATGATGTGCGCCTTCTTCGCGTTGGCCGTGCGAGAAGATGCCGTTGGCCTCGGCTTCAAATTCTTCGGCTGGTATTTTGTGCATGCGATCGATCAGTTTGGCCATGGTGTGCGCTTGCGTTTCATTCAAGCCAAGGTAGACACGCAAGATGTGGTCCATGAGCTTACGGCTGTTGAGTTTGACTTGGTACATGTCGTGTGTGGCGCCAAAGTTTTTGAGGATGCTGTCGGCAACCTGGATCACCTCCGCCTCGGCACGAAGCCCGGCAAGCCCAAATATATCGACATTGAGTTGCCAGTGTTCGCGGAGCCGCCCCCGCTGCGGGCGTTCATACCGCCAGAGGTTTGGAATGCTGTACCAACGAAGCGGATATGGCAACTCTTGGCGCTTTGCCGCGACCATGCGGCTCACCGTTGGCGTCATTTCAGGGCGAATCGCGACCCGGCGCCCGCCGCGGTCTTCAAATGCATAACTTTGCTCGTTGACGATCTCTTCGCCGGTTTTTGCCAAGTATAAATCAAGTGGCTCAAGGATGGGCGCATCATATTCCTCGTAGCCCATGCGTTCGACACTTTCGCGCATGATGCGGAACATATACTTCTGCAAACGCTT
>Ga0207645_10001344_pt1 | contig 20211 bp, 20 predicted proteins | sample KBSM53metaG_FD_184331 | JGI IMG/M metagenome (GOLD analysis project Ga0207645, IMG submission 184331) | Miscanthus rhizosphere microbial communities from Kellogg Biological Station, Michigan, USA - KBS M5-3 metaG (SPAdes) (version 2) | ecosystem: Host-associated > Plants > Roots > Rhizosphere >...
CGGCGCCGGCCAGGACCACCGGGGTGATGGTGACCGGTCTCGCGGTGAAGATGGTGTTCTTCGGCGTCTACGTCGCCGGGATGCTGAAAGGCCTCGGGCTGAGGCCGGTGCCGTTCGTGGTGAGTTTCGCAGGGTCCTTCATCGCGCTGCACGCGATGGAGGCCGGGTTCCTGCGACGGTTGTTCGCGGAGATGCAACGCTCCTCGCCGAGCGAGTAGTAGACGAATGCAACTAGAAGAAGCCGCCGGGCACGTCGCCGAGCCCTTCGATGCCGGCAAGACGATCATCGAGCACGTCTCCAACAGCCCGCTGTCGGAGCCGCTCATCCATCTCCCGCCGGTCTTCGGCATCGACTTCTCCGTCACCAAACACGTCCTGATGCTCTGGCTGGTGTCGACGGTGATCTTCTTCGTCGTCACCTTTGCGGTGCGGCGCTACCTGCGCCAGGACCGCCAGATTCCGTCGGGCTTCATGAATGCGCTCGAAGCCGGCGTGGACTTCATTCGCGAGTCGATCGTGCGGCCCAACGTCGGCGACAAGTGGGTGGACACCTACACCCCGCTGCTGGTGACGCTGTTCGTCTTCATCCTCGGCGCCAACGCGATCGGTCTGATTCCGATCTTCGACGTGCTCAATCTGCTCAACCACACGGTGCTGCATTCGCCGCACGACTCGTTCTTCTCGAAGATGCTCGAGGGCGGCGTCACCGCCACCGGCAACTTCAACGTGACGGCGGCGCTCGCCACCATCACCTTCTTCACGATCATCATTGCGGGCGCCCGCGCCCACGGCTTCGTGAAGCACTGGAAGAACATGGTGCCGCACGGCCTGCCGCTGCCGGTCACGCTGTTCCTCATCCCGATCGAGATCATGGGCATGCTGGTACGGCCGTTCGCGCTCACGATGCGTCTTGCCGCCAACATGACCGGCGGCCACATCGCCATCCTGGCCATCCTGTCGTTCGTGTTCATTTTCAACACGCAGTTCGGCCCGGCTGCCGGCATGGGTATCGGGGTGTTCTCGCTGACCCTGGCGGCGCTCATCTCGGCGCTCGAGATCATCGTCGTCCTGGTTCAGGCGTACGTGTTCACGCTCTTGTCGGCCGTGTTCATCGGCATGGCCATTCACGCTCATCACTGAGCGACTTTACGGAGGCACTGGAAATGCAGGGATTCGCGCTTGCTTACATGGGGGCCGGCATCGGCCTCGGTCTCGCCGTCATCGGAGCCGGCCTGGGCATCGGCAAACTCGCGGCCGGAGCGGCCGAGGCGATCGGCCGGCAGCCGAGCGCGACGGCGCAGATCACCGGCGCGGTCAACCTTCCGCTCTTCCTGCTCGAAGGCGTGGCGGTGCTCGCTGAGGTGTTCGCGCTCCTCATCGTGCTGATGAAGTAGGAGTTCTTCATGAACAATCCGCTGGTCCAACCCGATCCCGGGCTGTATATCTGGACCATCGCGACGTTTCTGGTCCTCGCGGGCCTGCTGGCGAAATTCGCCTGGAAGCCGCTGCTGGCGGCGTTGCAGGCGCGGCAGGACGCGATCCGGAAATCACTCGACGAGGCCAGGCAGGCCAAGCAGGAGCTCGAGCGCCTCAACGCCGAGTCGCAGCGCATCCTGGCCCAGGCGCGGACCGAGGCCGAGAACATCCTCACCGCCACGCGCTCCGACGCCAATCTGTTCCGCGAGGAGCTGAAGCAGAAAGCGCGGGCCGAGGCGGCGGGAATCGTCAAGAACGCCGAAAAGCAGATCGAGCTCGAGACCGCGCGCGCCCTGCAGCAGATCCGGCAGGAAGCCGTGGACCTCTCGGTCACGATCGCCTCGAAGCTGCTGCAGCGCAACGTGTCGAAGGACGACAACCTGCGGCTGATCGAAGACACGTTCAAGCACATCGAATCGACCGAACGGCCTAGTTAAGCTCCCATGCTCACCCGGCGTCGGCAGTACCTCCTCACAGGAGTGACGGCGCTGGGTGGCCTGGGTCTCTTTGCCTTCGCTGTGCGCAGCGTCGGCCTTGCTCCCATTTCAGACGGTATCCGGCGCGTGGGCTGGGGCCTGCTGCCGATCCTGGCGCTCGGCGGCGTGCGCTTCGCGTGCCGCGCCGAGGCGTGGCGGCAATGCATGCGCGCCGAGGCGCGCCTGCCGTTCGCGCCGGCGCTGGCGGCGTTTCTCGCCGGCGACGCCGTCGGCAGCGTGACGCCGTTCGGCCTCGCCGCCAGCGAGCCCACCAAAGCGTTCCTCTCACGTCATCGTCTCGCGACCGCGGATGCCGTGTCGTCGCTGGCGACCGACAACCTGGTCTACGCCGCATCCGCGCTGGCGATGGTGGCGGTGGGCGTCGCCGTCCTGCTGGCGACGGTGCCGCTGCCGTTTCAATGGCAGGAGTGGGGTGCCGCGGCGATCGTCCTGATTGTGGCGGCGGTGCTGGCCGGCCTGCGGCTCCTGCGCGGCACCTGGTCGCCGGAACAGGGCGCGCGACCGGCCTGGCGCGAGCGGCTCGCGGGCGTACGGCAGTCGGTGCTGGGGTTTTCAACCGCGAATCCCGGCCGCTTGTGGCGGGCGTTCGGACTCGGCCTGGCGTTCCACGCGCTGGCCGTGGTGGAAGTGTTCATCACCCTCGGGTGGATTCACCCCGGCGAGGCGCCGACGTTCTCACAGTCGGTCGTCTTCGAAGCGCTCAATCGCGTGCAGACCCTCGCCTTCAAGTTCGTGCCCTTCCGCATCGGCGTGGACGAAGCGCTGACCGGCGCGCTCGCACCGGCGCTGGCGCTGCCCGCCGCGGTAGGCGTGACGCTGGCGATCGTGCGGAAAGTGCGGAATCTTTTTTGGGCGGGGCTCGGCCTGGCGCTTATGGCCGGGAGCGCCCGAGGAGGCTCAGCGACGGATCGCCCTTGAACTTCGTCCGCGCCTCGGCGCGGATCGCGTCCGCGCGCTCCTTGTTCCCCATCGCGGTCCAGGCCCGGGCCGCGGCGCTGCTGCCCTCGGGCGTCGGCAGCGCGGTGAGGAGATCCTCGAGCACCTGCGCCGCGTCGTCCTCGCGATCGAGCGAGTGATAGAGCATCGCGAGGCTGGCGTAGGCGCGCGGTTCGAGCGGGAACAGCCGGATCTCTTCCTTCAGCTCCGCCTCGGCATCAGCCGGCTGCTCCAAGTGGGTGAGCGTTTCGCCGAGCGCCAGATGCAGGCCGGGCAGCGCGGCGCCCGCTTCGCCATCGCCGCGGAAGGCTTCCATCAGCGCCGCCTGCGCTTCTTCGTAGTGACCGCCGTCGAGCAGCTCGCGGCCGCGCACGAACTGCCGCAGCGCCCGCGAGCCGTCGAGATCGAACCGCGCCTGCGCCGAGCGTTCGGCGGCCGCGACGTCGCGGCGATCGATGGCGATCCGGGCCGCCGCTTCGAGCGCGGCGGCGCGATCGGCGGGGGCGCCCCCCTCGCTCAACGCCACGGCGGCGTCGGCCTTCTGCTGGGCCTGATCGAGCTTGCCGGCGCGGGCGAGCGCATGCGACAGCGCCAGCGTCGTCGGCACGCGATCGGGCCACGTGCGGTCGGCCTCGGCGAATACGGTCACCGCCTCCTCGAGCCGTCCCGCGCGCTCGAGCAGCGTGCCGAGCTGCAGCTGCAGCGCCGGCACCTGTGGATTCGCGCGTGCCAGATCCCGCAGCCCCGCGGCCGCGGCGCCGAACTGCCGCGTGCCGACGAGCGCGGCGGCGCGGCGATGGCCGTCGAGCAGCATCGCTTGGTCGGCCGGGAGCGCCGTGGCGGCCGTGTCCGGCAGGTCGGGCGCCGCCATCAGGATGCCAAGCTGCGCGAAGAGCTCGGCGTCGAGCGTCGACAGCGCCGCGGCGGGCGCCGGCGTGTGTTTGTCGAGCAGCCGATCGAGCGCGGCACTGAGCGCCGCGGCGTCGTGCGCGACCGGGGCCGGGTTCGGCAGGTCCGCCTTGTCGAGCGTGACCAGCCGGTCGGTGGCCTCGCGCACCAGACGCGCACCGTCGCTCGTCAGCGCGTACGACGGCCGTCCGCCGAACCGATACCACGCGGTCAGCGACTCCGCGTAGAGCGGCCGCACCGGCACGGTTTCGTCGCTGTCGTCGAGCACGGCGCGGAGCGAGCGGCCGCGCAGGCCGCCGGGGATCGGCGCGCGCACGAGGTCGAGGACCGTCGGCAGGATGTCGATGTGCTGCACCGGCGCGGGCACGCGGCGCCCGGCGCCGTCCCGATCCGGCTGCTTCACGATCAGGGGCACCCGCAGCGTGGCGTCGTCGAGCCGCCCGCTGACCGCGCCGGCGCCGCGTCCACCGACCACCACCATCGTGGCCTTGTCGTAGAGGCGGCGCTCCTTCAAGAGATCGACGAGGTCCCGCGCCACTGTATCGGCGCCGTCGGCCGGCACCTCGATGAACAGCATGAAGCGCTGTCCGCTCTGCGAGCGCAGCCACTGCGCGGCGGTTTCGAACGTGGCCGCACCCGTCCGCTCGACCACGGGGCGATCCTGCGCGTCCTCGCCAAGCTCGCCGCCGTAGAACGCGAAGCCGCGCGAGAGGCCGGTGGCCTTCCGCAGCAGGAACGACGACACGGCCGCGCCGGTGGAGAAGCCGCGGCTCCGCAGCAGTTCGGCGAGGGTGCGGGTGTCGGTTTTCAGCGCGAAACCGGCCTCGTCACGGACGCCGTGATCGAAGGGCAGCTGCCCCGTGAGCAGCGACGTGTAGGCCGGCAGCATGGCTGGCGAATGGACGTAGACGTGCTCGAACACCACGCCGTCGGCCGCCAGCGCGTCGATGGCTGGTGCCGCGCTCGTGCGGGCGCCGTACGCGGTGAGACTGGAGGTGGACAGCCCGTCCACGGCGAACACGACGATCGGCCCCTGGTGCGGCGGCGACTCGCGCGCGTACCACCACCCCACGGCCGCGGCGCCCACCGCCGCCGTGAACACCAGCGTGACGATGAGCGTCGCCTGCCAACGGCGAGTGCGTACGCGCGGCCGGGCCGGCATGTCTGTGAACGATTCCTCGGCTGCGCGCTACTCGTTGCGCGTGGCGGCGCGGATGGCCTTGCTCTCGGCCAGCGCGCGCTCGTTGGTGGCGTCGCTCTTGAGCATCTGATCGTACGCGTCGAGCGCCTGGCGGTACAGGTTCTGCCGGGCGGCGGAATCGGTCTCCTGCATCGCCTTGCGGCGGTACAGATCGCCAATCACGAGATTGATGGAGGTGAGCTTCGGGTTCCTCGTCCGGATGTCCTGATACGCCACGAGGGCCTGGTCGATGCGACCGGCGTCGCGCATCGACGCCGCGTCCTGAATGAGCTGCTGGATGTTGCGGTCGAGCGCGTTCGGAATCGGCCCGGGGTCCTTGCCGAGCGTGAACTGCATCGGCGGCGCCGCGGCCACGCGGATCGGCGCGTTGGTCTCGACGGTGAAGAAGCCCGGCGCTTCGACCGTGAAGTGCCAGGTGCCGCTCTTCAGCCCGATCATGGCCCACCGGCCCTTGTCGTCGGTGGCGGAGGCGAACTGCGCGGGCGAGGCGTCCGGGTTGGTGGCCTTCACCGTGGCGCCCTTGATGGCTTTGCCGGTCGTGTCCTTCACCGTTCCCATGGCCCGCCCCTGCGCGTGGGCGCCGACGGTGAATCCGAGGAGCAGGGCGACGGAGGCCGACAGGATACGGAGCTGCAGTCGCATGGGCCCATCTTATCGCAGCTCGGCAGGCCTGTGGCCCGTCCGTAAACGTCTATTTCGCCTGAGTTTGGCGGTGATTTGGCGCCGTAGGACGGGGCGTCGGCCCCGTCAGTAGAGCTTGTAGAGCATCACGTAGATGACGACGCCGGTGACCGAGACGTACATCCAGAGCGGCAACGTCCATCGCGCCAGCGGCACGTGGCGATCGAATCGTCCCTTCAGCCCGCGAGCGGCGGTGACGAGCGCCATCGGCACGATGACGGCGGCGAGCACGATGTGCGTCAACAGGATCGTCAGGTAGACGATGCGGACCGGACCCTGCCCGGGAAACGGCTTCGACCCCACGTTGGCGTGGTAGATGACGTAGCTCACGAGGAAGACCGCAGACGTGCCAAGCGCCGTGAGCATGGCGCGCTGGTGGTTCGCCCGATCGCGGCGGCGGATGAAGACGTAGCCGAGCGTGAGGCAGAGCGCCGAGGTCGCGTTGAGCGTGGCGTTCAGCGCGGGGAGATCGGAAAGCTGCATGCGCCTTGCCGCTACATCAAGACGCGGTTGGCGACGAGCGCGCCGAGCAGCAGCGTCAGGTAGAGGATCGAAAACAAGAACAGCCGTCGCGCCGTGCCCGGCGAGCGTTCCTGCGCGAAGCGCACGCTGAGCCCGATGTAGAGGAACCCGAGCACCGTGGCGACGGCGGCGTACGGCAGGCCGGCCAGGCCGGTGATGACCGGCAGCAGGCTGACCGGCCACAGCACCGCGGCGTAGAGCAGCGCCTGGTAGCCCGTGCGGCGGCCGTCGGGCTCGAGCACCGGCAGCAGCGGGATGCCGGCCCGCGCGTAGTCGTCCCGGTACATCCACGCGATGGCGAGGAAGTGCGGCATCTGCCACAGGAACACGATACCGAACAGCACGATGGCCGGGCCGGAGATCGATCCGGTGGCGGCCGCCCAGCCGATCACGGGCGGCAGCGCCCCAGGCACGGCGCCAATGAGCGTGGCGAGCGACGTCCGCGTCTTGAGCGGCGTGTAGACGAACACGTAGCTCGCCAGCGTGACGGCGGCCACCGCGGCCGCCGTGAGGTTGGTGAACAGCGCGAGCTCGACGAGGCCGGCGAGCGACAGCACGGCGCCGAGCGCGGATCCTTCCGCGCTCCCGAGCCGTCCGGCCGCGAGGGGACGGTTGCGGGTGCGGCGCATCAGCGCATCCGTCGTGCGCTCGAGCACCTGGTTCAGCGCCGCCGCTCCCCCCGCGACGAGCGCGGACCCGACCAGTGTGTTGACGAGCAGCGACGTGGAGACGCCGGCTGGTTCGGCCAGGTACAGCCCCGCGAGGGTCGTGATCAGGACGAGCAGGTTGAGCCGCGGCTTGGTGAGTGTCACCCAGTCTGCCGCGCGCGCGACGCTCGCGCCCGGCGCGTCGGCTCGCGGCGCGTCGGCCGTCGGCGCCCCGCTCATCACGCGCGCGCTCCGGCCGCGGCGCCCGAGTGATCCGGGCCGGCCGTCAGTCGCGTGTCGGCGGCGAGGCCGGCGGGACCGAGCACGTCGGCGAAGCGGGCGCGATGCGCGCGCAGCGTCAGGATCAGCGTCGTGACGAGAACGCTGGCGCCGGTGACCACGTGAAGCGAGTTGATGATGTATTCCTTGTGGCTCAGCACGGTGAAAGCGCCGAGCGTGATCTGCAGCGTCACCAGGACGAGAAGCAGGATGGACGGGCGCAGCAGCTCGAGCCGGGTCCGGTGGTGCGCGAAGACGTGACCGGTGGTGAGGAGGAGCATGACGGTCACGCACAGCGCGCCGACGCGATGCGCGAAGTGGACGGCGATCTTGGGATCCCAGTGGTCCGGCACGAGGTGGCCGAACATCCACGGGAAGTCGGGAATCGCCAGGCCGGCGTCGGTATGCCGCATCGTGGCGCCGACGACGATCTGCAGGTACACCGTGGCCAGCGTCGCCAGCGCGACGCGCTGGAGCCGCCGATCCTCGTAGGGCGCGGCTTGAGCCGCGCCGGCGGCGCTGAAGCGCCGCCCTACATATCCGTTACGCCAACCCGGCGAGGTGACGAGCGCGATCGTGGTGGTGAGGCAGAACACGATCTCGGCCAGGCTGGCGTGGGCAATCGAGATCGGGTCGGGCAGGTACCACAGCACCGTGATGCCGCCGAGCACGCCCTGCGTGATCACCGCGCCGAGCGCGATGAACCCGAGCCGCCGCACCCATCGCCGCGGCTCCGCCCGCCAGAGCCAGAAGGCCAGCACGAGGATCAGGAAGCCGACGGTGCTCGCGATGAGCCGATGGCTGTGCTCGTAGAAGATGCCGCCCACCCAGTTCTCGAGCGGGAACGTGAACATGAACCAGCCGTAGGAGTTCGGCCAGTCCGGCACCGACAGCCCCGAGCCCGTGCTGGTGACGAGGCCGCCGGCAAAGATCAGGACCGCGGTGGCCGCCGCCGTCAGCAGCGCGAAGAGATGGAGGAGCATTGCAACAACTTCCGGGGTCTTACCCGCTGAACGTAAAGGGGACGTCCTTCGATTCCTTGGCGCCAATCGTCACGCTGGCCGTCTTGGTGCCGAACTTCTCGTGCCACGCTTCGATGGTGTAGGTGCCGGGCGGCAGCCCCTTCAACTCGAACGCCCCGTCGGCGCCGGTGACGGCGAAGAACGGGTGCGCCACCACGCCGACGAACGAGTTCATCCACTTGTGCACGTCGCAGCGGAACGGCACCATGATTTCCTGCGTCGTGAAGACGTGCGTGTCCTTGATCCCCTGCAGCGCCTGGCCCACGTTGAACTCCTGGTTCGTCTGCGGCCAGGCGTGGATGTTGTGCAGCGTCATGTCGCTGTTGAGGATCTCGATCGGCTGGCCGGCCTGCACGCCGAACACGTGCGGACGGTACTGGCAGCCTTTCTGGTCGAGGACGAGCGCCGTCGTGGGCACCGGAAACTTCAAGCTGCCGAGCCCATCTTTCACGTAGACGAACACGTTCTGGAGCGAGCCGTCGCCCGCCACCATCACGGCTTCGGTCTTTGCGTCCGGGTTCACGCAGCGCGGATCCGACGACATCTTGATCGGTTCAGCGGGGGGCGGCGTGCCCATGAAGGTGACCTTGCCGGTCACCGCGCCCGCCGTGGCCGGGTCCACCGGGTTGGTCACCGGGGCCGCCGGCGCCGGGGCTGACTTCTCACCACCGCCACACGCGGCGGCGCCAAGGGCGGCGACGAGCGCCGTGAACACGAGAGCTACCGAGCCGATTCGCATAACAGTCAATTATCTCAGAAGGCTTTGGGCTCTGGGCTTTGGGCTCTAGGCATGGAGGACTTTAGCCATTTTTGAGCCTTCAGCCGGCTAGAGCCCAAAGTCCAAAGCCTAGAGCCGACAAGGATCAGGAGGCCGGGCCGCCTGCCGCCTTGATCTTCCGCAAGACCCGGTCGTCCATCCACTGCTTGCTCCACCAGTCCACCGGCGTCACCTGCTGGCCACCGACCAGCATGGTGAAGTGGAGGTGGTCGCCGCCGGCCAGCCCGGTCATGCCGCTGCGCCCGATCACCTGACCCTTTTCCACCTTGTCGCCCGCCTTCACGCCGAGCGACGAGAGGTGGCCGTAGAGCGACTGCACGCCCATGCCGTGGTCGATGACGACGCAGTTGCCGTAGATCCCCAGATACGCGGCGTGCACGATGACGCCCCTCTGGGCCGCCTTGATCGGCACGTTGGCGGTGACCGCGAGGTCGAAGCCCAGATGCACCTGCTTGTCGACGTCCTTGCCCTGGTAGACGTAGGTGCGGGTGTCGGCGAACTTGGCTTCCACCTGCGAGTCGCCGAGCTGCTGGAAGGCGTCCATGAACATCAACTCGGGCGACGACTTCTTCGCCAGGTCGGCGATGTACTGGTTGTTTGCGCGCCGCAGCTCGCCGTTGATCAACAGGAAGCCGCCGAGCAGGTCGCCCTGCGGCACGCTGATCAGCGGTGACTGGCTGGCAATGGCCGGCACGACGCGTCCGAGGAACTTGTCGTCGATCTCGATGCGGCTCTTCTGATACGCCTTCGGGAACACCCGGTTGTCGAGGGCGGCCACCGCTTCGTTGCCAGCCTCGTCGCGCGCGAACACCTGGATCGGCGCGTTGAGCGGTTGATCGAACAGCAGCGCGAAGAACGCGACCCGCATCGCCGGATCGCTCGTGATGCCGACCCCCTTGGCCGGGTAGCCCGGATACTCCTTGTCGCCGACCCGCACGCCGGACGTCACGTCCTCCGGCGTGGCCCGATAGACCACGAACTCGCTGCCGCCGTAGTTGACGTAGTGGAAGCTGGAGAGCACGCTGAGCTGGGGCGGTTCGAGCCGCACCTGCACGTCGCGCGTGACGACGGTTTCTCTCTCACGCAGGCCGTAGAGCACCGGCCGCGCCGCCCGTACGGTGATGCGCGCGGGGCCCGAGCGCAGATCGGGAATCGCCTTCCGTCCGATCGGCTTGATGACGTACAGCTTGTCGGCGGCGTCCTTCTTCGCCTCGCCCGATCCCGGTTCGAGGGTGAACACGTCGTGGTTCACGCCGTTCTGCGACAGCGTGACGCTGGCGCGCGAGAAGCGGCCTTCCGGCGCCTGCAGCGTCAGGTCCAGCGACGTGGACTGTCCGACGAACCGGTCGGGCTGTTTGAGATCGATCGACGGGCCGCTCATGCGGCCGGCCCACCACCAGGCGCCGCCGAAGCCGACGGCGGCAAGAAGAACGACGAACAGCAGGAACTTCAGCAGTGCGCGCATCTCGACGATCTTATCGCTAGCGAGGGTCGGCACGATCATCTGCGGCTAGCAATTCGCGCTGTTCTCCAGGGGATTCCCGGGCGCAACGGCCCGAGACGCTGAGTTAAGCTGCCGGCGCAGCCTTCCGTCAGAGCGAGGTACCCATGAAGAGGACCTCCGAAGCGACGCTCGTCGAGCGGGCCGGGTTCCTGTACCGGCAGCTGCTGCTGTTGCAGCGCGTGTTTCCCGATGCCAACGAGGACACGCGACCCCTTCCATTCGGAGACGACGGTGACGCGCGCTCGCTCTGCTTCGGCGTGCGCGAGGTGTTGAATCAGCTCGCCGAGGAAGCGCGCGTGCTCACCACGGTGCCGCTGCCGATCGGGCACTGGCGCCCGGGCGACGGCGCCGACGACGAACGCTGGCGCGCGCTCACCGAGGTCGAGCGCCGGGAAATCACGTCGCTCCTGGCGGGTTACGAAACGCTCATCGCGCTCATCGAACGCGACCCGTTCCGCAACACGGCCGAAGCGCGCGAAACCCTGCTGGTCGAACGGGCTCGACTGACGCGCTTCCGTCAGGACATGGGGTTCCTCGACCGCCGGCGTCCGCAGCGCGAGACCGCCTGATCGGCTGCGGGCCCGAGGGTGCTCAGCCGATACAAAGGGCATGGCCCCCCTGCGCACAGTTGCACTGCTCGCCGGAGTTATCGTCCCGGCGGCGATGTTCGTGGTAAACCGCACCGACTCGAGCCAGACCACGGCTGAAACAGATCCGAAGAAACTGGCGTCGCCCTATCCGCCCGATGCGCCCGTACCCACGATCGTCGACATCGACCCCGACCCGATCGCGGTGACGGGTGGGGACATACGGTTGAACGTCGCGTATGCCATCTCGCACGTCGAACGGGCTGAACACGCGGCGCTCGACCTGTATACGGACCCCCCGCAGATCAACGAAACGTTCCCGCTCGACGTGGTCGAGGAGGGGGCGATCGAGCTCGTCTTCCGCAACCTCGGTCCGACCCGGTTCGATCGGTGGTTCACCGAGCGCCCGTCGACACGGGGGTCGTCACGAGGCTCGAGGGCGGTGAAGGTTCGGATCTGGACCGAGGCGGCCCGCCGCCGCGACGAGCCGTACGCCCGCAACAACGCCGTGCGCTACCTCGACGAGCAACAGATCGAGATCGTGGAGCGCCGCGTGCTCTGGAGCAACATGCGGTGATGCCGGCGTTTCGCACCCTGGGCACCGTTGTTGGTTGTCTGGCCATCGTCGGCTCGGCGGCCATGCTGGTGGCCAACCGCGGGAGCACGGCTGATGCGCCGCAGCAGGCGCCCGCCCATCTATCAGACACTCCGCAGCCCCGAATTCTCGAGATCGATCCTGATTCGATCGAGGTGACAGGACATGACGTGCGTCTGCATGTCACCTACGTCATCAACCACGTTGACCAGGTGGAAGCGGCCACGCTGCTGGTGCAGTCGTATCCACCCGGCCGCAGCCAGGAATTCCCGATCGATGTCGTCGAGGAGGGCACGGCCGAAGTCGTGTTCCGCGCCCTGGGAACCCCGATCGACCGATGGCTGACCGAAGCGTCTCCGCCGGGCTTCGCCGGCGTGGGCCGGTCCCGCGGCATCGACGTGTCGATCCAGACGAAGAGCGCGAGCGATCCAGAGCGCCCCTACGGCGAGGACAACGTTGCCGTCTTTGGCGACATGAAGCGAGTGCTGATCACGGACCGGCGGGTCTATCGGAGTCCACGGCCCTGAGCATCCGCCAGCGGAGAGCGCGGCCTATGGCTGCTGTTTCTTGAGCCAGGGCTGAAAGAGCTCGTTCTCGTTGCACACGAACTCGATCAAGTCGGTGTCGGCCAGCAGGCGCTGATTCACTCGCACCGTCCACGGTTTCGTGTAGGCCTTCGGATCGTCGATGGTCACGTCGATCTCGAGGCGCCCGGTGTTGACCCGGCGGAACCGCTCGATCAGCTTTCCCTCCGTCGTCAGCGGCGCGCCGTTCACGTCCAGCCACCCTTCGTCGCGGAAGTTCGTGCTCTCCACCACCAGCGTGTCGCCGTCCCAGGACCCGCGCGAATAGCCGAACCACCACGGCTGCGCGTCCTTCGGCGGCGCCGGACGGCCGTCCATGAAGATCTGCCGCACGCCGGCGTTGGCCTCGTAAAGGATCACGATCAGATCGTTCGTCTGGATGATCTTCCGCGGCTGCGAGTGCGTGTGCAGCTGCATGTAGCCGAGCGGCAGGCACGCGGCGTCCGGGTTGTCCGCGCTGTCGCGCGCCATGCGCTGCCGGCGCAGCTCACGGCCCCACGGGGTGAACGGCAGCCCGTCCTTGATGCCTGCCTCGATGTTCCAGAAGGTGGCCTCGGGCGGCGTGCCGGGCGGGGGCGGCGGCGGTCCACCGCGGAAGCCGAGCACGCCGGCGTAGTTCCACACGCCGGAGAAGTCCACTTTGCCGGCCGCGGTCCGCGGCGGCGGCGCCGCCAGATCCGGCTTGCCGTCGGCGCCGCGCGGAATCTTCGTGTCGCGATAGGCCGGCCACTGCGCGCCGATGGAGACCGTCAGCGCGGCCGCGATCGCGAGCGTCGTCACGGCCGGTCTGAAGACCGGCAGCCACGTTCCCTTCACTAATTTCCGCTCAGATTCCCTGGCCACGGCGACGTGATGTGATACGTCGCCGACGGGCCGATCATTTCCACGCGGCGGATCTTGCCGTTCTCGATCAGGAACGCCTCGCTCACGAGGATGCTGCTCGGGCGGTTGAAGCCCGGGTAGCTGTGCTTCGTGCCATCGGACAGCACGCCCGAGTTCACCGTGCCCTGGTCGAACGTGCAGTGCGTCCACACCACGCCGCGTTCCTGATCGACCAGCGGATAGCGCCGGTGATGGATGTTTTGCACGACGTAGTAGTAGCCCTTCTGGAACTGCGTCAGGCAGTCGAGTGAAAACAGGTTGACCGCGCCAGGAGCCAGGTTCGGCGGCGGCGGGACGTTCGTCGTGGGCGAGCCGTTCTCGATGCGGTGGCAGTCGTTGGTGAACGGATACGTGGGCGAGCCGTTCACGCCCTTGCCGTCGTTCTTCTGCAGGCCGCTGAAGTAGGCGTCGGCAATCGAGATCATCTGCTGCCGCGGCAGGCGCTGCGCCGGCGGAATCGTCCGGAACCACAGGTCCTCTGCCTTGCCCATCTTGTCCATCGCCGCGATGTTGTTGGGGCCGCCGCCGCCCGGCTTGAAGTAGATCGATTCGATCTCGGTGATGCGTCCGAGCTCGATGCGCAGGCGCAGGCTCATGAGGAGCGGCGCGCCCGCCTCCATCATGGTGCCCATCATCGCCACCTGCCCGTACTCCGGGTCCGCGAAGACGTGACGGTAGTTGCCGAGCCCCTGCGCCGTCTTCCAGAACCCGTCGCCGACGTCGATCACCTGGTTGTTCTCGGTGTACATCACGTCCTTCGAGAGCGGCAGCTTCGAGGGATCGTGCGCGACCACGGCTTTCAGGTACTGGTCGATCAGCCCCTCCAGGCAGGCGCGGTTGCAGTCGAGCGGGATGGGACCCGTGGATCCGCTGACGCGAGTGCCGAGCGAGCCCACGAGAAGCGCCGCGCAAACCGCGGCCACGCCCAATGTCGAGCGCATGGAGAATGTCCTCATAAGGCCGTGATTCTACCCCTCTGAACCTCCGCCGTGGGTTCTCCGTCTCATTCTGTTGTGACCACACTGCTAACGGCCCCGCCGTGGTCTGCTTCCCGCGCGTTCGCGCCGAAATAGACGCAAACCCCATCGCGTACAATCGCCCGCCCTCCGACGTTTGTCGGACTGGAGCGGTGCGCCACGTTGCCGCCCCTCGTCGGGCGCTTTGAGAGGTCAGTCATGCCATTGCCGTCCCTTTCCCTTGTGTTGTGGGTCGTGCTCGGTCTGTTCATCGCCGCCGTGCTCGTACTCACCTTCCGCTACATCCCCAACGACCGCGTCGGCATCGTGGAAAAGCTGTGGAGCACGTCGGGCTCGGTGAAGAGCGGCATCATCGCGCTGCAGGGCGAGGCCGGCTTTCAACCGGATCTGCTGCGCGGCGGCTGGCACGTGATGATGCCGTTTCAGTACCGCCTGCACAAGATGTCGCTCGTCACGATCCCCCAGGGCAAGATCGGCTACGTGTTCGCGCGCGACGGCCAGCCGCTGCCGCCGACGCAGACGCTTGCCGGCAACGTCACCGCGCACGATTTCCAGGACGTCGCGGCGTTTCTCGGCTCGGGCGGCCAGCGCGGGCCGCAGCGGAAGATCCTGCGCGAAGGCACCTACGCGATCAACACGGCGCAGTTCGTGGTGATCACGAGCGAGCGCGTCTATTTCCTGGCCTTCAACGAAGGCGAGGCCGAGACGTTCAAGCAGATGGCTCTGCTGATCGACCAGCGCGGCGGCTTCGAGCCGATCGTGATCAAGGACGCGCTGGACGCCATCGGCATCGTCACCGTGCACGACGGTCCCTCGCTCCCCGACGGGCAGATCATCGCCCCGACGATCGGCGACGAGGCCGCGGCTCCGGACGTCTACCACAACAACTTCCAGGATCCGGAGAAGTTCCTGCTCGCCGGCGGCTTGCGCGGCCGGCAGCTCCAGACGCTGGTCGAGGGCACCTACTACATCAACCGGCTGTTTGCGACCGTCGAGATGATTCCCAAGACCATCATCGAGGTCGGCAACGTCGGCGTCGTGGTGTCCTACACCGGCGAATTGGGGGTGGATCTCACGGGCGAGCAATACAAGCACGGCGAGCTGGTAAAGCGGGACTCGCGCGGCGTGTGGAACGAGCCGCTGCTGCCGGGCAAGTATGCGTTCAACACCTACGCCGGCAAGGTGTTGTCGGTGCCGACCACCAATTTCATCCTCAAGTGGAACCGGTCTGAGACCGGGTCGCACCGCTACGACGAGAACCTGTCGGAAGTGCTCCTCATCACCAAGGACGCCTTCGAGCCGTCGCTGCCGCTCTCGGTGGTCGTGCACATCGACTACCGTAAGGCGCCGCTCGTCATTCAACGGTTCGGCGACATCAAGCGGCTCGTCGAGCAGACCCTCGACCCGATGGTGTCGGCGTATTTCAAGAACGTCGGGCAGACGCGCACACTGATTCAGCTGATCCAGGACCGCAGCGCGATTCAGCAGCAGTCCGGCGAACAGATGAAGGCGAAGTTCGCCGAGTACAACCTCGAACTGCAGGAGGTGCTCATCGGCACGCCGACGGCCGGCACGCCTGGCAGCCAGATCGAGACCATCCTGACGCAGCTGCGGTCGCGCCAGATCGCCGAGGAGCAGGTCGAGACCTACACAAGGCAGGAAAAGGCAGCCATGAAGGAGAAGGAGCTGCGTGAGGCGGAGTCGCGCGCGAAGCAGCAGACCTTCATCACCGAGTCGGAGCTCTCGATCAGTATCCAGAGCAATCAAGGCAAGGCGGAGTACGAGCGGTCCCGGCAGGAAGCGGCGCGCATCCAGACGCTTGCCACTGCCGAGGCCGAGAAGATCCGCATCCTCGGCGAAGGCGAGGCCAAGCGCATCCAGGCGATTGCCGGCGCGGACGCCGAGCGGACGGCGCGCGTCGGCATCGCGCAGGCCATGGCCATCGAGGAACAGGTGCGCGCCTACGGCGGCCCGCGCCTGCAGTTGACGCAGCAGGTGTTGAACCGCTTTGCCGAGGCGATTCAGGTCTCGCAGGTGGATGTCGTGCCGAAGATCCTCATTGCCGGCCAGAACGGCAAGGACGGCGGCGCGCCGATGACCGGCAACGTCATGGAAGCGCTGCTGACGATGATGCTCTCCGATCGGCTGGGCACCGACATCAACGCCCCGTCGACGCCGCGCAACCCGGCGGCCGATGCCATCCGCAAGCGGATCCAGGACGACATGAAGCGCTGAACCGCGCGGAGAGGGGGCGGCCCCGGGGCCGCCCCCCCAGCATCTGGCAAACCGGCTTGGCGCCGGTTCGCTATTTCGCGTTGCTGATGTGCACGCGATCCTTCTCGTTCTCGTTGCAGAAGTACTCGAGCACGTCGGTGTCGGGCTGCAGCTCGTGCGTCACCTTGATCGTGAACGGCCGCGAGTACGCCACCGGGTCGTCGAACGTGATCTCCACGTCGAGATGGCCGACGTCGCGGCGGCGGTAGCGCTCGGTGATGCGCATCTTCTCGCTCCGCGGGTTGCCGATGATGTCGAGCGGCGCCTTGCCGTTGAAGCCGATCGTCTCGACCACGAGCGTGTCACGCTCCCAGTGTCCCGTCGATGAGCCGAGCCATGACCCGCTGGGGTCCTTCGGGAACGGACGCCCGTCGGTGTAGATCTGCCGCGTGGCGTTGTCGAGCTCGTGCATCACCAGCGTCAGCCCTGGTGTCTGCACGATCTTGGTGAACTCCGACAGCATCGTGCCGAGCGGGATGCCGCCGGGGAGGCACCGCGCCAGGTTGTCGATGCCGGTCTCGTGACGATTGTTCCGCGCGATCTCCTCGGCTACCTCCTTGCGCAGCGGGCTGTCCTCCGGCTTGAAGTCGACGAGGACGCTGATCCCGTACTTCGAAATCGTGTGGGCTTCCATGCCCGGCACGTCGAGGGCGTCGACGTCGTTGCCGAACAGGCGCTTCATCTCGGCGAGCCCGGTCGGCTGGACGTGCCAGACGCCCGACAGATCCGGCTTGCCGTCCTTCGTGCGCGGCGCCGGCGCGTTCAGCAGAACCTTTCCGTCCTTGCCGCGAGGCAATCCTGGCGAGGGGTAATTCACCCATTGCGCCTGGACGGCGGCCGCGGCCAGGCACAGCAGCATCAGGGCAAGGAGTCCTCGTCGCACCGGCCGACTGTAGTCACGCGACTGGCGCAGGTCAATCGTTGAGTTGGTGCACTATGATCCCGGATCCCGCAAAACCGCCTGGAGCCGCGAAATGGAAGACCTCCTGGTGCTATTGAACAATCTGATTCCCGTGGTCGCCATCGGCGGCCTGGCGCTCTTCATGACGCTCGAGCGCTGGCTTCCGTATCTCGAGCATGGGCCCGGCAGGGGACGGCAACGTTGGCACAACGTCGGGATGGTCTCGATCGCGTTCGTGATCAACGCCACGCTCGGCGGCATCATCCTGCTCCCGGCCGTGTGGGCCGACTCGCATCGATTCGGATTGATGTACCGGCTGGGAGTGCCGCCGCTGGCGGCGGTGGTGCTCGGCGTGTTGCTGCTCGATCTGTGCAACTACACGCTGCACGTCACGATGCACTCTTTCCGTGTCCTCTGGCGCATTCACCGGGTGCATCACGCCGACGTGGCACTGGACGCGTCGAGCGGTCTTCGCCTCCATCCGTTCGAGCTGGTCATCCTGTCAACCATGCTGGCGGTCGCGATGTCGCTCCTCGGTATTCCGGTGCTGAGCGCCGCCATTTACAACACGCTGGCGCTGCCCTGGTTCCTGTTGAACCACAGCAACATGCGATTTCCGGCCTCGTTCGAGCGGTGGGGCAGCCTGGTGATGGCCACGCCCGACTGGCACCGCGTCCACCACAGCCGTCATCAGCCGGAGACCGACTCGCACTACGGCTGCCTCTTCAGCATCTGGGACCGGTTGTTCGGCACGGCCGGCCGGGCCGACGTTCGATCGATCCAGTTCGGGTTGGATCGCTTTCGCGGCCCTGGCGAACAGACGGTCTGGGAGATGTTGAAGATCCCATTCAGGAATCTGTAGCCGCATTGAGTAGAGTAGGCGCGCTGATGACGCGCCGGGTGAGCGCCGCTCTCGTGTGGGCACTGGCCATCTGCTGGGCGACGAGTGCCGCCGCCCAGCCGGCCGTCGACGAGCTGCGCATCATCGCGCCGGCGGCGCCGGGCGGCGGCTGGGATCAGACCGCGCGTGTGATGCAGCAGGCGCTCCAGCGCGCCGGCCTCGTGCGCATCGCGCCGGTCGAAAACGTACCGGGCGCGGCCGGCACGATCGGGCTCGCGCGGTTCATCGGCGCCGAAGCGGGGCGCCGCGACGTGGTGATGGTGTCGGGCCTCATCATGCTCGGCGGCATCGTCACGCACCGCTCGCCGGTAACGCTCCACGACGTCACGCCGCTGGCGCGGCTTACCGGCGAGTACGAGGTCATCGCGGTGCCGGCCGCGTCACCGTTCCGTACCCTGCGCGACCTGCTCGACGCCTTCACCGCGCGGCCGGAATCGATCTCCTGGGGCGGCGGGTCGGCCGGCGGCAGCGATCAGATCCTCGCCGGGCTCGTGGCCGATGCCGTCGGCGTGTCTCCCTCGCGCGTGAACTACATCGCGTTCTCCGGTGGCGGCGAGTCGCTCTCGGCCATCCTCGGCGGCCAGGTCTCCGTCGGCATCAACGGCCTGGCCGAGTTCGCGCCGCAAATCGAGGCGGGCACGCTGCGTGCGCTCGCCATCTCGAGCGCCGAGCGGTTGCCGGGCGTGGACGTGCCCACGCTGCGCGAACAAGGGCTCGCCATCGACTTCGAGAACTGGCGATCGCTGGTGGCGCCGCCGGGCGTGACCGCGGCCGATCGCGCGCGCCTCGAGTCGCTGGTGGCGGCGATGGTGGCCTCGGCCCCGTGGCGGGAGGCGCTCGCGCGCTACCGCTGGCTCGATCGCTACCTCGCGGGCGACGGCTTCTCGCGCTTCGCCGCCGCCGAGGAGACGCGAGTGCGAGAGGTGCTGCGGAAGTTCGCGGTGGGGAAGGAGAGCAGCGGCGCGGCGCCGGAACCCTACCCCTGGCTCGTCATCGCGGGGCTGGTGATCACCGGCGCGCTCCTGGCCCGGCGGGTGTTCCGCTCCGCGCTGCCCGCGAACAGCGCGGGGCGCACGCCGGTGATCCTGCTGGCCGCGGCCGCGGTACTCCATCTGCTGATGCTCGAACGGGCGGGGTTCGTGCTCGCCGCCGCCGTGCTCTTCTGGCTCGGCGCCCGCGCTTTCGATCCCCGTCATCCACTCCGCGACGGCGCGTTCGCCATCGGCGTGTCGGTGACCGCCTACGTGCTCTTCGCCCACGTGCTTCATTTGTCGCTGCCGGCGGGTCTGCTGGCGGGATGGTTGTGAGCCTCCGTGCACACGATTGAGCTGCTGCGCGACGGATTCGCCAGCGCGTTGTCGTGGGGGCATCTGCTGTGGGCGCTCGTGGGCGTGACGCTCGGCACGGCGGTCGGGGTGCTGCCGGGCATCGGCCCGGCGCTGACGGTGGCGCTGCTGCTGCCGATCACGTTCAACCTCGATCCGACGAGCGCCTTCATCATGTTCGGCGGGATCTATTACGGCGCGATGTACGGCGGCTCCACCACCAGCATCCTGCTCAACACGCCCGGCGAGACGGCCTCGATTGCCACCGCGATCGACGGTTACGCCATGGCGCGGCAAGGGCGCGGCGCGGCGGCGCTCACCACGGCGGCGATCGGCTCGTTCGTCGCCGGCACGCTGGCTACCATCGCCTTGACGTTCTTTTCGCCGCTGCTCGCCTCGGTGGCGCTGCGGTTCGGACCGGCGGAGTACTTCGCGCTGGCGGTGCTGGCCTTCACCACGGTGTCCGCGCTCATCGGCGGGTCGCTGGTACGCGGGCTGTTCAGCCTGTTCCTCGGCCTCGCGCTCGGCCTGATCGGCATCGATCAGCTCACGGGCGACGCGCGCTTCGCGTTCGGCATCCCGCAGCTCCTCGACGGCATCGACGTGCTGATTCTGGTCATCGGCCTGTTCGCGGTGGGCGAGACCTTCTATCAGGCCTGGCAGCACGGGCGCGATGCGCCCGAAGTGGTGGCTCTGCAGACCTTCACCGGCATGAGCGGCGAGGACTGGTCGC
>Ga0207645_10001348_pt1 | contig 20155 bp, 13 predicted proteins | sample KBSM53metaG_FD_184331 | JGI IMG/M metagenome (GOLD analysis project Ga0207645, IMG submission 184331) | Miscanthus rhizosphere microbial communities from Kellogg Biological Station, Michigan, USA - KBS M5-3 metaG (SPAdes) (version 2) | ecosystem: Host-associated > Plants > Roots > Rhizosphere >...
AAGCTCGAGATCGGACATGCCGTTGGTCATGCGCATGTTCCCGCTGTCCGCGTAAATCGTGCGCCTCCTTGTCGGGTCGGCCATGTCGTATATCGTGACCTCGCGCATCAGGTTCGACGATTCGTCGATGTGGCCGGCGCGCAAATAGAGCTTGCCGGGACTCACTTCGTTGATCACCTGTTCGCGGAGTCCGAACGTCGGCTTCTTCTGCGCGATGTCGCGTTGCAGAACGGCGAGTCGATGGTTGGAGCGGGGGAGCACCTGGTCGTTGAAGAGGATCATCACCGCTGTCACTCCGAGTGCTGCCCACAAAACCGGTTTCAGGACGCTGACGAGGGATACTCCGCTCGCCTTGAGCGCCGTGATCTCGTTCTCGGCAGCGAGGCGGCTGAAAGCGTAGAGGGTGGCGACAAGCACAGCCATAGGTAGCGTTAGTGCCACCGTCAGCGGTATCGACAACCCAAAAAACTCGGCGATCACGAGGGCGGGCAAACCCTTCCCGACAAGCTCGCCGAAATGCTTTCCGATGTACTGGAGTAATAGGATGGATGTGAGCGCCGTGACCGCAAAAGTCAGCGGACCCACATGTTCCTTAAGTACGTAGCGGTGAAGTATCTTCAACCTAAATGCGGGCGAAGGCTAAGGTCCGAGTGAGGCTTCTGATTCCGTTAAAGGCGGACGGTCCTGCGAAGCTTCACGGAGTGAAATATACCGTGCGCTCGTGGGTAAGCGACACGAACACAACGAGTTCCGCGCATCTGATCAGGCGCTGCCGTCGCCTTTTGGCGCTCGCTTTTTTTGGCCTCGCAACGCTCAGCGTAACGGGTCGGATGGCGCGCGCGCAGGACCCGCGCGACACGACCAAGACCAACCCGACGCCGCCGGTGACACCTCCTACTGGCATGCCCGGAGCGCCGGGGATCCGGCTCAGGCTCGGCACCGATACTTTGCCGCTCGTTCTGCCGTCGGTAATGTCTCGCGGCGACCGCGAGTCGTTCCGGCAGGCTCAGGCGCAAATCGAAGCCGCCCGCGCAACGGCGTTTCAGCAGAACATGCGCACCATTCTAGAATCGGTGTGGGGGCAGGTTGCGACGCGAAGCTTCGCGACAGCGACACCAATCCCGGCCTATCCCGGGGAGCTGCCGCCTAAACCCAAACCGACGGTAACGCCCAAACCTCTGCCGATACTCGGCGAATACGCCGACCTTGGGCTGCAGCTGGACGGCCGCCTCGAGTTTCGTGGCGAGAAAAACCAGAGCGCGCTTTGCTCGTCGGCAGTCTTCTTTGATCCGGTCGCCAACTGTCGGAGCGCCTTCGAGCCGCTGGTCGACTTTCAGTTCGCCGCCAAATCAGGCGGCATCGTCGCCGATCGCGTGCACGTCAATCTCGACTACGATACCCAGCGCGAGTTCGACGCATCGAACAACATCTCGATCTACTACGAGGGGAAGGGCAGCGAGTTCATCCAGAAGCTCGAGGTAGGTAACGTCACCTTCCAGCCCCCAGCGTCCCGGTACATCACCGCCGGCATCCCGAGCGGCAACTACGGAATCCAGGCGGTGACGAAGTTGGGCTCGATGCGGTTCAAGGCCATCCTTGCTCAGCAGAAAGGAAACGTCGTCAGCGACCGCGTCTTCACGGTTGGCGATCGCACGCTGCAGGCGATTGACCGCAAGATCGAGGACTATCAGTTCGAGTCGCGACGCTTCTTTTTCACCGTCGATCCGAAGGTCTTCGGCAGCGCGTATCCGAACATCGACATTCTAAACACTACGCGCATGGCCGCGCTCGCCGGTTCGCTGCCGGACACGCTGCGGCCGACAAAAATCTTTCTCTACCGTTTGTTGATCGGCGGCCAGCCGCCCAATCCGAACGGACCGCAATTCCGATTGATCGGCGATCCGAGGTCGCGCCGCGGTCAGGTATACGAATATCTGCGCGAGGGCATCGATTATTACGCGGACCCATCGCTTCTCTGGATCGCGTTGGTGCGCCCGCTGGCGTTGAATAACGAGCGCCTTGTGATTGCCTACCGCGTCCGCATTGGAGGCCGCGATACCGTTTACACCGCGACGGGAGGAACGCCGGATCTCACCTTCGTGCCGGACCGGGACCAGTTGGCGAATCTGATTTGGGATCCGAACGTCAAGCCGGGTGATCCCGCCTTCGACCGCGAGATCAGAAGTGTGTACCGGCTGGGTGGCGCCGACCTGCGGCGCCCGAGCGTGACGCTCAAGATCGTGACCGGCAGCAGCGAGGATCAGGAGAAGCCGGTCGCGGGCAATGCCGATACCTATCTGAAGTTGTTTGGTCTGGCTCAGTCGACCAATAGCTCGAGCTTCGACCTCGAGAACCGCATCTGGCCCCGACCTGCCGATCCGAACTTCCAGCTCAGCCTCGGCTCACCGGGATCACACACCATCCGCGACCAGTTCCTGATCTTCCCATCGGCGAAGCCGTTCGCTTCCTTCGGGCTGGCAACAGGGGGCAACCCGACCAACGACACCATCTACACGACGCCGCCGGAGTACGTCCGCTCCTCGCAGCGGCCCGAAGCAGTCTACCACATCAGGATGCGCGCGCAGTCGGAGGGAAGTGGCGAAGGCGGAGCGTTGATGCTCGGCACCGTCCAGATCCGTCCGAACTCTGAGCGACTACTCGTCGATGGGATTCCGCTCACTCGCGGTACAGACTACTCCGTCGATTACGACCTCGGTCGCGTCTCATTCAATCGGCCGGACACGCTCTTTCCGCGACCGCGACAGGTGACTGTGCACTACGAGGAGAATCCGGTCTTCGAGGAAACCCCGACTTCGATTCTTGGCGCTACCGCGGAGCTGCCCTTCGACAACGGACAGATCAATTTCACCGCCATCTCGCAGAGTCAGCGCACCAACTTCACGAGGCCGCCGCTCGGCTTCGAGCCGTCGGCTTCGCTGGTGGCGGGAGTGAGCGCTCTCTTCAACTTCGATGCGGATGGGCTCACCCAACTCGTGTCGAAGCTGCCGTTCGGCACGACTACCGTACCATCTCACGTCGGATTTGCTGCCGAGATTGCGGCGAGCCGCCCGCAATCCAACGCTTCGCAACAGGCTTACCTGGAGTCATTCGAGGGCGAAGGCGGATTCCCCATCCCTCTCACCGACCCGCAATGGTACTACAGCAGTCAGCCCGCGCTTGGAACACGGTTACCTGCACTGTTTGGTCCGACTGTCGTCGATCTTCAGCGCTCGACCACTCTCGCCTGGCAGAGCAACGGTGTCGATGCTGAGGGTCACACGGTGCGATACCGCATCGATGAGATCGATCCTGAAACCCAGTTGAGCGGAACCGGCTTCGCCGGCCCGGAGCCTTTGCTGTGGCTCACACTCTATCCGCTCGGCATCGGCGGTCACCTCGACAACACCACTCGAAACTTCCGTTGGACGGTAGCGAACCAGCCGACGGGCCGGCGATGGCGGTCGATCCGTACCGTTCTGAGCCCGGGAGGAACCGACATATCGAGGGCAGAAACGCTGGAGTTCTGGGCTCAGCTGCCCAAGGCAAGCAGTGACAAGAACCCTACCATCGTTTTCGATTTCGGAGACATCTCCGAGAACACGGTCGCCTTTGGGCCAGACACCCTGATCCTTCGTTCCGGCGCGGCGGAAGGCGCAATCGATTCGACCTATCACGGCAAGAAAATCCAGCGCCTGGATCAGCTCGATAGCGAGCGTGATCCTTTCTCGCGCGCTTTCAACGTCACCATCAATGACAACGGACTTCCCGGAGATGTCGTCGACACGTTGGTCGTCCAGGCTGACACAGCCGCGATCTCTTCGTTCGCCGAGCGTTCCAACCAGCCGGTGTGCCTCGGAGGATTCGGGTTCGTGCAGGTCCTCGGCGACTCGAGGATCAACTGCACGGTTCACAACAATCGTCTCGACGAAGAAGACATCGACGCGGACAACGTCCTCAATCTCACCACTCCCGAGCGCGATCAGGAACAGTGGCAGCGTTACATCGTGAACCTCGCGGATCGGTCGAAGGTGGCGCGCCAGGGCTCGTGCAGCATCCCCCCGCAGCTGGCGGGGCAGCCCGTCGTCGCGCGCGACAGCGTTTGCTGGTTCCTTTTCCGTATCCCCTTCAAAGCGCCCGACGACTCACTCGGCCAGCCTTTGCTGCGCCGTGTCCGCGCGCTGCGCCTGACGATGATCTCGGGATCGACACTCAACGACGACGAGTTCAGCACAGTTCCTCTGGCGAGACTGCGCCTCACCGGCGCGCCGTGGCTAAAGGTCGCCGATCGCACGCTGCGCGGTATTGCGGGCGATCAGCAGACAACGGGCACGGTCCAGGCCGGCGTGATCGGCACGCAGGACGTCAAGGTCGGGAAGATCGATTACGAATCTCCGCCCGGCATCACTGACGCGCCCACCAGCAAGACGGTCGCGTACCAGCCTGGCAGGGTACAGATCAACGAGCGCTCACTGCGACTCATTGCGCGCGATCTCAACGAGCTCGATCGCGCCGAGACTTATTACCGCTTCCCTGAAGGCGAAAAGAATTTCATGGGCTACAAGGAGCTGCGTGTCTGGGCCCGCGGCGCCAGCAACGGCTGGGGAATCGACGGTCAGCTCCAGTTCTACATCAAGATCGCGCGCGACGAGAACAACTTTTACATGTATCGCACGCCTGTGAACTACGGCACCTCGAAGGCCGCGTGGCTGCCGGAGGTAGACGTCGATTTCAACCGGCTCATTGCTCTCCGCGCGAAGATTCAGAACGCCTATCTCCAGGGCACGGAGCGTAACACCTGCAAGGGTCTCGATTCAGTGTTGATTGCTAACACGCCGCTTCCTGCGGGAACGCCGCCCTCGAGTCGCTACGCCGCGTGCGAAGAAGGTTATGTCGTCTACACCATCGACCCGGGGACCAGTCCGCCAAACCTGGCCGCGGTACAGCAGCTCGCCGTCGGGATGCTGCGCGTTCCAGTCGCGCCGGGCATCAGTCCGATTCTCCCCAACGACACCCTTGAGCTGTGGGTCGATGACATCAGGCTCACCGGTGTCGTCAACGAGACCGGATTTGCCGGCCAGGTCGGTCTCAACATCACTGCCAGCGATTTCGCGGACATTCGCATCAATGCCAGTCGCCGCGACGGAAATTTCAGGCAGCTCGCCGAGCAGCCGACGTTTCTCAACGACAACAGTCTCGATGTCAGCACCGGCGTCCGGCTCGAGAAGCTGTTGCCGTCGTCCCTTGGCCTGTCGATTCCCGTCACCTTCAACTACACGTCTGCATCCGAGGACCCGATCTTCGTTTCGCAATCCGACATTCAGGCCGAAGCGGTGGAGGGTTTGCGCACGCCGAGATCTGCGGCGACGTCGGTGACGTTCAGTGTAAGGCGGGCCAGGCCGTCGGTTGGCTCGTTCTGGTCTCCGCTGCTCAACAATCTCGCGCTCAGCTCCGCCTACACCCACGGCATGTCGCGCAGCGAGTATCAGGAAGGGAAAGCCAAGAACTTCGTCATCGGTCTGGACTTCAATCTTTCGCGCGCGCTGCTCCCCGATATCGCGGCGTGGTCGCCGACCGAGATCCACCTGACGACTGCATATACCAACGGCCACGACGATCGCTCGTCATACCTGAAGCCCGCCGTTGCCACAGACGATACGGCGCAGCTGGTGAAAGGCCGCACTCGTACCTGGCGAAACGGAGCCAGTCTCGTTTTCCGTCCCATCAAGGCTGCGTCGCTGCGGTGGGATCTCTCCTCTGTTCGCGATCTGCGCGGGTACGGCAGCGATTCACAGCTCGGGCTCATATCGGAGGGCGATCGCGACAGAGTACTCAGCTACGATACGGGAATCGAGCGAGAGAGAGCGATGCAGGCCGGCATTAACATATCGCCGCCGATTACCGCCTGGTTCCGTCCTCGACTCGACTTCGGAACGTCGTACAACATGCTGCGCGATCCGAACACCCTCGGATTTACGCGACTCTCCGACAGCACCGGAGCGTTGCGCGTACCGCGGCGGATCGGAAACTCACAGACCACGAACGCGGGACTGACACTCGACATCCCGCGCGCTGTCCGTCTCCACACCGACAGCAACAGCTTCATGCGCGGCGTGCTCGGCGGCTTTCAACCGCTGGACATCAACTTCAACCGCAGCCTGCTGTCGGTCTACGACGGCAGCGCAGTTGCCGGATCGATCGCCTACCAATTCGGTGTCGGTGGAATCAACGCCTTCCGGTCGCTCGGCGATGAGCTCGCAACCGCGGCCGGCCTCGTCACGCAGTTCTCAGTCAATCAAACGATCAATCTTCCCTTCGGTGCGAACCTGGCCGGCAGGTATCAGCGCATCAACACGAGAAACTGGACGCGACGGATCGATCAGGGGCAGGAAGTGGTGGACGGCACCCAGATTGTCTTTCCTGACATCGCATTCCGCTGGTCGGGGCGGCCTGTCGGATTCGAGTCGCTGATCTCCAACATCGGCGTCAACGCGCGCGTGCTGCAGACCCGGCAGTCTGCCGGCACCCAGCTCGTAGGCAACGAACCGGTTGACGATCGCGGCCAGATTCGAGTGCGCACCTATCCGTTGAACGGCACTCTGGTGTTCGCGGGTGAGCGTCCGCTCTCCACCAACATCGGCTACTCCTTCTCCAAGCAGCTGGACGTGAAACCCGGTCTGAACAGCGACGGCGACAACTCGGATTTCAGCGTCGACGTCGCCAAACCGTGGAAGCTGCCGGCCGATTGGAACGCCCGCAGCGATCTCCGCACACGCGTCAGCTATCAAAGGAGCCAGGGGCGCAATTTCGTGTTCAATCCACTTGCTCTGGATCTCGAGAGTCGGCTCACCGACAACGGCAGACATGCTTTCAGCATGAGCGCGGATACAGATGTAGCGGAAAACCTTTCCTCGAGCTTTGTCATCTCGCGCGTGGAGAGCTTCGACCATAACCTTAACCGCCGCTTTACTCAGACAGTCCTGAGCGCGGTGATGCACCTGCAGTTTTACGCCGGGGACTTCAAGTGAGATCGATGCTGTTCATAATGACGTTGTGCTTTCTTTGGGGCTGCAAAGGTGACGCAAGGGAAGGGAGCGCTGCGCAGGTGAAGGCCACGAACTCCGCGACGAAGCCACCCGCCCCTGGTTTCGATGGCAGCTCGGCGTACTCCTACGCCAAGACGCAATTCGACTTCGGCCCACGGGTTCCAGGAACTCCCGCCGCGAAGAAGGCCGGTGACTGGATCATTCAACAGATGCGCGGCCGCGCCGATACGGTCATCGTCCAGAGCTTCACCCACACCACGGCCGACGGGAAAAAACTTCCTTTGCGCAACATCCTAGCGCGCTTTCGGCCCGAGGTGACGGACCGGGTTCTTTACGTCACTCATTGGGATTCCCGCCCGATCTCCGAGTCGGCTACCGATCCAGCCGAGCAGAACCGGCCTGTGCCAGGCGCCAACGACGGCGCCTCTGGAGTAGGAATGTTCATCGCGCTCGCCGATGTGCTGAAACGGCAGAAGCCAGTGTACGGGGTAGATCTGCTGTTCACCGATGGCGAAGACTACGGTCAGTTCGGCCCGCCCGAAGTCGACGTGCTGATCGGCTCAAAGTATTTCGCAGCGCATCCACCCTCACCGAACTACCGCCCGGTCTTCGGGATCCTGTGGGACATGATCGGCGACAAGGATCTGCGTATTCCCTATGAGATGAATTCCTTCCAGCAGGTGCCGGAGGTCGTATCGCGAGTCTGGCAGACCGCCGCCGACATGGGCTACGGCGATGTGTTCGTCCAGGAAAGCGGAGGTCTCATCAACGATGATCACATCCCGCTGCTCAACGTTGGGATGAAGGTGATCGATGTCATCGACCTGACTTATCCGGCGCACCACACGCCGTACGACACAATGGACAAGATCTCCGCGCGCTCCCTGGCGACGGTCGGAGATGTCGCAACCGCGCTGGTGACGCGCAGGTAAGCATATGAAAGGGAAGCTGACGGTCCTCATGATCACGGCCTTCGTGGACATGCTGGGTCTGGCGATGATCATCCCGCTGCTTCCTTTCTACGCCACAAAAATGGGCGCGTCACCGACAATCGTCGGCGTCCTCATCGCAGCTTTCTCGATCGCGCAGCTTGCCAGCGCTCCTTTGTGGGGACGGGTCTCGGATCGTTACGGACGTCGTCCGGCGCTGCTCGCAGGTCTGCTCATTTCCGCCGTTGCTTACGTAATCTTTGCGTACTCCAGCACGCTATGGCTTCTACTGATCTCGCGAATCGTGCAGGGACTCGGCGGTGGAACGATCGGTGTCGTCCAGGCGTACGTCGCCGACGCCAGCGATCCCAACGATCGCGCCAAGAGCCTCGGTTGGCTTTCGGCAGCTACTAGTCTTGGCGCAGTGGTAGGACCCGCAATCGGCTCAGTGCTGATCCATTGGGGACGCCACGCGCCAGGGATTGCTTCGGCGATCTTCTGCGTCCTCGTCAGCGTCTTTGCATGGATGTATCTGCGCGAGTCGAAGGACGACGCGATGGCGAGCGGGGAGCATCATCTCACGCCCCAGACGAGCGCCAGCGCGGTCTGGAGCGTGATCGCACATCCCCGCGAGCCCGCACAGAGGTTGATCTGGATTTATGCCGTCGGCATCGGCGCCTTTTACGGCACTGCGCCGACGCTGCCCTTGATCCTTTCCAGCCGGCTTCCCATCACCGAAGCCAATGTCGGTTTCTTCGTCATGTACCTGGGCGGGATGGGCGTCTTCGTACGCGCCGGAATACTCGGGCGCATGATCGAATGGCTTGGTGAGGTGCGACTCACTCGGCTCGGGCTTGTATTGCTCGCCATGGGATTGGCGATGGTGGCCGCGGTACATTCTTATCTAACCTTGATCATCGCTCTCACCTTGATGCCCCTGGGCACCGCCTTCGTTTTCCCCTGCGTCACGGCGATGCTTTCCCGAGTTGTTCCGAAGCGCCATCGCGGGCTGTATATGGGTGTCCAGCATACGTTTGGCGGCGTATCGAGGGTCGTGTTTCCACTCGCTGCGGGCTTCGCGATGGACCGGGTTGGGCTCGGTTTCCCGTTCGTCGTTGCCGGGATTCTGGTGCTCTCGACGCTGGTCCTGACCGCGTCAATGGAACAGTATGCGCCTAGCCGCGCGGCTCCGGTGACGTAGTCGAAGCCAACCTCGTTAGGGTCGGGTCATGCCGACTCCGGCCGAGCGCAAAGCGCTTCTTTTCTTTTCAGGCGTCCTGGTACTCGGTGCCGGTACCCGCGCAGTAAGAACACTTCACAGTCACTCACCAGCCGATCTGGCCGCCCGCGCCGCGCTCGAAAGCCAGATAAAAGCGGCTGACTCCGCCCGCCGATCTGGGCTTCGGAAGAGCAAGCGTCAGGCAAGGCCAAAGGAACCGCCGAAGCCTGCAGGACCCGTGGATCTGGACATCGCCGGCATCCAGGAGATCGAAGCGCTCCGCCACATCGGTCCCGGGCTCGCCAGGCGCATAGTTGCTGACCGCGACTCGCTCGGCCCGTTCGGTTCCGCGGACGGTCTGTTACGCGTCAAAGGTGTCGGACCCTCTATGGTAGAAAAGCTAGGCTCAACCGTAACCTTCTCCCTCGTTCCGCGTCCTACCAACACAGTCATGTCCAGGCGATCCGAACTGCCAAAAGCACGCAGGAAGCCTTACCGGAGGGACCCAAGTCCTTGACAGCTCCTGCCGCCAAAACGCCGAGGATCGGCGATCTGCTTTTGAGAGAAGGGCTGATCACACAAGATCAGCTCAATAAAGCTCTCCAGGAGCAGAGACATAACGGCACTCGTGTCGGTTATAACCTGGTCAAGCTCGGGTTCGTCAAAGAAACCGACCTTACCAGAATGCTCGCGCGTCAGCACAAGATGCCTGCCGTCGACCTCACGAAATTCCAGGTTGATGCGCGCATCGCGAAGCTGATTCCGGGCGAGCTTGCCCTCAAGCACAACGTCCTTCCGCTCAAGCGCGACGGCCGCACGCTGACCATCGCCATGTCGGACCCGGCGACGATGTCGGTGCTCGATGACATCAAGTTCATCACCCGACTCGACATCTTCCCGGTCATCGCCGGCGAGTTCACCCTTCGCAACGCCATCGAGAAGTTCTACTCCTCCGGCGAAGCGCAGATGGAAAACCTTCTCGCCGAGATCGACGATGACGACGACATCGAGATCCTCGAGAGCGAGAACGAAGCCACGGCCGACAACGGCAATGCGCTCATTGACGAAGCGCCTGTCGTCAAGCTTATCAATGCGATTCTTACCGACGCCCTCAGAAAGGGCGCCTCGGATATTCACTTCGAGTGTTTTGAGAAAGAGCTCCGCGTTCGCTACCGCATCGACGGAGCGCTGCAGGAGATCATGAAGCCGCCGATCAAGATGCGGCCCGCGCTCATCTCACGCTTCAAGATCATGGCGAGTCTCAACATCGCCGAGCGCCGCGTCCCCCAGGACGGGCGTATCAAGCTGAAAATCGGTAACAAGGTCATCGACTTCCGTGTCTCCACGCTACCGACTCTGTTTGGCGAGAAAGTGGTGCTCCGTATTCTCGACAAGGGCAACCTCTCGCTCGACCTGAGCACCTTCGGCATCGAGCCGCGCGCCGAGCGCGAGCTGATGGAGGCGATATCGAACCCGTACGGGATGGTTCTCGTCACGGGTCCGACTGGTTCCGGTAAGACGACGACGCTTTACTCGGCGCTGTCCAAGATCAACAACATCGACGTCAACATCATGACGGCCGAGGACCCGGTCGAATACAACCTCTTCGGCATCAATCAGGTGCTGGTGAGGAACGAGATCGGGATGACCTTTGCCGCCGCGCTGAAGGCGTTCCTTCGTCAGGACCCCAACATCATCATGTTGGGTGAAATTCGAGACCTCGAGACCGGTGGCATTGCCATCAAGGCCGCACTTACCGGTCACCTCGTGCTCTCGACTCTCCACACCAACTCCGCGCCCGAGACCGTCACTCGTCTTCTGGACATGGGTCTCGAGTCCTTCAACGTCGCCTCAGCATTAAACCTCGTGCTTGCTCAGCGACTGGTGCGGCGTGTATGTAAGAACTGCGCGGAAGCGTACAAGATGGAAGAAGCCGAAGTCGTTGCCGCCAAGGTCGGCGGCGGGATAACGCTTCGCGACATGAAGTTCACGGATATGGCCCTCAGCGACGCCAAGGCCCGCGCCACCGATGCGGCGAAGCCTTTCATGGAGCAGCTCACTCTCGATACCCGCATGGCGGACATTCCCGTCTTCCGCGGGAGAGGTTGCGAGCAGTGCGAGGGTAGCGGGTTGCGCGGTCGTCAAGGACTCTACGAGGTCATGAACATGACGCCGCGCGTAAGAAAGCTGATCATGCAAAGCGCCGGAGCCGCCGAAATCCAGAAGGCGGCAGTCGAGGAAGGCATGCTGACCCTGCGCATGGACGGTTGGCTGAAAGTCCTCAAAGGAATCACAACGCTGGAACAGGTGGTCCGCGAAACCGCGGCCGACTCTCACGCCTCGCACCACGAATAGCCGATGACTTTACCGTTCATTGATACGTCGTCCCCGTCCGGACCGCCGAAGCCGCAGGGTGGACTGAACCTCCGCGCGCTGCTCGAGGAAGTGGTTTCCCGCAACGCCTCGGACCTTCACATAGTCGCAGGCGAGCGTCCCAAGCTTCGCATCGATGGTGACATCACCAACGCCAACGCTGCCGACGCCGAGATGACCCCGAAGGACACGCTGCAGCTCGCCTATTCCGTTCTCACCGAGCAGCAGAAGAAGCGTTTCGAGCTCGACGACGAGCTGGACTTCTCGTTCGGCATTCAGAATCTCGCCCGCTTCCGTGGCAACGTCTTCAAGCAGCGCGGCTGCGTTTCGATGGTCGTTCGACAGATTCCTTTCGCGATCAAGACCTTCGACCAGCTCGGGCTGCCAGGGTCGATCGCGAAGATGGCGGAGAAGCCGCGCGGTCTGGTGCTCGTCACCGGTCCCACAGGCTCGGGTAAGTCGACCACACTCGCCGCGATGATCGACAAGATCAACCGCGAGCGCAAAGGCCATATCATCACCGTCGAAGACCCGATCGAGTTCATTCACAAACACCAGAACTGCATCATCAACCAGCGAGAGATCGGCAGCGACACCAAATCGTTCGCCAACGCTCTGAAGTACGCGCTGCGTGAAGATCCAGACATCATCCTGGTCGGTGAAATGCGCGACCTGGAGACGATCGCCGCAACACTGACGATCGCCGAAACAGGTCACCTCGCATTCGCCACTCTGCACACCAACTCAGCAGCGGAAGCGATCAACCGTATCATCGACGTGTTTCCTTCGCACCAGCAGTCGCAGGTCAGAGCTCAGCTGGCGTTTGTGCTCGAGGGAATCATCACCCAGACCCTTCTACCAAAGGCGACTGGACGCGGACGCGTGATGGCTGCAGAGATTCTTGTGGTGACACCGGCGATTCGTGCCCTGATCCGCGACGACAAGATCCACCAGATCTACTCGTCAATGCAGGCTGGTAAGAAGTTCGGCATGCAGACGCTGAACGATGCGCTTTATCAGTTGTACATGGCTCGGGAAGTGACCGCCGACGAATGTCTGCGCGTCAGCGGCGACCCGACCGAGTTCCAGCGCATGATCGGTCAGCTGCCAACGGAAGACGATGGAAGTGGTAAGCCCGCGCAGGCCAAACCGGCGACAGCGCGCCCCGGGGCAGGAACCCCGGTCAGACGTTAAAGAGGATTAGTTAATGGCGACATTTACTTATACCGCGCGAGCGTTCAACGGCGATCTGCGTACAGCTACGATCGACGCCGCCTCGCGTGATGACGTTATTGCTCAACTCAGGAAGCAACGGCTCAGCGTCGTCAAAATCGACCAGGGCGCCAGCGCCAAAGTCGGCCGCGGCTCGATCAAGACGCGCGACGTTGTCATCTTCACCCGTCAGTTCTCGACGATGATCAACTCCGGTCTGCCACTGGTGCAGGCCCTGACGATTCTCGCCGAGCAGACGGACAACAAGGCACTGGCCGAGGTTACCAAGAAAGTCGTCTTCGACGTCGAGTCCGGTAACACCGTTGCCGATGCGCTCTCAAAGCACCCGCGCGCGTTCACAAATCTTTACGTGAACATGGTCGCCGCCGGTGAAGCCGGCGGTATTCTCGACACGATTTTGATGCGTCTGGCGACGTTCCTCGAAAAGAACGACGCACTAGTCAGAAAGGTGAAGGGCGCGATGATCTATCCGGCGGTCATCATGAGCGTTGCCGCGATAGCGATCGTAGTGCTGCTCATCTTCGTCATCCCCGTGTTCGAGGGGATGTTCTCCTCGGTCGGACTGGCACTGCCGATGCCGACTCGTATCGTCATCGGAGCGTCGAGATTCCTCAAGTCGTATTGGTGGATAGTGCTCGCCGTCGTCGTGACCGGCAGCTACATGTTCAAGAAGTACTACGCCACGTCCAATGGTAAGCTGAACATCGACCGCTTGATGCTGAAGATGCCGGTTCTCGGTGACGTGCTTCGCAAATCGGCGGTGTCGCGCTTTACGCGTACGCTCGGAACCCTGATCAGCTCCGGCGTCAGCATCCTCGAAGGCCTCGAGATCACGGCCAAGACGGCGGGCAACCGCGTGATTCAGGACGCGATCATGCAGTCGCGTTCCTCGATCGCTGGTGGTGATACGATCGCCCAGCCGCTGCAGAAGTCCAAGGTTTTCCCGCCCATGGTCATCTCGATGATCGCAGTCGGCGAACAAACCGGTGGTCTCGACGAAATGTTGTCAAAGATCGCCGACTTCTACGATGAAGAAGTCGACGCCGCAGTCAGCAACCTGCTGTCCCTCCTCGAGCCGATCATGATCGTGTTCCTCGGCGTCGTGGTCGGCGGCATGGTCGTAGCGATGTACCTGCCGATCTTCGACATGATCAACGCGGTTCAATAACGCGAGATCACAGACGATAAAAAAGGCCTGCCACCCGGCAGGCCTTTTTTATTTGTGCAGAGCTAGAAGTTGACGCCGACCGTCAATGGGATGAAGCTCAGGGTTCCTCCATTGGCGCTCACCGCGTTGTAGCGCGCCTCGATGAAAGTCTCGAAGCCGCTCAGCGGAATCTTGATGCCGCCGCCGATGTTCCAGCCGAAATCGTTGTCGGCTTCGCTACCGGCACCGTTGATATCAACGCTGGGACGATAAAGTCCTGCACCACCGATCACATACGGCGAGAAGGACGTGCCCATCGGCATGCCGAAAATCACATTGCCAGTGAACGCCGCAATGTTGGCACTGCCGTTGGCGTTATCCAGACCGAATTGATTCCACGCCGCCTCGGCGCGAATGCCGATTGGGGTGAACTGCGGTTTGTATCCAGCGTGAAGCGCAATGTTGTATCCGGTACCAGCAATATTGGCGAGGTCACCGGTCGGGAACGCGATACCGCCCGACGCGCCGATCTCGAAGGGATTGTAACCCTGCCCCTGCGCTGGAGCCGCGGCAGCGATTCCTGCGACAGCAATCATTGAAAGAATTGTCTTTTTCACTTTTGCTCCGTTGTCATCGTTTGTCCCACACCTGCCCTTGGTGCAACTCCGCCGTCCACGGCGGTACCGGGCCGGACAGGCAGAAACCTAGTCAGATGCTCGCCGGTGCTGTCTTGCACCTTAGCAATCCATCGATTTGCTCTAACTCTGAGGGGGTTAACTCCCAAACTGCAGCGTTGACATTGGCGCGCACCTGATTACCCGAAGTCGCCCCTGCAATGACGGATGCGACGGGGCCGTGCGCGAGCAGCCAGGAGATCGCCAGCTCGAGAATCGTGTGGCCACGCTCTTCAGCGTAGTCGATCAGTCGCTCGACAGTGCCCAGGTTTTCATCGGTGAGAAGCTTGGTGTAGCGCTCGTAGCTGGACACTCGCGTGCCTTCAGGAATCGGTCGGCCCTTGCGGTACTTGCCTGTTAGCAGCCCGCTCATGAGCGGAAAATAGGGCAGAAAGCCCATTCCGATGCGCGCGCATTCGTTGAGCACACCCTCTTCCGGGTCTCTGTGCAGCAGACTGAACTCGTTCTGAACGCTGACGAATCTCGCCGTTCCCAGTCTTCGCGCCGTCTCGTCTGCCTCGCGCAGCTGCTCGACAGAAAAATTCGAGCAGCCGATTTCACGCACAGCGCCTGACTTCACGAGCTCGTCGAGCGCGCCGAGCGTCTCGGCAATCGGCACATCCGGATCCGGCACGTGCTGTTGATAGAGATCCACATAATCGGTACGCAGTCGCGTTAGACTTGCTGCGAAAGCTTTCTTAACGTATTCGGGCCGCGCACCGCTGCCTTGTCCGGGCATGTTGTTACCGAACTTCGTGGCGATGATTACTTCTGAGCGGCGCGCGCCGAGAATCTTTCCGATCAGCTGTTCACTCTGGCCGTTCGCGTACATGTCGGCTGTGTCGAAGAAGTTGACACCAACGCTGAGCGCGGTGTCGATGACCTCTTGCGTTCGAACTTCATCGATGCGCATCCCGAAGTTGTTGCAGCCGAGTCCAACGACGGATACATCGAGTGAGCCGATCTTGCGCTTCTGCATGATCCCTACGCCGCCGCCGTTTCGTTGAGCTCCACTCTCGTCGTCTCTTCGTCCGGGCGCTCGCCGAGAAACTCCACCCACTGCTTCTTGAGGTGCGGGTAGTGCTTCGACGCTTCGACCAGGTCCATGAAACATCCAATGGTTGATTCGAACCAAGTCTGCAGCTTCGTGTCGGCGATGCGGCCGTCATCACTGAAGGCCTGGTGCGCCTGCGCAAGCGCGAACATGTCCGGATAGGTACGCGCCCCGAGGTGCTCGAGCGGCTGCCGCAACGCCCACAGACCCACCTTGCCGCCGGTCATCGAGGGCGAGGCGGCCATCAGAAGTGCCTGCTTGCCATTGAACGGCTGGGGGCGGAAGCGCGACACCCAGTCGATGGTGTTCTTCAAAACACCGGGCATCGACGCATTGTATTCGGGCGAAGCGACGATGAACCCATCGGCTGCGCAGAGCTTGTCGTGCAGCGCCTGGGCTCCGGATGGTATCCCTTTGGAGAGCTCGAGATCCATGTCGTACGGAGGACACTCGAAGTCCGACATCCTGGCTCGATCCACGGTCGCGCCCTTGTTCCGTGCGACATTCGCCGCGAGTGTAGCGAGCCTGTCGTTCATCGATCCTTCGCGCAGCGACGCACCAAATACCAGCAGTCGGACAGCGCGGCGTTGTTCACTTGCCATTGCAATTACCTCGGTGGCCGGACATAGCCGTCAAGGCAATTCGCGCACCTCTCGCTCTCCATTTGCTGCGATGCCGGCGCCCAGAGCGCACGCAGCGGTGTCGCGTGGGTTGTCCGACTCACACGCCCTGCGTCTCGACCGTAGATCGGCAAAGAATCCGCCGATCTGCAGTCCGATCCCGTCCCAGCAACGTTGTCTCGTCTCCCCCTCCGGCAACGACTTGCAGAACGCCACGCCGCGGGGCAGCTCGCTCGGCGCGTATGCCAGATGTCGCACAGCCCCCTGGTAGCAGTATGAAACGCCCATCGGAGATGCCAGGTCGCAGCGTTTTCTGATCCCGGTGAATTGAAATGCCGCCGCGCCGGACGCATTTCGGCCGAGTCCTACGTAGCAAATGCCGACAAGCTCGGGCGATCCCGCGGCGTCACATACCGCGCCTGCTTTTTTGTAGTCCTGCTTGACCGCTGGCAGAATCAGATCCGCCTGCAGCTCGTAGCATTCGTGTCGGTAGCGCGGCGCGGTTGCATCGCAGGGATAGTGAAGGTCGTTGGGCTTGAACAACACGACCGACTCGGCGGGCATCGAGTGACGATGCATGCCGAATTTGCCATCGCCGAAGACCTGCGTCCGGGCCCCCATGTTGTGCTCCATGAACACGCCGCTATAACAGCTGCGCCGGTCCCAGTCGCTGGCCAGCCGGTCACAATCGGTCAGCGAGCCGTTGACGTCATAGCGATGGTACATCATCAGCCCATGACCGGTGCCGTGCAGACAGTCGAACAGCCGGAACTGCTCGCTGGTGCCCCGCAGACCGTCACACGGCGCGACCAGGAACCTCTGGGTGAGCGGCATTCCCATTCGGGCGTCGAAGTAGCGCTGCAGAATTCCGTGGTAGCAACCGGACTGGTACCGATCGTCACACTGTGTGAGCAGTTTCGTCGCCGTCGCCGGTGTCGAACGCACGGCATAACCGAGCGCATGCGCCAGCGGATGGCCGAGCAGGATCAGCGATGCGTCGCTGTGGATCACTCGATCCAGCGTCCCCATTGCCAGGGCAATGTTGCCGGCGGACGACAGCGATGCGATCCCGTCGCCGATGCACGTCGAGTATGCGTCGATCGAGTGCGCTATGTGAGGCTTGCAGGTGCGGAGCAGCGAGTCCGCTACGACCCCGGAGTCTCTGACCGGGCGTGTGGGGGTTGTCGGCGCGCTGGCGAGTGTATCCGGACTCGATTGTGCCTGCGAGTCGCGGTGCTGATGCTGAGCAGGGAGCGGTGCGGCGAGGAGCAGCAGTGCCGCCAGCACCCGGCCGGGATTGGTTTTGAGCATCTGAGCAGTATCACCGGTGGTTTCGCAAACTGCAACCGACGCTCAATCCGATTTCAATCTGCCGGCGCGAATGTGCAACGGCCACCGGATCAGTCTCGCGGAGCTCCGATCTCCCCAGTATTCTGCCAGCGCGCCGACGACGTCGACAACCGGGTCGACGCCCCGCGCCTTGATGTACTGCATCGTCGACGACCAGGTGCGCAGATATCCGGCGAGCTCGTCGAGCGTCCAGTGCACCTGGAGATGCAAGTCCGGCGTTGCCAGCTCCTCGAATGGAAACGGAACGTCGCGATATCCGTTGAGCAGAGTAAGTCGCTCGGCGAACCAGTAGCCCTCGAGCGTTCCACGGTTGAAGTGGTGGAGGATCTGGTGGAGTGCCGGCGTTTCCATAACCGGATCACCATATCCCCAGACGGCAATCGCCCCGTCAGCGACCAGGACCCGCTTCGCTTCTTCGAAGAAAGCTGCCGCGTCGAACCAGTGCAGCGACTGCGCCGCGGTGACGAGGTCGGCTGTGTGCGAGGGCAGGCCGCTCGCCTCCGCCCGTGCTACCCGATATTCGATTCGTTCGTGCGCGGTCGCGTTCTCGATCTGCGCAATGCTTGGATCGGTCGCGACTACGCGCTCGAAGCGTTCAGCGAGACCCACCGAGGCTTGTCCATTTCCGGCGCCGCAATCGAGCGCAATGCGCTGCTTCTGCGGCAGACTCGCGACGAAATCGAACAGCGCTGCCGGGTAATGCGGACGATACTCCGCATATTGAGCTGCCCTTGTCGAGAAGTGATCCTTGAACGTCAAGCGCGTCTCGCTTCGAGACGCGCCGCGTTCAGCGCGATTCCAGGCTCAAGTTCCGATTGAGAGCCGTCGCGACATAGACCATGTCTATGCTCTTCAAGAAGTCGCGCAGCGTGGCGGGAGCGCGGAAGTCCATTTGACCGTTCGCACCCTCCCAGACGGGAACGACCACGCCCGTGAGGTTCTCGGCCGCCGCACTCCGTTGAAATGCTTCCTGAATGCGGGCCTGCTCGGTTGCGGAGCGCTTTCCGAACGAGCGATCTACGGGGACGATGATCATGTCCAGCCCATCGTGCTGCAAGCACGCCACCTGAAAGGTGGGCATTCTGTCCATTCGCTTTGCCGCAGCTTCTCCCATGTATCATAGAGCTTCCTATGGGGCGTCAAGTTGGTCAATGTCGATTCTATATCTTGAACTGTAGGTTTTCTATCAGGTAGTCGTTGGCAAGTGCGCCCGCATCGGGCTCGGACTACCTTCCTGCCATGCGTTTTACGAGCATAGTCGTCACACTCTTTCTAATCGCCTGTTCCGAGCGCGTTTCGAACGGGCCGGCTCCGAGTGGTGGAACTATCGTCATCGCGACGCTCGACGATCCGGGAACACTCTTCCCGCCATTCGTGATGACGACATCCGCAAAACAAATCTCGGAACAGATCTACGACTATCTGGCTGATGTCGGGCCTTCGCTCGACACGCGCGACGAGAAATCGTATCGCGCTGAGCTAGCCGACAGCTGGCGATGGTCGGAGGATTCGCTGAGTCTCACCTTTCACTTGAATCCGCGCGCGAAATGGCATGATGGCCGGCCAGTAACCGCTCGTGACGTGCGATTCACGTTCGATCTCAACAAGAATCCGGCGATCGCGAGCAGATATGTCAGCTCGCTCGAGAACATTGACTCGGTGACGATCGCCGACTCATCGTCGGCGGTTTTCTGGTTTCGGGAGCGACGCCCGACACAGTTCCTCGATGCCGCGGCGCAGCTGCTGATTCTCCCGGCGCACCAGCTGGAAAGGCTGGCACAAACACGCCTCCGTGAAAATCTTCCGCCGCCGATAGGGAGTGGGAGGTTTCGACTTCGCCGCTGGGACAAAGGATCGGCCGTCGAGCTCGTTTCAGACACGACCAACTATCGCGGCCGAGCAAAACTCGACCGCGCGATCTGGAGCGTAACGCCTGATTTCACTGCTGCTGTATCGCGCGTGTCTCGTGGCGACGCTGACCTGTTCGACGGATTGCGGCCGGAGAACGCGCGCGAGATCGCGCGCGGAACAACCGCGCGAGCCATCGCGCTTCCGGGAATGGATTACGCGTTTCTGCGATTCAATCTTCGCCATCCTCCGGACCGGACGAAGCCGCATCCGCTATTCGGCGATCGCGAGCTGCGTCGCGCAATTGCGATGTCACTCGACCGAAATTCGCTGGCGCGCAGTCTTTTCGAGACATTCGCTTCGGTTCCCAGCGGTCCGACCGTGCGCGCGTACGCCACGACCGACACCACGCTCGTTCAGATCCCGTTCGATTTGGCGCGAGCAAATCGTTTGCTCGATTCTCTGGGCTGGAGGCGCAGCGCGGACGGCGTGCGCGTCCGCAACGGAAGCAGACTCGCGTTCTCGCTCCTCGTTCCCACCAGCAGTCTCAACAGGACGAGAATGGCGGTTCTCATTCAAGAGCAGCTAAGTCGCGTTGGCATCGAGGTGACGACAGACCGTATGGACAACGCGGCGATGATAGCGAGGCAGCAGAAGGGGGACTT
>Ga0207645_10001356_pt1 | contig 20100 bp, 14 predicted proteins | sample KBSM53metaG_FD_184331 | JGI IMG/M metagenome (GOLD analysis project Ga0207645, IMG submission 184331) | Miscanthus rhizosphere microbial communities from Kellogg Biological Station, Michigan, USA - KBS M5-3 metaG (SPAdes) (version 2) | ecosystem: Host-associated > Plants > Roots > Rhizosphere >...
TCTTTGAAGTCCGATAATAGGGCAGCAATCGGTTGGTCCGTTTCCTGGCACCGTTTAATAAATCCGTCATTCAGAGCATCCGCTGCGCTTGAACCGTGACTATCCCATCCCCAATGGTAAAGCTGAATAAATCGTACGCCACGCTCCGCGAGACGCCGCGCCACTAAACAATTGTTCGCAAAACTGGATTCCCCAATCTTCGATCCGTATTTTGTTCGTACCGCTTCAGGCTCCTTGTGAATGTCCATCGCATCAGTGGCATCCATTTGCATGCGGAAGGACATTTCGTATTGCGCAATACGCGTCACTGTTTCAGGATTTCCGAAAACAGCATGATTTTGCTGATTGAGCTTGTCGATGGCATCCAACACGTTTCGGCGCTCGGTTACGGTCACACCCGGCGGGCTGTCGAGATAGAGCACTGGTTCGCCATGTGAACGGCATTGCACTCCCTGGTACACGCCCGGCAAAAAGCCCGTTCCCCAAAGTTGCTTACCGCCATCCGGAGTGTTTCCCCCTGAGATCAGCACAATGAAACCTGGCAAATTCTGGTTCTCGGTGCCCAGCCCATAAACCACCCACGAGCCAAGCGACGCATAGCCAAGGCGTGGATTCCCGGTCTGCACCAGTAACTGCGCGGGCGCGTGATTGAACTGATCTGTGCGCATGGACTTGATGAAACACAGTTCATCCATGTGTTTCTCGAGATTCGGGAGGCGATCGGAGATCCACTGACCGCTTTGTCCAACCTGATGAAACGGGAATTGAGTACCCAATAACTTCGGTACACCCGTGATGAAAGCAAACCTCTTTCCTGCCAACAACGAAGCTGGGCAATCTTGACCGTCGAACCTTGTCAGCTCCGGCTTATATTCGAAAAGCTCCAATTGACTGGGTGCACCCGCCATGTGCAGATAGATGACTCGCTTCGCTCGAGCAGCAAATTGTGGAGGCAAGGCGGCCAGCGGAGATCTGGGATCGCGCGTTACATCAATTCGGGGCAAACCCTCTGTGGTCGGTTCCACTGCTTTAGCTAGCGCCGAATAGGACGACGCCATGGTCCCCAGGAACATGGTGCCCAACCCACCCGTGAGTGAACGGAGGAAATGACGGCGCGTTTGCGCTTGCAAGAGCGCCAATTTCCTCTCAGGGTGCTGTTCGCTGGAGAGCTCAATATCGCTTTGTCGAAAGTTCGTTGCCAAATCGACCATAAATTACCTGTTCAAAGCAGCGTCAAGATTGAGCAGAACGCTGCCTACAGCTTTAAGACCATCGAGCTCTCTATTGGAAATGCCCATTTGACTCTCCGCGCTGGAGTTGCCCTTCATACTTACTTCCTTTAGTGCGGCGGCCCTATTAGGAGTTGCAACCGACTTCGTGAACAGACTCCGCAGTATTTCCAACTCCTCAGGGGTCGGATCACGCGACAAGACCAGACGCGCTTCGTAGGCTATTCGCGCATCACGAAGCGACTCTGCAGTCGAGCGTTGGCTGTTGTTCGAGGCACTTTCTTTCAGCACCCGCCGCGCCAGCGCATTCGCCGCCTCCTCATAGACTGGATCGTTCAAGGTCACCAGCGCTTGCAAGGGAGTGTTCGTTGGAATTCGTCTTGGCAGGCTGGTAGCTCGATCGGACGCGTCGAAAATGAGAGAACTTGGATACCCGCTCGTCCGCTTCACAAACGTGTAGATGGCTCGACGGTAGCGATCAGGGCCAGTGGCGTCGATCCACTTGTCGCTGTTGTAAACAGAATTCCAGACACCAGGAGGTTGCGGCGGCATGACGGGCGGACCTCCCATCTTGGGATTCAACAACCCACTTGCGACGAGTGCCTGGTCTCGGATCATTTCGGCCGTGAGCCTTTGTTGCGGCCCACGAGCCAGCAGGCGATTTCGAGGATCTCTCTCCTGGAGCGCGGGAGGCGTTACTGCCGTTTGGCGATAGGTGGCGCTGGTCACGATTTCGCGTAGCAGGGCTTTCATGTCCCAATGGAGATCATTCTGGAAGTGAAGTGCGAGCCAATCCAGAAGCTCAGGATGGCTCGGACCCTCGCCGGCACTGCCGAAGTTTTCCAGCGTCTCGACGATTCCAGCGCCGAACAGTTGTTCCCAATAACGGTTCACAACGACTCGCCCAGTAAGTGGTTGTCCCGGCGAAAAGAACCATTGCGCCAAAGCGAGCCGGTTGCGCGGCACGTTGGGCGGAAATTTGGGAAAGATTGATGGGACATCAGGCGACAAGTCCGGGCCTATCTTGTTCAGGAAGTTCCCGCGCTCAAACTCGAGAGTAGTTCGCCTTTCATACGGTTCCTCCTCCGTCATAACCGGGACATATACGGCAGGAATCTTCGAAAGGTTTTTGCTTAGATCCGTAAGGCGATTGATGGCCGTCACTCGAGTCTGATCCTGGGCGAGAGAGGTCCATCCCGGTTCTCCGCTCAAGGCGAGTCGCACGCGCTGAATTGGCGCAGGCTTGTAATCAATCTCCCTTGTTTGTTTTAGAGAAACTTCGATGCGCGTTTTTCGTGTACCTCGCAGAGGTTCTGCGAGGATCCCAACGATCCAACGCGTGCGAAAAAGTTTTGGATTGGAAGAGAATCCATCGGCAACTTCTTTGTTGTTCTTGGGGTTCTTCTTCGCCTCTACCAGCGAAGATATAGCGGCTTCCAAATTTTCCTCCGAGTCTTGAAGGAAACAACGGAACGCAATCCTCTCCCTCTGACCGTCGGGTTTCAGAAGCGTAGCTTGTACTCGATCCACAACGAAGCCATCTTCTGGCGTATGACGCGCCTTTTCCGCATTGATTGGTGCTATCTCCACGCGAATCGCGGTAATGATGGGAAGATTGGTCGTGGCAAGGAGCTCATAATAAGACTGCGGTGGAGTGTTCGGATTTGCGAACACCTCTCCGTCGCGGATTTGAAACGTCTTCGCCGGCCCACCTCTCGCTCTGGCAACCGCAAGCCTTTTTCTCACCCCTTTAATTCTTTCGACCTGGTCTGCGATCGCAGCTGCCTTTTGCGCGGGCGTGTCTTTCCCCTTTCGCAATTCATCCAGATACTTCTCATCTTCCGGAAGGCGTTGTTCGAGTGCCGGAGTTTCATTAGCCCCCGCGGCTTCGATCGGCAGTTGCTTCCATTCCGATTTGTTCACCAGCTCGCGATCGGAAGTGACCACGGAATGGAGCAGGCGCATAATCTCCTGCTGCATTTGGGACGCTTCCGCGTACCGCGATTTGTCTTTCGGATAACGTAAGTTGGGAAAATCATCATCTCGGTCTGCGTCGTTCGACGTATTAAGGAACGCAAGAGACTTGTAGTAATCCGCATGACGGATCGGGTCATAAGGGTGCGAATGGCATTGCACGCAATTCATGGTGACGCCGTTCAGCACGGACCAGGTGGTGGCCACACGATCCATCACCGCAACCAGTCGGAACTCCTCATCATCGGTTCCACCCTCCTGGTTGTTGGGAGTCTGGCGATGAAATGAAGTGGCGATGCGATCTTCGAACGTTGCGTTTGGCAAGAGATCTCCAGCCAATTGCGTAGTCACAAACTGGTCGTAAGGCAAATTTCGGTTGTAAGCATCTACGACCCAGTCGCGGTAAGCCCATACACCCATTCGGCGGTTATCGGCTTCGTAACCCATGGAATCGGCGTATCGTGCAAGATCAAGCCACATCGAGGCCCAACGTTCGCCATAGGCCGAAGAGGACAGCAACCGATCAACCTGTTTCTCATAAGCGTTTGGGGAAGCATCGGTCAAGAATGTCGCTAGTTCCTCTGCGGTGGGTGGAAGCCCGGTCAGATCGAATGACACGCGGCGCAACAGCGCTGCTTTATCCGCCTCAGCGGAAGGCAGAAGAGATTCTCGCTCCAAACGAGCGAGCACAAATTGATCCAACGGTTGGCGGACCCACTTTGCGTGCTTCACCGGCGGTAACGATTGCGGCTGCGGCGGCACGAATGCCCAATAATCGGACCACTTTGCGCCCTCCTTTATCCATTGGCGAAGCAATGAAACCTGCTCTGGCGGAAGCGGTGGCGCATGATAGGGCATGCGCGTTTCCGGATCTTTTGACGTGACGCGAGCAATTAATTCTGAAGCGTCCGGGTTGCCAGGTACGATCGTTCGACGCCCGGATTTCCCAACTCCGAGCGCTTCCTCGCGAAAGATAAACGAGACGTTGTTTTTTTGTCGAACTCCGCCATGGCAGGAGACGCAATTCTGATTCAGGATCGGCCGGATGTCGCGACTAAAGTCCACCAGCCCAGCCGATTGTCGAGAAAACAGCGGATGCTTCCAGCTGATCCACGCGATTCCAGCCGCTACAACCAGAACAACTGCAACCGCACGTGCGATTTTGAAGTCACGGAGACGTGCTACAAGGCTGTGGACTCGCGAGGAGGCCGAAGACGATCTTTTTACGCTTTCTGAACTTCCGCCCGCAAGATCGGGTTCTTCATCAGGAGCTCGGTAAGGCATGTCGAGGATCCCATTCTTAAACTTCCCTTTCGTGCCACCGTAGTCTACCCCAGCCAGATGGATTCTGCGGAGCTATTGCCCGGATTGCCATCACACTCCCGAGAAAGCGTTACTTACCCCGCGCCATCGAATACAGCACGGGCATCACAATCAAGGTGACCAGCATCGACACAGTCAGGCCGCCGATGACGGCAATCGCCAAAGGCTTTTGCAACTCAGCTCCAGACCCCAGCCCCAAGGCGAGGGGCAGCAGGCCGAACAGGGTACACAAAGTTGTCATCAGGATGGGACGAAGACGAATTCTTCCCGCCTGCACCAGCGCTTCGGTCACACTTAGTTCACCTTTCATCCGATCGTAATACTCGAAGAGGATGATGCCGTTCTTTACCACCAGCCCGACCATCAGAATGATTCCCATGAATGATGACACGTTTAGCGGTGTCCCCGTAACGAGCAGGAGCAAAAAGACACCTATCATCGACAGCGGTGCAGCCGACAAAATGATGAGCGCTGGCAGGAAAGCTCGGAATTGAATCACCACTACTGCGAATACGGCCGCCAAGGCCAGGGCGAGAACGAACAGCAACTGGCGAAATGACGCCTGCTGGCTTTCATACTGACCACCAATTTCATAAATGTATCCAACCGGCATCTTGGTTGAATCCAGCACTTTCTTGACATCGTCAATCGCGCTGCCCAAATCACGCTTTTCAAGCCGTGCGGTTAGCGTCACCATCAGTCTCTGGTTCTCGCGCAGCAGTTCGTTCGGACCACGATCCTTAGTGATGGTGGCAAGTGAGCTAAGCGGTACGATCTGTTTGTTCGGAGTAAGAATCGGATACTGCTGAATATTTTGTTCCTGAAAACGAAACTCGTTTGGGTAGCGCACTCGAATTGGAATCAGTCGGTCTGCCCTTCGAAGATCAGTTGACGACGCACCCAACAATCCTGCGTGGACTTGCTGGGACACCTGGTCCACGGTGAGTCCGACGTGAGCGGTAAGGGCCGGGTCCACGTTAATCAGCAGTTCTGGATTTCCGCGTCGGGGACCCTTGAAATCGACTAGACCTTCGATCTTTTCAATCTTGGGCGCCAGTTCGTCCGCGATTCGTACAAGTTCGTCGCCATCAGCGCCAAAGATCTTGATCTCGACTGGTTCGGGTGAACCTTCCAAATCTCCAAGCATGTCCTGAAGAATTTGTACGAATTCGACGTCGACGCCAGCGACTGAACTCGTGATCTGAGTTCGCAAATCTTCAATAATCTCGCTCGCACTGCGCTTTCGCTCCGATCGCGGCTTGAGCTTCACCAGGATGTCGCCCTTGTTCTGTTCGGTCGCAAACAGGCCCATCTCCGCACCGGTACGGCGCGAAAATGCAGATTGCTCAGGGAGCTTGGCGACCTTTTGCTCCATCTTCTGAGCGATGGAATTGGTTTGCGACAACGAGGCGCCCGATGGGGTGAGATAGTCCACGACGAACCCACCCTCGTCCATCTCGGGCAGAAATCCGGTGCCCAGCCGGAGGTAGGCGACGACAGGCAACGCGACGAGCAGTAACGCCACCAATCCCACCTGTAATCTGCGTGCAAGCGCCCATCGAATTCCTCGTTCGTAAAACCGATTCACTGGTTCGATGAAGCGAACCGACGATTCCCGAAAAGTTGCATGGCTCAGCAAATATTCGCACAGCAACGGAATCAATGTCAGGGAATATAGCAACGACAACAGCACAGAAGCTGAGAGAGTGAGAGAGAGAGCCGCAAAGAATTCGCCAACGGTTCCTTGCAGATATCGTAGCGGAAGGAACACAACCACTGTGGTAAGAGTCGAACCCACCACCGGCCCTACTAGTTCTTGCGTTCCCTTTTCGACTGCATCATCGACATTTTCGCCAGTTCCCAGATGCCTGTAGATATTCTCCACAACGACGACTGAATCATCGATCACCAGGCCTATCGCGATCGCCAAGCCGCCTAACGACATGAGGTTTAGCGTGCCGCCTAACATCTTCACAAAAAAGAAGGTTCCAACAATCGTCAACGGCAAGCTCACTGCGGCAGCGATGGTGATTCGCGCCTGCCGCAAGAAAACATAGAGGACGATGATGGCCAGCAGCCCGCCGATTAGGACCGCGTCCCGAACACTCGCAATGGATTCCCGCACGAACTCGGCCAAGTCATACACGGTCGACAGGCGAAGCGTGGGGGGGATGACATTGCTCCCATGGAATGCCAGCGCTTTCACCTGGTCCGAAACCGTGACGATGTTGCCGCCGATTTGGCGCGTGACATTAACGATCGCCGCCGGTTGCCCGTTGCCCGTGACCAGGGTCTTCCGATCCTCAACACCTTCCTCAATCGTCGCGATCTCGCGCAGCCGCACCGGGCTCTGCGCATCATTTCCGACCACGGTGTTGCCAATCTCGTCGAGATTCTTGAACTGCGCGTTTGCGAGAATCAAAAACTGCTGATACCCACTATCAAGACGGCCGACGCTCAAGACACTGTTCGTCGTTCGCAGACGCTCCGCCAGATCGGGCAACGTGATGCGATGGGCGAGCGCTTTTTGCGGATCAACCACTACCGAGATTTCCCGCACATCGCTTGCGTCCACCTCTATGCGAGCAACTCCAGGTACGCGACTGAAGAGAGGCCGCAGGTTGTAAATCGCAAAATCGCGCAGATCGGCGTCCGGCACATTCCCGTTTAGAACCAGGCTCAGAATCGGAAACACAGCCGGAGTAAGGCGCTCGACCTGGATTTCAGATTCGGCAGGCAACGACGATCGCGCCTCATTGACCCTCGCCTGCACCATCTGCAGCGCCTGTTGCATGTCCGCGTCTTGGCTGAAAAGCACGGAGATTTCGGCGCCGCCACGAATCGTGCGTGATCGCACGCGGCGAACACCGAATACGGTGGACACCTGTTCCTCGATCGGCCGCGTTACCGTGACCAGCATCGTGTTGGGAGACAAGTCGCCGGCATGCACCAGCACGATGATTCGCGGGAAATTAAGTTCGGGGTAGATGTTGCTCGGAAGCTGAAAGACAGAAACTAGCCCCGCGAGCGTCAGCACTCCAACCAGCAAGAACACAGCTCGGCTGTTCCGTCGGCACATGCGGACAAAGTTCATGGCTTCGTGCGCACCTTGGTCTTTTCTGGAAGACCATAACCGCCGGAAAGAATGATGGTGTCCCCGTCCTCCACACCTGAAGTAATCTGTGCTTGGTCTTTTGTCTGAATTCCCAACTGCACTGGGACAAACGTCGCCTCATCCCCCGTCACCTTATATACGTGTGGCTCTCCAGCCTCATCCGGATAGACCGCCTGCTTCGGTACCACCAGGCTGGTCGACGTCTGTTTCAGTGACAAGTCGACAGTTAAGAACATGCCGAGCTTAAGCAGACGCTTTGCATTGTCGATTCGCACGCGAACGGTTCCGTTGTCGGTAACCGGATCGACAGCTGGCAATACATCGATCACTCGTGCGGAAAAACTTGCTTCAGGTACGGCCGCAGTCTGAAAGCTAAAGCGCGCACCCTTCTGAATCTCGGACAACCTGGAGGCTGGCACAGTTCCGAGCAACTCCAAAGTTCCGATATCCGCAATCTCAACCACGGGCTGGCCACTGGTGCCATCTACCTGTTCCCCTACTCCCAGGAAGCGATGAACTACTGTCCCGGCGAACGGAGATCGCAGTTCAGAACGATTCACCTGCGTATGCGCCGCAGACCGCGCTGCTTCAGCTTGTTTTAACTGAGCTTCGTTCACAGATAGCTGAGTCTTCGCGTCTTCCACCTCCTTCCGCGCAGCTATTCCTCGTTGCAGCAAACCTTCCGTCCGCTCAGCCGCGATCCGCGCGTTTTCGACGTTGGCGCGAGCCTGCAATACCGCAGCATCGGCCTGCACTAACTGATCCCGGAGTGAAACGGGGTCAACTTGCGCAACCAGTTGTCCGGAATGAACTGAGTCACCCTCCGTGACCAGCACTCGCTCGAGTCTTCCGGGCACCAGGGCTGCGATCTTCGCGTCGCGATTCGGGAGTGCTGTCAAGTTTCCACTAACCGTCAGGTTTTGAACGATCGAACCTCTCCGAACTGTCGTCACCGAAACTTCAGGAACTAGTGTTGCCTCGTTCGCAGAGTCGCTTTTGCTGCAACCGCTCGCAGCCGCCATCAGTGCGGTCACTATGAGAACAGCAACGCGAATTCGTCTCGGACGGTTCTCCAAATTCCCTCCGCACACGGGTGAATTTGTCTGGGCCCTGCGCTTGCAGCTCTTAGTCAAGCGGAGCTCCCACGACTTCCTCCAATGCGGAAAAGGCACTTTGTACAGAAAAAATGCTGTCGAGGTACGCCTTGCGAGTGTCGTTCAAGCGCCGCTGGGCATCGATCAGAATTAGCAGATTGCTTTTTCCCGAACGATAACTGTCCTCCGCCATTTCTTCGAGTTTCACGGTCTGTGGAACAATGGTCCCGCTATACTGTGCCGCTTGTCGTGACTTGGCATCGTAGTCAAAGTAGGCAGCGAGCACCTGAACCTCCGTGTTGGTTCTCTGTGCCATCAAAGACAGCCGCAACAATTCCAACCGGGCATTTGATTGTGCTACGTCGGCTTGGCCGTGGTTGAAAAGCGGCAGGGCTACGGCAACCTGCCCCCGTGGTCCCACGTTGAAGTCCGGTGGTGAATTGAGGTCTACACCTGCCTGCAAATCTACATTCGGAATTCGCGCGGACTTAGCCAGCCGCAACCGTTGTTCTTCAATCGCCAACTGCTGGGCGGTTCGTTGCAAGTCGCCGTTAGATCGAAATGCCATTTCTGTGACGGCAGGCAAGGCGTCTACATGAGGAAGGTCCTCGACTCGTCCAAGCAAGTCGGGCGCACGGTCGAGGGGCCGGTTCAGAAGAGCGGCCAATTGCGCGTCCGCCGATTTCTGACCCTGTACCGTGACTTCATAATCAGCGGTGGCTCGCGCCACTTCGACCTCTGTCTGGATGACTTCCAACTGCGCGACATCGCCCGCCTCGTAGCGGTCTTTCACCGCATCTCGAATGCGGGTGGCGAGGTCGAGCGCAGCCTTCGCTTGAGCCGCTTGGGCGCGGGACAGTAGCGCACGATAGAACGCGTCGCGAGTCTGATGGCGGACCTGCCGAGCCAGAATATTTATGTCGAGATCTGTCGCCTTTTGCTCCTCGCGAGCAACGTCCATGCGCTTGCCGCGCTTTCCACCAAGTTCAATCGACTGATCCAACAGAAGGCTCTCGTGCGGAAGATCACGCGCGGCCGCGAAAGTGATGATCGGATTTGGTATCTGCCCCGCGATTCTGATGCCGGAGAGAGCTACGGCTCTCTGTTGGCGCGCGGCTCGCAGTTCCAGGTTAGAAGATTCAGCAAGGCTAAGAGCCGACTTGAGGTCTAGCGCAGCAGGCGAAGACTGGGCGTGGCTCACCGCCGTCAGAAAGAACAACCAGTACAGATTTCGCTTGGGGTGCCAAGGCTGCATAGTCTGATCGAACAGCTTTCAGTACGCTATACGACGTCGTGTACGCTGACAACAGCGACGCCAACTGGTAACTGAAGGCGATTACAGAGTACAGTTCCTACATCATGCAAATTCGCCTTCGCGCCTTTGCCCTCGGAATTGTCCTGTCGTTCTATGGTCTAGCATCAGCTTCAGATCAATTTGTTGTAAAACAGAAGCTTACGATCGGCAGTAACGGTGGCTGGGACTATCTTACGTATGACGCACCCGCGCACCGTTTGTTCGTTACCCGGGGCACGCACGTCATGGTGGTCGACCCCTCCACCGGAAAACAACTCGCCGATCTTCCGAACCTCAAAGGCGTGCACGGCGTCGCGCTCGTCCCTGATCTCTCAAAGGGATTCGTCTCCGCTGGCGGTTCGAACGAGGTCGCGGTCTTTGATACGTCGTCGTTGACAGAAACGTCACGCATCCCCGTTGGCAAAGGACCAGACGCTATCGCTTACGAGCCGGTTTCCGGTCGAGTTTTCACATTCAATGGCCTCAGCAAAGACGCCACCTCCATTGATGCCAAGAGCGGCAAAGTGGTTGGTACCATCCCCTTGGGCGGGAAACCCGAGTTCGCAGTGGCAAACGGTGAAGGACACCTTTTCGTGAATATCGAAACCACCGCCGAAGTGGCAGAGATCGACGCTAAGAATCTGGCCGTCATTCACCGCTGGCCAATCAAAAATTGTGAAGAACCTACAGGACTCGCTATCGATCTGGCAGACAAGCTCTTGTTTTCGGGCTGTAGCAACAAGACGCTTGCGGTCGTCAACACCAACGATGGGACAACCATTGCCACTCTTCCGATCGGAGACGGCGTCGACGGAGTCGCTTTTGATCCGGAACTCCGCCTCGCATTCAGTTCGAACGGAGAGGGAACGTTGACGGTGATAGAACAACAAAAAGACAAGTGGCGGGTCCTTCAAAACGTCACAACGCAGCGCGGCGCCCGCACCCTCACTCTCAATCCTGCATCGCACCAAATCTACGTTGTGACCGCCACAGCGGACCAAAAGCCTGGCGCAGGTCCACGGTCGTATCTTCCCGATACCTTCACCCTTCTCGTCGTTGGGCGGTGAGGTTTTACGCGGAGACGCGTGTCCAAAATGAGAAATTCGCGGTACGCCGATCTTCGCCCCGTCTAGCTACGAGCCAGAAGTTCATGGGCACGTCGCCCTTATATGTGACTCCTCAAAACATCGAACCATCCCACCTCTATGCTAATGCATCTCACACAGCTCGGGCCGCAAGAGGTTTCCCGATTTCCGCAACGTTCCCGTCGGGAACCACTTATGGATAAGAACTACCCCTCGTGCCAGCAGCCTGTTCGAGTTGGGTGCGCAGGATGGAGCATACCGAAAATAGCAAGTATTCATTTCGACAGCACGGGCAGCCATCTGGAGCGCTACGCAACAGTCTTCAACTGTTGCGAAATCAACTCGTCGTTTTATCGTGGGCACATGCAGAAAACCTGGGAGCGCTGGGCAGCGTCGGTACCAGCTGACTTCCGTTTCGCTGTAAAAATTCCTCGCACAATCTCGCACGAGGCCGCGCTAAATTGTGACGTGACGATGTTGTCGGCATTTTTTCAACAGATCAAAGGCTTGCACGATAAGCTGGGGCCAGTTCTGATCCAACTCCCGCCAAAACTCAGATTCGAACTAGTCGTGGCCAAAAAGTTCCTAACGATCCTGCGCGAATGTTATTCGGGAGATGTTGTTTGGGAGCCGCGGCACGCCAGCTGGTTCGACCCGGGAGTTGAGAAATTGTTGAAAGAATTCCGGGTCGCCCGCGTGGCCGCAGACCCGGCGGTCGTCCCTGCCGCTGGCCAACCTGGAGGTTTAGCGACCTTAACTTACTTTCGTCTCCACGGTTCTCCGCGGCGATACTACTCGGCCTATAGCAACGATTTTATTGATGCGCTGTCGATAAGGATTGCAACTCTAGCTCAAAATTCCCGAGTGTGGTGCATTTTCGATAACACTGCTTCTGGCGCCGCAATTCAGGACGCGCTCCATCTGACGGCCAAGATCGACTAGCCGCCGTCGAATGCTTCGAACTCTTGGCAGGGTGCCTAATCAGACGAATGTTTGGTGACTCGGAAGTGGCAAAGTGAATCAGTGAATCACCACGAGAGAGTCATGTTTGATACTCAGTGAGTGCGTTGAATCCGGTGTCGCTGATTATCGTTCTTCAGGCGATTCGACGAACTACTGAGGAAGAGACCAGCGGTCTACACTGAATAGATTGGTAGAGATCTGATTGAAACAGAAGGAGTCACATGAACGGAAGGCGATTTGAGGGCAAAGTTGCCGTTGTCACGGGCGGCAACAGTGGGATTGGCTTGGGTGTTGCTAAAGCCTATGCGCAAGAGGGTGCGCAGGTGGCAATCACCGGACGGAATGAGCAGACTTTGGAGAGTGCTGCCAAAGAAATCGGCGATGGAACCTATGCTATCCAGGCGGACGTCGGCAAAGTCGTGCAAATTGAAGCTGCAATGAAGAAAATTAAGGAGCGTTTTGGGCGAATCGATGCCCTGTTTGTTAACGCTGGGGTTGGCAGGTTTGTTCGCTTCGACGAGGTCACTGAAGAGTTCTTTGATGAGACCGTCGATATCAACATGAAGGGAGTGTTTTTTACCGTCCAGAAAGCAATCCCGCTGATGCCCAAAGGGTCTGCAATCGTGCTAAACGCGTCGATCAACGCCCACTTGGGTATGCCGGGAACTACAGTGTATGGCGCGACCAAAGCTGCTGTTATCAACATGACCAAAACACTCTCTGCCGATCTATTGGAAAGAGGAATTCGCGTCAATGCCATTAGCCCAGGCCCCATCGCCTCGGCGCTTTTAGAGAGAGATGGAATCAGCCAAGAAAAACTTCAAGAAACTAAGGATTGGATTCAAGGCCAAGTCCCGATCAAACGCTTTGGCACGCCGGAGGAGATCGCCGCTGCGGTACTCTACTTAACGGCGTCCGAGTCCGCTTTCGTCTTGGGTGCCGAACTCATCATTGATGGCGGTATGTCGACGCTTTAGGCCGACCATTCACGTCCGCTGCGCATTGGGTCAGGATAAGCGTTGGCTGCCCATCTTCAGAAAGCTTCATATGATGTGAAACAGGATGCCGTGTTTAATTACGTACCAGCGACTTGACCCTGATTGTGACGTTGCACGCCAGGGAAACTCGGCCACTCATGTTTTTCGCAGTTTTTTTCTCAGAAATTGTCGATTTCAGCCAAGTCCCTTCGTCTAACCAGAAAGGGGCCGTCGCTATGTGCTTAGCGCCATCTTTGGGCGGCGAGCTCCGTCTTCGACTCGTAAACGGGAATAACAACTCAAAGGAGATAGAAATGAGTACAAAGCCGACATACGAACAAGCACAACTACATCTTCAGGTTTACGATCAGCGTCGCGAGGCCAAACTGCGCCAGGCGCGTGACTGGTTCTTTAAGAACTATCGTGTGACAAGTCTAGAGGACGCCATGCGAGTTGCTCCCATGGGCTCGGAAACAGGCGCGTTCGCAAGTATGGTTCTCAGTTATTGGGAACAAGCGTGTGCACTGCTCAACTATGACCTGCTGCATGAGGACTTGTTTTTCGAAACCAGCGGTGAGTTTTTCGGCGTATGGGAGATGGTTAAGCCGGTAGTGCCAGCGTTTCGAGAACGTTTTGTCGCTAAGACGTTCTGCGCTAATCTGGAAAAAGCTGCGCAACGCTACGAGAAATGGATCGAAGCTCGCTCGCCGGGCCATATTGCCGCCATGCGCGAGTTCATGAAACAGATGAACACACAATTGTCGAAAGCAGCTTAGTTCGGCCCCGCTCTGCTCTCACCTTTCGCTCGAGAGACAGAGCGGGGATTTACTCCGTTGTTCATCGGAATCGGTGAACAATTCTTAGTTAAATGCTTTGGCGGTATTCATCTAAAGCTAAGGTGTAGAGTGTCCATTAATCGCCACGTGAATTTAGCACCGGGCGAAAATGACAAGGCTGCGTAGCAGAAATCCGTCGCTACTTTTTATCAGTAGCTCTTTGGCTGGGTCATGCTGAACCAGTTCCCGAACGGATCTTTGAAGACCGCTTCCACACCATAGAATTGATCTTTTGGTTCGGATACGAACTCCACGCCTTTCGCCTTCAATTCCTCGAAGGTCTTACGGCAATCAGAGGTCTGGAAGGCACCGGGACCGAACATCCCTTTTTTCAACAGTGCAGCAACCGTTTCAACATCTTTCCGGGTATTTTCTTCTCCGCTCCCGCCCTTCATCTTGTCGAAGTCCCCGCCGCTGCCGAGCTTCATCAGGATAATCTCCAGCTCAGACTGCCCTTTGGGAGCGACGGTCAGCCAGCGGAAGCCAGTGGGCAGCGATTGATCAACCTTCACTTCAAAGCCCAGTTTGCCGACGTAAAAGTCCTTGGCTTGGTCCTGATCGAGCACATAAATCGTCGTATGGGACATCTTTTGGATCATGTTGGTTCTCCTTAGCTGGGGAGAGAGTAGCGGACTCATTGCAGACATGCTTCTCGATTCTTGCTATTCAATGCCTGCCCAAACCTGCAGAAAGCATCGTGGCACCATCAGCACGCGCCAGGGAGCGCTGTATCCGAAAATGCGGCGGACATCGCGCTGGAATTCGATGGGACTGCGACCGAACTGGGTACGGAACTTGGAGGAAAACGATCCCAAACTTCCGTAGCCGATCTCGAAGCACACTTCAGTCACGCTACGGCCCGAAGCCAGCATCCGTTTGGCCCGCTCCATGCGAAGACGAGTGATGAAATGATTAGGGGTCTCCCCAAAAGTACAACGAAACAGACGATGGAAATGAAATTCGGAAAGACAGGCCTCGCGAGCCACCTGCGCGAGCAGAATGCGGGACTGGTATTCGTCGGCCAGGAAATCACGTCCGCGGCAGAGTCGACGGAAGGTGTCGTCATGTAGAAGTCGCAGCACGAGGCGAACATTCTACCCTTTCTGCAGCGTGTAAACATCTGCAAGAACGGAATCACCAAGTGTTATGAGGCAGACTAATGCCAAGGTAAGGGTTGATTTGGGCGTCCTTGAGGTTTTGTTTTTACACTCAAAGGAACGAAGCGATGTTTAGAGCGTGTTGCCGTAACCGCGAAAGGTTGGTCCGCAGTCCAGCCGCTCAATCCAAGACGTGAGAGCAAGACGATGAACCGAGGATCGGCGCGCAACGAGTCCCAAATCGGATCCACGCCGAGCGCTGAGATTAGCTCTCCCCGTTCTTCAACGGCTCGCACCAACCAAGTAAGTGCTCGATCCTTCTGCTGAAGCCCCACATAGATCAGAGCTATCTCAAAAGACCGCGGATGGCCTGCCGAAGATTGTGCGATCAGGTTGCGGAGTATTGTCTCCGCTTGCCGCCGTTGCCCTGCCATGGCGTAAGCGTAACCAAGGCGGGCGTATTCTGAAGGATCCTCTCCCAAGTGACGCCGTGCCGATTGCATTTCGGCAACCGCCTCTGGAAACTTGGATTGCTGGATGTAGTCGAACGCGAGGCTCTCGTGCGCCAGCCCGAAATTTGGCTCCAGGCTGAGGACCTGACGTTCCAAATCTACCGCTCGCTGAAACTGGCGCGAATAATAGAAGACGTCGCCCAGTGCCGTACCGATCACCAAAGATAAGGGATCAAGTTGATACGCTTTTCGCATTTCGGTTTCCGCTTCCGGAAACCGTGCTTGATCGTAGAGCCACTCTGCGTACCATTGGTGTGCAGGAGCATAGTTGGGGTTTCTGTCGAGGGCTCTCTGAAATTCCTGTTGCGAACCTTCCCAATCTCCATCATTCAGGAACTTCACGATGGCAAGCGCCGTATGCGCTTCGGCCAGACGATCATCGAGTTCCAGTGCCTTCTCTGCAGCCGCTCGCGTCTTTTGGTAAGATTCGCGCGGCGGAACCCTTGGATTGTAGAAACTGTAAACGGCATAACATTCCGCCATCCCCGCATACGCTCGCGCAAAGCCGGGATCGCGCGCGATAGCGTCGCTGAAGTACGCAGTTGCCGCGCGAACGCCCTCGGCACTGCGTTTATTCCAGGAATAACGTCCTCTCAGAAAAGCTTCGTACGCCTCCGGTTCAACCGGAAGGGATGCATGAAGATCCTGTTTTTGTTGTGGCGTCACTTGAATGCGAACTTCATTGACGATTCCCTGTGCAATGTCTGCCTGCAATGACAGCACATCTCGAAAATCTCGCTCATAACTGTCCGCCCAAAGATGATGATCGCTGTTGGCCTCAACCAACTGCGCATCAATGCGAACGCGGCTTCCGGAGCGCGTTACCGACCCTTCCACGACTGCGTCGACTTTCAATTCGCGAGCAATTTCCGGCAACGGCTTGCGCACATTCTTGTACCGCATGGCAGAGGTGCGGGAGATAACCCGAATAGATTTGATCTTCGCCAACCGCGTCGTGAGCTCATCCGTCATGCCGTCGGCAAAGTAGTCCTGACTGGGATCACCAGAGAGATTTTGTAACGGCAGCACCGCTAAGGCTTCAATGTGTTGCAAACTCTCCTGCCCCGACGACCGTGTGCGCAGAAACTGCCAGCCAGAAGCAACTACAACGATGACTGCCGCCGCGCTTACTAAGAAGGCGACCGCATATCGCAAGGCGACATTGGAAATCAGCCTTGAACGCGTGTCTGGACGTTCGGGTGTCTGGATTTGAATATGAGAAGCGTCGTTCACCTGGGCGATAAAGCGATAGCCTCGTTTGGGTACGGTCTCCAGAAAGCGAGGCCGCTCGACGCTATCTTCAAGTACGCTGCGGATCTGCCGTACAGCAAAGTTGAGTCCACCCTCGAAATCTACGTACGTCTCTGAGCCCCAAACCTGTTTTGCTAGTTCCTCGCGGCTGACCATTTCTCCAGCGTTGTCGATGAGGATGGCTAGGATTCTTGCTGGTTGAGGTTGCAGCTTCAACACGGTTCCATTACGGCGAAGCTGCCCACTACGGAAGTCAAATTCGTAATCGCCGAAGAAAGCTCGGTCGCGGTTGTTCGCAGGTGTCGCCAAGAAGGCACTCCAAACGCAGAACCAGCAGCAGGGCGGGGGAAGCAAGATTATAGCTTTTAAAATCTGAAGTTGCCGAAGCCTCGCAAAATAAGGAAAGAAGGCAGCCCCGAGCTTTGGCTGTTGACCTAAACGATTGTGGCGATAACCGGAAAGGCTCAACAAATGTAATGCGATATTTCAACACTTGTGTTTCAGTCGTGTGGCAGGAAACGCCGAAAGACTTGTCTTCGTAGAAGGGACCTCATTCCGAATCACGCGCATGGTCATCTTTTTAGCGGACATTTTGCCCTCGAAACATCAGTCAGCGCTCGCCTCTGGCCTTGTTACGGCCTGGGGCAAAGTAATAGCAGTAGACAACGCCGACGATCAGTAAGATCGCTCCCCACCAAGTGCTGGCGTGAAGATTGTAAAGGACCACCGGATACTCCGGTGGGTGTGCAAGCTCATGTAGCCCTGCTCCGAGAATCAGGGCGCCATTCACCAACAACGATAGACCGATAAAGAACCAAATCGAAATGGATCCGCCAGGTTTCATAACTTCGCGCCTACCAGAAGATGATGTTCAAGATGAAGAATACGACGGCTACAACCGCCGCCCAGAAAAGCGGGCGATGGTAGAGAGCTACCTGTCCTTCCGTCGGAATTTCAGTTACGCCATACACGAGTCCATTCAGTTCCTCCACCGGTTTCGGACGAGTCACCAGGCTTACGACGACCGTGACAACCACGCATACGATCCACGACCAAAGGGCGCGGTACATGTTCTCGGCCATGTCACGAGCGTTCGGCGAGAGCGCGACATAGCGCAGCGCGCTGGGATCAAGCTTCACCCAAGTCCACATACCGATCGATGACAAAGTGCCCGCAAGCAACCCCCAAAATCCGCCCGCAGGCGTGGCGCGGCGCCAAAGCATTCCGAGCAGAACCGTGCCGAACAAAGGAGCAATGAAGAAACTAAATAGCGCCTGTACGTAATCCATGATGCTCAAGAATTGCATCACCAGATAAGCGGTTCCGATACTGATCAAGACTCCAAGGATGGTGCACCACCGGCCCATCCGGACGTACTGCTGATCGGACGCTTGCTTGTTGATGAGTGCACCATAAATGTCGTAAGTCCACACGGTTGCAAAGGCGCTCACGTTTCCCGCCATCCCCGACATGAAACCCGCGATCAACGCCGTAATACCGAGTCCAAGCAAACCGGGGCCGCAATACCGAGCCAACATCAATGGCAACACTTCGTTGTAGCTGTGTCCGCCGGCGGCAACCGCAGCGCCTTCACCCGTCAGCTTTACCGGCAGCAATGCTAGTCCGAGCAATCCGGGAAGAATGACGATGAATGGCACAAACATCTTGAACGCCGCGCCGATGATCGGCGCCATTTTCGCTGAACGAAGATCCTTGGCCGCCAGAACGCGTTGGACCACCAGAAAATCCGTAGTCCAGTAGCCAAACGAGATGATTGCTCCGAGTCCGAAAACAATCCCGGTCCAGTGAATTCCCATCGGATTGCCGGTAAAGGATCCCAAAGTTCCCCACAAGTGGGTGTACTCGGACGAGGCGTTTTGCGCGATCTTCGCTTGCAGGCCGCTCCAGCCTCCCGCTTCGATCAGGCCGAGAATGGGTATTAGCAAGGCGCCCGCCCATATCAGGACGAACTGCAACACTTCGTTAAAAATTGCCGACCGGAGTCCACCTAGCGCCACGTAGATTGCGACAGTAATAGAAGAAATCCAGATGCTGACATGAATGTCCCAGCCGAGCACAACCTTCATGACCAGGGCCATTGAGTACATGTTGATGCCGCTCATCAGCACCGTCATGAAGGCGAACGAGATCGCTGACAAGGTTCGACTGGACTCGCCGAATCGCAGCTTCAAATACCCCGGAACCGAATGGGTCTTGGAAATGTAATAGAAAGGCATCATTACGATAGCGAGGAACAACATCGCTGGAATGGCGCCAATCCAATACCAATGCGCGGCGAGAATACCGTACTGATAGGAGGCGGCAGCCCAGCCCATGAGTTCGAGCGCGCCAAGGTTCGCTGACAGAAAACTCAGGCCCGCTACCCAAGCCGTCATCTCGCGGCCGGCCAGAAAAAAATCTTCGCTCGTGTTGGCTTGCCGCTTCAGGTACCAGCCGATAGCAAGAACAAGGCCGAAGTAGAAAACTACGATCACCAAATCGACTGTGGACAAATGCACCAACTGCTGCGTACTTGTAAGGACAGCCATCGCCAAAATCATTGGTTTGACACCTGCCCGTAATATGCCCGACAGCCGTGTTTACGCAAAGTAGCGTTTGTCGTGCAGTTTCCGCGAGATCGGTTGAGAGCTGGACGCCATCACAACCGTGTAGAGCACGATTTTCGCTAAGTATTGCAGGATCACCGCGGTGTGCGCTGCTTCCATGGCATTCGCGGCCCAGCAGAACGGTGCGTGACCCGCCACCAACGCGGCTCGGATATTTGGGACGTTAGCAGTTTTGAAGAGGCGGCAGATTGCAAACCCGGTGTTTTTTTCGTAGTCGCTTTCGATTTTCGCGGGTGTCAGGTCCTCAGTTACAGGAACGCGCCCGTGGAACGAATCGGCGTGTGTTGTGCCGAAACATCGAATTGTACAACGCGCTTGAGCCCGAGCAGTGGCAAATTCAGAGTGCGTATGTGCTACTCCCCCGACAGATGGAAAATGTTTGTAGAGTTCAAGATGGGTAGCAAGGTCGGACGACGGGCGCAGATTTCCATCGACGACGAGGCCTCCAGATTGGTAATTACAATGTTCGTACTCACTTGAGATAAATTGGTCGGGGAGAGAGGATTTGAACCTCCGACCCCCTGGTCCCGAAACAACCACTGAAATGCTATCTCATTGATTCGCTTAGCTTGGCTCTGCGTCACAGATCATCGTTTTAGACGGTTTTCGGCAGTTAATTGACTCAATTTTGACTCACGTCTTTTCCGCGTGCTCTGAGCCTTTGAGGATCGGGCGTAGCCAGACGATTTTCTTACACCAACCCGATATGAAGGAACTTCGACG
>Ga0207645_10001357_pt1 | contig 20098 bp, 18 predicted proteins | sample KBSM53metaG_FD_184331 | JGI IMG/M metagenome (GOLD analysis project Ga0207645, IMG submission 184331) | Miscanthus rhizosphere microbial communities from Kellogg Biological Station, Michigan, USA - KBS M5-3 metaG (SPAdes) (version 2) | ecosystem: Host-associated > Plants > Roots > Rhizosphere >...
CCCGGCGTCACGGCGCTGTTCCCCCCGCCGAACGGGCAGAACCTGTGTCCCGATCCACCGCTGAAGATCACGTTCTCGGGCGCGCCGACGCTGGGATCATCGGGTCGCTTCCGCGTCTTCACCAGCGGCGGCACCGCGGTCGCCACCGTCGACATGGCGGCCGCGACCGTCACCGAAACGATCGGCGGCATGTCGTTCGCGGTGTCGCGCCCGGTGTACGTCGACGGCAACACGGTCAGCGTCACGCTGCCGCCGAAGGCGCTCGCCTACGGCATGACCTATTACGTGAACGTAGAGAGCGGCGCGATCAGCGCGGGCGGTGGCGCGTTCTCGATCACCGACACGAACACCTGGCGCTTCACGACGATGGCGGCCGCTCCCAGCAACCGGACGGCGATCAGCGTCGCGCTCGACGGTTCGGGCAGCTTCTGCTCTGTGCAGGGGGCGTTCGATCTCGTTCCGGCCAGCAACACCACCGCCACCACCATCACCGTCGGCACCGGCCACTATCACGAGGTCATTCGCGTCAACGGGAAGAACACCGTCACGCTGCAGGGCCAGGACCGGAACGGCACGGTGATCTCGGGAACGAACAACAACAACCTCAACCCGAGCACGAAGGGCCGGTCGCTGGTCGGCGTCGACAGCTCCAGCAACCTCACGATCCGCAACCTGACCATCCAGAACCTGACGCCGCAGGGCGGATCGCAGGCTGAGGCCCTGCGCATGGAAGGCTGCAACCAGTGCGTCGTCCGCGACGCGACCGTCATCAGCCTGCAGGACACGCTGCTCTGGAGCGGGAAGATCTACGCCACCAACGTCCTGATCGAGGGCAACGTCGACTTCATCTGGGGGACGGGCGCCGCGTACTTCGTGAACAGCGAGATCCGCACGATCGGGCGCAAGGGCTACATCGTGCAGGCGCGCAACACGACTGGCTACGGCTACGTGTTCGTCGACTGCAAGCTGACCGCCGATTCGGGGATCACGGGCAACATCCTGGCGCGCATCGACTCGGGCGTTTACCCGTCCAGCCACGTCGCGTACATCAACTGCCAGATGTCGAACGCCATCGCGCCGGAGGGCTGGCTGCTGACCGCGGGCAGCGCGACGTCGTCGCTGCGCTTCTGGGAGTACAAGAGCGTCGACGCCTCGGGAAATCCGATCAGCGTGAGCTCGCGCCTGGCGGGATCGCGCCAGCTGTCCGATTCCGAAGCGGCGATGATGCGCGATCCGACCGTCGTGCTGGGCGGCTGGCAGCCGCCCGCGAACTGACACCGGGCGGAGCCGCTAGCGCGGCTTGACCGCGGCCGTGTAGATGCTGAGCGTGCCGTCGCGATCGGACGTGAAGTACAGCGTCTTGCCGTCGGGGGTCAGCCACGGGTCGCGCTCGTCGCCGGACGTGTTCAGGTCGTCCAGCGGCTGCGCCACCTCGAATTCCTCGTCCACCGATCGGCGCCACGCGACGTAGAGATCGGCCGACGGCTCCAGGATCATGCCGGCGTCGTTCACGCGCGGCGCCGCGTCGGCGGGGTACGCCGGCGGCGACCCGGAGAAGAACAGCGTCAGCCCGTTGTCGGACAGGAACGCGTCGACGGTGCTGCGATCGGGGTATACCAGCTTGGATATCAGGACCGGGGCGCCGAACGGCGCGCCCGCGCCCGATCGCGTCGCCAGGAATGTCTCGTATTTGACCGACGTGGCCTGCGTCGACGACAGCGGCATGACGAGGCCGTGCTGGCCGGGCGGGCGCGGGATGTCCTCGGCGGCCGTGTTCAGGGCGATGACGTTGACCGGTGTCGACCACGCGGCGAGGCGGTTCGGCCGCGTCGACATCCAGATGTCCGTCGAACCGACGCCTCCCGGCCGATCCGATCCGAACCACAGCGTCAGTCCGTCGGCGGAGATCGCCGCGCTGGTCTCGAACGTGGCCGTGTTCACCTCGTTCACCGGCAGCGGGTTGCCGAACGGCAGATTCGTATCGTAACGACGCGCGAACCACACGTCCCCGTTGTTGCTCACGCGATCCGAGGTGAAGTAGATCTCCATCAGGTCGGCGGTCAGCGTCGGATTGTCCGTGCGCGCAGTCGACGCCAGCTCGCCGACGATCTTCGGCGTCTCGAAGTGATAGGGGCGCGGCTCCTTGTCGCCGAGGCTGACCGTCCGCCCGGTGCACGCCGCGCAGGCCGCCGCCGCGATCACGACGATCACGATGGGCACCCTCAAAGGGTTCCCAAACCCTCCCGCGATGTCGCGCGGCGAGCAGAGCTCGCCGGCTCCACACGCGATCGCCCGCGGCGCGCGCCGGCCGGCCAGCGTTACGGACCCCATCGAAGCGATGCTAGCATCGACACGGCTTGCGTTCGGAACGCGTTGGTCTCTTGCTTGCGGCGGCGCTGGCGGCGTCGTCGGCGCCGGCCTGGGGTCAGACGACCGCCGCCCGGCTGGAGGTCGAAGCACAGCCGAGCTGCTCGACGCGCGACGAGCTGATCGCGCGCGTCGCCGCGCGCTCGGCGCGCATCCGCTTCGTCGACGACGGCGCGGGCGTTCCGGTCATGACCGCGCGAATCGACGCCGGCCCGAAGGGGGCGGTCGTCGCTGAGCTGACGGTCGTGGAGCCCGACGGACGCCGGTTCGCCCGCCGCCTGGAAGCCCCCTCGTGCGCCGCGGCCACCGACGCGCTCGCGCTGGTCGTCGCGATCACGCTCGATCCCAGCGCGGCGACCGCCGAGGCCGCCGCGCCGTCCGATGGGACGCCTCCCCAGGGCACCGCCGCCGCCGCCGCCGTTGCGCCACCTGCGTCGCCGCCGGCGACGGACGGTCACCCGACGATCAACCGCGAAGCGCCGGCACCGGAGTCCGAGCCCACGCGCCGCCTGACCGTCGGCGCCGCCGGCGCGCTGATCGCGGGTCCCGCGCCGACGGTGATGCCGGGCATCGCGCTGGAGGCGCAGGCGGCGCTGGACCGCGCGTCGGTCTGGTCGCCCGCCGCGATCTTGACGCTGGCCCACGTCTGGAGCCGCGCCTTGCCCGAGACCGGGGGGACCGCGGAGTTCGCGCTGGATCTCCTGGGTCTGGACCTTTGCCCGCTGCGCCTTGCCCTGGGCGGGCTGGAGATGCGCGCCTGCGGCGCGGGATCGGTGGGACGCCTGGCGGCGCAGGGGTCGAACACCTACGATCCCCGGTCCGTCGCCCGCCCGTTTGCGACGGCCGGGGGCACGGTGCGCCTGTCATGGGCGTTCGGGTCGCGGGTCGAGGCCCGGGCGCGGTTCGGGGCCGGGGCGACGTTGTGGCGCGATGCGTTTGAATTCAGTCCCGGCGTGTTTCATCGGGTCGCTTCGGTTACCCTGGTGGGGGACCTGGGGATCGGCGTGCGGTTTCCGTGATCGGACGATGGCTGCGAAGGCATGAAGAATCGAGACATGACCAGACTGGCGCTGGTGAAGGCGGGGACGGCGGCCGAGCGGCCGCAGGCCCTGGGCTCCGAGCCCGGCCGGGCGGCGCCACCGCGCGCGCCGGCTGACGGCGCCCGTCTGGAACGCATGTTCACCGCGCACCACGCGCTGGTGTGGCGGACCTTGCGCCGGCGCGGCCTGGACGCGGATGCCGCCGCGGACGCGACCCAGCAGACGTTCCTGGTCGCCGCCGAGCGGCTGTCCGACATCAACCACGACAGCGAACGGGCGTTCCTGGTCGGCACGGCGCTGCGGGTGGCGTTCTCGTGGGGCCGGAAGACGGTGCGCTGGCAGCTGGACGAGGACATGGATCGCCGCGCGAGCGTGAGCCGCGACGTGGCTGACGCGCAGACCGCGATCCAGCTGTGCGACCTGGCGCTGTCCAAGGTCGACGCCGAGCTGGCCGAGATCTTCGTGCTGTTCGAGCTGGAGGATCTGACGTCGCCCGAGATCGCGGCGCTGCTGGAGATTCCGCTGGGAACGGTGGCGTCGCGGCTTCGCCGCGCGCGCGAGCAGTTCAGGATGGTGGTCAGCCGGATCGAGCTGGCGATGCGGCGGGAGGGAAACGCGTGACGTCCGATCCGAAGCGGCTGACGGTCGTCGGCGCGACCGACCTCGAGCGCACGCTGTTGCAGGCGGCGCGCGGCGAACGCCCGTCCCCGGAGCTGACCGCGCGGATGGCCGCAGGGTTGGGGATCTCGGTGGGCGCGGCTGTGACGGCGGCGGCGGCGCCGGCGGCGGCGGCGCCGGTCGTGGCGGCGAAGTCGGCGCTGGGCGGCTGGGTGGCGGCAGGGATGTTCGCGGCGGCGGCGGTCACCGCGGGGGTCGTCGGCTCGCGATGGTCGGCGGCGCCCGCGCCGGCGGCTGTGCACACCAAGGCGCCGGCGGCGCCCGCGATCGTTCCGAGCTTGGCGCCTCCGGCGGACACTCCCGTTGCGGCGCCGCGAATCGAAAAGGTTCGGCGGCGGGCCGCGGTCGCGCCGGTTCCCACGCCGGCGGCGGATCTTCGCGATCAGATCGCGCTCCTCGACGCGGCCCGGACGGCGGTGAAGGCCGGATCGTCGGAGCGCGCGCTGGTCCTGCTTCACCGTTACGACGCCAGCTACCCGGGCGGCGCGTTCCGGCCCGAGGCGCTGGCGCTGCGCATCGAGGCGTTGAGCCAGGATGGTCGCCGCGCCGAGGCGCAGGCGCTGGCGCGCGAATTCCTGACCCGCTACCCGCACAGTCCGGTAGCGGATCGGGTCGCGCGCGTCGTCCAGAAGTAGCCGCGTCCCTGCGCGGCGCTACTTCTCCGAGATGATGATCTTCTTCGGGTTCTGCCGGATGATCCCGTCGCTGAGCATGTCGGCGAACATCATCATGTGATCGTAGCCGGCGTCGTAGGCCCGGATATCGCCCGGCCAGTCGGCCTTGATGCGGGCCACCACCTGCTGCGTGACGAAGTCGAGGTGCTTCTGCAGCATGTCGGTCAGCGACGCCTGCTTCCACATCGGGTTCGCGCCCGCCAGGAAAGTGGCGATCTCGTTCCCGTTCTGGCGCCACTTCTTCTGGCCGGCCTCGACGCCCTTGGTGTCGCTCGCCTTGGCGGCCTTGGTGATCTCCGCGGCGATCATGATGTGGTCGCGGAGCAGCGCGGCCAGCTTCTTGCCCGCTTCCTCGCCGTAGATCGGCTTGATCGCGGCGCCGATGTCGTCCTGGTTGCGGAGCAACCGCTGCGTCACCGTCGGCAGATCGGGCAGCGCCGCCAGCGCGCTGACGATGTACGCGCGCGTGTACGTCGTGTGATCCGTCCAGAGCTTGCGCATGCCGTTGCGCAGATCGGTCGCCGACATCGTCGGTGCCGTCGGTGCCGCCTTCGCTTCGCCGGCCGCTTGTGCGGGCGGCGCCGGCGCGAGACACGGCAACGCGAGAATGCCGAATGCAACTGCCATCGAGAATCGTTTCATTGGCCTCCGTCCTTTCCCGTCCGGGGAAATCCCGGACGAGACGCACCCTAGTCACTCGCGCGCGTGACGCACTCGGGTGTGGCCCCCAAAGCCGATGATTTACCGATCGATTTCGCGCCGTTCGGACATGAACGAACGAGGATTTTCGTGCCACAACGTTTCCAGGATCGAGGACGCGATTTTCGTTTCTCCGCGGTCGCGCTGGCGATGGCAGTTGCCGCGTGTTCGAGCTCGGGCGATACGGGCGGCGGCGCGAAGGGCGGGGCAGGCGGCTCCGGAGCGAGAGCCGGAACCGGCGGCGAAAGCGCGGGCACGGGCGGCACGACGGGATCCGCGGGAACGACAGGGACGGGCGGCGGTGGCGCGTCGGGCGCGTCGGGCGCGTCGGGCACGACGGGCGCGGCCGGCGCAGCGGGTACGTCGGGCAGCGCCGGAGTCGGCGGGACGACGGGAACAGGCGGGGCGAGCGGCCGCGGCGGTACGACAGGCGCCGCGGGCGCGTCAGGTGCGGGCAGCGGTGGTACGACGGGCACTGGCGGCCGCGGCGGCAGCGGCGGATCGACCGGCAGTGCGGGCAGCGGCGGCACGACCGGGAGCGCCGGCCGCGGCGGCACGACGGGAACCGGAGGCAGCGCAGGAACGACGGGCACGGCCGGGCGCGGCGGCAGTGGCGGCAGTGGCGGCAGTGGCGGCTCGACCGGCAGCGCAGGCAGCTGCGGCGGCGTGAGCGGTCCGCTTCCGGCGTTCCCGGGCGCCGACGGCGCGGCGGCGCGCATCACCGGCGGCCGCGGCGGCGTCGTCTATCACGTCACCAAGCTGGACACCGACTTCAACGACATGGCGATGGGCACGCTTCGCTACGGCCTGACGATGCTGACCGGCCCGCGCACGATCGTGTTCGACGTCAGCGGCGTGATCCATCTGGGGCGCGCCGCCGTCTCGGGCTGGGACGCGAACGGCAACGGCTGGGACACGCAATCGCGGCTGAACATCCCTTCGGACACGACCATCGCCGGACAGACCGCGCCCGGCCCCATCATCATCATGGGCGGCACGGTCAAGCCGGGCGGCAACAACATCATCATCCGCAACGTCACGTTCGCGGTCGGCTACGGCAACCGCACCTTCGACGAGCCGGGCAAGCCGCCCGTGTCCGGCGATTTTCCCGACGCCTACGTCTACGACGCGCTCGACATCAGCGGCACGAACGTGATGGTCGATCACGTCACGACGATCTACGGCACCGACGAGACGGTGTCGATGAACGAGCTGGCCAACAACATCACGATCCAGTTCTGCACCATCGCGCAGGGCCAGAACTATCCGCAGGCGGACGCCGAGGCGTCGGGCGTTTCGTACACGGGGCACGCGCTCGGGTCGCTGCTGCAGGCAGGATCGAACGCGAAGATCAGCGTGCTGCACAACCTTTACGCGCACCTCAAGGGCCGGCTGCCGCGCGTCGGCACCGAGGCCAGCAAGCTGACCGTCTCCGGCGTCGGCGCGTACAACGACTTCCGCAACAACGTCTTCTACAACTGGCTGGGCACCGCCGGCACCGGGTCGGGCAGTCAGCCGAGCCAGAACAACTTCGTCGGAAACTTCTATCGGGCCGGGCCTGGCGGGGACGATCCGACGGGCGGCACCAGCACGTCGATCACGACCGCGTCGGGCGGGACGTCGATCTTCAACGGCAGCGATTCGACGAACACGAAGGTCTATCACTCGGGAAATCTGAAGGACACGAACAAGGACGGCGACGCGAACGACGGCGCCGCGCTGGCCAACAGCGACTTCGGATCGTCCAGCTTCCAGGGTTCCGCCTTCACGCAGACCCCGTACTACGGCGCGACCGACGATGCGAACACGGCGTTCATGCGCGTCACCGACTACGCGGGCGCCCGCTGGTGGAGCCGCGCCGCCGTCGACACCCGCCTGATCAACGAGACGCGGGCCGGGACCGGAAAGATCGTCGCGTGGGCCGACGATCCCTTCAACAGCGGCGGATCGGAGGGGACCGAATGGCGCGCGCTGGTGGCGACACCGACGGTGTCGCGGCCGGCGGACTTCGACACGGACGCCGACGGCATGCCCGACGCGTGGGAGACGATGCACGGCTTCAACCCCGGCGTCGCCGACGACAAGGGCGACGCCGATTGCGACGGCTACACGAACCTCGAGGAATACCTGAACGAGCTGGCGGCGTGGCCGGCGACCGCGCAGCTGATGTTCGAGGGGACGCGCAGCGTGCGCTACGCGGAGATCGAGAACTGGCGCGTGCGCGGCGGGCCGGCGACGGCGATCTGGCAGCCGAGCGCGTACGACGCCGCCGTGATCGCGCGCGGAACGGCGATCGTCGACGCGGCCGGGCAGCACGCGGGGACGTTGCGGGTGGGCGGCGCGGTCCCAGCGGCGCTGAAAGTGACAGGCGGCTGGCTGGAGGTTGCGCGGCTCGCGAAGGCCCGCACCTCGACGTTCAAGCTCACGGGCGGCACGTTGCACGCCGGGGCGGTCGACTTCGATCTGGTCGACGACGGCGGCGTGATCGCGCCCGGCAAACGGGCCGGGGGCGGGCGCATGACGATCGCGGCGAACCTGATCATCAACAGCGGCGCGCTGGCAATCGGGATCGCCGGCCGCGCGAGCGATACGGTCGACGTCGCGGGCGTCGCCCGTCTGGGCGGCGCCTTGCAGGTCATCACGCGCGATGGGTTCAAGCCGCGGACGGGAGATTCGTGGACGATCCTGCGCGCGGGGCGCGCCATCGTCGGCGCGTTCTCGAGCGTGCCTCGTGGCTATCGCGTCGCGGTCGACGGCAACCGCGTCGTGCTGACTTACGGAACGCCGCGGAGGAGCTGAGCATGCTGCAGGAGCGCCACTACCGGTTTTCGCCGTTCGTCGGATCGATCGTCTTCGCGCTGCTGATCGGGGCCTGCGGTGGCTCGCCGGATTCCACGGGCGGCAGCGGCGGCGCCGGCACGACCGGCGGCGCAGGGTCGACGGGTGCTGGCGGTACGACGGGCGGCGCCGGCACGACCGGGAACGCCGGCACCACGGGCAGCGCCGGCAGCATCGGGACGACGGGTGGTGCCGGCAATGGCGGCACGACGGGCGGCGCCGGCAATGGCGGAACGACGGGCGCTGCCGGCACGATGGGCGCCGCAGGAACGACGGGGACGGCCGGCCGTGGCGGAACGACGGGCGCTGCGGGAACGACGGGCACCGCCGGTCGCGGCGGGACGACAGGCAGCGCGGGGACGACGGGCGCTGCGGGCCGCGGCGGCAGCAGTGGAACGACGGGCGGCGCCGGAACGACGGGCGCGGCCGGGACGGGCGGTGCGGGTCGCGGCGGAACGACGGGCACCGGCGGCGTGGCGGGGACGGGTGGCGGCAGCGCGGGGCGGGGCGGGACGACCGGGGCCGGCGGCTCCTCGAACCCCGACGGCGGCAACTGGGACGCGCCCCCGCTTCCGGCGATGGTGACGATCCACATCGCGGGCGATTCGACCGCCGCGATCTTTCCGGCGACGGATGCCACCATGCGTGTCGGCTGGGGGGCCGTTCTCGATCCGCTCTTCGACAGCACCGTCACCGTCGACGACGCCGCGCTCTCGGGGCGCAGCACCAAGAGCTACATCGACGAGGGCGCCTGGACGACGCTGCAAGCGAAGATCAAGACCGGCGACTACCTGTTCATCGAGTTCGGCCACAACGACGAGAAATCCGACGATCCGGCGCGCTACACGGATCCCGCGACCACCTACCGCACGAATTTAAAGACGTTCATCAACGGCGCCCGCGCGCGCGGCGGCGTTCCCGTCTTGATGACGTCGATCTGCCGGCGCCAGTTCAGCGGCAGCACGGTGACCGGAACGCACGGCGCCTACACGACCGCGGTGTTCGCGGTCGGCCAGGAGACCGGCACGCCCGTGGTCGACATGGAGACGCTCACCAAGAACTGGCTGATGATGCTCGGCCCGACCGCCTCGGTGGCGATGTTCGCCACGGACGACAACACGCACACCAACATGCAAGGCGCCGTCGCGATCGCGAAGCTCGCCGTGACCGGCATCCGCGCTCTCGGCCTGCCGCTCGCCGCCCGCGCGCTGCCCTAGCTGGGAGGCCGGACGTCCGAGAGCTTCGCGATCTCAGGGACGTCGCTGAGCGCTTCCTTCGCCAGGCGGACGAAGGCCGCCCGCGCGGGATCGATGTCGCCCACCAGCATCTCCCGCTTCCCAGCGACCAGGGCGACGGCGATCTCGTCACACGTGAAGCAGACGAGCACGTCGACCGCGCGTGTTCGCGCGTACACGCGGAACGCGACACCCGGGGCGAACGCACACCCTTTCATGATGGAGCGACCGAAGGGATACATCTCGGGCTGGTAGGAACGTTCGTCGAGGATCAAGCGCGTGATCTGCTGGGCGAACGCGCGTCCCTGGCTCGCACCGACCCGGCGGACCGGGTAACGGCGGATCGTCGGCGGCGTCCCCGGCGGAAGCTCATAGCCCGTGTTGTCGTCGGCGTACCCGCGCGCCCCGACGGGCTGCGGGCCCACCACGAACACCTCGACCCTGTCGCCGGCCTGGAGGATCTGGACGGCCGTCCGTCCCAGCCAGGTCTCGAACTTCTTGTCGACCTTCGCCCACGAGTCGGCCGACACGCAGATGAGCGCGGCGAGCGCGAGGCCCGCCGCGCCGTTCCATCGTCGGCCGATCACCACTGTCAACGTTACTTCAGCTAGAAGGTCTTCGTCATCAAAACGCGTTCGGGCGGCAGGCCCTTCAGGACGGTGAGAAACGCGTCGAACGTCGGCCGCTCCACGTACTTGGTTGCGGCGGCCCACAACGTCTTGTCCGCCGCCAGGTTCTCTTCCAGCACGGCCGCCAGGCGGGACGCGGCGGCCAGCTTGCGTGGACCGACCAGGATCTCCGGCGCGCCCTCGGCCTTCACCTTCAGCACCTTCAACACCAGCTGCCGTTCCTTCGCGAGCCAGTACCTGTCACGCCGGAAAGGCCGGAACGCGCCGTCGAGCGCGTTCTTGTCGGCGTGGGTGGCACCGGCGAGCCGTCCGCCGGGCGCGTAGAGGCTGTCCTGCCGCGTGGTGCCAAGGATCCGGCAAACGGGATCGCGCCCCGCGCAGTCGCCCAGCTGCATGAGCAAGCCGATGTCGTGGCGATCGGGGAGCTCCACCTCGTGCGCCCACGAAGCGCCGTCGCCCGCCCGGCGCCAGATGTCGCCGACCGTTGCCGCGGGCGTCGGATCGGCGCGGTAACCGGCGATGTCGACGAGCCGCCAGATCGAATCGAAGCCCACGGCCGACCGTACCAGGAACCGTTACGGGGTCGAGAACAGCGTCAGGTTCACGGTGTCCGCGATCTTCTGGTGACCCGCGACGCTGGGGTGCAGGCCATCGCCGCTGTCGTAGGTCGCGACCATCTTCGTCGCGTCGGCCGAATCGCGCAGCGCTATGTCCAGGTCGATGATCGCGTCGAACTTGTTGGTGGTCCGGATCCAGCTGTTGACCATCGTGCGCCCCGACTCGCGATCGGCGTTGTAGTAGGTGTTGTTGCCGTTGAACGGCGTGATGGTCGCGCCGTAGACCTTGATCCCGGCGGCGTGCGCCATGTCGGCGAGCGAGCCGAACGCGGTGGTCAGCTGCGTCGCGGTGGTGGCGCCCGACGACGAGCCGCCAAGATCGTTGATGCCCTCGAGGATGATCAACCACTTCACGCCGCGCATCTGCAGGACGTCGCGCATGAAGCGCGCTTGCGCCGTCGGCCCGAGCCCGCCGGTCAGCACCGCGTTGCCGCCGATGCCCTGATTCAGGACGGCGACCTTGCCCATGGTGGCGGCGTTCGCCTGCAGGCGGCGCGACAGATCGTCCGGCCAGCGGTTGTTCATGTCGGTCGTCGATCCGCGGCCGTCGGTGATCGAATCGCCCAGCGTGACCAGCGCGGCGGTGCCCGCGGGCGCCATCACGTCGAGGCCGACGATGTAGTACCAGTGTTCGGCCATGACAGCGCCGCTGATGCTGGCCGCGCTGACCATGTTCCCGGTGCCGATGAACGAGTTCGTGCGCGAGCCGGGATGGCCGGTGATGCCCGTCGGCGTGGCGCCGAAGGCGATCGTGATCGCGACGTTGCCCAGCGCCGGCACCGCGAAGTCGAACGGATCGGAGAACACCGCCTGGTTCTGCGCGATGGTCACCGATGCCGCTCCCGAGAACGTCACCGCCTTGTCGGTCGCCATGTTGATCGAGCTGCCGGTGGTCGCCAGCGCGACGTGGACCGCGTTCATCGTGACGGGACCAGAGCCGAACTCGTTCGACAGGCGGAGGCGGGCCTGCGAGCCGCTGATCGACGTGAAGACGATCTGGCGAAGCGTGTTGTTGGTGAGACCGGGCGGACTCGGCGGGTTGTTGCCCGTCTCGGTCAGCTGCGGGCCGGTCGCCCACGTGCCGACCCACGCCTGCGTGCCGCCGCCGCCTGTGCCTCCGGCGCCCGTCGTGCCGCCGCGCCCGCCCGCGCCGCCAGTGCCGCCCGCGCCGCCGGCGCCCGCGCTGCTGCCGCCGCGGCCGCTCATGCCACCGGTGCCGGCGCTGCCGCTGGTCCCCGCGGCCGCGCCGCCCGTGCCCGCGGTCGCGCCGCCGGTGCCCGCGCTCCCCGTCGTGCCGGCGTCGCCGGCCGCGCTGCCACCCGTCCCCGCCGCGCCGGTCGTGCCCGCGACGCTGCCGCCGGAGCCCGTCGTCCCGGCCGTGCTCCCGCCGGCTCCGGTCGTTCCTGCCGCGCCGCCCGTTCCGGGATTGCCGCCGCCGTCACCGGATGGCCCGCACGCGCTCAGACAGACGGCCGTCAGTCCGACGAGAACAGCGATTCGGACGTTTACCACTTCTCATCGTTTTCTCATTTCTGGCGCAGCCCGGGAAGGTCAAACCGAATGGTCGAACTTACCCCGCGACGGGTGGTGCCGGCGCGCCGTTTGAGGTTAACTAGCCGGATGCCGAGACGCGCGATCATCGCCGGCATGGTCGCCGTGGTTCTTGCCGGCGTGCCGGCGGGGCAGGCGGCGGCCGCGGATCCGGGCGAGCGCGCGGAGGCGCTGCTGTTCGCCGGCGCCGTCAATCGGTTCGTCGCCAAGCAGGTGCCCTCGACGTTCTCGATCCGGGGCGATCGGGACGCGGGCATCGGCGCGCAGGACGTGACGCTGGTCGACGCGCGGTATTGCGGGGCCACCGCGCGCGGTCACGGGCGGCTGGTGGGCGTGCTGCGCTCGGCCTCGTCGGGCGAATCCGCGCCTGCGGCGCTGCCGTCGCTGGAGGCGCGTGACTGTCACGCCAAGCTGGAAGAGCTGGCGCGCCGGCTGGCGGGCGCGCCCGACGCCGGCGCGGTCGCGGTCGTCGAGCTGGTCGCCGAATGGGTGCCGTCGGAGATTCGCGTGTCGATCGGCGACGTCGGCACCAGCGGCGAGGGCGCGCGCGCCCTGGGACGGACGCTGGCGCGGGCCAAGGCCGCCGGCCCGCTGGGGACCGCCGAGACGGGCGGTCTGAAGCTGGAGACAGAGCGCGGTTCGTCGCTCAGCTTCGATCTCGCGCTGTCCTTCCTGAAGGACGGTGTGCTGGCAACGCTGACGGTCGCGTGCCCGGGATGCGTCCCCGCCGCGCCGCGCGCGCCCGCGATCGTACCGACCTCCGCATCCGGCGACGCCGACGGCGCCGTGGGCGCGAGCCTGCGGATGGCCAACCGGGTGGTCGCCTTGTTCAGCGAGGACGGACCGCTGGTCCTGGAGATGGACAAGCAGGCCGTCGAGATCCGCAACGTCCAGATCGCGGGCGGGGAGGGGACGCTGTCGGTGCGCGGTCGCGCCACGTCACGCGCCGTCGCGGAGACGGCGCTAGTGCAGATCGATTCAGCGGGTGGCGACCTGAAGCTGAACGAGGTGCGCGCCGACCCCGAGCTGGAGAATTGCAACGCCGTGTCGGGCGCCGGAGCCATGCGCTGCAACCTCCGCAACGCCGCCCGCGGCCCCGCCGCCGCCGCGCTCGCCGCGGCGATGACCTCTCGCTACCGCGGCAAGCTGCTGCGAACGCTGGTCGTGCCGCCGCCGTTCTCGTTCGAGGTGAGCGGTCGCCGGCTGACCCTGCGGCTGACACCGACCCGCGCCAGCTCGACGAGCAGCGGCCTGGTCGTTCAGGGGAAGGCCGAGCTCGAGTGAGACCTGGAAGGAGGCAGCTTCAACCGGTTCGCGGGTCGGAGCATCAAAAGCTGTACCCGGACGGGCAATGAAGAAATCATTAGCGCTGATCCTGCTGTCCACGGTTTCGGGCTGCGCCTGGATGTACTCGGCGCCTGTGCCGCTGCACACCGAGAGCTATCAGGCGTTGCCGAACGCGCGGGCGAGCACGCTGCTGGTGCTGATGCCGGGGCGGGGCGACAAGGGGGCCGACTGGGCGGCGCACGGTTTCGTGTCGGACCTGCGCGCGGCCGGCCTCACGTTCGACGTCGTCGCGACCGACGCGCACATCGGCTACTACATGAAGGAGACGATCGTCGAGCGCATGCGCGACGACGTGCTCGCGCCCGCGCGCCAGCAGTACAAGCAGATCTGGATCGTCGGCGCCTCGATGGGCGGCCTGGGCGCGCTGATCGTCGCCAGCCGGCTGCCGGGCGCCGTCGATCGGGTGATCCTGCTGTCGCCCTACCTGGGACCGAACAGTCTGATCCGCGACATCGAGGCGGCGGGTGGGCCGGCGCGCTGGACGCCCACGGACCTCACCGATCCCTATCAACGTATCTGGCAGTGGCTGCAGAAGTACCGCGAGCCGAACGCGCCGATGCCGCCGATGTACCTGGGATTCGCCCGCCAGGAAGGCATGGCGCCCAATCACCGCCTGCTCGCGCAGTTGCTGCCCGCCGACCGCGTGTTCGAGGTCGACGGCGAACACGGCTGGATCGCGTGGCAGAAGCTGTGGCACCTCGAGTTCGCCGGCTTCGCGCGCGGGCAATAGCGCGCGGGCGAAGTCAGAAGCGGGCGACCAGGCCCAGGCCCGTCCCGCCGCGGCCGATGGTCATCGGCGTCGGCACGACCGAGACCACGCCCATGTCGTTCCGCACCAGGATGTGGCGCGGGAACGCGAGGCCGCACACGAGCATCGCGAGGCCCGCCGACTGCGCCAGGGCGTCGAGGGCAAATGCCTGGTTGTCGCCCGGGGCGTTCGAGTCCGAGAACAGCTGGATGAAGGGACCGAGCACCGGGATGTACAGCGCTTCGTACCGGTCTTGACCGTACGTCGAATTACTGTCCTCGCTGGCGATCAGCGTCGAGAGCAGGTAGGCGACGCCGAGCACGACGGCGCCCGGGATCACCAGTCCCTTTCGGGCGCGCGACTCCGGGTGATAGCCATAGGGGACCGGCTGGCCCTCTTCCCAGTCCTTGATGTAGCGCGGTCCCGGGGGCGCATACATCAACTGCGGCGGCGGGTACGGCTGCTGGTAGGGGCCCGGCGGCGGGTATTGCGGAGCAGCCGGCGGCGGGTAGGGAGCCGGCGCGGGAGCGGACGCGGGGGGCGGGCCGGCCGCCTGGCCATGGGCGCTGCCGATCGACGCCACGAAGGTGGCGCCAATCGCGAGAACGGCTATGACGGGCCTTGGGTTCATCCGCGGCGCGGGCAAGCTTCCCACAGCTCACCGGCGCGGTGGCGGAAAATGGAACGGCCTCGCGCGGCAGGAAGGCAACCTCAATCGACGCCTCGCCGACGTTTCTTTACTAGGCCTCGCCGCTCGCGCTACGGTCGCTGTATGCGTGGACCTCTCGTGGGGCAGTTGTCGCTGTCGTTGTCGATCATCGCCGCCGTGCAGCTCGCGCTTCTTCCTGCGAGCCGCGCCCAGAACGCGCCTCCGCAGGGTGAGCCGGAGGTGCAATCCCAGGGCAGCGACGGCGCGCCTCCTCCGGCGCCTCCTCCAGCGGCGTACCCGCCGCCGGGCCAGCCGGGGTATCCGCCGCAGGGACCGCCGCCCGGCTACGCGAACGGCCCGTTCGTGACCGTCAACGCCGACAACCCGCGCGCCCGGCTGCAGACGATGGGACCCCTCAAGTGGCAGGACGTCTGCATCGCGCCCTGCAACCGGCCCGTGAACCCGCAGGGTCTCTATCGCATCGGCGGCGGGTCGATCCGGCCGTCGGAGACGTTCAACATGCCGCGCCCGTCGGGGCGGGTCGTCATCGACACGCAGATCGGCTCGACGGTCAAGCACTGGGTCGGTGTCGTGTTGATCATCGCCGGCGTCGTCGATGCTGGGTTCGGGACCCTCTACTACCTTTCGGCGGACAGCCTCGCCACCTCGAGCTCCAACACGACAGACCTTGGCAAGGGGTATTTTCAGACCGTCGGCATCGTCGGCATCGTCACCGGTCTAGTCCTGCTCGGCGTCGGCATCCCGCTGTCGATGAGCAGCACGTCGGTCGAAATTCGCTGAACGCCGCGCGCGCGCGTCAGACCGGCCAGGCTTCCGGCGTCAGCGAGTTCAGCAACATCTGCTGAAACGGATTGTCGTCGCGCCAGAAGTCCGCGCCCAGCACGCTGGTGATCCCGGCGCGCAGCGGCTCGCCGTCCGTCTCCTGGAAGAACAGCCGGTGCACCAATTCGGCGTGATAGAAGCGGTACACGATCCCGGCGAACGTCTTGTAGCCGATCTCCATCCGCTTGGCGTGCTCGGCCAGGAGATCGGGGCTGGCTTCCGTACCGGCGCGCAGCGCGGGCGATAGCTTCCCGGCCAGCGATTCGCCCGCCAGCATCGCCAGCGACACGCCCGACGAGAACACCGGATCGAGAAAGCACGACGCATCCCCCGCGCAGCCCCAGCGCGGGCCGTAGGGCTGCCGGTTGCGGTAGCTGAAGTTGCGGATGATGCGATGCTCGGTCCCGACCGCACCCGCGATCAGGCGCTGCGTGATCGGCGACGCCGCGATGGCGGCGTCCAGCGTCTCCAGCGGCGTGGTGATGGCGTGGCGGCTGACGATCCCGACCGAGAGGCGCGGCCCCGCCAGCGGGATCAGCCACATCCAGCCGTCCGGGACCATCAGCACCTTGATGTTCCCGCTGGCGGTCAGCTCCTCGAAGATCTCGGGCGCGAGGCCGTCGTAGTGACGGAAGACCGCGACGCAGCCGAACCCCTTCAGCGGCTGTACGGTGCGGTTGGAACGCGCCATGAACGCGTCCTGTCCGGTGGCGTCGACCATGTAGCGCGCGTGGATGACGCCGGCGCTGGTGTCGACGCGGACGGCGTCGTCCTCGACGGCCATCTCCTGGACGCGCACGCCGTAGCGGACCTTGGCGCCGCGCGCCTCCGCCTGCTTCAGCAGGTGGTGGTCGAAGCGCGAGCGCTCGACCTGGTACGCGTTCTTGGGCGTGCCTTCCAGGCCCTCGCGAAACACGAACGTCGCCTTCGCCCCGGTGCGCTCGTCGATGAACTCGGCGCCGTCCTTGCGGATGAAGTCCTTGTAGTCGAGCTTCACGCCCAGCCGTTCGAAGATCGGCAGGTCGATCGGCAGCAGCGATTCGCCGATGTGGAAGCGCGGGAAGACTTCCTTTTCCAGGACCAGGACGTCGTGGCCGGCGTGCGCCAGCAGGTTGGCCGTCGTGGACCCCGCGGGCCCGCCACCGATGACCAGGACGTCGTGCGTATGACCGTTTCCGCTGCTTGTCGTCATTTTCTTTCTTAAACGCGCCGGAACAGCAGCGAGGTGTTGATCCCGCCGAACGCGAAGTTGTTGTTCATCACGATGTTCATGTTCTTCGCGTCGACCGTTTCATTTCGCAGATACCGCAGCGGAGCGCAACGGGGATCGGGCTTGTCGAGGTTCTTTGTCGGCACCAGGAAGCCGCCGTTCATCATCGCCAGGCAGAACGCCGATTCCAGGCCGCCGCACGCGCCCAGGGTGTGGCCGGTGTGGCCCTTGGTCGAGCTGATCGGGACCCGCTCGCCGAACACCTGAAGCGTGGCCTGACTCTCGGCGATGTCGCCGATGTCGGTCGCGGTCGCGTGGGCGTTGATGTAGTCGACCTGGTCGGGCGCCACCTGCGCGTCGGCCAGCGCGTTCTTCATCGCCTTCGCCATGCCGTCGGCCGACGGTTGCGTGACGTGCTGGCCGTCGCAGCTGGTCCCGAAGCCGATCACCTCGCCGTGGATGTGCGCGCCGCGACGTTTCGCCCGCTCGGCCTCCTCGAGGATCAGCGTCGCCGCGCCCTCCGCCACCACCAGGCCGTCGCGCGCTTCGTCGAACGGGCGCGAGCTCTCGCCCGGCCGGTCGTTGAAGTGCCGGGACGTGGCGTAGAGGATGTCGAAGACGACCGCGTGCGTGAAGTGCATCTCCTCCGCGCCGCCGCACACCATGACGTCGAGCTGGCCGGCGCGAATCGCCTCGAAGCCGTAGCCGATGGCGTTGCTGGAGCTGGTGCAGGCCGAGCAGGTCGAGATCACGCGCCCCTGGATGCCGAAGAAGTTGGCCAGGTTCACCACGCAGGTGTTGCTCATGATCTTGAGGTAGCTGGTCGACGGGATGCCGCGCATCCCGTTGCGCGTGAACAAGGTGCGGCAGAACTCTTCCTGCGCCGACGACGACCCGTGGGTGGATCCGTAGGCGAGCCCGATGTCCGGCAGCGACCGCAGGTCCGGTCCGATGCCCGCGTCCGCCAGCGCCCGCTCCGTCGCGTAGGTCGCGAGCAGCGCCACCCGCCCCATGCTGCGCGTCTTCTTGCGCGGGTAGCCGTCGAACGGGACGTCCTTCGCGACGCCGGCCAGCCGCGTCGATAGACCCTGGATCTCGGCCCATTCGGGCATCTGGACGATGCCGTGCCGGCCCTGGCGCAGCGCCGCGACAGCCGTCGGCAAGTCATTGCCCAGCGGCGACGCGATGCCGATGCCGGTGATCACGACGCGGCGGCCGTTGCTGCTCACGCCAGCCCTCCGTCGATGGTGATCACCTGGCCGGTGATGTACGCGGCGTCGTCGCTGGCGAGAAACCGCACCAGCTTCGCCACCTCTGAAGGCAGCCCGAGCCTTCGCATCGGGATCAACTTGGTCAAGTCGTCGACGGGGATCTGTTTCAGCATGTCGGTATCGATGAGGCCGGGCGCCACCGCATTCACGGTGACGTTCCGTTTCGCGACCTCCTTGGACAGCGAGCGGGTGGCGCCGATCAACCCCGCCTTCGCGGCCGAGTAGCTGACCTGGCCGCGGTTGCCGACCAGGCCGGCCAGCGAGGCGATGTTGACGATGCGGCCCCAGCGCCGCCGGACCATCGGCATCACCAGCGGGCGCGTCACGTTGAAGAACCCGTCCAGCGTCGTGCGCGTCACCCGTTCCCAGTCGCCCTGGGCCAGGGTCGGGAAGGGCGAGTCCTTGACCACGCCGGCGTTGTTGACGATGACGTCGATGGCGGCGGCGCCGTCGCCGCCGTCGCTGCCAAAGGGCGCGAGCGCCGCCGCGGTCTCGGCGGCGTCGGCGACGTCGAAGCGCAGCAGCGTCGCCTCGCCGCCCGCCGCGGCGATCTCGTCCCGGACGGCCGCCGCGCCGCGCTCGTCGCTGCGGTAGTTCAGCAGGATGCGGCAGCCGGCGGCCGCCAGCTCGCGCGCGATCGCCGCGCCGATCCCGCGGCTGGCGCCGGTCACCAGCGCGACGCGCGTCATCGGATCATGTCCTCCGGCAGCGGGCCCTGGTAGACGGTCAGCGCCCCCTCGACCAGGACCTCGCTGCCCCGCTGCACCTTGCACGCGAAGCTGCCGATCTGGTTTTCGCCCCAGGTCCGCCGCGCTTCGATGGTCAGCCGATCGCCGACCTGGAAGCTGTCGACGGCGATGCTCAGGTTGCGGCACCCCAGCAGGAAACCCGTGCGGCCTGCCTGGTCGCCCTTGTCGCGCGCGGAAAGCCCCGCGCCGGCCGCGATCGTCTGCGCCATGTATTCGATGCCGACGACGGCCGGCACCTCGCCCTGTTCGGCGAACGGAGAATCGGGGCCCAGCACCGTTTCACAGACCACGCGCTCGCCATCGTACGACAGCACGCGGTCCAGAAGCAGCATCGGCGGTCGGTGGGGCACCAGCTCGACGATGGGCGGGTAGGCGGTCACGCGCTCGCGCCCTCCGGGCCACGCGCGTCGCGAACCAGGCGCGCGTCGCGAACCACGCGCGCGTCGCGAACCAGGATCGTCCAGCGTGGGTCCTCCGTCGGGCTGATGTCGATTCGCCCCGAGCGGCCCTGGGCCAGCGCGGCGATCAGCGGCAGGATCGCGGCGCAGGGGCCGTCGACCTCTTGCGGACGCTCGACCGATCCGGACGCCGCCTGTGCCTGGCGGAGGTCTTCGAGGACGGCCAGCGCCGGCCGGGCGGCGTCGCCGGAAGCGCCGTCCGCCGCGAGCACGAGCGCCGCCGAGACCGCGCCGGTGACGTGGCCCGGACGGATCGACTGCGGCAGCGGTTCGTCGGCGACGACCGCCAGGACCTCGTCGCCGCCCAGCGCCAGCAACGTCAGCGCCTCCAGCAGCACCATCGCGACGGTGTCATTGCCGGCCGCCAGCGACATCGCGGGCGTCTTGTTCTTGTTGGCGATCGACAGCTGGCCCGCCGCGCTGTTGTGAACGCTGTTCTGGAAGCGCAGCGGCGACAGCAGGCCGTCGCGCTCGCGCTCCTCCAGCATCTCCATC